>Ga0163152_10001594_pt1 | contig 35444 bp, 21 predicted proteins | sample OliLakLV19MP8IB2_FD_148635 | JGI IMG/M metagenome (GOLD analysis project Ga0163152, IMG submission 148635) | Freshwater microbial mat bacterial communities from Lake Vanda, McMurdo Dry Valleys, Antarctica - Oligotrophic Lake LV.19.MP8.IB-2 | ecosystem: Environmental > Aquatic > Freshwater >...
AACTTGCGCGCGGCGGTTTAGGGGTCGTTTTCCTGGCGCACGATCCCGTGCTCAACCGCCAGGTGGCGATCAAGATTCCGCGCCCCGAGGCGCTGATGACGCCCGACCTGCGGCTGCGCTTCTCGCGCGAAGCTCAGGCGGCCGCGCGGTTGACGCATCCGCACCTGGTGTCGGTGTACGAAGTCGGCGAAGTCGGTCCAATCTGCTACATCGCATCGGCCTTTTGCGAGGGACCAAACCTCGCCGTCTGGCTGCGCGGTCGCCGGCCGGCGCCGACCGCCCAGCAGGCTGCCTCGATCGTGGCGGTCCTGGCCGACGCCATGCAGTACGCGCACCAGCACGGCGTGCTGCACCGCGATTTGAAACCCAGCAACGTGCTGTTGGAGCCGGGCTGCCAACCGGTCGACAACGACTCGAAATCCAGCGGCATCGAGTTCACTCCCAAGATTACCGACTTCGGCCTCGCCAAACTCGAAGACCTGGCGGGCGATTTCACGCGCACCGGCCTGGTGCTCGGCACCCCGGCCTACATGGCGCCCGAGCAAGCGCACGGCAAGCTCGACGAGATTGACGCGCGCACCGACGTTTACGGACTGGGGGCAATCCTCTTCGAACTGCTCTCAGGGCACCCGCCCTGCGCGGGCACATCGGAAGCCGACACGCTGCGCCGCGTCGTCACCGATGAGCCGGCGTTCCGCGGCGAGTCACTGCGCTCGCTGCCCGCCGATCTGCGGGCGATCGCGCTGAAGTGTTTGGAGAAAGAACCGCGGCATCTTTATCAATCGGCCGGCGACCTGGCCACGGACCTGCGCCGGTTTCTGGCTGGCCAACCGACGCAGGCTCGGCCGCTGGGCCTGCTTGGTCGCGCGGTGAAATGGTCGCGGCGACGGCCGACTGCGGCGGCGCTGGCCGTGGTCAGTTGTGCGGCGGCGGTGAGCCTGTTGGCTGGCTCACTTTATTACTCCGTACACACCACTCAGTTGTTCAACGTGGCCGAAGCTCACCGCCACGACGCCGAAACCAAAGAGGAATCGCTGCGACGCTACCTATATGCGGCCGACATGCCGCTGGCCCAAAAAGCCTACCAACGAAATAACCTTGCGCAAGTGCAGCAATTGCTGTCGCGGCATATTTCTGAAAGCGGAGAAGACGATTTCCGCGGATTCCCCTGGTATTTTCTCGATCAACTTACCAAGGCCGAACGTCTCAAGCTCTCAGGGCACCAAGGGGACGTGTATACGGTGCTCTACTCGCCCGACGGCAAACTGCTGTTCAGCAGTGGCAAGGATGGAACGGTGCGGCTGTGGGATGCCGCCGACGGTCGCACGCTATGTGTTCTTGCCGCCCACCAACGCGAAGTCAACACGATCGCGCTATCGCCCGACGGCACACAACTCGCCAGTGCGAGCGAAGATAACGCGGTGCGAATCTGGAGTGTGCCTCGCGCGCTAGCAGAGCCCATCAACTCCGGCCAGGTGACGCAGGCCGCGTTACTCGATACCATCGAGTTCTCGCATCCGCCGCGTGCGGTTGCCTTCTCGCCAAATAGCAAGTCGCTGGCGGTTGCGGCGGGGCACTCGATCGACCTCTTCGCGCTCCCAGTGAGTGGCCCGCAATTAACGATCGCGACGACGGAAGGGGTCACCGCACTATTGTTCTCGCACGATGGCAAATACTTGTATGGATCCTGCGACACGACGGTGCGCAAGTGGGACGCCGCCACGGGGCAAGAACTGGCCGTTAGCGGCGAACAAAGCCCGGGCCTGGTCACGTTCGCGCAGTCGCATGACGGGCGACACCTGGTCAGCGCGACCACTCCCGGACACATCGGTTGGTGGAGTGCCGACACACTAGCCGGCAATCCCGTTTGGAAGCGGCAACTGGGACGTGTCGATGCCGTGGCCTTCTCGCCTGACGACAGGTTGTTGGCGATCGGCGGCGGCAAACCCGAGTTGGAGATCTGGAACCTTGCCAGCGATCAGCAGGTAGTGACTCTCCGCGGACACCTGGGCGCGATCTGGTCGACCGCTTTTTCGCCCGCTGGCGCGGAGGTTGCCACCTGCAGCGCCGACGGCACGGTCCTCGTCTGGGAAGCACGCTCCACCAATCCGCGACTGCTGAACGCCGACCAGGGACCATCCTATTTCGCCCTGGCGTTCTCCCCAGACGGCCGCATTCTGGCGGCCGGCCGAGCGACCGGTCAGATTGAACTTTGGGATTGGGAGAACTCGAAGCAGATACTCACGTTGTCGACCCAAGGGCATGCTGACGAGCAGGCAACTTCGACGTTGCTCGGCGTGTTCGCGTTGGCTTTCTCACCAGATGGTCGGCAGTTAGCGGCTACTCTGGGGGCGGGAGTCGTTCAACTGTGGGATGTCTCGAGCGGCAAGTTAGTCGACGAACTGGTCGGACAGCGCGTTCCGGGCGGATTGTCGTTTTCTCCCGACGGGCGCCGCCTCGCGGTCGGAGCGTCACATCCGCACTTCGGCGATTGTGCGCGCGTCTGGGATCTGGCTGCTCGCCGCACGCAATTGCCGGTGCGGCAACTCTCCGCGGTGGCCGAATTGCAGTTTCTCCCCCACACGCCCTTGCTCGCTTCAATCAGTCCACGACAAAGGACAGTGCAGTTGTTGCAGTCGACCACTTTGCAAGCGGAGCAGGGTCTCGCCTTCGGACCCAACGCGATGGCTTGTGCAAGCGTGTCGGCCGACGGACAGTTGTGCGCCACGGGGGGCGACGCCATCGACCGGACGGTGCGGATCTGGAATATGACCAGCGGTCAATGCCTGGCCAGCCTGGTCGGGCATGAAGCGGACATCTGCAACCTGGTGTTTCTCCCCGATGGACGCACCATCGCTAGCCTGCATTTCTCACCAACTTCGTTGCGAGCGGAGTTAAGTGCTTGACTGGCAACGAGCAGGGTGGGGATCGACCGGAAGCGTATTGCTCATACGCTGAGGATCGAGACGCACTCTGCGACGAAGCCAGCCAAGGACTTGGGCTCCGCGCAGCAGATGGCTGGTGAGAAATGCGGGCTAGCTCCAGCGTCGATGGCACCGTGCGCTTGTGGGATTTGCACTCGGGCCAGGAGTCGCTGGTGCTCGCCGCCGGAGCGCCAGGGTGGCGATGTGTCTGCGCTACGACGAGCGACGGTCGGGCGTTGGCCTATCTCGGCGAGACGGCACAGGGTGCCACGCAATTAACGATCGTGTCGACCAGCAAGCCCACGGCTGGCTCTCGACAAACCCGACCCAATCCCGAAGAACGTGCGAATCTCGCGCGACCGGCGCCTTCTGATCGAGCGTTCCCGGCCACCGCCGATTCCAAGGCCTACATTGAACCGCGAGAGTTCTGGATGTTCCGAGACACTTTCGAACTGATCCAGGGACCTATCACCTCAAGTCACCAGGTGGCGCTTCCCACCTTCGAAGAGCAAACTCACGACGGCGTCGTCCACCATGGCGCACTGCTGATGTCGCTGGACAGCGGGGCGGAGATCTGGACGGGAGTCTGCCCACAACTCAACAAATTCGGTGAAGGAGACGTGCGAAATGTTCTGGGTGTGCTGAACGCCGGCAACCCGCTGCCGAAGCAAGCCGGGGCCGCTTGCAACATTCGTGGTGCGTGGGGAGTATTTCCGCGATCCTGGACGCTCATGCTGTTTCCCCAGCACGCCGTGGAGAAATCGGCGGTTGCCGCTGCCGAAATTGGCCCCACCGACGACCTCTTCGAGCGCTTCCGCCGCGTCCACCGCTGGGCAAAAGCGCATGGTTACCCGGGCGCGTTTCCCACTTTCAACGATGAAACCAAGGACGGTCAACTCACCTATGGCGACGTCCTCATCAAGCCGGGCATGGGCGAAGAAGTGTGGGTGCCCGTGCAATGACGCTGCCACACCGGGCGTTCAATAGAACACGGCTCGCGGGCGCTTCCGAACGTTATCGCGCACTGCACTACACCACGACCAGGCCGTCGAGCCCTTCTTCTTCAGCCGGAAACCGCGGGTCCATCCGCTCAAGCGTTTCACGCACGATGCGGCTCACCACCAGGTCGCGGCGCCACTTGGTATCGGCCGGAATCACGTACCAGGGCGCGTGCTCGGTGCTGGTGCGGCCGATCGCGTCGCCGTAAGCCTGCTGGAAGGCGTCCCACAACTTGCGATCGTCGAGGTCGCCCCGGCGGAACTTCCACCGTTTGTCGGAATCGTTCAACCGCGCTTGCAGCCGCTTGCGCTGCTCCTCCTTGCTGATATGCAAGAAGCATTTGACGATGGTCGTGCCGCTGGCGACCAGCAGCCGCTCGAAGCCGTTGATTGCCTTAAAGCGCGGCTTCCACACTCGCTTCGGCGCCAGCTTGCGGACGCGCACCGTCACCACGTCCTCGTAGTGCGAGCGATTGAAGATGCCGATCCGGCTTCGCGCCGGCACCGCGCGATGAATGCGCCAGAGAAAATCGTGATCCAGCTCGGTCTCGGTGGGCGCTTTGAACGGCACCACGTCGCACAACAGCGGATTGAAACCGCGCAGCGCGTGGCGGATCGTGCCGTCCTTGCCCGAAGTGTCCATCCCCTGCAGCACGATTAACAATGCGCGGCGATGCTCGGCATAGAGCCTGGTGGCCAGGTGCTCCATTGCGCCGACATTCTCGGACAGCTCGGTTTCGGCCAGCACGCGATCCTCGATGCCGGCGCTAGAGCCCGGATCGAAGTCACCCAGATCGACGACCGTGCCCGGTTCGATTTTGATCGGCTGAGACATGTTGTGAGTTCCTTGCTAGCGGCCGCGGCGGAGGAAATCCTGGCGACCCCTCACCCCTGGTTCGGCTGCGCTCACCATTGACATCCCTCTCCCGCAAGGGGCGAGGGGAGCGATGCGGGCGCAACGAAAAAGCCGCCACGCAGCCGCCGGTTGGACCCTGTCCGGCTCGGCTACGTGGCGGCTATCAAGGTAGTCTCAGATGTGCGCCGCGGGGAGAGCCCGCCCCCCGGGGGCTCTCCCGCGCGCCAAATCGAATGCCCGTTGGGCAAGGCAGCAGGAGTATCGCGTCGCTGCCAGGCTGCCGCTTCGGCCCGGTTACCGCACCGGGCTGGCGCCGGCCAGGCCCATCGTGGTCGAACGCCGCTCGACCACGCGGCTGGCCAAGCCTTGGGTCAAGCGCGGCTGACGCTTGACGCCGCCTGCGGCGGGGTTGCTCACCGGATCGGAGAGGGCGAACGTCGCGTCGTGTCGCGATTCGACCTTCAGCGCACCGGCCAAGGCTCGAACCGGCTCGGCGGCGACTTCCTCTTCCTCAGTTTCGGCCAGGGCAACCATCTCGGGCAGTACGGGCAGCTCCGCCCGGACCACGCGGATCGATCGCGGCGCGTCGATCCCGACGCGGACCGCCTGACCCTGCACCCGCAGGATCGTGATCACGATGTTGTCGCCAATCCGAATCTGCTCCCGCACCTTCCGTGTAAGCACCAGCATGGCAGGCTCTCCTTTGCACTGTTGCGTCTGGCGAAGCAAGTTCGGCCGACGCTTTAAACCCCTGGTTGCCAGTCACCCCTGACTGGTTGACATCTGTTCCCTAAGCAGAGAGTGTGCCAATTTGTTTTCGGGCTCAAAAAGATGAGCGGCTCGATGCCCAGAAGATGGCTGTCAGATAACGCTTTAGGAGATTTCTATCCGCGTTGAAACTGGCCTTGACCAGTGCCGATAGGTGTACACCCGTTTACAAACCGATTGTAAAACCTGTCCCGATTGTGCGGCGCGGTTTCCCAAACCGCGCAGTCGAGCCAGACGGCAGGTGCTAGCAGCGCACCGAGAAGTCGCACTTCTGAGTGAAGCGTGCCGAAGTGGGGTAGGGAGAAAGCGGTGTCAGGAACCGTTTCCAGCGAACCTATCTATTGGCGAGTCGGCAGTTGAAACGGTTCCTGGCACCGTTTTCATGCGTCGACGAACAAGAATCGACGTCAGGCTGAGCGCTTGTCGCGCTGGGCGATCTCGTCGCGCAGCTTGGCGGCCAGTTCGTACTGCTCGGCGGCGACCGCCTCGGCCAGCTTTTCGTTGAGCGTCGGCCCGACGCTGTACTGCTCGCGAAGTGTCTCGCGCAGGTCGATGAGCCGACGGACCATTTCGTCGTCTTCGTACGACTCGGCCGCGTCGTGCTGGTCGAAGAAGTCCTTCAACCGGTTGAGCCCCAGGTTGACCTCTTCGATCGCTTGCTCGGGGGACGATTCCTCGAGCGCGGCCAGGGCCCCCGCCTGCGTGCGGTGAAACAGCACGAACGGGCGGTACTGCTCGTGCGTGTCGAGCCATTCCTGATTGGGCGCGATCTGCCGCAGAAAGTCCATGAACGCCAGGTTGTGGTCGGCGTCGCGCATCGCCCGGCGGTATTCACGCAAAGCCAGCCAGCAGATGCGGCGGTGATAGAACTGCGCCAGCTCGCGATCGGCCTCGGTGCATTGATCCTCGTCGAGCGAGAAATCGTCTCCCTCGTGGATCGTCAGGCCGACGAGATAGTCGAAGTACGACTCGCAGCCGCTGGGGCGCCAGCCGTCGGGCCGATGCTCGGTCTCGAGCTGCAGAATCCCCATGTCGACCCGCATCTGGAGCACGTCCCGACCGTCGGCGGCCTGCACCAGCCGCACGCTGATCTCGCCTGGGTCGTAGTCCCAAGCGCGGAGGACGTGATCGATATCTTTCTGCTTTGCTCGTCGAGCCATGGAAATTGAAGCTGCACACAAAAGGGGCAATAGTAGTCGAAGTCGCGAGCCCTGTGCGGCCGACCCGTCCGCACATTATACGCGCGGCATGCCGACGGGGGCCACTGCTGGGTGCGCAGGCCGTCACGTTTGGCGAACCGCAAATCGCGGTCCGAAACGTGGCAATTCGTGTAAAAAAAGGGCCGGGTGCCTGTCCACCCGGTTCGGGGAAGCAGTCTACCTGTATGGTTTCCGCCTCGCTCGCCGTCGGTTTGGCTGCGCGTCAGGCCGCCCGCGATGTCGTGTGGGGCTCGCTCACCGCGGGCGTGGCGGCGGCCTCCTCGCGCCGGCAGCGTGCCATCGCCAAGCCCATGCCCAGTAGGCAGAAGATCGCGAACCAGGTGGTCACGCCCCAAGCCAGCAGGAGATCTCCCAGTGTCTTGCCCAGCAGGTCTTTGGCCACGAGCGGGCCGGTTAGCCAGAGCGCAATCGCGACCAGACGGATCCCCAATCCGCGCTGCTCAGAGTGCAACCGGCAGATCAGAAAGATCGGCAAGAACAAGATCGCGTAATGCGCTTTGCCGCTCATCGGACTCAGCAGCAGCATCAACGTGACAACCGCGCCCGCTTCGATGGGTGTGCGCTCCAGGCTCCAAGCGATCGGCGGATCGCTCTGCGGCCCCAGCGTGCCCGCGCGACGCAGCGGTCGACCACAGCGCAAAGCGGTGAGCGCCACGAGCGCCGCGCCGATGCCCAGCACCGTCAACTGCAATTGCCGCGCTGTGCCGGCATCGAGCGGGGCCTGGCTTGCAGCGAGCTCGCGCCAGTTGGTCGCCAGTCCCCAGCGATAGTAGCGCTGCACGAGCCCGCCGAGCGATTGATTCAAAACCAGATCGCTGTGCCAGTCCCCCGGCGCGCTATTGGCCACTCCGCCGAGAAACGTCTCTCGCCAGTCGCTGACGTAGGAGCGCCCCGAAGTTTGCGGCAACAACACATCGGGCAGCAGATTGAGGCCCACTGCCACCGCCACGAGCAACAGGGCCGCGCGAGGACGCCCGCGCCACACCAAATACGGCGCGAACAACAGCGGCGTGCACTTCATCGCCGTCGCCACACCGAGCCAGACCGCGGCCCGCAAGTCGCGACCGTGCCAGAGCTGCCACACGCCGAACATCACCAGCGCCGCCAGCACAAGGTCGGGCTGCACGTTATCTAGGGGCGCCAGCAGATAGCGGAAGCCGATCACCAGCCCGGCGGCGAGCACGGCCCACCAGCGGCGCGGCAGTCCTGTGAGCGACGGCGCGCCGGCCAATCGCCAGGCCAGTGCAATCGCGCACGCGCCGGCCACCGCGTTGAGTGCGTAATAGCCGACGAGCGACGACATGCCCGGCAACTGCGCCAGCGGGATGCTCGCCAGCGCCATGAACGGGGGATAGGCGTACGCGTCGCGTTCAATGTGATGGATCGATTGCCGGGCCATCATCCGCCCGGCGGCCTGGCGGTAGCAGTCGAACCACAGATTGGTCCGCCCGCGCCGCAGCACCGTGCCCGAGTAGAGCGAGAAGAACACGATCGCCGCTAGCAGTAGCGCGTGGCGCGTGGCCCAGTGGCGCCAGCCGGAGCCGGGGCGCAGCGGCAGCGTGTGCAGGTTGTTCTCGATCGCGGGCGGCATGCGGGGATTCCACTGGCCTCCAGGTGGGGAGCAGCTCCCTGCCCCGTTGGGCTCTGGCGGACGATAGCCGATTGCTCGCGCGCGGATCAAGCTCGTCTTGTCGCTACGGGGGGCGCGGCCTAAACTTGCGACCCCGCGTCGGCTAGGGATGGCCGCGCCAGCGCCTTCGCTTTCCGCCAAGTTGGCTGCCCCGCAGCCGGACACGAGACGTATGGATACGTTCCCCAGTGCTAGCACTCGCCTGGCGCACCGCTCGTCAGTCAAGCAGCTATCCACCAAGCGACTATCCGCGACGCTGTCGCCGAGCGCTGTGCCAGCGGTCGAGTCGTCGCGTACAGCCGGGATCAGTCCGCGCGCGATCACGCTGACCGAACTGGCGATCCTCGTCGCCGTCGTGCTGGCGGCGCATGGCTGGCGGTTGGCCGATCTTTCGATCCGCGGCGAAGAACCGCGCCGCGCCACAGTCGCGCGCGAGATGATCGAAACCGGCGACTGGATCGTGCCTCGCCAACAGGGGACGCTGTTTCTCAGTCGGCCGCCGCTGCAAAACTGGTTGATCGCCTTATCGGCGAAAACGGCCGGCGGATTCAACAACGTGTCGGTGCGGCTCCCGGGCGTGCTGGCCGCGCTGGCCACGGCGCTGTTGCTCTTCGGCGTCACGCGACGATTTGTGGGGGGCGCCGGAGCGCTGGCGGCGGCGGTCGCTTACACCACGATGATCCAGGTGCTCGAGCTCGGTCCGTTGGCCGAAACCGAAACGCTATTCACGCTGCTGGTGAGTGGTTCGCTCTTGATGTGGATTCTCGGTTATGCGGCCGGCTGGCATCCGGCCGCGACCTGGTGCGTCGCGTACACGTTTGTCGGGCTCGGCACGCTGACCAAGGGCCCGCAGGCTCCGGTCTACTTTGGCGCCACGGTTGGCATGTATCTGCTGTTGGCGCGCGATTGGCGATTTGCCTTCACGCGCTGGCACCTGCTGGGGATCGCGTTGGCCGCGAGCATCGTCGCCGCCTGGCAAATTCCTTACACGCTATCGGTCGGTTGGGAAGCGACTCGCCACATCTACCAGGGTGACGTCGCCATGCGGTTTGAAGACACCCGCTGGTCGACGGTCTTCAAGCATCTGACGATATACCCCGGCGAAGTGATCGTCTGCACCTGTCCATGGTCGCTGTTGCTGCTGGCTTACATCCATCGCGGCTTGTGGCAATCGCTGGGCCGTGCGCGCCCCTACGTGATCTTTTTGTGCGTGGCCGTCGCGGTGACGTTCCCGACGTGCTGGCTCGTGCCTGGCGCGCGAGGTCGTTACTACATGCCGCTCTACCCCTGCCTGGCGGCGCTGATGGGGGTCGTCGTCGCGCAGTGCAGCATGCAGCGCCCGGCGCAGTTCTGGCAATATGCCTGGCGGCGGTACCTGCTCGGCGCGATGCTGCTGATCCCGGTGCTGGGAGGCGTGGTTGCCTTCTACTCCCTGCGCGGCGGTTCGCCAAGGAACTTCTGCGTGCAGACGCCGGCGTTCGCGACACTGTTTCTGCTCTGCGCGTTGGCGGCGGCCGCCCTAGCCGGCTATGCCGCGCGGCGCGGCTTTCGCTTCGGCGCCTATGGCGGCCTGGTCGCGGTTGCCGCGGTAACGATCCTCACCTGGCGCGGCGCGGTATTGAACTGCTATGTGCGACGCCAGATCGACACGGCCAGCGCGGTCGATCTGCTGCGAGACAACCTGCCCGCCGGCGTTCGGCTCGTAAGCCTGGCGGACCACGATCTCCTGCAGGTGCAATTCGCCTACCACTATCCCCACACGGTGCCCGTGGTGCCGGTGCCGACCGCCGACGATCCCGCGATCGGTGAGTGGAGCTACTTCTGCGTCAATGAACCGTGGGCCGGCGCGGGCATGCCCCCCCTGCCCTTCGCTTGCGAAGTCGTGGCCATCGTCCCCTGCGGCCGCTACGCCGACCGCAAGCCGGGCTCGCCCGGCGTGGTCGTCGGCCGACGAATCGCCGCCCAGACTGCCCAGCCCGCAGCCGTCCACGAATTGAGATAACGCCCACCACCGCCACGCGGTACATAGAGCCTATCCGAGAACCCATCGCGGCGGCGACCGTGGGGATTTCGACCGTCCGGCAAGGAGTGACGACGACGTGTATCAGCTCGATCGATCCAGGGAGTCGGAGCGACGCAGCCGGCGGTCGAAAGCCCCCGGTCCCGAGGGGTTTGGCCATGCAACGGGCCGTCAGCGGCGTCATCACTCCTCAGTGGATTTCTCTCCAATACGCTTCGTCGTTCTTCCTTGCATCCGGCCCGTTGTCGGCCAAACGACGCTCGCGAGCGGTTCTCGGATAGGCTCTTAACATGGTTACGCGATCGATTGCACAATTCGCTCAGCACCACGTCGCGATCGCGCGGCGCGAACTGTCCGACCCCGACTCGCGCGAGTGGTTTCATCTCGCGCTGCGGCTCTGGCTCATCTTCTCGGTGGCCGTGACGATCAAAACCTTCGTCAGCCCGCATAAGCACACGGTCTACACAATCTTCGACCTGGCCTCGATCAACTGGTGGCGAGGGCTGTCGATCTACGTTTCCGAAGGCGTTGCGACCGGGTATCGCTACACGCCAACATTCGCCGTCGCGCTCACGCCCATGGCCATGCTGCCGCGCGCGATCGGCGGGGCCCTCTGGACGTTGGCGAACGTCTGGATGCTGTACGTGGCGCTACGACTCTTCGCCCGCGATCTGTTGGCAGAGACGTGGACGCGCCGCCGCGAAGCCGTGCTGCTTTCGATCGCATTGGTGATTTCGATCCGCGGATTCTGGGCTGCCCAATCGAACGCTTTGCTGTTGGCGCTGGTGCTGATGGCCGGCTCGATGATACTGCGGCACAACTGGTGGCGCGCGGCGCTCTGCCTGGCGCTACCGGTCTACATCAAGATCTGGCCGATCGCCGCGGCGCTCGTGCTATTGGCCTGCTGGCCACGGCAGTTGAGTTGGCGCTGGCTGGCGATCATGGCCGTGCTGGCCGTCGTTCCCTTCATGACGCAGCGACCGTCGTACGTCGTGGGGCAGTATCAGTCGTTCGGCGAATTGCTTGTCGGCCCTTGCCAAGAGCGCTGGTCGGCCTTTCGCGACGCCTGGACGATCTGGGAATCACTGGGCACGCCCGACCCGCGCGTGTTTCGCGTGCTGCAACTGATCGCAGCCGCCGGAGTGCTGGCCGCTTGCCTGTGGAAGCGACTCAGCGGCGCGCCAACCGAGCGCGTGGTGCTGGCGGCCGTCGCGCTCTGGCCCGCCTGGCAACTGCTGTTCGGCCCCGCGAGCGAACGGAACACCTACGGCCTGCTAGCGCCGGCACTGGCGCTGGCCCTGATCACCAGTTGGCAATCCAGGCGCGGACGCACGCTGGCCTGCGTGGCCATCGCCTGCTTCGTGATTGGCTCGGGCGGAATCGAACGCTCGCTGGCCCAATACGCGCCGGCCGCCAAGGCCATACTGCCGTTGGGTGTGGTGATCTACGTGGCGTGGTTCTTCGGCTATGGCTGGCGCGAGACTTCGCCAGCCGGGAGCGCCGCGCAAGCGACACCTCAAATTGACGCCGCAATGGCCTTCCATGTTCCCGGTGGTGGGCCAGTGACCGCGGCACACGCCGAGCTTGCCAACCATCAGCGCACCCGCAGAGCCCGGCCGGCGCTTGTTCCGGCATCCCGCGGGGAGGTATCCTGACAGGCGTGCCAATCGAGTCAGCGGGCGAAGCTACGAAGCTCGCACGCGCCGGCCGGCTGGTTTCTTCCGCCTGACGAGCCCGCCTCCCCGGAGCCCCCAGCGTGCGCTACTGGCACAAAGCAATCGCGTGGGCCATTGCCTCGGTCGGCAGACTCCTAGCGCCATTACTGCTGCTGTCGATGACGCAGTTCGCACCCGCCACCGTCTTGGCGGCCGACCGCCCGGCAGTCGACTACTTGCGCGACGTCCGGCCGATCCTGGCGCGCAACTGCTTTCAGTGCCACGGCGCGGACGACGCAGCGCGGCAGGCCGGCTTGCGGCTCGACGAGCTCGAGCCGGCGATCGCCAAGCTCGAAAGCGGCCAGCGCGCGATCGTGCCTGGCGAGCCGACACAAAGTGAACTGATCGCGCGACTCACGGCCAGTGATCCCGACGTCGCCATGCCGCCGCGCGAAACGGGCAAGCAGCTCGCGGCGGCCGAGGTCGACACGCTCCGCAACTGGATCGCCGCCGGAGCGCCGTATGCCAAGCATTGGGCGTACGTCAAACCGGTGCGACCACCGCTGGCCACGGTGAGCGACGCGGCCTGGCCTGCCGGTGCAATCGATCACTTCGTGCTGGCCCGCTTGGAAGCGGAAGGGCTCAAACCCTCGTCGCCGGCCGATCGCGCGACCTGGTTGCGCCGCGCGTCGCTCGATCTTACCGGGCTGCCACCAACGCCCGAAGAAGTCGCCGCCTTTGTCGACGACACTCGGCCCGACGCCTTTGAGCTCACCGTCGATCGACTGCTGGCCTCGCCCGCGTATGGCGAACGCTGGACCGCGCTGTGGCTCGACCAGGCGCGCTACGCCGATTCGCAGGGCTACGCTCCCGACGGGCCGCGCACCATCTGGCGCTGGCGCGACTGGGTCGTCGAGGCGCTCAACGCCAACATGCCCTACGACCAGTTCACGATCGAACAATTGGCGGGCGACCTGTTGCCCACTCCCTCGCCGGCCCAGGTGCTGGCGACCGGCTTTCATCGCAACACGCAGCTCAACACCGAGGGGGGCGTCAATCTCGAAGAGTTCCGCCACGCGGCCGTCGTCGATCGCGTGAACACGACGTTCGCCGTCTGGATGGGCACCACGCTGGCCTGCGCGCAGTGCCACAACCACAAGTACGACCCGCTCAGCCAGCGCGAGTACTACCAGGTCTTTTCGATCTTCAACAACACCGACGACTTCAACACCGATGAGCCGACCGTGCAGACGGCCGTTGTGGGATCAGACGCCGAGTTCGCCACCGCTCAGGCCGAAGTCGCCGCGGCACAAACCGTCTACGACGAACTGACCCGCCAGCGCGACGCCGCGCAGGCCGAGTGGGAAAAGAACGCGGCCGCCTACGACAAGCCACCCAAAGAAATCGTCGAGATCCTGGCTATCGCCGCCGCCGATCGCAACGGCAAACAGAAAGATCAGCTCGCCGACTTTCACCGCGGGCTGTCCGAACCTTGGAAAGCGGCCGACAAGCGCCTAAGTACCGCCAAGCAGCAGTACGACCAGGTCGCCACCAGCGTGCCAATCATGCGCGACGGTACTCCGCGCAACAGTTTCGTCTCCATTCGTGGCGAGTTCCTCAGCCCAGGCGAGCCGGTGACTCCCGGCGTGCCGGCGGCGTTTCATCCCGCGCCAGCCGATGTCAAGCTCGATCGCCTTGCCCTCGCGCGCTGGCTGGTCGACGCCGAGAACCCGCTCACCGCGCGCGTGGCCGTCAATCGGCTGTGGCAGGAGCTGTTCGGCACGGGCCTCGTCGAAACGGCCGAAGAGTTCGGCACGCAGGGAGATCCACCGTCGCACCCCGAGTTGCTCGATTGGCTGGCGGTCGAATATCGCGATGGCGGTTGGGACACCAAGCGACTGCTGAAGCTGCTGGTCACGTCGGCGACGTATCGGCAAGCGTCGCAAGTGACCCCCGAGTTGGCCGCGCGCGATCCGCACAACCGTTTGCTGGCCCGCGGGCCGCGCACGCGGCTCTCGGCCGAAATGGTGCGCGATCAGGCGCTGGCGATCAGCGGGCTGCTGAGCACGAAGATGTATGGCTCGCCCGTGCAGCCGCCGCAGCCTGAGTTTGGCCTGGCCGCCGCGTTTGGCAGCAGCACCGATTGGAAGCCGAGCGAGGGGGCCGATCGGCATCGCCGCGCACTCTACACGCGCTGGCGCCGCAATCTGCCGTATCCGTCGCTCGTCGCCTTCGACGCGCCGGAGCGAAACGTCTGCTCGCTGCGGCGGATGCGCACGAACACACCGCTGCAGGCGCTGGTGACCTTGAATGATCCCGTGTTCGTCGAATGCGCGCAAGCGCTCGCCCGGCGCGTGCTGACCGAAGCAACGGCCGACGACGCCGCGCGGGCAACTCGCGCACTCAATCTGGCCGTGGGACGCGAGGCTACGCCGCGCGAAGTCGCGCGGCTCGTATCGCTCGTCGCTCTGGCGCGCGAGACGCTCGCTGCCGATCCGACGAAGGCGAACGCGCTGGCAACCGATCCGCTCGGCCCCTTGCCCGAGGGGGTCAGCGCGGTCGACGCCGCCGCCTGGACGGTCGTGGCGAACGTGGTGTTGAATCTCGATGAAACTCTGAGCAAGCCGTGAGCCGCGCGATGCACCCTTTGACACTCGAAGTGCTGACGAGCCGCACGCGGCGACATTTTTTGCGCGACTCGGCGATGGCGCTGGGCTCCGTCGCGCTGACGATGCTCGATGGCGACGGAAGCCGCGCGGCCACGACGACCGCTTCGGCAGCCCACCCCGCCGACGCGGTGGCCGATCCCTTCTTGCCGAAGGCTGGGCACTTCGCCCCACGGGCCAAGAATGTGATCTTCTTGTCGATGTCGGGTGGTCCACCCCACTTGGATCTATTCGATTATAAACCTGAGCTCGTGCGTCGCGACGGAGAAGATTGCCCCGAGTCATTGACCAAGGGGAAGCAGTTCGCCTTCACCAGTGGCACGCCCAAGCTGCTGGGTACGCGACAGAAGTTCGCGCAGCACGGCGCCAGTGGCGCCTGGTTCTCGCAGGCGCTACCGAACCTGGCGGCCATCGCGGACGAACTGGCGATCGTCAACTCAGTCTGGACCGAGCAGTTCAATCATGGCCCCGCCGAGCTACTGCTCTATACCGGCTTCCCCCGCGCGCAGGGCCGCGCCTCGCTTGGCTCGTGGGTCACCTACGGACTTGGCTCGGAGAACCGCGATCTGCCGGGCTACATCGTTTTCGTTTCCGGGCGCTCGCTCCCTAGCGCCGGCAAGGTCGCCTGGGGAAGCGGTTTTCTGCCGTCCGTATATCAAGGGGTGCAATGCCGCACCGGCGGCGATCCCGTGTTGTACCTGTCGGACCCCGCCGGCATGGATCGCGGGTTGCGCCGCGCGAGCCTCGATGCGCTGGCCGAGCTCAACCAGATCGAAGCCGAGCGGCTCGGCCAGCCCGAGACGATCACGCGCATCGCACAGTACGAGATGGCCTACCGCATGCAGTCGGTCGTGCCCGACACGATGGATATCAATCAGGAGCCGGCGCACGTGCTGGCGGCATACGGCGCTCAACCCGGCGCGCCGACTTTCGCGAACAACTGTTTGCTCGCGCGACGGTTGGTGGAGCGCGGCGTGCGGTTCGTGCAGTTGTTCGACTGGGGTTGGGATTTCCACGGCACCAACGCCGGCGAAGAGATCGAAGCGGGGCTGGTCAAACGCTGCCAATCGATGGATCAACCGGTCGCCGCGCTGATTCGCGATTTGAAGCAGCGCGGCATGCTCGACGACACGCTGGTGGTCTGGACCGGCGAGTTTGGCCGCACGCCCTTCCGCGAGGGGCGCACCAAAGACGGCAAGCTCCTGGGGCGCGATCATCATCCGTTTTCCAATTCGATGTTCATGTGCGGGGGCGGGCTCAAGCGCGGCGTCACCCACGGCGCGACCGACGAGCTGGGCTGGGCGCCGGTCGAAAAGCCGGTGCATCCACACGACCTGCAAGCGACAATTCTGCACTTGTTAGGATTGGACCACACGCGCCTGACCTATCGCTTTCAAGGGCGCGATTTCCGCCTCACCGACGTGCGCGGTGAGGTGATCAACGATCTGCTCGCATGAGTTCCTTTCATTTCTGTAAGGCTCATGGTGTCGAGCTAGACAGTGCGCCGATACGTGCCTAGGATGGCGCTGTTGGGTTGCCGGCGCGTGGCGCACTTCTCTCAAAGTGCCCTGGAGAATTGACTCGCGCGTGGTGGCGTTGTCATCGCCGGGGGGCGAGCTCGAAGCGAACCTTCCGATGGCGGGCACGCATTCTCTCGCCAGGCTCGCATGCTTGATGCTGGCAAACCAAGTTCAGGTATCGAATCACCGTGACTGACGCCGCCATCTTGCCGCATGGGCTGCACACGTCGTCCGACGTGTCGGATCGGCTGCACAGCTTGCAACACGCCATCGAGCACTGCGCGCACCTGCTGCCATCGCAGGCGCCGATCCAGGTGTTCGTACACCACAACACGCTGCACGCCTTCGAGCAACTGCCGTTTTCGACGGCCGTCGAACGGGGCGGTCAAACCTACGGCTGTCGCCCTTACCTGCCCGAGGAGGATTTTCATCGCCGGCTCGACGCGGGGCGCATCCTGCGCGACGACTTGTCGGCGGTGCTCGTCGAAGATCTGGGCGAGAGCGCCGATCGGCTGATCGGCTTTCTCGGCACGCGCTATCGGCTGCGGCTGGCGATGCTCGAACACCCGCTACGGCAGGGATCCGACGCCGAACTGTGCTGGTGGATCGCCGAGACCGACGCCCTGCGACGGTTTCGCCCCGAAGCCACACTGAGCATGCGCGAGCAAATGATCAATCGCACCCGGCACTGGGTGATGCGCGATCTGCGCGTCGCCCGGCCGCGGGTCGACGAGCCGGTGCGCGCGGCGACCGCGGCGCTCATCGAACGCTTCCGCGGCGGACAAATCGAGCAGTGGGACAGCGCCACCTGGGAAGCCTTCACGCTGCACTTGCTGTGGTATGCCTGCCGCCGCGGCGTGAAAGATCTGTCGGCAACCTCCACGCGATTTGCCACCGCCAGCGAAGACGGGCCGGCTTATGCCGGCCGGGCCGGCGCGCCGCGCACCGTCGCCGGCCGGCATCGCGACCTGTTACTTGAGGTCACGGCCGTCGACAGCGACCGACTGGTCAACGAGCTGATGATTCGTTTCTGCGCCGTGTTCTTGGATCAAGGCCTCGCGTCGTGGCGATTGCCCAACGCCGGGGCAGGCTTCCTGGCAGCCTTCACGGCACTCTACTCCAACAGTCATCCGGTCGAAGCCTGGCTCGGCGACTTGCCGCAGGAGTTGGAGCGCATCGCGGCCGCGCAGCCTGGTCCCTTGGAGCTGATCGACGAAAGTCTGCAAGCGCTCGGCGTGCCCGCTGCTGAGCAAGAAGCCTATCTCTCGCAGACGCTGCTGGCACTGCGCGGTTGGGCCGGCATGCTCTGGCAGATGGAAACAAACGCCGAGTGGACCGCGCGCCCCGCGCCGCGTGGCACGCTCATCGAATACTTGGCCGTGCGGCTGTTGCTCGAACGCCTGGCCCTGGCGCACACCGCGCGCGAAGCGCTCGACGACGGCGGAGACCTGGCCACACTACGCAGCCGATTACGCAAGCTCACGAAGCGAACCACGCCGACGAGCGAATACCAGCGCGCCTTCCAGATCTTTCAACTCGCGCAAACGATCGGCTGGCACCCGCCCGATTTGTGCTGCTTGTCGCCGGACGAATGGGGCACGCTGATTGCCGAAATCGAGCTCTTCTCCGACGTCAAGCGGCGACGCGTCTATCAGTTGGCTTTCGAGCGCCGCTATCGCAACCAGGCGCTCGACGCCTTGATGGCGCACGCCAAATTCACGGCGCCGCGCACCGATCCGCCGCGCTTTCAAGTGATTTGCTGCCTTGACGAGCGCGAAGAATCGTTCCGCCGGCACCTGGAGGAAGTCGCGCCCGACTGCGAGACGTTCGGCGTGGCCGGCTTCTTTGGCGTGGCGATGTACTATCGCGGCGTGGCCGAAGCGCACTTCGTGCCGCTCTGTCCGATTGTCATCAAGCCACGGCACTTCATCCAGGAAGAAGCCGCCTACTCGTTCGAGCAAGCGCATCGCCGGCGCAGTGAAACGCGGCGTGCCTTGGGGCGCGCATCGCACCGCATACATACCGAAAGCCGCTCCGTCCTCGGCGGCGCACTGACCGCGCTCTTGGGCACGCTGGCATCGATTCCGCTGGTTGCCCGCGTGCTATTTCCCCGCTTGACTGCCCAAACCCGCCGGGTCTTTGGGCGCTTCGTGCAACCGCCGCCGTTCACGCGGCTGTCGCTCGAGCGTACCGAGCCCGAGCCCGGCCCGGAAAACGGCCAGCTCGGCTACAGTCTCGAAGAAATGACCGGCATCGCCCGACGCGCACTCGAGGATATCGGCCTGACCAACCGCTTTGCCCGGCTGGTGATCGTCGCCGGGCATGGTTCGTCGAGCCTCAACAATCCGCATCGCTCGGCCTACGATTGCGGCGCCTGCGGCGGCAACCGCGGCGGACCCAATGCCCGTGCGATTGCCTTCATGCTCAACGACGCGCGCGTGCGCCATCAGCTCGCCGAGCGCGGGCTGTCGCTGCCGCGCGAGACGGTGTTCGTCGGCGCATTCCACAACACTTGCGACGACAGCCTGCGCTACTTCGATCTCGACCGGTTGCCGACTTCGCATCGCGACGATTTTGAAGCGGCCAAAGCGGCGCTCGACGAGGGCCGCCGCCGCAACGCGCATGAGCGCTGCCGGCGGTTCGAGTCGGCTCCGTCAACACTCTCGAACGAAGCTGCGCTGCGCCACGTCGAAGGCCGCTCCGAGGATCTCTCTCAAGTGCGGCCCGAATTGGGGCACGCCACGAACGCGATCTGTTTTGTCGGCCGGCGCTGGCGCACCAAGGGCCTATTCCTCGACCGGCGCACGTTTCTGACGTCGTACGACCCCACGCTCGACGGCGACGACAGCCCTGTGCTGACGCGCACCTTGCAGGCTGTGTTTCCAGTTTGCGCCGGCATCAACCTGGAGTACTACTTCTCGTTCGTCGACTCGGCCGGCTACGGTTGCGGCAGCAAATTGCCGCACAACATTACGTCGCTATTGGGAGTGATGGACGGGGCCGCCAGCGACTTGCGCTCGGGGCTCCCCTGGCAAATGGTCGAGATTCACGAGCCGGTGCGGATTCTGTTCGTCATCGAGTCGACGCCCGAGGCCATGCTGCGGTTGCTCGCCAAGAATCCGCCGCTCGGCGAGCTCGTTGAGAACGACTGGGTGCAACTGGCTGTGCTCGACCCCCACTCGGCGAAGATCCGCCTTTTTCGCGGCGGCCAATTCCACCACTACGAACCAGAATCGACCGAGCTGCCGATCGTGAAATCGTCGCTCGATTGGTATCGCGGCTGGCGCGATCACCTGGGTTTCGCCTCGATTGTGGCAGCCACCAACGAACTGCGTATCGCCACGCCGGAGCTCGACGAATGAGCCACGACGCGCTATTCACCGCGTTGGGCGTGATCACCGTCGGCGCGCCGGTCGCGCTACTGGTCGTCGTCGGACTTTCGGCCCTGGCCGGCTGGTCGCTGAGCGAGCGCGCGACCTCGCGCTTTACCGAAGCCGCGGTCGTGGTCGGCCTGATCGCATCGATCGCGGTCCTCGCGCTGATGCTCGTCTCGGGACGGCGCAACGTGCCGATCGAGCTGGGCAACTGGGTCGCGATTCCGCACGAGCACTTTCATTTCCATCTCAGCTTCATGTTCGACCGGCTGTCGGTGCCGTTTACCATCCTGACCTTTACGCTGGTCGGCACGATCGGGGCCTTCGCCAATCGCTACCTGCACCGCGAGTCGGGCTATCACCGCTTCTTTCTGCTCTACGCAGTGTTCCTGGTCGGCATGGTCGTGGCCTGTCTGGCCGCCACGATCGAAACTTTGTTCCTCGGTTGGGAACTGGTCGGGCTCTCCAGCGCGCTGTTAGTCGCCTACTTCCACGAACGGCCGACGCCGGTCATCAACGGGCAGCGCGTGTGGTCGGTCTACCGGGTGTCGGACGCCGCGCTGTTGATCGCCGCCGTGGCCTTGCACCATCTCACCGGCGAAGGAGACTTCATCAAGCTGATGGGGCAAAGCGCCTGGCCCGACGGGCATGCCGCGCTCACTTCGGCTCAAGCGCTGTTCGTCGGCTTGCTGCTGCTGGTGGCCGCGGCCGGAAAGTCGGCCCTGATACCCTTCTCCGGCTGGTTGCCGCGCGCCATGGAGGGGCCCACTCCCTCGAGCGCTGTGTTCTATGGCGCGCTGTCGGTCCACTTGGGAGCGTTCTTGCTGCTGCGAGCCGGCCCGATTCTCGACGAATCCTGGTTGCTCTGCGCCGCGGTCTTCTTGCTGGGGGCCGCGACGGCCGTCTTCGCCGCGATGGCCGCGCGCGTGCAGGCCGACGTGAAGAGCGCGCTGGCCTTTGCCTCGTTGACGCAAGTCGGCATCATCACCGCCGAGATCGGCCTGGGCTTCCGCTACGTCGCCCTGGTACACATCATCGGCCATGCCTGCCTGCGAACGCTGCAACTGGTACGTGCCCCCACGCTGTTGCACGACTACCATTCGCTGGAGAACGCTATCGGCGAACATTTGCCGGGCAACTCGGGCTACATCGAGCGACGCATGCCCGAGCAAGCGGGGGTGCGTCTGTATCGCTGGGCGCTGGAGCGCGGGTATTTCGACGCGCTGATTAATCACTACGTCGTACGACCGTTCTTGAGCACCTTCCGTTGGTGCGATCGCATGGAGCGCCGCTGGATCGGCGCCCTGCGCGGCGCTGCGCCGGGCGAGTTCGAGCGTGAGGCCACGCCCGCCTACCCCGAGGAGCTGCTATGAACACCATGGCGCTCCCCTGGCTGCAACTGGCGATTCTCGCGCCGCTGATCGGCGCGCTGTGGGCGGGGCGGCTGCGCGATCCCGACATCGCCCGCCGGCACAGCCTCGTCGCTTGTTCGCTGGCGCTCGTCGCGGCGCTGGCCGCCTGGATCAACTTCGCCTCGCTCGACGGCGCCGTGGCCGCCGATCGCTGGGACCTGTACGCTCTGCGGACCGGCAGTCCGCTGCTGACGATCGACGCGCTCAGCGCGCCGCTGGTGCCCGTCGGCGCGCTGTTCCTGTTGCTCGTCGTGCTGGCCACGCCGCGCACCAAGCTGCGGCGTGTTTCGTTCGCGTGGATATTGCTCTCCGAGGCGATCCTGCTGGCCACGTTCTGTTGCCAGCAGCCATGGGTGATCGTCGGGCTGTTGGCCGCCGGCACGGTTCCCCCCTGGGCCGGGCTGCGTTCGTTCCCAGGGTCGCGGCGCGTCTACGCGATCCACATGCTGCTGTTCGTCGCGCTGTTGGGGGGGGGACAAACGCTGCTCACTCTGTACGCCATTTCCTCGCCACTGCACTTGCTGGGGATCGTGCTGCTCACCGCCGCCGTGCTCGTGCGCAGCGGCATCGTGCCGGTGCACTGTTGGATGACCGACCTGTGTGAACATGGCTCGTTTTCCAACTCGTTGGTGTTCGTTGTGCCGATGGTCGGGGCCTATGCGGCCATGCGGTTGGTGCTGCCAATCGCACCCGACTGGGTGTTGCGCGGCATCGCCATCTTGAGCCTGATCACGGCGCTGTATGCCGCTTGCATGTCGCTCGTGCAGCGCGACGCCCGGCGCTTCTTCTGCTACTTGTTCTTGAGCAACTCGTCGCTGGTGTTCGTGGGCCTGGAAACGGCCACGCCCGTCGCGCTCACCGGCGCCCTGTGCGTATGGATCTCCGTGATCCTGTCGCTCGGCGGATACGGGCTGACGCTGCGCGCAATCGAGCACCGGGTGGGCCGCGTCTCACTCGACAAGTTCTACGGCCTATATCAGCAGACGCCGGGCCTGGCCGCGCTGTTTTTGTTGACCGGTCTGGCCAGCATCGGCTTCCCAGGCACGATCGGTTTCATCGGCGTAGAACTCTTGGTCGACGGCGCAGTGATGGTTCACCCGCTGTTCGGCATCTTGATTGTGCTGGCTGCCACGCTGAACGGGCTGGCGATTTTGCACGCGTACTTCCGCGTCTTCACCGGCACGCGCCGCAGCGGCACCATCGACCTGCAAGCACGCCTGAGCGAACGCGTGGCCGTGCTGGTGCTGGCCGTGCTGATCCTCGGTGGCGGACTCTTCCCGCAACCGGGCGTAACGAGTCGCTACCTAGGGGCAATGCAGCTACTGCGCCAGCGCGAAGAGTTACCCGGCGCCGCTCCGCACGGACACGCCCGCGGAGCATTCGGCGCTCGCTGGCACGGCTGGTTCGCAGAGCGGTAGCTGTCGGGGTTGATTGCGCGCTGGGCCGAAGGCACACCAACCCGCAGCGCCAGCAAGGGCCCTTGCGTACCGCGACCTGCGAGAAGCGACTGCGCCAACTCTCCCTTGCTCGCGCTGCGGGTTAGTGTTGCTGGGTCGCCGCCAGCGCCTGCTCGATATCGCCGGCGATTTGCTCCGGCTTGGTCGTCGGTGCGTAGCGCTTCAGCACTTCGCCGCTGCGGTCGATCAAGAACTTGGTAAAATTCCACTTGATCGCTTCGGTCCCCAGCAGCCCGCTCTGCTCGTGCTTCAAGAACTGATAGAGCGGATGCGCCGTCGGCCCGTTGACGTCGATCTTGGCGAACAGCGGAAAGTTCACGTCGTACTTGAGTGAGCAGAACTCCTTGATGGCCGCTTCATCGCCGGGTTCCTGCTGGCCGAACTGGTTGCATGGAAAACCCAACACGTCGAAACCGCGGGCGTGATACTCGCGCTGCAGGGCTTGCAGCCCTTCGTACTGCGGAGTGAAACCGCAGTGGCTGGCGACATTGACGACGAGCAGCGCCTCGCCGCGATAATCGGCCAGCGATTTATCTTGCCCGTCGATCGTGGTGACGTTGATGTCGTAGAGGGTGGTCATGGCGTTATCTCGCTATTGGTTGTCAAGCGCATCGCCGATCGAATCGTTTCCATTGATCGAGATGAGCGCGTCAAGATACTTCAGCAGATTGTCATCGGAGATCCAGTGCACGCTAGCGTCGGCCATCAGCACATGCCCGCCGGAATCGTGGTTGCGAGGTTGCTCGCGCCAGCGTTTCGCAACGATGCGAGCTTTGAGCTCGGTGGCCGTCAAATCGCGAGGTTCGAGCCAGTGGATGCCCGAGTTGCGGACTTCGACCAGCATGATGGTATTCGAGGTGCCATCCGTGATTTCTGAGACGGTAAACGGATGAGCGCCGGGCCACATTGTGCCCGGCCCGACGATGGCCACGTAGCTTGTCTGATTGTCGGGTGATTCATCGTCCGGACAATCGAAGTGATGCACGGATCGATCGTGTATTTGACGATTGTGTGGGCTGTTCCACGGCTCATCGAGTCGATACGCTCTGCGAATTCCCGGCTCCTCGAGATAAGGCAACAGCAGCGTGCGCCAGCTATGCAGCGGCCGGCCGTTAGCGTCGGCGATGAAGGCAGGTGGAAACGAGCCGACACTGGAGTTGTAATTATGCAGCGCCTTTCCAAGATTGCTGAGATTGTTCTTGCACTGCCAGCGCCGTCCCGATTCGGTACTAGGCCTCAGCGCTGTCAACAACAGCCCAGTGCAGCAGCCACAGAGCAGAATTCCGGCAGCGACCGGAGCAAGTATACCGAGCCAGGTGCGACGCTTGACGGGCACTTCGTGAGTTGACGCCGAGGCATCTGGCGATAATCTCGCCATCTCCGTGTTGTCGTTCCCTTCGGCGCTCATCTCGGCACCTCACAGTCGATCGCCCCGAGGCGCAGTCTACGCCGGCAGCATGAGCACGGCCATTCAGTTAACCGGATCGCGGTGCAGCAGGTTAACCACGGGGAGGCCCGACTGCTCGCAGTCGGGTGGCGCGGCCACAAGAATCTGATCAGGCAGCCCGGCCGATTTCAGCCACGTCGATTTCAGAAGGCTTCTTGTCGCTGTCGCGACCCAGTGAACCGTTTTTTGGCTGGTGCAACGTCGAACGCCGCCAAATCGACAGTCTCCGGCGCGACGTCACACGAGGGGCTGGAGGGGGACAGGTACATGTTTTCGGCCGGCGTGTATCGGCCATAGAGATATCATGTGCAGAAAAATGTACCAGTCCCCGGCGCGCTCACGCCCCGGCGGCCGCGCAGCGTTTGGCGAACGCGCCGAACACTTTTTCGCCCAGCGCGTGCATCTTCGGCAAGCGGCGCGGGATTTCGGCCCGGATCGCCGCGGGATCGATATGCGGCAGTTCGGCCAGCTCTCGGCAGCCCCCCGGGCCGGTAATCCATTGGTCGATGATTTCGGGCGTGACCTCCAAATGACACTGCAAGCCCCACGCCTGGCGGCCGTAGCGAAAGGCCTGCTGGTCGCAGGTGGCCCCGCGCACCAGTTGCACGGCGCCAGCCGGCAAATCGAACGTGTCGCCATGCCAGTGAAAAACGATTTCGCCCGGCTGCACGGCGGCGAGCAGCGGATCGTCGGCGGCCGCCGGCAGCGGCTGCCACTCGTACCAGCCGATCTCCTTGCAGGCGTTCGCACGGACCGTCGCACCGAGCGACTTGGCCAGCAACTGACAGCCCAGGCAAATGCCCAGCACCGGCAAGCCGGCGTCAACCGCCTGGCGAATCCACTCGATCTCTTTGACCAGAAACGGGTGCTTGTCGACTTCGTCGGCGTTCATCGAGCCACCGAGCACGACCAGCCCGGCCAGCTCGCGCGGGCGAAACTCCGTGGGCAACTCGCCAAACAAATCGACATAGCGAAACGGCACGCCTGCCGAACCGAAGATGCCGGCCAACGTGCCGAGGCTATCCTTGGCGGCGTGGCGAAAAATAAGGACGGGCTTCATAAAAGGCGTGAGGCTAGAGGTCAGGGGTTAGAGGTTAGGAGTTAGGAGTTAGGGACCAGAGGATAGAGACCAGTGCGTCGTGTTCGCATTTCTTCCTCTCGTCTCTGGCCTGTCACCTCGCGCCTGTTTGCAATGTTTCACGTGGCACATTACAGACAAGAGGCTAGAGACCAGAGGCCAGAGGGCTCGTGCGCGCGTCGTTCGCATTTCTTCCTCTCGTCTCTGGCCTGTCACCTCGCGCCTGTTTGCAATGTTTCACGTGGCACATTGCAGACAAGAGGCTAGAGACCAGAGGCCAGAGGGCTCGTGCCGTTCGCATTTCTTCCTCTCGTCTCTGGCCTGTCACCTCGTGCCTGTTTGCAATGTTTCACGTGGCACATTCGCGAAAACAATTTCGACGTAGTGGCTCACTCGGCTCTTGACAACGCCGCCGCCTCGCACGCCCCGACCGTCGGTTTGTTCACTTGCTCGCGTAGCGCCGCAGCGCGTCGCGATTGAGTTCAATGCCCAGGCCCGGCGCGGTGGGAATCGTCAACATTCCTTCGCGATCGAGTTTGAACGGCGTGATCAGAATCTCGTCGATGTACGGCGCGGGCGTGAGGAACTCGACGTATCGCGCCACGGGCAGGGCCGCGGCCAGGTGCAGATCGGCCGCCACGCCGACGGCCGTGTTCCAACCGTGGCTGACATATTGCACGCCGTGATCGTAGGCCAGCCAGGCGATGCGGCGGGCTTCGCTCAGGCCGCCGCATTTGGTGGCGTCGGGCTGCACGATGTCGAGCGCCCCGCGCTCGATCCACGGCAGAAACGCCTGCCGGCGCGTGAGCACTTCGCCGCCGGCGATCGGCACCGGCGCGGCCGCCCGCAGGCGGATGTAGTCTTCGATGTTGTCGGGGGCGAGCGGCTCCTCGAACCAGCCGATGTCGTAGTTGGCGAGCATCTTGGCGGTTTCGAGCGCCCACTTGTAGCCGTGCGGCCAGAACTGCTCGCTGCCGCCGGCGTCGACCAACAGATCGACCTCGGCCCCCACCGTGTCGCGGGCGGTGCGCACCAGCAGCTCGTCGTAATGCCGGCTGACGCGGCCGAACGGTCGCCAACCGAGCTTGATGGCGCGAAAGCCGCGTTCGACCACTGCCGACAAATTGTCGCGCAGCTTGCCCGGCTCGTCGAAGAGCATCGACGCATAGGGCTTGATCCGCTCGCGATAACAGCCCCCCAGCAGCCGCGACACCGGCTGATTGCAGATCTTGCCGAACAGATCCCACAAGGCGATATCGATGCCCGAGATGACGTGCTCGACGGTGCCGCCGCGCCCCTGCCAGAAGGAGCTTTGCCGCAGCTTCTCGCTGACGCGCTCCGGCTCTTCGGCCGACTCGCCAAGCCACTGCGGGCGGAGGAACTCGACACCGGCTTCGACCAATTGGCTGCTGGTGAAGACGCTGCCGACACCGGTCGGCCCTTCGTCGGTGACGACCTCGACCAGGGCGTGGAGATCGTCCTCGGAGACGTGTCCTTCGGGCCAGCCGCCATCGACGGTGCCGCCGATCAAACGATGAACTTGGATGTCGACGATTTTCATGGGATGTAGCTTAATAGCGGCGTCGCGACACGGCAAACGTAGTGATCGCGTAAACGAGATGTCGTCGCGCAAGCTAGCGCGCGGGCTGAGCTTGCCGAAGTCCGCGGCTAACAGTTCGAGCGCCGACACGAGGTCAGTCGCGAGGGTCGCCTGCTTCATCGCTGGTCTTCGCGGCGCGCCGCACGAAGATCAGCATCGCGATGGCGATCGGGGCGATCACTCCAAACAACACCATCAACCGGAACAGCGACGTGCGGGCGCGGGCTTCGCTCATCCGCACCCCTTCTTTCTCGGCGTCGTCGGCGTCCTCGGCTTCGGCCTGCCCGACGACTACCGCGGCGCCGCCCGATTGTTCGGCCTGGGCGACTAGCTCACGTCGCTTGTGGGCCGCTTGCTGCTGCGCTTCAAGCTTGTCGATGTAGCGCTGGTCGAGTCGCCCCTGCCGGCGCGTGTACTTGCCCTGGATGACGACGAGCGCAAAGAGGGCCATGCCGGCAAACAAGGCGAGCCAGAACCACGGCGACTCGGCGAGCGGAGCTTTTGGCGGCGCGGCGGAGTCGGTTTGGTTCGAGGCCATCATCGGCGCGCCGCACGGGTACGGGAGTCGTTTCTGGATTACGACGTCTCAGTTGCTGTGACAACAAGCAGAAACGACTCCCGTACCCGTCAGCGCCACTACTTCCCAAACGGGAAAATCGGGCCGGCGTATTCGGCCGCGTCACCCAGATCTTCTTCGATCCGCAGCAACTGATTGTATTTGGCCAGGCGATCGGTGCGGCTCGCTGAGCCGGTCTTAATCTGACCGGTACAGAGCGCCACGGCCAGATCGGCGATCGTGGCATCCTCGGTCTCGCCGCTGCGATGACTCGCAATGCTCGTGTAACCGTTGCGCCGGGCGAGCTGGATGGCGTCGATGGTTTCGGTCAGCGTGCCGATCTGGTTGACCTTAATCAGGATGCTGTTGGCGATGCCCTGCTTGATGCCGCGCTCGAGCCGCTCGGTGTTGGTTACGAACAGGTCGTCGCCCACTAACTGCACGCGCTTGCCGAGCGCGTCGGTCAGTTGCTTCCAGCCGTCCCAGTCGTCTTCGCTGCAGCCATCTTCAATCGAGACGACCGGGAACTTCTCGACCCAGCCAGCGAGCAACTTGACCATCGCGGCGCTATCGAGCTGCTGGCCGTCGATCGTGTAACGCTTGGTCTTTTCGTCGTAGAACTCGGTGGCCGCCACGTCGAGCGCTAGGGCGATTTGCTTGCCGGGCTCGTAGCCGGCCTGGCCGATCGCTTCGAGAATCAGCTCCATGGCGGCGGCGTTGGTTTTCAGGTCAGGGGCGAAACCCCCTTCGTCGCCGACCGACGTCGACAGCCCTTTGCCCTTGAGCACCTTCTTCAGATTGTGAAACACCTCGACGCCGGCGCGGAGCGCCTCGCTGAAGCTCTCGAAACCCAGCGGCACAATCATGAACTCTTGCACGTCGACCGAGTTGTCGGCGTGCTGGCCGCCGTTGACGATGTTCATCAACGGGACCGGCAGCAACCGCCCGCCGGGGCCACCGAGATAGCGATACAGGGGGAGGCCGCACCAGTCGGCGGCAGCATGGGCAGCCGCCAGCGAGACGCCGAGGATGGCGTTGGCGCCGAGCTTCTTTTTGTTGGGAGTGCCGTCGAGCTCGATCATGCGGTGATCGAGCCCCGCCTGATCGAGGGCGTCGAAGCCGGCCAGTTCGTCGGCCAGGGCGCCGTTGACGTGTTCGACAGCTTTCTCGACGCCGCGGCCAAGATATCGCTTGGCGTCGCCGTCGCGCAGTTCCCAGGCTTCGTGAACGCCGGTGCTCGCTCCGCTGGGGACCGCCGCGCGGCCAAAGGAGCCATCTGCCAGCCGCACGTCGACTTCGACCGTGGGATTGCCGCGGCTATCGAGAATGGCGCGACCGTGAATTTCGACAATCGCCGAGCTCATGCTGCTGCTCAACTTTCCGTGCTGGTGGGGAGATATTCGACCGGGAACCGGCGCGCAGGCCACGTCGGCCGTGGTGCGGAGCGAAGCGGCCGACGGCGTGGCGGGCGGAAATCGACTGACAGGACCAGTCGGGCCGGTAGCGGGGATTCCTATTGTGCCGAAAACCCGGCTCGGTGCCTACCGGCTGCCGGCAGGATTGTCGGGCGGTTTTTCGATCCGCCGCCGCGCTCCCGCCGCCTTGAGCCAGCCGTACCGGCACGCTATAAGCGCGTATAATGGAGTGGCCACCGGCCTAGCGATTCGCCAGACGCACGGGTGGTCCGAGTTGATTAGACTGGTATCCGGTGTTTGAGCGGCTTCGTGCGGTGGCGTGCGGGGTGGTGAGATGGGCTTGGTGACAATCCAGATTCTTGACGGCGCCGATAAAGGGCGCGTGTTCGATAATCTGGCGCCCACGGTGACCATCGGCCGCGAGGAAGGGAACATCATCCAGCTCAACGACGAGCGGGTGAGTCGCTTCCATCTCAAGATCCAGGAAGACAACGAGCAGTTCGTGCTCACCGACCTGGACAGCACCAACGGCACCAAGGTCAACAACGAAGACATTCATCTGCGCATTCTGCGCTACGGCGATCTGATCTCGGTTGGCCGCTCGATTCTGCTGTTCGGCTCGCGCGAGCAAGTGGCCCAGCGCCTGGCCGCACTGCGGGCCGCCGGCCCCGACGCCCTGGCCGATAGCCGCACAATCGGCCAAGGCGAGATCGACGGCGAGGAAGAGCCGCCGCCGGGGTCATTGGACTTCGAGCTCAATTGGGGAACCGACTCGAACGCGCAGTCCACGCTGCAAACGCTAATGCCCCCGGACCTGCCAACGCGGCTAAGCCCGGGGCAAGCCGCGCAGTTGGCCGAGATCTTCGAGTACCTGCACCTGCGGATGCGCGACCTGATCGCGACCGTGCAGCCCGACCGCGGCGCCGACACCGTGCGGCTCGACGCCCGGCAATGGCAGGCACTTTTGGACGTGCAAGGTCGGCTGGCCCAATACCTGCGCGAAATCGGCGAGCCGTCGTAGATTGCTCTCGTGGCACGGCCATCCACGTGTGGGCCGCGGGCGCCGGGCCGTGGTTCCCACATCATGGGCTGGAAGCCCATGCTACCGTTCGCGCCTGTCGCCAACTCCTTACCGCTCTTGGTCTAGCGCTGGCCGGCCAGTAAGATATCGGCCAGCTTGCCGCCCCAGACTTTTTGCAGATCGCAGGATTGGCAGATGACCGAGTTTCGCGTCGAGCACGACTCGATGGGGGATGTCCGCGTCCCCGCGAAAGCCTATTACGGCGCCCAGACCCAACGCGCCGTGGCGAATTTTCCTATCTCTGGTTGGGCGCTTCCGCCGGCCTTGATCCACGCGTTGGGCCTGGTGAAGTTCGCGGCCGCGGTGGCCAATCGCGATTTGGGTTTGTTCGCCGCCGGGCGCAAGACCGCGCTCGAAGCGCCACAGATCGACGCCCTGCTGGCGGCCGCTCGCGAGGTGGCCACCGGCAAGCTCGACGGTGAGTTTCCGATCGACGTCTTTCAGACTGGATCGGGCACGTCGAGCAACATGAACGCCAACGAGGTGATCAGCAACCGCGCGATCGAGCTGGCCGGTGGCGACCGCTTCGCCGACCGCAAGTCGATTCACCCCAACGATCACGTCAATTTGGGTCAAAGCACGAACGACATGTTCCCGACGGCGATTCACGTCGCCGTGGCCATGACGATCACCGCGCGGTTGATCCCCGCGCTCGAACGCCTGCAAAACGCGCTGACTGAAAAAGCCGCCGCCTGGGACCAGATCATCAAGATCGGTCGCACCCACCTGGCCGACGCCACGCCCCTGCGGCTGGGGCAGGAGATCGGTGGGCTCGCCCGGCAATTGGAGCTTTCGGTCGTGCGGGCCAGGCGTGCCGTCGAAGCACTGCGCGAGCTGCCCGCGGGGGGCACGGCGGTCGGCACCGGCATCAACACGCACCCTGAGTTTGGTCGCCGCGTGGCCGCCGCGCTGGCCGAGCAGGCGGGCATCCCGTTTGTCGAAGCGGCCAACCACTTCGAAGGGAACGCCCAGCGCGACGCGCTGGTCGAATGCCACGGCCAGTTGAAGACGATCGCCACCACGCTGTTCAACGTCACCAACAATATCCGCTGGTTGGGCTCGGGGCCGCGCTGCGCTTTCTATGAAGTGCAACTCCCCGATTTGCAGCCCGGCAGCTCGATCATGCCCGGCAAGGTCAACCCGGTGATGTGCGAGAGCTTCATGCAGGTGGCCGCACGGGTGATCGGCAACGACCAGTCGATGACGGTTTGCGGCGCGGCCGGCGGCCAGTTTCAGCTCAACATCATGATGCCGGTGATGGGGCACACGGCCCTGGAGAGCGTGAGGCTGCTGGCCTCGTCGTGCGAGGCCTTCGTCGACTTGTGCGTGGCCGACATGGAGGCCAATGCCGCGGCCTGCGAGGCCAGCGTCGAGAAGAGCCTGTCGATGGTCACCAGCCTGAATCCACACATCGGCTACGAGCGGGCGGCCCAGCTCGCCAAGGAAGCATTCAAGAGTGGCAAGACAATTCGGCAGCTTTGCGAAGAACAGGGAGTGCTGCCGCACGACACACTCGCCAAGGCGCTCGATCCCATGCGAATGACCGAGCCGCACGCGTCGTAGAACTTTAGCTGAATTCGATGATGGGCCCGGCGCCGGGGAAGCGGGCCAGTAGAAAGTGCCGGCCGGTAGGAGATCGGCCGCTGAATCGCGTTGGCCGTCGCGCACATTTTGACGCGAGATCGCCGACAAGCGTGAATTAGACACGAACTTGCCCGTCGGACCGGGTGTTTAGGTCGAACCCGTCCCGCGGTTGCGCATGCTCGACCGAGCGAAGGGAAGACCGCGATGAGCACGAACCATTCCTTTATATCGACGCGCTGGCGCGCGTTGTCCGGCGCGATTTGCGCCATCTTGGCGGTGGGGTCTGCGAACTGGACGCCGGCCTCGGCCTACCAGTATCGCCCCGACGCGACCAGTTCGGTCGACGACGGCAGTAGCGTGGCCGATGGCAGCTCTGTCGACGACGGTAGCGCCGTCGACGATAGCAGCAGCGTCGCCGAAGGGAGCGCGGTCAGCGGCGACAGCTCGGTCGACGATGGCTCGATCAGCGGGCCGGGCCTCCCGCCCGATGAGAGCGAAACCGTCGATGGCTCGGCCGCGGGCCAAATCGGGCCCCCGGATCGCCCCGACGACCTGGTCGCCCGCGCCGAGAAGCTCTCGAAGACCGCCAAGACCGGCGAGCAGTATGGCGAGGTGATTGCGCTGTGCGAACAGGCATTGGCCGATGGCGCGACGCAGAAGTGGGAAGCTTACGCGAACAAGTTGGCGGCCTGGGCGCACAATCGCCGCGGCGAGGTGCATGCCGCCGACGGCGAAGAGGCGGCCGCCCTCGAGGACTTCGAAGCCTCGATTCGTCACGATCCCAAGCGCTGGCAGGCGATCCACAATCGCGGCGTGAGCCATGCCATGAAGGGGGAGCTCGAAGCGGCGATCGCCGATTTCGATCAGACGATCAAGCTCAATCCCAACTTCGCCAACGCCCACTTCAATCGCGGCGAACTGCTCTACGAGCAAGGGGCCTACGAGGCGGCCGTTAACGACTACAACCGCGCCTTGCGGCTAGCGCCGCGCGATTCGGCCGCCTACAACAGCCGGGGCCATGCCTATTACAAGCTCGGCAACTATCGTCAGGCGTTGGCCGACTACAGCTACGCGATTCGGCTCGATCCCCAGAACGCGGCCGCCTACACCAATCGCGGCGACGCTTACGGCGATCTGTCCCGCTTTGAAGAGGCGGCCCGCGATTATCGCGCTGCGATTCGCATCGACCCCAAGCTGGGCCGGGCCTATCAAAGCGCCGCCTGGCTGATGGCCACCTGCCCTGCCGAGCAATTTCGCAACGCGCAGTACGCGTTGATGGCCGCCCAAAAGGCGATCGAGCTCGACGGCGAGGAGGACTACCGCTACCTCGACACGCTGGCCGCGGCGCAGGCCAACGCCGGCAAATATGACGAAGCCCAGGCGACCGAAGCGCGCGTGATCGAAATGGCCCCGCCCGATAGCCTGGAACTTTACAAGGCGCGGCTCGCGCAGTACGAGTCGGGCAAGCCCTATCGAGATACGAAACCCGCGGCGTCAGAGACCGCTGGCGAAGCGGCGCCGAGCGAGTCGCAACCGCAGGCCGACACCACTCCGGGTCAACCGACGAATCGCCGGCGGCGACGCTAGCAGCTACTAACCCGGGCGCGGCGCCAGACAACCGCGCGGCCTAAGCGAGCGGGCCGTGCGCTAAACGATTTGCTGCCTGGCCAGCAGCAGCTTGCCGAGCGCCTCGACGACGGCGTCCTCCGACTGCGGCTGGAACGCGGCATCGGTCAGCACCGCGTCGATCGCTGCGCTGGCGAGTTGTGGGCTGCCGCTTGTGTCCGAGGGCGAGTTGTCTGTGTTCGACGACTGGCTGCTCCCGTTCGACGATGAGCTGTTCAGGCCGGACGAGCCGCCCGCCAACAGCGAGCGGGCGCCGGATGTGGGCAGGGCCGCGGCGGTCGGACCCGTCGCTCCGGGCGCGACCGGCCCGGTGAATCCGCCCCCGCCTCCGCCGAGCGAAAGCACGACACCCATCGGAACGCCGGCCGCGGTCAACGTGCGGAACTGGATCGACAGCGACTGCGTGAGCGAACGCGCCGACAGGTCGCTGACGGAGAGCCCGTAGAGGATCAAGCGACCGTTGATGCCGGTGAACGTCGAGACCCCGGTAACGACGCCATTGGTGCGGACCGTGACGACGACGGTGCCGGCGGTCGGACTGACAATGTCTAAATAGTCGCGGCCCCTGGTGCCGCTGAACACCAGGTCGGTCAGCGTGGGGTTCTGCTGGTTGGGCTGCGTGCCGAACGCGCCCACGGTCAGTTGCGTGGAGGAAAAGCCGATCGGCTTGGTCGCGCCAACCGGCGTGACCGTGACACCCACCTGGTAGACGCCGGCCGTCGCGTAGTTGCGCGTGACTTGCGTGCCGCTGGGGCCAACGACCGTTTGATCGACGGTGCCATTGCCGTCCCAGTCGATCGCGAAGCTGAACTTCTCGCCGGGCGCGGAGAAGGACGAACCCACGTTGAGCGTATAGGTCGACGCCACGCCACGCACCACGTAACCGTTGACGCCGATCGTGGGCAGCATGGCCGCCTCGATCTTGCCGAGCAACTGATCGACCGTGCCGCGCAACTGCGTCGTGCCGGCGGTCTGCACGATCCAATAGCCGAGCGTCGAGCTGGGGTTGGTCGGCGTATAGAGGTAGGCGTTGGGAATCTGCACGAGCTTGCCGCCAACCTGGATCGAAACCGTGCCCGAGCTGCTGAGCACGGTGACCGGCAAGCTGGGGTCGGGGGTGAGGCGCCAGACGCGGCGGCCGCCGGCGTCGAGGCCGCTGAGCACGTAGCCGCCGTCGTAGGCGGCATCGGTTCGCACCAGTTCGGTGCGATTATCGAAACCAATCAACCCATCGAGCTCATTGAGCGCTGCCGAAAGCACGGCGCTATTGGCCAAGTCGGTGGTCTGCGACTGCTTCCACCACAGCAGCTCGCGCGAACCGCTCAACATGGCGTGGAAAACATTCTCAACATAGTAGGTGTAGTCGCGGCCCTGCTCGCCGAGGAGCCAATCGCGCGAGGACACCCACGGGACAAGCTGCACGTCGGACGCGGCCACTTGGGTGCGCAGGAACTTGACGTCCGACACGAACGCGTTGTAGGGGCGCCAGAAATTGACATAGGCCGAACGAATCGAACCTTGCCGATACGCCAGGTCGACGTTGGCCGGCGGATAGCTGGCACTCTGAATCTGCAGCGTATACGTGAAGCTGAGGCCATCGGCCGCCACCGAGGTGATCTGGTACTTGCCCGTATAGGCCGGATTGATCCAATACGACCCGCGGTTCTCGATCTCGACCTCTTCCCCCACCTTCAGCGCGGAGATCGGCGCGAACAGCCGCACAGTCACGGTGCCGGTCGTCCCCTGCACTTGGGTATAGCTGATCGACTTGATCGCGGCGTCGAACGGCAGCGGCGGTTGCAACGTTCCGGTGGGCGTGATCACAGGTCCCGTGAAGCCGTACAACGGGACCGATTGCGAGTTGCCCAATATGGTGCCGACCGAGTAGGGACTATCGTGCGTGCTGTAGTACGTGCCCGAGGGGATCGTCGTCGTCCGCTTGTACTGGTTGTAGTTCAGCAACGTGGCTTCAGGGAAAATGGCACGCAGCGGCGCGTAGATCGCGGCGTTGAGGTAATCGGCCTGGCGCTCCTCCATGACCGCGTTCCAGATCGCGGCTTCGCGTCCCGTGGCACTCCAGACGGCCATGGCTTGCGCGGTCAAATCGGCCTCGGTCAGCCCCCGCGCGATCAGCTGCGCTTTGACCGACGGCCAGCGCGGATCGTCCACGATCGCCTGCCACAGCGACCGCGTCCTCGGCGTGTTGGGATCGATGCGCTGCTCGTAATACTGCAGCACGTGCAGGTCCATGCCGTGCTCGATGTCGACCACCAGCATGTCGAGCTTGCCGCCGAGCGCTTTGTACTGCGTCAGAAAATTGGTCAATTTGGCGGCCGCCTGCGTGACCCAGCGATCCATCCAAATCGTGTAGTAATCGGTCGGCTGGCCGTCGGCCCCCACCGGATCGATGTAGCCGGCGACATTGCCAAACAGGCCGTTGCCGTAGCCGGCCACTTCGAGGAAGTCCGCCAGAAAAATCGCCCGCTGGCCTTCGGGTAGCTGGCTTAAGGCCTGCCAGGCCTGCTGGGGCGTCGGCACGTTCAACTTGCTCCAGCAG
>Ga0163152_10001597_pt1 | contig 35416 bp, 33 predicted proteins | sample OliLakLV19MP8IB2_FD_148635 | JGI IMG/M metagenome (GOLD analysis project Ga0163152, IMG submission 148635) | Freshwater microbial mat bacterial communities from Lake Vanda, McMurdo Dry Valleys, Antarctica - Oligotrophic Lake LV.19.MP8.IB-2 | ecosystem: Environmental > Aquatic > Freshwater >...
AGGGAACCACTTCGGGCAGCCCCAGCCGGCCCAGCAGCGTCGCGCCGAGCCGCACCTCGGCGGGACGGCGGCTCTGCAGCAGCGGGACCATGAGCTGCAGCGCCTCGGGCATGCCGGCGAGGGCGTCCACCAGGAACGCGCGCGGTCCGACGGTATCGCTGGTCCGCAGGATTTCCAGCATCAGTTCCGCCGCCGCCATCCCGCCCCCCCGGAGCACCTCAGCGGTGCGGGCCTGCTCCTCGGGAATGCGGTATGCCTGCTCGATGAGGGCCTGGAGGACGGGCCGGGCCAGCATGCGCCGCAGTGACAGACCGAAGGTGCGGCGGGTCTCCTCCGACAGGGCGGGAATGAGGCGCAGCGCGGCCTGCGCATTGTGCAGCGCCGCGTGCCACTGCTCCCGGTGAATCGCCTTGTCGAGCTCCCGCAGGATGCCCTCGACGGTGTGGGCCAGCTGATCGCCCTGCCGGGCGCGGGGCAGCAGCGTGCCGGCCGTCGCATCCGGCATCGAGTCCCGCGGACCGGAGAACTGGATGGGTAACGGGTCGGGCAGCAGCTTCACCCGGACCTTGGCGGTGCTGGGGATCGGGGCGTGATCGTCGGCGAGGGCGCGGATGACGGTGAGCAGCTCGACGGCGGTCGCACCGGGAGCCACCTGGATGTCGTCCACCTGACGCAGCTGCAGCCGTTCCTTCAGCGGATCACCGTCGTTGGCCCAGCTGTTCTCGATACCGGCATCGATGGCGGCCGGGTTGCGCGCCACCCGCGCCACGAGCAATGCCACGACGTCGCGCACGGCATCCTCCTGCTCCGGCGCGCTGCGGAGCAGGTGGACCAGATGGGTGAGGAGCGCGGTGAAGCTGGCGCCCGGATCAGGCTGGGGACCGGACATGGTGACCCACAAGATACCGCCTGCGCGATTGCTTGACAGAGGTTTTCCCGGGGCGTATATACCTGTTGCATGCCGTCGCTCAGTGCGCACCCTCACTCCCCGACCATGTTTCTTGCGTATCGTACCCGTCCGAACAGTGTCAGGCGACCCGCAACAGTGGCGGTGCGGTAGCGTGGCCGGGCTTCCGGCATACAGTCGGCGCGCTTCTCAGCGAGAAGCAGGGACCGGTAGTCTTTACATTCCCAGACATTTCCGTGTGCTCCACCGAAGTTCACTTCTTTACCGGAGAACGTATGAAGCGTGCAATCGTTTTGGGCGGAGCTCTCGCGGCGCTCGCCGTTGCATCACCCGCAGCGGCGCAGGTGACGGTGGGCTGGGATGCCGCCCTGTTCAGCAGCTACGTCTGGCGCGGGGTGACATTCACGAACAAGCCTGTCTTCCAGCCCGACCTCTACCTGACCGTGCCGGTCGGCAAGGCGTCGATCACGGCGGGCGGCTGGGCGAACGTCGATATCGGCAAGTATGATGGCACGACTGATCTCTCAGAGAGCGGCGCCTCGTCGGCGTTCAACTTCGCCGAGTTCGACTGGTGGGGTGAAATCGGTGTTCCGGTCGGCGTCGCCACACTCACCGGTGGCGCGACGGGCTACATCTTCCCGAACGACGTAGGTTTCACCAAGACATCGAACACCGTCGAAGTGTATGGCAAGATCGCGCTCTCCACTCCGTTGAGCCCGAAGCTCGCCGCCTGGTATGACGTCGACAAGATCAAGGGTCTCTACGTCGAAGGCAGCGTCTCCCACGGCATCCCGCTCGGCGCAGCGACGCTCAACCTCGGTGCGTTGGCTGGCTGGACCGGTGGCCAGGAGATTGACAGCGACGTGTCCAGCAACTTCGATGACAAGGGCTTGACACACGTCGATCTCTCGGCGAGTGCCGGCTTCTCCGCAGGCCCGCTGTCGATTACGCCGTCAATCCACGGTATCATCGGTAACGATCGTCGGACAAAGTACACGAAGAGCGCCAGCAACACCTATGGATTCAATGACACCAGCCTCAAGCTCTGGGGCGGTGTGACCATCTCCTGGTCGAAGGCGTTGGGCGGGGCTGCGGCGGAGTAGGTGATTCGGCGAGAACGGGAGTGATCCGAAAGGATCGCTCCCGTTTTTCTTTGGCTATTTCATGGGCGGAGCTGGAGCTCCGCCGCCACCCAGCTTCTCTTCTCCCGGCGGGCGGGAAGGCCCGACCTACCCGGCAATTTCATGGGCGGAGCTGGAGCTCCGCCCCTACCCCCCCTTCGCAATCTCCTTCAGCGTATCCTCCAGCCGATTCAGCACTTCCTTGAGCAGCTCCATGGAAATACCCAGCGGTGGCTCGATCCGGATGGTGCGCGCCTTCGAATAGGTCCCCGCCACGAGTACTCCGCGCTTGAACAGCCCCGCGGCGCAGGCATAGCCGATTTCGTCGGTGGGAAACTCCATGCCGATGAGCAGCCCGAGACCGTGCACATCGGTCAGCACCTGGGGATAGCGTTTGACCAGCGCGCCGATTTCCTTGAGCAGGTACTCGCCCTTCATGGCGGCCTGGCCCGGCAGATCCTCCTCCAGCGTCACGGTGATCGCCGCGATGCCGGCGGCGCAGGCGATCGGATTGCCGCCGAAGGTGGTGGAGTGGATGATGGGATTCGGGATCATCACCTCCCAGATCTTCGGCGTGGAGATGAACGCCGAGAGCGGCATGACACCGCCGCCAATCGATTTGCCAAGGCACATGATGTCGGGAGCGACGGCGGTGTGGTCCACACCCCAGAGCTTGCCGGTGCGGCCCATGCCGGTCTGGATCTCGTCGGCGATAAGCAGTGTGCCATGCCGGGTGCAGATCTCGCGGACCCGCGGGAGATAGTCGGGCGGCGGAACCACGCCGCCGGCCTCGCCCTGCACCGGTTCCACCACGAACGCCGCCGGCGACATCCCCACCGCCTCGAGAATGCACATCTCGCGGTCGAGCGCGTCGGCGTCGCCATAGGGCACGAAGCGCACGTCCTGCAGCCCGCCCTGGAACGGAATGCGGAATGAGGCCTTGCCCATGAGCGACAGCGCACCCATCGACTTGCCGTGGAAGCCGCCCAGTGTGGAGACAAAGGTGTTCCGCTTGGTGTAGAGCCGCGCCAGCTTGATCGCGCCTTCAATGGCGTCGGTGCCGTTGTTGATGAAGAAGCAGCAGCCCAGCTCACCGGGCGTGACACCGGCGAGCAGGCGGGCAAGGCCGGCGCGCCACGGCTCGAGCAGCTCCTGGCTGTTGAGCGCCATGCGCCCCATCTGGTCCTGCACCGCCTTGACGATCCTGGGGTGGTTGATGCCGGCGCTGAAGATGCCGTAGCCACCGAGCATGTCGATGTATTCCCGGCCGAGCAGATCGCGGAGGATGGACCCCTCGCCGGACCACTCCAGAGCGGCGAACTGGCCGGCCTGGGTGACGGACTTGCGATAGGTGAGGAAGCCCCGATTGATGTGCCGGTCGTAGCTCTCGACCGTTTCGGTGATGAAGGCTTCCTTCTCGGCTCCGGACATCGCCCGGCCGCCGATCAGGTCGAGATAGCGGCGGCTCAGGGCGAGGACATCGGTGTCAGGCAGACGCAATTAATCGGCGCTCCTCTCAGGGGATTGGGCGGTTGGGCGGGTAGGCGGTTGGGCGATTTCTAACCGCCTATCCGCCTATCCGCTTACGAACTCTTGATCTCGGTCCACACCTGGTCCCACAGCTGGCCCGAGGCACCGAGATCCTTGTAGTACTCCAGCCGCTGGAATTCCTCGGCGGTGGGGTAGGGAATCGGCGTCGTCATCTTGGCCAGCGCTTCGATGTTGGGCGAGCCATAGCCGGTGAAGTTCGAGACGCTCGCGCCGACATCGGGCCGCAGGATGTAGTTGATGAACTCATGCGCCGCACGCTTGTTTTTCGCACCCGTGGTCACCATCAGCGAGTCCGTCCAGATGTTGCACCCCTCCTTGGGGAGGACATAGCCCAGCGCCGGCTGCTCGGCCCTGGCCTGGGTCGTGTCGCCATTCCACAGCTGGGCCACCCAGACGTCGCCCGAGATGAGCTGGCCCTTCACCGGCGCCGAGATGTAGGCCTTGAGGTTCTTCTTGGCGATCAGCGCGTCGGCCTTGGCCTCGGCGAGCTCCGCCGGGTCGATCGAATTGAGCGAGTGGCCCTTGAAGCGGAGCCAGGCGCCCACCGCGTCGCGCATGTCGTCCATCTGGGTCATCTTCCCTTTGTATTTCGGGTCCTGGAAGATGGCCCAGCTGTCCGGCGGGGTCGTGATCTTGTCGGTGCGGTAGGCAACACCCGTCGTCCCCCACTGGTACGGTATCGCGTGGACCAGGCCGGGATCGAAGACCGGATCGGCGAAGGTGGGCGCCAGATTGGTGAGATTGGGGATGTATTTCTTGTTGAGCGGATAGGCGAGAGTGAGCGCCGTCATGACGGGGACGATGTAATTGGACGGTACCACGATGTCGTAGCCCGACGCCCCCGCCTGCAGCTTGGCCACCATTTCCTCGTTGCTCTCGAACGTATCGTAGGTGACCTTGACGCCGAACTCCTTCTCGAAATTCGGGATGGTGTCTTCGGCGATATAGTCCGACCAGTTGTAGATGTTCAGTTCCTTCTCCATCTCCGGCAGGTCCGCCCCCGCCGCCAGCGCCGGCGCTTCCTTCTTGCCGCAGGCGGTGAGCACCAGGCTGATCGTGCTGAGGCTCAGGCCCAGCGCCGTCGCGCGGGTGACGAACTCCCGCCGGCTCACGCCGCCCGCCACCAGCCCTTCCACCAGCTGTTCGGTCTCGATCCGCTTGTTCATGGCACAGTCTCCAGATGGTGAGGGCGACGCAGGCATCGCGTGTCAGGCGAGGAAATCCTTGATTCGGTAATAGGCCCCCGCGAGGGGGAGGAACCACGGCCGGCCACGGTACAGCGGCACCGCGCGGAACGGGAGCCCGGTGAGGGCGGGCCACGGGGCACGGCCGAGCATTGCCCGACCGACCTGATCTCCGAGCCAGCCGGCATAGGCCACGCCGTGCCCGCCGTACCCCACCGCGTACGCGATGCCGTCCTGCCGGCCGGTGTGGGGCAGCTGGTCCAGGGTGAACCCCAGCGTCCCGCCCCAGCCGTACTCTACTGGTGTATCAGCCAGCTCCGGATACACATCCTGCATCCCGCGCCGCAGGGCCGCAAGGTTGTCGGCCAGCGGCTGCGGTGAGAAGGCCGCTCGACCGCCGAAGATCATCCGGTTGTCCGCGGACAGGCGGAAGTAGTACAGCAGGTCCTTGGTATCGCTCAGCACCCGCCCAGCCGGCACCAGCCGGCGGGCGACGGCGGGATCGAGTGGTGCCGTCGCCAGAAGAAAGCTGCCGATGGGAATGACCCGGCGGGTGAGCCACGGCAGCAGCCCGCGGGAGAAGCCGTTCGTTGCCAGCAGTACATCCCCGGCGTCGATCGGTCCCTTTGATGTCTCGAGCCGGAAACCACAGGGGGCTTTGCCCAGGCGCTGCACCGCAACACCGGCCACCAGCACCGCGCCCCCGCGAGTGGCGGCCGCCGCCAGTCCGTGAAGGTACCGGGCGGGGTGAATCCCGCCAGCTTGCGGGTCCAGCAACCCACCGGCGTAGCGCGCCGAACCGATCTCGCCGGCGAGATCCGCACGACTGAGCAACTCGGTGGCGTAGCCGAAGTCCCGCCGCAGCAGCTCGCGTGACGCAGCGAGACCCTTCATGTGGGCCGGCTTGGCGGCAAGGGTGACGTGGCCCGAGCGGGACCAGTCGCAGTCGATCCGCTCGTCCAGGACGGTGCGCTCCACGAACGCCACCGCCGCGAGGGAATCGTCGAACAGCGTCCGGGCGACGGCGAGCCCGTGCGATCTCACGATATCCGGCAGGTCCACCTTGTAGCCCGGCAGCACAAAGCCGCCGTTGCGCCCACTGGCGCCCACCCCGCCGATGGCATCCCGCTCCAGCACCACGACCGAGGCGCCGCCGGTGGCGAGCGCGTGCGCCGCGGCGAGCCCGGTGTAGCCGCCGCCGACGATGGCGACATCGACCCGCGCCGGCGGAGCCGGTGCGGTGGGGACGGCGGGCAGTCCGTCGAGCCAGAAGCAGCGATCGGGGATGAGCATGCGTGCAACCTTCAGCGGGGCGGACGAATGCGTCCGCCCCTACCCTGCCAGCGCCGCACAGAACCCGTCGAACACCTCGATGTACTGGTCGATGTCGGCGTCGGTGTGCTGCACCGACAGGGTCCACTGTTCTTCGTCGCCAGGCGTCATGAAGACGCCGCGGTTGAGCAGCCAGGGGTACGACGCGGCGAAGAGATCGGGCTGGGTCTCGAGAAAGTCGCGGTAGTTGGTCATCGGCGTCGCCCGATACGAGACGCAGCCCTTGGCACCGAGGTCGATGGTGTGGGCGGGCAGTCCATGCTTTTCGATGGCGCGCTGACAGCCGGTCGCGAGCCGCGTGCCCAGCCGACCCAACTGCTGATAGGCGGCGGGCGTGAGAATCTCGCGCAGCAGCACCAGGCCGACGTGCGACACCAGCGGGTTGCCGTTGTAGGTCCCCATCTGGGAGACGCCCTGCTCGATCAGGCGCATCAGATCCGCCCGGCCGCCGAAGGCAGCGGCGGGGAGGCCGCCGGCGATCGCCTTGGCGAGACAGACGAGGTCGGGCTGCACCCCGAAGCGCTCGGTGGCGCCGCCGGATGCGATAGTGAAACCGGTCTTGATCTCATCAAAGATGAAGATGACGCCGTACTTGGTGCACAGCTCCCGCACCCGCTGCAGATAGCCCGGCTGCGGCAGCACGACCCCGATATTCATCATGGCGGGCTCCATGATGAGGCAAGCGATGTCGCCCGCGCGCTCGGCAAAGAGCCGCTCCACCGCGTCGGCATCGTTGAACGGCACGACTTCGATGTAGCGGTGGGCGTCCTTCACCAGACCCTTGGAGACGGGTGCCTTGGCGGGCCGCTCCCGCCCGCCCATCGTGTCCGCCCCGGGGAGCACCGAGAACATCACCGCATCGTGGTGACCATGGTACGAGCCTTCGATCTTGCAGATCACGTCCCGGCCGGTGGCGGCGCGGGCGACCCGGATCGCGTCCATTGTCGCCTCGGTGCCGGAATTGGCGAACCGGATCATCTCCAGGTTGAACCGGCGGCAGATCTCCTCGCCGTAGGCCACCGCGGACTCGGTCGTGACGGCAAAATGGGTCCCGCGGCTGGCCGCCTCGTGGATGGCCTCGACGATCCGCGGATGGGCATGGCCGGTCACCATGGCGCCAAAACCGCCATGGTAATCGAGATACTCGGTGCCGTCCTGGTCCCAGACGTGGCTCCCCTTGCCATGGGAGACGTAGATCGGATAGGGCGACCCCTTCTGGAACGACGACACCACCCCGTATGGGAGGGTGCGGTAGGCGCGTTCGTAGAGGCGCGCCGAGGCCGGTGTCGCCGCGAGAAGGCGGGACATTTCGGTCTGGGCGATCGTCTGGGCACGGGCTAGCAGGCGCTGCAAATGCGCCTGCGCGTGCGACGGCAGGGTGGCGGTCATATGCTGTATTGTGGTGTTGGGGGGTCGCTGGGGCTATCGCGAGCTCTACGGGGCATCCGAAACTGCTTGGCTTACCCCCCCATCATGTCGCCGGGTACGGTGGTTGTCAACTCGCCGATTGTGCTGCAGATTGATTTTCCTCACGCAGGGCACTCCCGAACCTCCGGGCCATGAGCACACCATTGCCACGCAGTCCCCATCACGGTGGAGCCTCCGCCGGCGATCCGGTCATTGTACTGGACCATGTCGCCAAGCACTTCACCAACTTCGTCGCCGTCCACGAAGCGCACTTCAACATCGCGCGGGGCGAGTTCTTCTCGATGCTGGGCCCCTCGGGTTGCGGCAAGACGACCACGCTCCGGATGATCGCGGGCTTCGAGCAGCCGACCAGCGGGCACATCCTGCTGGAAGGTCAGGACGTCTCCACCACCCCGCCCTACAAGCGCAACGTCAACACCGTCTTCCAGCACTACGCCCTGTTCCCCCACATGAGCGTGCGCGACAACGTCGCCTTCGGCCCGCGGTGCAAGAAGCTGGATTCCAAGGAAGTGGACCGGCGGGTGGACGAGCTCCTGAAGGTGGTCCGGCTGGACAGCTTTGCCAGCCGGAAGCCGGGCCAGCTCTCCGGCGGGCAGCAGCAGCGCGTCGCCCTGGCCCGCGCCCTGGTCAACTACCCCAGCGCCCTGCTGCTCGACGAGCCGCTCGGCGCGCTGGACCTGAAGCTCCGCCAAGCGATGCAGATCGAGCTCAAGCGGATCCAGCGCGAGGTCGGGATCACGTTCATCTACGTGACCCACGACCAGGAAGAGGCGCTCACGATGTCGGACCGCATCGCGGTCATGAACGAGGGACGGGTGGAGCAGATCGGTCCGCCGGAGGAGATCTACCACTCGCCCAGCACCGTGTTCGTCGCCAACTTCATCGGCCAGGCCAATCTGCTCGCCGCCCGCGTGGTCGGTGTGATGGACGGCCGGGCGGTGGTGACGGTCTGCGGCGATCACCGGCTGGAGATTCCGGTCGCCGGCTGGTCTCCTGTCGTGGGGGGACTGGCGACGGTCATGGTGCGGCCCGAGCGGATGCGGGTCCGCGCGCTCGATGCCACGGCGCGCGCCGTCCCGGCGACGCTCACCACGGCGGTCTTCCAGGGCTCGGCGGTCCGGGCCATCCTGCGGACCACCGATGGCAGCGAACTGACGGTGCATATCGGCCCCGACGACGGGGCGCCCGCCATGTCGCCCGGCACGACGTACAACATCAGCTGGGACGCCGACGCCGCCCGGCTGCTGCCCCCGGCCCGGCAGACCTCCCCGCTCGACCTGAACCTGCGCACCACCATCGAACTCGCCCGCGTCAACGATTCCCGCACGCCCCAACCCTGAGGACTGATCATGAGCACCCGTGATTCGTACAGCCCGGAAGAACTGCAGGCCCTGCTGCGCCGAGCACTGAGCCGGCGCCAGTTCCTTGGCCGCACCGCGCTCGCCGCCGGTGGCCTGACGCTGGGCAGCGCCATGCTCGGCGCCTGCGCCAGGAAGGAAGCGGCCCCGGCCGCGGTGAAGACGGTGCGCATTTCCAACTGGCCGCTGTATATCGACACCAAGACGACCACCGAGTTCGCCGCCGCCACCGGGATCACGGCGGAGTACACCGAGGACATCAACGACAACAACGAGTTCTTTGCCAAGATCGAGGAGCCGCTCAAGCGGAAACAGAGCATCGACCGCGACATCGTCGTGCTGACCGACTGGATGGCGGCGCGCATGATCCGGCTGGGCTACTGCGCCCCGATCGACGACAGCAAGTTCCCCAACAAGGCCAACCTGGTCGACAGCCTGCGCAATGTGAGCTTCGATCCGGGCCGCAAGTTCAGCGTGCCGTGGCTCTCGGGGATGACCGGACTCGGCTACAACCCCAAGAAGACCGGCCGCGAACTCACCAGCATCAACGACATCTTCGATCCCAAGTTCAAGGGACAGGTCACCATGCTGACCGAGATGCGCGACACGCTGGGCCTGGTGATGCTCGGCCAGGGCAAGGACCCGACCAGCTGCACCCTGGACGACGCCAAGGCCGCCTGCGCCAAGATCAAGAAGGCGCGCGAGAGCGGGCACATCCGGAAATTCACCGGCAACGACTACGCCGCCGATCTCTCCACCGGCAACATCACCGTGGCGATCGCCTGGTCGGGCGACATCCAGGGGCTCGCGGCGGACAACCCCGATCTGCGGTGGATCGCGCCGAACGAAGGCGCCATGCTCTACTCCGACAACATGATGATCCCCAGCACTTCCGACCGGGTGGACCTCGCCTCGACCTGGATGAACTGGTGCTACGACCCAGCCCACTCGGCGCAGATCGTCGCCGCGTCGCCCTATCTCTCCGCGGTCAAGGGCGCCGGCGAGGAGCTCGCCAAGATCGCGCCCGATCTGGCCAAGAGCTCGCTGGTCAACCCGCCGGATGATCTCCGCGCCCGGCTGCATGTCTTCCGCGCGCTGGACGACGCCGAAGACCAGGAATTCAATCGCGCCTTCCAGGACGCGATCGGAGCCTGACGCGACATGGCTGGCATTGCCTCAGGGGGCGCGCGGCAGAGCAGGTGGGGACCGTATCTCCTGGTCGCCCCGGGCGTCCTCTGGCTGCTGGTGTTCTACGTCATCCCGCTCATCACGCTTGGGAAGACCTCCGTCACCGTCGTGGATGGCCCCTGGTGGAGCGGGTTCCAGCGGGCCTTCACGGCGTATGGTGGGCATTTCGGACGGTCGGTCAAGTTCGCGCTGCTCGCCACCCTGCTGGGGATCGCGCTGGGCTATCCGCTGGCCTATCTCATGGCGTTCCGGGCGGGGCGGTTCAAGAACCTGCTGCTCGGTCTCGTGATCCTGCCGTTCTTCACCACCTTCCTGGTGCGCACCTTTGCCTGGAAGACCATTCTCAATGACAGCGGGCCGGCCATCTGGGTGCTCAACCAGCTCCACCTGATGCCGCCGGGGGCTCGGCTCCTGAATACCTCGATCGCGGTGATCGGCGGGCTGACCTACAACTTCCTGCCGTTCATGATCATGCCGATCTACGTCAGCCTGGAGAAGATCGACCGGCGGCTGGTGGAGGCGGCGTACGATCTCTACTCCGGACCGATCCACGCCTTTGTGAAGGTGATCCTGCCGCTTTCGCTGCCCGGTGTCTTCGCCGGATCCCTGCTGGTCTTCATTCCCGCCACTGGTGACTTCATCAACGCCGAGCTGCTGGGGAGCCCCAATCAGCAGATGGTCGGGACGGTCATCCAGAACCAGTTCCTGCAGGTGCGGGACTACCCGCTTGCCGCCTCGATCTCGTTCGTGCTCATGGCCGCGATCACCGTCGGCGTGCTGCTCTACGCCCGGCTGCTCGGCACCGAGGAGCTCGCCTGATGGCCGCCGTCATCCCGCTGTCGCGCCGGATCGCCACCCGGCTGCTGGATGTCTACGCGATCATGGTGCTGGTGTATCTCTTCCTGCCGATCGCGGTCATTATCATCTACAGCTTCAACACACCGGCGGGGAAGTTCAACTTCGTGTGGAAGTCGTTCTCGTTCGACGCCTGGCGCGACCCGTTCAAGTATCCGCCGCTGGTCGAGGCGATGAAGCTGAGCCTCAAGGTGGCCAGCCTCTCGACCCTGGTGGCGACGGTGTTCGGCACCCTGATGGCGCTGGCGCTGTGCCGCTACAAGTTCAAGGGCAGCGGGCTCGTCAGCCTGCTGCTGGTGCTGCCGCTGACGACGCCGGAGATCGTGCTGGGTTCCTCGCTGCTCTCGCTCTTCCTGAATCTCAATGCGCAGATGGGCTTCGCGACGATCGTGATCGCCCACATCATGTTTTCGGTGAGCTATGTCGCGCTCACCGTGCGGGCCCGGATCCGGGGGTTCGACTGGACGCTGGAAGAGGCGGCGATGGACCTCGGGGCGAATCCGTTCCGGGTGGTCATGAAGGTGACGCTGCCGCTGATCGCGCCGGGCATCGCCGCGGCAGGAATGCTCTCCTTTGCGCTGTCGCTGGACGACTTCATCATCACGCTGTTCAACTCGGGGAGCCGAGTCACCTATCCCCTCTATGTATATGGGGCGCAGCGGGCGGCCTATCCGCCGCAGATCAACGTCATGGCGACGGCGATCCTCGCCACGAGTCTGCTGGCGCTGGGGCTGTCGGTGCTGTGGCAGAACCGGACGCTCAGGCAGGCGATGGTAAAGGGGTAGGGGGACGGGTAGGGGCGGAGCTCCAGCCCCGCCCTGCGAAAAGCGGTGATTGGGCGATTGGATGTCGGATAGGGGCGGAGCCACTGCTCCGCCCCCGCCTGTCATACCTTGTGACATTTCTGCGTAACCGACCTATTGGAAACGCACAGTGCAGGAGCTGTCGAGGCACCGGGACCTGCGCAGACAGTGGTCTGCACATATGTCATGCTGCAGGGGGGGCATCCGCAGTCTGGCGGACCTCATGCCGGGCGGGGCTCTGCACCGGGCAGGCATTCCCTTCTGCTGCGCCGGATATCGCCTCGACGACCTCTGTGAGCAATCGGATGACAAGTTAGACGGCAGACTGTTCACCACCTGACAATCACCCTCCTTTCTCCCATGAGCCAGCCGCATGGTTACAGTCCTTATTACCGGCACCAGTAGCGGCATCGGCATGGCCACCGCACTCGCCTTTGGGCGCGCCGGCCATCGAGTCGTCGCGACCATGCGCAACACGACGGCGGCGCCGGCATTGGCCGAGGCAGCGGCGCGGGAGCAGCTTGCGGTGACCGTGCTGCCGATGGACGTGGATGCGGATGCGTCGGTACGGGACGGCATCGCCCGTGCGGAGCGAGAGATGGGCCCGATCGACGTGCTGGTCAATAACGCCGGCATCGAGCGCACGGGATCCGTTGAAGAGCTGCCTCTGGCGGAGTTTCGCGCAGTCATGGAGACCAACTACTTCGGCGTGATCCGGTGTACCCAGGCCTTGCTCCCGACGATGCGACAGCGGCGGAGCGGCTGCATCATCAATGTGGCCTCGGTGGCGGGCCGCATTGCCTCGGCGCCAATGGCCGCGTACACGGCCTCCAAGTTCGCGCTGGAGGCCCTGAGCGAATGTTTAGCCCAGGAGGTCAAGTCCTTCAATATTCGCGTGGCGATCGTCGAGCCCGGCATCATCGATACGGCGATGGCACGACACATTGGCGTAGCCTCGGCGCCGTCGCCTTACGCACAACAGCGGCGAATGGCAGCCTTGTTCGCTACGGCGCTCCAGGCCCCAGTGTCTCCATCGCTGGTTGCAGAGAAGATCCTCGAGATTGCCGTGGGGGACACTCCGCTGCTGCGGCATCCAGTCGGACCGGACGCCGCGCCCTTTCTCGGCTGGCGCAGGGCGATGAGCGATGAGGCGTGGGTCGCCTTAGGCGCTCTCGATGACGCCGCCTGGTACGACCGTATCGAGGCCGATTTCGGAATGAATGCACGTCCGCAGGCCCAGGGGTAGGGTCCGCAGACGTCTCACCATCGCGTGCCGCTGTCGCAATGCGGCCGGCATTGCGCTGGATTCAGCGTCCAGTGCACCACGTGCCGCAACTGATGCGCGGTCGTTATGCGGCACCTTGGGAAAGACCCCGCAAGGTCCGTTCGAGTCGTGTTCCCACCGTACACCCCCCCCGTGACAGGTGGCGTCGAGCGATTCACGCCGCGGCGGCGATGGAGTTGCGGGCCACCAACCTCGAATACCGCTCGTCGGATTGCCTCGCTGCGAGCGTGCGGCTGTTCCTGAGCCCCTCCATGATACGGCTCCACGACGCAGGCAACCGGCTCAAGGACGTGCTGGACGCGCCGCAGGGTCAAGCGGGCAGGTCGGGAGCAGTGCGCACGCTCCCGTTCGTCTTTAGTCGGCGCGGCCCGCGTCCCGGCGCTTCAGCGCCGAGAACCAGTTGAGCACCAGCTCGATGTGCGTGATGGCCGGTTCCTGGTCGACCGGCTGGATGCGCAGGAAGCGGGCACCGTCCCGCGTGATGCTGAAGCTCGTGTTGCCGTTGACCGTCGCCACGAACCGACCCTCCTGCACCGGCCGTGGCGGGCTCGCGGAGAAGGTGGCGCCGGGTGTCACGGTGACGCCCATCAACCGGTTGGTGCTCTGGAAGAACAGCTCGCGGCCGTCCCGGGACCAGAGGGGCTCGGTGCCGCCGTCGGTCGAGACGAGGCGCCGCTCGCCGGGGCCTGGGAAGGGGGCGACGAAGATCTCCCACCGCGAGGCGACAGTCGCCTGATAGGCGACCCACTTTCCGTTCGGCGAGAGCTGGCCGTCGTGACCGGGGGTCGGCGCAGGGAGCAGACGGCGTGGCGTGCGGTCGCCGTCGAGCGGGAGGACCCAGATCCCGGTGCCGTCCGGCTCTTCCGGTCCGACCTCGTCGAACAGGAGGACGCGGCCGTCGGTGGAGGCCGACGTGGGCGACTGGATCACGCCGGGCTTCGTGGTGAGGCGCTCCTCGTCGCCCGAGCCGTCGACCGGGATCCAGTACAGGTTGCGCGCGCCCTGGCGGGTGCCCCGATAGATCACGCGCCTGCCATCGGCCGTCCACTGCGGTGCCTGGCTGCTCCCGGTGCCTGTGCCGAGCGGCGTCATCGTGCCGCGACCGAAGTCATAAATCCAGAGTCGGGTCGTTCCCTCCCGGATCTGGACCACGGCACGGTCCCCTTCCGGCGAGATCACCACACTCTCATACGGGCGCTCGGGAAGGGACAGGGGCGTGATGGCGCCCGCCCGGTTGATCCAGACCAGGCGCCGCTGGTCGTAGGACCCTCCACTGCTGATGTAGGCGAGCGTGCCGTTGTCGGACACGGCGTAGTTCGGGGTGCCTTCGTTCCCGTAGTTGTTGTTCGGCTGCTCGGCAGCCGCCACCGGCACCGCCTTGCCGAGATCCTGCTGCGACGGCTGCCATGGCACGGTGAACAGCTGGCGCTGCTGGGTGTAGAGTAGCAATCCGGTGTTCGCGACGTATTGTGGAGCGTCACCGCCCTTGACGAGCAGCACATGCTCCTCTGACCCGACGGTCTGCCGCGCCACATGGTGTTCGTCGTTGCCCGGTCCGGTCCAAGCGGCGTAGAGGAGGGTGGACGTCCCCGCGACCAGGTGCGGCCAGCGGTGGCTGATCTCGCCGGCAGCCGTGTCCAGGTGCGTGACCTCGGTGGCGGCGCCTCCCCCTTCCGGCACCCGCCAGATGCCGCCGCTGTTGATCGGTGCGAAGTACACGAACCCGTCGTCGCCCCAGTCGCCGCCCCGTTGGAACGGCGCATCGGCAAGTGCCTGGAGCGCCGCGCCGCTCACTGCGATCTTCCGGAGCTTTCCACCCGCGAAGAATCCGAGCCACTCTCCATCGGGCGAGAAGAACGGTCCGTCGCCTCCCTCGGTGCCCTCGAGCGCCTTCGCCTCGGGATCATCGAGCGCACGAATGAAGATCCGGTTCTTGCCGTCCTTGAGCGCGACATAGGCGAGGCGGGTCCCGTCGCGGGAGATCGCGAGCTGCGAGAGTTGGCTCGAACCCAGCTCGTACCCATCCGGAAGCACGACGCTGACGTGCGGGCTCTGCCTGCTCATCGTGCCACCGGGAGCGCTGAGCCAGCGCGTCAGGCCGAAGGTGACGACCGCGACGGTGGCGGCGGTGGCGAGGACGATGAGCGGGATCGTGCGCGCCCGCGTTCTGCCCGCGGCCCCCTTCCCGGCGGAGGTCACCTGGGCGAAGGATGGGTTGTCGAGCGCGGCGGCAAACGCCGCCGCGCTCGCGAAGCGGTCCGCCGGCAGCTTCTCCAGCGCCGTCTGCACCGCCGCCTCGACATGGGGCGGGATGCTCTTCCGCTGGAGGGTGAGGCTCCGCGGCTCCTCGGTCATCACCCGTGCCACGATGGCCTGTGCGGTCGGCCCGGTGAACGGGGGCTCGCCGGTCAGCATCTCGTACAGCACGCACCCCAGCGCGTACACGTCGCTCCGGGCGGTGATATCCCGCTCGCCCATCGCCTGCTCGGGACTCATGTAGTGCGGCGTGCCGAGCGACATCCCGGTCTCGGTCATCCGGGTGCCGCCCTCGGAGCGCGAGGCGGCGAGGGCGATGCCGAAGTCCGCCACCATGGCGTGCCCCCCGTGCAGCAGGATGTTCTCCGGCTTGATGTCACGATGGACCACCGCTTGGCGGTGGGCGTACTCCAGCGCGTCGGCCACCTCCCGCGCGATCCGGACGGCCTCGGGCACCGGGAGCTGCTTCTCGCGGTTGAGCCGGTCGCGCAGGCTCTCCCCCTCGACGAACGGCATGACGTAGTAGACGAAGTCCGCTCCGCCCGCGGCGCCGCCCCCGGTGCGGCCCGAGTCGAACAGTGCCAGGATGTGGGGGTGCTGCAGGTTGGCGGTGGTCCTGATCTCGGCGAGGAACCGCTCGGCGCCGATCATGGCGGCCAGCTCTGGCCGGAGCACCTTGAGGGCGACCTTGCGGTCGTGGCGGAGGTCGTGGGCCAGGTAGACGGTGGCCATGCCGCCCGCGCCGAGCTCGCGCTCGATCCGGTAGCGATCGGCGAGGACGGTGGTGAGCTGCTCGGGGGTCGTGGGCATGGGGGGTCGGGGAAAGTTATCGGGCCAGAGCAGGCTTGGTAGGGGCGCCCCGCCGGCTTGGCCAGATGGAAGGATGGGACTCCGTCTCCTGCCCGGGTCGCGCCAGCGCTTCGAGTCGATCGTCATCCTCCGCGGGCTGTTCACGGTGATCATGGTCCCGGACCATCCCCGGGAGTTCGTTCACTCGGAGGCGCTCAGGTTCGGTCCGGCGGAGTGCCAGGGCAGCCGCCCAAGCCGTTACCCAACTGTGGATAGCATTGACCTTGCGGGTATGCGAGGCATGTTTTCTGCCTCGATGGACCTCTGCCTTTCGGCGGAAGACCGCCGCATTCTCAACGGCACGCTCCGGGCGGAGACGAAGCAGGCGTATCTTGGCATCATCAACGAGCTGATTGCCCAGGGCGCGGAGGGAATCATCCTCGGCAGCACGGAGATCCCGATGCTCCTCAGCCAGGCCGATGTGTCGGTACCGGTCTTTGACACGACCAGGCTCCATGCAAGGGCGGCGGTGGAGTTCGCGCTCTCGTGACGGGCAGGGAGATAGATGACGTCCGCGCCACCCGGCGCGTCATTCACCACACGACATCAGCGATCCGCTGCTGAGGATTTGAGAAACCATGCTGGACAGTATCCGTGCTTTTGTCGGACAGACAATCGTGAAACCCGCCGCCGCACCGGGTCCCGCGCCAGTCGACGGGGCGCAGCTGGCCGCCTGCGCTCTGCTGCTCGAGCTGGCCCATGCCGACGGCGAATTCACCGAGCAGGAACGCCAGTACGTCGAAGGCGCACTCGGCCGGCATTTCGGCCTCGACCAGGCTACGCTCCAGGAGCTCATCGGTCTGGCGGAGACGGCACGGGCGCAGGCGATTGACCAGTTCCAGTTCACCCGGCTGATCTCCGCCAGCTACGACCTCGGCCAGAAGATGGTGCTGGCAGAGGTGATGTGGGGCGTGATTCTCTCGGATGGGAAGATCGCCGAGCATGAGGCCTACCTGGTACGCAAGCTGGCCAACCTGCTCGAGCTGGAGCCGGGATATCTGGCCCAGGCGCGGCGCGCGGCAGCTCCACCGCCCTGAACGCGGCCCGGGGGGGAGAGCAGCGCACCTTGCCGGTGGCCGGGATTGGCCGCAGGTTGGGCGGAGTGAACTGGAGTGATCGCACTCATGACGCTTCCCGCACCGGCTCAAGCCTACGCAAGCCTGCTCCGCCGCTACCAGGCGCTCGTCCTAGACGGCGTCATCTATGCCGTCGTCCTTGTCCTGACCCTCTTCCTCCCGTCAATACTCGGCTTCGATACACTCGGCACGCGTCTCTCGATCTTTCTGCTGATTGGCTTCGTCCTGCTGTACGAGCCGTTGCTGGTCGGCTTCCGCGGCGCGACCATCGGCCACCGCCACTACCGGATCCGAGTGGTGGATGCCAGGACACATGCTCCGATCGGCCCGCTCCGGGCACTGGGCCGCGGCGCCACCAAGGGCATTCTGGGGTTGATCTCGCTCATCTTCATGCTGGTGACCACGAGAGCGCAGTCGCTGCATGATCTCCTCTTTCACAGCATCGTGGTCCCGGAAGATCCCGCCGCGGCGACGGCGCTCGACGTCATCGTGCCGGTTCCGCTGCCGGACGCCGGGATGCCCACGCGGCGTCGCCGGGTGGCGGTCATCCTGGCCTATTCGCTCCTCACCTTTGCGCTCTGCAGCGCGGTCGGGGCCTTCGCCGCCTCAGCAGAGTGCACGATCCACGATCGTTGCTCCACGGTGGATCACCTCATCTGGCAGCTGGCCGGGATTGGATGGCTGGTATCCACCACCGTGTTCCTGGTGGCCGGCTGGCGGGGCAGATTGTTCGGCTGCCGTTACACGGCGATAGCGGTGGAAGAGGCACAGCCGGACCAGGCATCAACCGTGACCTGAGGACGCTGGCCATCGCTTCAGGAGGATCACATGTTCCCGTGGCTGCGGCGCCTCTTCGCCCGCCGATCCGTTCCGCAGCTCCCCACCATCGCGACCGACGTCACCGGGTTCACTCTCACCGTCGAGCGGGTGAGCCGAGCCTATCCCTGGGCATCGGTGAGCAGGGTAGCGGCCGTCAAACAGGACCTCCACAGCCATGACCGCATCGTGCTGCTGATCGAAGTGCGGCGCTCGGGCAGTGAAGTGCTGACGCTGCCGGAGGACTGTCCCGGCTTTGCCGGGCTCTTTGGCCCGATGGAGCAGGCGCTGGGGATCGATCCGAGCTGGTATCTCGAGATCATGACGCCGGCGTTCGAGGCGACGCCGACGGTGCTGTATCTGAGGGAGCCGGACGCGCAGACCGAGACGGATCAATGTAGCAGGTGACGGCGTGCCGGGATTGCGGGACAGCGGAGTGACAGTTGTCGCAGCATGACAGGGTCAGGCGGAGGCGTGTATGGGTGGAGCAGCGTTGCGAGAGCGTCGGCATTGGACCCGGGGCACTCGCCGCCTGGGCATCGGGAGTGGTATCGCGATGCTGGCGATCGGGATCCTCTACCTTGCCACGATCGCGCTCTGGCTCTTCGTCGAGGCGATTCCGCAGGAGCCGATCGGAGATCCCTTCCTTGCCGTGATGGAAGGTCTCACGATGGTGTCCGCCCTGGCGCTGTTCGGTCTCGTCACGGCCCTCTGGGGCTTTGCCGAGCGTGCACATCGTGTGCAGGGGATGCTCACGCTGTCACTCGGCGCCCTTGCGGCGTCGCTGACGATGGCGGTGCACTTCGTTCAGCTGACCGCCATCCGGCAACTCTGGCGCGCCGGGCAGCTGCCCGACTATCGGCTGGTGTGGCCGTCCGCCACCCTGGCGGTGGAATACTTCGCGTGGGACGTGCTCGGCGGCGGCACGATGGTCTTTGCCAGCTTTGCCCTCTCCGGCGGCCCCGACTCGGCGCCGACCCGCCGCACGATGCTGATCGGCGGCGCGCTGTGCCTGCTTGGCCTGGTGGGGCCGGGCTCCGGACGAATGATTCTGCAGAACATCGCCGTCACCGGGTATGCGATCTTCCTGCCGGTGCCTGCGCCTTGATCGCGCGCATCTTTCACTCGACGCTGCCATCCAGCGATGGCCCCGGCTGACCACCGGCTGACCGTTCTGAAATGCGGCCCTCCCCAGGCGGCTGCCGCTCTTCCTCTCCTGCTCCTGACCTCCCCGACGCCGGCATGCCTTGAGTGCAAGGGAGCGTACCACGCCTTGGGGCCCAGCCAGGGCATCAGCGACTTGTTCCACTGTGCCCCCTGATGTCTCATATCAGCTTCATTCTCCCTTACATCACATCGCGGCAAACTCGGAACTGGTGAGTAGCTGACTCACCGCTACCAGGGCAGAGGGAGGACTGGACGCCACCACAGGAACCGAGGGGAGACATCAAGCGCATCGCATTCGCGCTACTGCTCGCACTGCACGGCCTGATTCACCTGATCGGGCCGGCCAAGGCGTTCGGATGGGGAAGCATCAGTCAGCTCCGGCAGCCCATCTCACCGACCGCCGGCATGATCTGGCTGCTCGCCGCCAGTCTGCTGATTGGCAGCGCTGTCATGGTACTGATTGGCGCGCGGTCGTGGTGGTATCTCGCGCTTCCGGGAGTGTTGATCTCCCAGCTCCTGATCGTGCAGGCCTGGAGCGACGCAAAGGCGGGAACGCTCGCCAACATCATCATCGCCGTCCCCCTGCTGTTGCTAACGCTCGACGCGCGACCGGGGAGTTTTCGTACCCGCTTTGGGCACGACAGCGCCGCGTTGCTGGCGCGACCGGTCCGGCCCTCCCCGATTGTGACCGACGCTGATATCGCGGGGTTGCCGCCGCTGATGCAGCGCTATCTGCGGCGGGTCGGTGCCGTGGGGCGGCCACCGGTGCGGAACATGCGGGTCATGCTCGACGCCGAGATGCGCCAGGACTCCACGTCGCCCTGGATGCGATCGACGATCAGGCAGTACGAGTTCTTCGATCCGCCCGCGCGTCTGTTCACCTGAAGGCGACGCGGGCGGGAGTGCCATTCGATGTCTATCACCGCTATGTGGACAGCGCGGCGACCTTCCAGGTACGGATCGCAGGGCTCTTCGGGGTGGTTGATCAGAAGGGCCCGGAGATGACGAAGAGCGAGACGGTGACCCTGCTGAACGACATCGTGGTCATGGCGCCTGCGGCCGTCCTCGACCTGCCCTTCACCTGGGAGACCCTCGGCGAGCATACCATGCGCGCCACGTTCAGCAATGCCGGGTACACCGTCTCGGCGATGCTGACATTCGATGCCGAGGGAGACCTCATCGGTTTTCTCTCCAACGACCGGTCACAACTGGAGGGCAAGGAGGCCCGTAACCTGCCCTGGTCGACGCCGATCTCCGGCTACGCGGAAGTGAACGGCATCCGTGTCGGCACGCAGGGTGATGCGAGCTGGGTCGAGGCGGGTGGTGAGTGGACCTATGGGCGCTTCACCATCCGTAAGCTGGAGTACAATGTGCAGTGAAGGCCCGATCGCCTGGATCGATGTATCCACCTGTCAGCGTGGCATCTCCGGCATGACGCACACGGCGCGGCGCGCACGGCACGGCGCAGGCGCGGGTAGCTGAAACCCAGCGGCCAGATGACTATCGGTGCTCCTCTATCAGCACGGCGTTGCGCCGCGCGGGTACCGGTGGACGGCCCCAGTGCCGCCTCAGCCCCTCCACGACAACCGGCACCCCCCGCGCCAGGCACAACAGCACCGTCACCCAAACCATGACGTCCACCATCGTCGTCAGCCCGGAGGTATGTGTCAGACCACTCCCCACCGCCAGGACCAGCGCCAGACCGCAGAAGGCCACGACCTTGCTCACGCCGTAGGCCGAGCGCATCCAGGGCGAGGCAACGAGGAGGTGCGCGGCGCGGCTCCGAAGCTGGGCAAAGGGGGCGATGCCTCTGGCCACATCCACACTGCGGAGCGCATCGGTCAGCGCGGTCCGTGCGATCACGATGCACGGGATTATCATCGGGATCAGTCCGCGTTCGGCGAAGCAGATCCAGAGCACCAGCTCGTAGGTGCGGTCGGCCGCGATATCCAGGACGCTGCCGACCAGCGTCGCTTCGTGCCGCTTGCGAGCGATCATGCCGTCCACGGTATCGAGCAGGAGCCCCACCAGCAGTACGCCGACACCGATCAGCCGGACTGCGGGGGTGCCCCGATAGAACGTCCCGACGACGAAGGCCAGGAGGGGGAAGCGGGAAAGAGTGACCAGGGTTGCCAACATGGATTGCTCCGGTAGAGACAGCTCCATTCTGCCCGGGTGGCGTCCCCTGAGCGTGACCTCGCCGACAGGCAGCTGACACCGCCTCTCACCTTCCGACGGCACCAGCGGTGGCGCCGTGAGCAGGTGGCCCGGGTCGGCGGTTCCATCAGTCGCTGTGGCATTCCCCGTTCCGCGCCAAGCCACTCTCTGGGTAGACTTCGGCCATGCCACCCCACGACCTTCACGACCAGAGCCTCCTGGTGACCGGAGCCAGTTCGGGAATCGGCCTGGCCCTGGTCGAGCTCCTCGTGGCCCGCGGCGCCCGGGTCATCGCGGCGGCGCGTTCCGCCGAGCGGGCTGGGCCGGCGCTGGATGGGGTGCGCGCCCGCGTGCCTCATGCCCGGCTCTCTTTCCTGCACCTGGACGTGGCGGACTTCTCCTCGGTGCGTCGCGCCGCGGACCAGGTGCTTGGCGAGCGCCAGGGACTCGATGTGCTGGTGAACAACGCCGGGGTCGCCGTCACCAGTGGGGTGAGCCCGGATGGCTTCGACCTGACCTACGCCACCAATCACCTCGGTCCCTTTCTCCTCACCAACCTGCTGTTGCCCAGGATCCGTGAGGCACCGCACGGTAGAATCGTCAACGTCGCGAGCGCCGCTCATCTCTCGGTCCGGCGCATCAACTGGTCGCGGCTGGAGCGAAGCACCACGCCGACGACTGGCGGGCTCGGGGACTACGCGCAAACCAAGCTGATGAATGTGATCCATGCAAAGGAGCTGGCACACCGGCTGGCAGGGACGTCGGTGCGCACCTCCTCGCTGCATCCGGGCGTGGTGGCCTCCAACGTCTGGCGGGCGGCGCCGCGCCCGCTGCAGTGGTTCTTCAAGCTGTTCATGCTGTCCAACGCCGAGGGCGCCGCGACACCGCTCTATTGCGCCATGGCGCCCGAGCTGAACGATGTCTCGGGCCGGTACTACGACAAGAGCCGCGAAGCGCGCTGCAACCCGCTGGCGGATGACCCAGCCAACGGCACGAAGCTCTGGATGCTGAGCGAGGCGGCAACGGCTTCCGCCACCTGACCGCTGGGCACTTCGGACGGGTGGAGTCAGCGGCTTGCCCTCGGCGGGCGATGATCGCACTTTGGCGGATCGTTACCTGTTCTACGTCAGGCCGCGCCGGGGGATCATGACCTTCGCCGGTCGACGAGCGTTTTCAGGTGACTTCGCCAGGAGATCGCCATGAACTTCAGGAACCCGAAGTGGTATCCGATCGCCGCGGGGTTGAGCGCGGTGAACATCGGCGCCGTCTGGTTTGCGGCGCAGCCCGGCGAGCCACTCCACGCCGCGGGCCACGCGGTACTCGCCGTGGCGTTCGGGCTGTGGGCCCAGCGACTCCGGCAGCGCCCCCGCGTGAACGCGCTGGAGGCCGAGCTCGACGCGATGCAACTCGAGATGAACACGATGCGGCACGAGCTGGGCGAGGCGCAGGAGCGCCTGGACTTCGCCGAACGGATGCTGGCCCAGGCGCCGGGAGCGCGTCCGCTGGACCAGCCGCGGTAGGTGCCGCAGCACGGCCATCTCTCTTGCCGTAGCCGACCCGCAGTGACGTCAACCGATCTTCATCTGGAGTGACTGATGGCCGCTGAACCGCCGACTGCCCGGAGCAGCCAGGCCGTTGCGCACTGGATTCTCCCCATTGCTCTTGCCGCGCTGCCGGGTGCGGCCCAGGCGCAGCACCCTGCCCCCGGCCCGAGCTGGCCGGTGGCCACCGCCGCCCGCCTCGGGCTCAATCCTGCCGTGCTTGACTCGCTCCACGACGAGATCACCTCGGGCCGGTACGGCTATGTCGACCGGATGCTGGTCATCCGCCACGGCAAGATCGCCTTCGATAAATCGTACGTGCACGACTACGACGCCGCCTATGGCGATTCGGCCAAGGTGACCAACGCGCTCAACGCGCATGATCCCACCGGGCCGTTCAACTATTTCAACCCCTGGTGGCACCCCACCTATCGGCGGGGAACGCTGCACACGCTGCAATCGGTGACGAAGACGATCACTTCGGTCGTGATCGGCGTGGCGGTGACGCGGGGCGACTTCCCCAGCATCGACACCCCGGTGCTGCACTTCTTCGACACCACCAGGGTCGCCAATATCGATGATCGCAAACGGCGGATGACGGTGCGCCACCTGCTCACCATGACAGGCGGGATCTCCTGGGATGAGAACCTTCCCTATATCGATCCGAACAACTCGGCGAGCGCACTCGAAGAGAGCCCCGACTGGGTGAGCTTCACGATCAATCGGCCGATGATGCGCGAGCCGGGCACGCAGTTCAACTACAGCAGCGGCGAGAGTGTGCTCCTGGCGCACATCTTCCGCCAGGCGACCGGCCGGGACATCGAGGAATATGCCGCGACGCATCTCTTCGCCCCGCTGGGAATCAGGGAGTGGTTCTGGAAGCGCACTCCGGCCGGCACGGCGGACACCGAGGGCGGGCTCTACCTGGAAGCCCGCGATCTCGCGCGCATCTGGTACCTCTTTACCCAGGGTGGCATGTGGAATGGCACGCGGGTGGTCTCTGCCGAATGGGTGAAGAACTCCATCACGCCGTCGGTCAGCATCAGCGATGCCGCTGGTGCCCCGAAGTACGGGTTCCTCTGGTGGCTGTACCCGGATCCGCTTGATCCGACGAAGTTCGTCTGGAGCGGCTCGGGATTCGGCGGGCAGTGGCCGATGGCGTTCCCGGAGCTGGACATGGTCGTCGTCTTCAACAGCTGGAACATTCTGCCGGGGAGCAAAGGGCTTCCGCTGCGGGTCACGCGGGAACGGCTGGCGAGGGCCGTGGTGAGACGATAGCGCGAAGGGCCGCACATCGGCATCGCGACCACACAACAGTGAGGGTGATTCATGAGCTTCGAGCTGCCCGCGGTCCCCGCCGGGAGCGGGGCGCACCCCATCGCTCTCGTTGTTCTGTCGGCAAACGACCCCGCCGCATCGAGCGCGTTCTACTTCACGCTGTTCGGCTGGCAATTCCAGCCGCTGTCGCCGGAATTGACCGCCATCATCCCGCCAGGTGGACCGATGGCTGCGCTGCGCGCCAATGTCCCGGCTGGCACCCCGGGCATGGTGCCCTACATCAGCGTTCCGGACGTGGAGGCGATGCTGGCGCGGGTCGTAGCAGCCGGTGGCGCGATCGAACGGGCTCCATGGAGCGTATCGATGATCGGCAAACTCGCGCGATTCACGGATCTGGGCGGCACCATCTACGGGCTGACAGAGGCCGTTGCGCCCGCTGGCACGCAGCGCATTCCCATGCCGCTCGGCACCAACCCGAAGCCGGCGGCTGGCGGCATCTGCAGTCTCGAGATGTATGCCGCCGATGGCGCTGCCGCAGCCCGGTTCTTTGGCGGCCTGTTCAGCTGGGGCGCGCTGGCGACGATGCAGCACTACATGGCCTTCGACCCCGGTGTCGGCGTGGGTGGAGTGTTCCAGTCGCACACCCCGGCGATGCCGGCACTGGCCTATATCTATGCCCCCGATGTCGAGGCGAAGCTCACCGAGATCGATGCCACCGGTGGCAAGCGGAGAGGGGATGCGATGCGGATGCCCGGTGCCGGGTGCTTCGGCTACTTCACGGACCCCTCAGGCGCCAGCATGGGGTTGATCGGACCGTAGCCAATCGCAACCGGAGCCATGCCGTCGTCGGGCTCTGGATGAGCATCTGGAGTTCACCCGCTTTCGCGGAGAGGTGGCGTATTGGGGGTTCACGCCGCCTCTGACATGATCCGCTCGTAGTGCATGGGCGACCGGTTGCCCTGGGCCGAATGCCGCCGGTGCGGGTCGAGGAAGTGCTCGGCGGCTGACAGCTGCCTGATCGCTTCGATCCTGTCATCCCGAGGACCGAAGGGACGAGGGATCCCTTCAGGCCGGAGCCCGGCTCCGGGGCAAAGAGATCCCTCGCTTCGCTCGGGATGACAGCAAAGGGGCGGAGCGGAGCTCCGCGCCCACCCAGCCGCTTCACACCCCGCATCTTCAATCACCTAATCGCCTAATCGCCCAACCGCCCAACCGCCCAACCGCCTAATCGCCCAACCGCCTAATGACCGAGCGGCTTGTCCCGCGACAACCGGTCTGCCGCATAGATCAGCACCGCGGTCCCCACCAGGATGATCGTGCTGATGGCGTTGATGCTGGGTTCGATGTTTTTCCGCACCATACCGTAGACCACGATGGGCAGGGTCGAGGAACCGGTCCCCGAGACAAACGAGGTGATCACGAAATCGTCGAACGACATGGTAAAGGCCAGCAACGCACCGGAGATGATTCCTGGCCAGAGCTGCGGCACCGTGATCTTCCAGAAGGTGGTCAATTCGTCCGCGCCGAGAGTGAGCGCCGCCTCCTCCAGGTTCTGATCCATCCCCTGCAGCCGCGCCAGCACCACCACCACCACGAACGAGATGCAGAAGGCCACGTGGGCGATCGTGATGGTGAGGATACCCAGCGGAAAGCCGATCAGCACGAAGAGGATCAGCAGCGAAATGCCCACCACGATTTCCGGCGTCACCAGCGGCACGTAGAGGAAGGCCTCGAGCGCGGTCCGGCCGCGGAACTTGTAGCGGGCCAGCGCCAGCGCGATGAGCGTGCCGAACAGCGCCGAGAGCACCATCGACGAGACACCCACGATCATGCTCACCCGGAGGCCGTTGAGGATGTCGTCCCGTTCCAGCAGCCGCAGGTACCAGTCCCAGGTGAAGCCCACCCAATCCACCGAAAACTTCGATGCGTTGAACGAGAAGATCACCAAGACCAGGATCGGGATGTGCAGGAAGAGATAGATCACGACACAGAAGGCGATGAGCCAGCGGGGCAGCTTCGTGCTCATCTCAGGCACCTCCCGGCGTGCGGTCGCGCACCCGCAGGTAGATCATGACGGCGACAAGCACCAGCGCCATGACGATGAAGGATGCCGCCGACCCGAACGGCCAGTTGCGCGCGGAGGAGAACTGGTTCTGGATCAGGTTGCCGATCATCACCTGCTTGGCCCCGCCGAGCAGGTCGGAGGTGAGGAAGCTGCCGAGCGCCGGAATGAAGACCAGCAGCGAACCGGCGACCACACCCGGCACGGAAAGCGGAAAGGTGATCTTCCAGAACCGTGCCGCCGGCCTGGCACCGAGCACCTCGGCGGCCTCCAGCAGCGAGAGGTCCAGCTTTTCCAGCGAGGAGTAGATCGGCAGCACCATGAACGGCAGGAAGCTGTAGACCAGCCCGGTCATCACCGCGAAGGGGGTGTAGAGCATGTTGAGCGGCTCGGTAATCCATCCCGCCTTGAGCAGGAGGTTATTGATCAGGCCGGTGTCGCGCATCAGGAAAATCATCGCGAAGGTGCGGACCAGGAAGCTGGTCCAGAACGGCAGCACGACGAGGAACATCAGGAAATGCTTCCATTTGCCGCTGCGGGCGATGAGGTAGGCCAATGGATAGCCCATGAGCAGACACAGGACGGTCGCCCCGAGCGACCACATGAAAGTGCGGTTGAGGATCTGCAGGTAGAGCGGATCGAAGAAGCGCTTGTAGTGTTCCAGCGTGAAGCCGGGTACCACGCCGCCGTAGATCCCGCGCGGCATCATGCTGTAGGCGAACATCATGACGACCGGCACCAGGAAGAATGCGATCAGCCAGAAGGTCCCCGGCGCCAGGAGGCTCCAGGCCCGCGCCGCCGGCCGGGGATAGAGCCAGGCCAGCGCCTTCTCGCGCATGCCGGCCATCTAGGCATCCTCCAGGATCTGGCAGTCCTCGGGCAACCAGGCGACCGCGGCCTTGTCGCCCTTCTTCCACGGGACCGGCTTGATGAGCTGGCCCTCGTTGCGAAGGGCGACGGTGCATTCGCTGCCCTCGCCCAGCGTCACGATCACGTGGATCGTCTCACCGAGGTAGATGACATCGCGCACCACGCCGACGACACTGTTCTCGCCCGGCGGGATGCTGCCCGGGGTGCAGACATCCAGCCATTCCGGTCGCACCGCGATGCGGATGGCCGTGCCCGCGGCCAGCTTCGGGTGATTGGGCACCAGGAAACTGCCGCCCAGCGTCCCGGCGATCTCCCATAGCTCGCCCATCTTTCGCGTCGCCTTGCCCTCGAAGAAGTTCGACTCACCGATGAACTTGGCCACGAACGCGGTGCGCGGGTTTTCGTAGATCTCCGCCGGCGTGCCAAGCTGGGCGACCAGCGCATTGTCCATGACCGCGATGCGGTCGGACATCGTGAGCGCCTCTTCCTGGTCGTGGGTCACGTAGACGAAGGTGATGCCGAGGCTCTTGTTGAGCTGCTTCAGCTCGAGCTGCATCTCCTTGCGGAGCTTCAGGTCGATCGCGCCGAGCGGCTCGTCGAGCAGGAGAATCGTGGGGCGGAGGACCAGGGCGCGAGCGAGTGCCACCCGCTGCCGCTGACCGCCGGAGAGCTGGTTCGGCATCCGCCGGGCAAACTTGACGGGATCGAGCCGGACCATCTCCATCGCCTTGACCACGCGATCGGGGATCTCGGCCTTCGGCACATTATGCTGTTCCAGCCCGAAGGCGACGTTCTTCTCCACCGACAGGTGCGGGAAGATGGCGTAGTTCTGGAACACCATCCCGACCTGGCGCTCGTAGGGACGTTTCTGGTTGACCACCTGCGAGTCGATCTTCACTGTGCCGCCGTCGGCGTCCGGCTGCTCGAAACCGGCCAGCAGGCGAAGCGTGGTGGTCTTGCCGCAGCCCGATGGCCCGAGCAGGGAGAAGAACTCTCCCTTCCGGATTGTGAAGGAGATGTTGTTCACCGCCTTCGAGTCGCCGAAGCTCTTGCTGACGTTGGTGAACTCGACGATGGGCGTGTCGCTGGGAATAACAGGAGAGGCCACAGCCGGGTCCGGGATAAGGGAGGGAATGAGCATCGTCGATAACGTACGAGTGGCTGGGGAGGTTGGCTAGAGGGAGAGGGGCGATCGCCCCATCGCCTTCATCCCAGCAACGCCTCCACGCTTTCCCGGAACACTGCCGTGTGCCGGTCGATGTCCACCGTCGTCGTGGCCGGTGACATGAGCGCCATGTTATGGAACGGCGCCAGCATGATGCCGCGATTGAGCGCGAAGAGGTGCATGAAGAGGTCGAGCTCGAAGTCGCCGGCCGCTGCCGCCTCCCCGCCGTTGCGTGGCGCGGTGGGCCGGAACCAGTACTCCGCCCGGCAGCCCAGCCGCTTTACGATCCATGGCAGCCGGAACTCCGCGATGACACCTTCGACGCCGGCCTGGAACCGCTCCGCCAGCGGAATGGTGAGACGATAACTCTCCGCAGTGAGTACCTGCCCCAGCGTCGCGCGCATGGCCGCCAGCGAGAGCGCGTTGCCGGCCAGCGTCCCGCCGATCCCGCCGGTGTCGCAGTCGGCCTGCACGATTCTCCCCGCCAGCCGGGCCGCCACCTCCTCTGAAAACCCGTAAACCGCCCCCGGCACGCCGCCCCCGATCGGCTTGCCCAGCGTCAGCAGGTCAGGCTCGAGGCCATGCGCGGCGGTGTAGCCGCCCGGTCCGGCACAGATGGTGTGGGTCTCGTCGATGATGAGCAACGCCCCAGCCTTGCGGGTCAGTGCGCGCAGCGCCGCATGGAAACCGGGGTCGGGATGGATGATGCCGATGTTGGTCATCGCCGGTTCGGCGAGCACGCAGGCCACGTCGCCCTGCGCCAGCGCGGCTTCCAGCGCGAGGAGGTCGTTGAACTCGACCACGCGAGTGGTCAGCGCGGGATCCACCGGCGGGCCAAGGTTGCCGCTGCGGGCGACCACCGCACCATCGCGCAGGGTCGCGAATGTTTCGTCGACGGTGCCGTGATAGCACCAGTTGAACACCAGGATCTTCGAGCGGCCGGTCAGCATCCGTGCGAGCCGGATGGCGAAGCGATTGGCATCGGTCGCGGTCATGGCGAACTGCCACGACGGAAGCCCGAAGCGCCGGGTCAGTTCCTCCGCCACCCAGAGGTGATCCTCCGACGGCAGCATATAAGTGAAGCCCATCCGGGCCTGGCGTTCCACCGCCGCCACGGTCGCGGCGGGGGCGTGGCCGGTCATGGCGCCAGTGTCGCCCAAGCAGAGATCGATGTAGCGGTGACCATCGACGTCGCGGAAATGCGCTCCCTCGCCGTCGCGCACGAAGATGGGAAATCCCCCCGCCCACTTCGCCATCCAGTGCATCGGCACACCCTGCAGCAGGCTGCCCTGGGCCCGCTGAAACAGCGCGTGCGAGACCGGGTGGGTCTCCTCGAAGCGCCGCTGTTCGGCGGCGTAGAGGGAGGCGAGGCGGGTGCGGTTGATCATGGGAATAAGCGGTTAGGCGGTTGGACGGTTGGACGGTTGGGCGGTTGGGCGGTTGGGCGGTTGGGTAAGCCAATCACGTGATCGCCCGATCGCCTTATCCCGCAATCGCCTGATTCTCCGTTGCTGCCTTGAGTGCCGCCTCCATCACATCCAGCCCTTCGTCCAGCACCGCGTCCTCCACCGTGAGCGGCACCAGCACCCGGATCACATTGCCCAGCGTCCCGGCGGAGAGCAGGATCACGCCGCGCTTGAGCGCCTCGGCCTGCAGCTTCCCGGTCAGCTCCTTGGCTGGTTCCTTCGTGATCCGGTCCTTCACCAGCTCCATCGCGATCATGGCACCCAGCCCGCGAACGTCGCCGATCTGGGGATACTTCCCGCGCCACCCCTCAAAACGAGCTCGAATCCTGTCACCCACCTTCGCCCCCTTCTCCACCAGCTTCTCCTCGTGCATCGCCTCGAGGATGGCGAGCGCGGCGGCGCAGGCGAGTGGATTGCCGCCGTAGGTCCCGCCGAGGCCGCCGGGCTGCGCGGCATCGAGCACCTCGGCACGGCCGGTCACCGCGGCCAGCGGCAGTCCCCCGGCAAGCGACTTGGCGGTGATGATGATGTCCGGCACCAGGCCGTAGTGTTCGCAGGCGAACAGCTTACCGGTCCGCCCGAAGCCGGTCTGGATCTCGTCGGCAATCAGCAGGATGCCGTTGTCCTTGCAGAATTGCGCCAGCATGCTGAGATAGGCCGCCGGCACCGGAATGAACCCGCCTTCACCGACCTCCAGCTCCATGATCACCGCGGCGACACTTTTCGGATCGACGTGGGAGGCGAGCAGATGCTCCAGGTGGGCCCGATCGGCCATGCAGCAGGTGCCGTTCTTCGGGCCGGCGTCACAGCGGTAACAGTAAGGAAAGGGAATCCGGTACACCTCGGGCATGAACGGGCCGAAGCCGTTCTTGTACGGATTCACCTTGGACGTGAGCGACAGGCCGAGATAGGTGCGGCCGTGGAAAGCGTGCTCGAAGCAGATGATCGCCTGTCGCCCGGTCGCCTTGCGGGCCGCCTTGACGGCGTTCTCCACCGCCTCTGCGCCGCTGTTCACGAAAAAGGTGCGCTTCTCGTGGCTGCCGGGGGTGAGCGCATTCAGCTTCTCGGCCAGCGCGATGTACGGCTCATACATGGTGACGGGGAAGCAGACATGGGTGAAGTGATCGAGCTGATCCCTCACCGCCTGCACCACCTTCGGATGCCGATGCCCCGCGTTCACCACCCCGATGCCGCCGCCAAAGTCGATCAGCCGGTTGCCGTCGGCGTCGGTCAGCACGGCGTTGTCGGCCTGGACCACCGCGATCGGTGTCGTCGCCGGGACGCCTCGCGGCACCGCCTTGGCGCGGCGCGCGGCAAGCGCCAGGCTGGCGGGACCGGGGATCGGGGTCGCAAGGCGAATAACGGGGGACATGACACGGCTCCGGCTGCAGGGGGTCGCCGAGATTACCCCTCGGCGGGGAAAAAGTCGACCCCTCCGGTCCGGGGTGATTGCGCCAATTGCGCCGGGATGTAGGTTATGCCCGCTCGTCCCCCTCTCCCCTTCGCCGAGGTTTCCTGCCAATGCGTTCCGTTCGCTTCGGCGCCTGCGCCGCCCTGCTGCCGCTCGCGCTGCTTTCCCTGACCGCCTGTGGCGGTGACAAGTCCGGGGCTGCGGCCGCCGGTGTCGTCAAGAAGATCACCATCACCCCGACCAGCGATGCGCGGGCGGATGCGACGACCTACCTCGCCCAGCTCTGCCCCAAGCCGATCGGTGGCGACCTGAACTTCATGGTGTGGGAGGGCTATACCGACACCCTCTTCATCAAGCCGTTCGAGACGGCCTGCGGCGTGAAGGTCACGGCGACCTACATGGGCTCGAGCGACGACCTCGTCGCCAAGCTGCGCGCCGGCGGCGCCGAGACGATCGACCTGATCTCGCCGTCCAGCGACGCGGTGACCGCGGTGATCGAGGCCGGTCTCACCCAGCCGCTCGACCTCAAGCGCATCCCGAGCTACGGCGACCTCATGGCCAGCTTCCGCAGTCTGGTCGTGGCGCGGAAGGACACGGTGGTCTACGGCCTTCCCTGGGCCTTCGGGCCCAATCCGATGATCTACAACACTACCAAGTTCGCGACCGCGCCCACCACCTGGGCCGAGCTGTGGGACAAAAAGTACAAGGGCAAGCTGTCGCTGCAGGACGACATCGCCACGCTGTACATGGTGGCCCAGGTCCTCGGCTTCGATGATCCGGCGGATCCCTCCAAGCTCTACAACCTGTCGGACGAGGATCTGGCCAAGGTCAAGGCGAAGATGCTCGAGCTCAAGCCGAACATCCGCAAGTACTGGGCGACGGCTGGCGACATGACCCAGCTGTTCCAGGCCGGTGAGATCGTCGCCGGCGAGGGCTGGCCACTCATGACGACCCAGCTCCGCGCCGCGGGCTTTCCGGTCGGCGAAACGATTCCCGCCGAAGGCACCACCGCTTGGGCCGATCACTGGGTCATCACCAAGGGCGCGCGCAATCTGGACGCCGTCTATGCCTTCCTGGAATATGCGGCGCAGCCGTTCACCCAGAAGCTCATGTCCGACGTCACCGCCTACAACGTCGCCAACCCGGCGGCCAAGGCGTACATGACCGCCGATGCGGCCGCGCTGCAGAAGGACATCGCCGACTACGGCACCAAGGTGAACTTCTGGCAGTGGGGCTCCAAGCGGGAGAAGTACCAGGAAATCTGGAATGAGGTGAAGGCGGGGAACTAGGCGATTGGGCGGCTGGGCGGTTGGGCGGTTGGGTGGTTGGCTCCAACCGCCTACCCGTCTAACCGCCTAACCTCCAACTCGCCCCCCGATGTCCCCCATCCTCCAACTCCGCACCGTCACCAAGCGCTTCGGCGCCTTTGTGGCGGTCGATGCCCTGGACCTCGACGTCCAGCCCGGCGAGTTCCTGACACTGCTCGGCGCATCGGGTTCCGGCAAGACCACCACCCTCCGCATGATCGCCGGTTTCGAGCATCCCACCAGCGGTGAGATTCTCATGGACGGCACCCCGCTGACCGGGCTGCCGCCGTTCAAGCGCGACCTCAATACCGTCTTTCAGCAATATGCGCTCTTTCCCCACATGAGCGTGCGCGACAACGTCGGCTATGGCCTTCGGATGCGCGGCGTGTCCGGTGGGGAACTCACCAAGCGGGTCACCGAAGCGCTCGATCTCGTGCAGCTGGGCCACCTGGAAGGGCGCGCCCCGCGACAGCTTTCCGGCGGCCAGCAGCAGCGGGTGGCGCTCGCCCGCGCGCTGGTCAACCGGCCCCGGGTGCTGCTGCTCGACGAACCGCTCGGCGCCCTCGACCTCAAGCTGCGCAAGGAGATGCAGCTCGAGCTGCGCCACCTCAATCGGCAGCTCGGCATCACGTTCGTCTACGTGACGCACGATCAGGAAGAAGCCCTGACGATGTCCGACCGGATCGCGCTGATGCAGAATGGCCGGATCGCGCAGCTCGATCCGCCAGCCACGATGTATGCCCAGCCCGGCACCCGGTATGTCGCCGATTTCCTGGGCGAGAACAACCTGCTGAAAGCCACCACGGCGCGGCGGGTGAGCAGCACGGCGGTGCGCCTGGTCGTTGGCGGGGTGAATGTTGATGCGACACCTGCCGCAGAATGGCGCGAAGGCGCCGACAGCTGGCTCGCCGTGCGGCCGGAGTTCCTGCGGCCGGTGCTGCCGGGAGAAACGATTTCGCACCGGGTGGAGGTCACCGCGCGGGACGTGGTCTTCGCCGGCTCGCTCATCCGGCTCCACGCCATGCTCGATGACGGACAGGCAGTGATGCTGCAGTGGCCGGCAGGCGAGACACCGCCGGTCGAGGGATCGCGGTTCGGTATTACCTGGCCGGCGGAACGCGGAGTCTGCCTTGGCGAATAAGGGCGGGGCGGGCCTGCTCGACCGCATCCGCGCCAGCCGCCGGCTCACGACGATCATCGGCGCGGCGCTGCCGGTCGGCTGGGTCACCGCACTTCTCTTCCTGCCGTACCTCTTCCTCTTTGCCCATTCCTTCTTCCGGCTCAAGAACGGCCAGCTCACTCATGAGCTGACGCTGGAGAACTACGGCCGGCTTTTCGGCACGCCGCTCTATCCCAGCACGATCCTCTTCTCCGCCGGGATCGCGCTCCGGGTGACGCTCGCTTCGCTGCTGCTCTCCTACCCGCTCGCCTATCTGCTTGCATTCAAGGTCAAGAAGCACCGCAACCTGCTCTACATGGCGGTGATCATCCCGCTGTGGGTGAGCTACCTGGTGCGGGCCTACGCGTGGAAGATCATCCTGGGGCAGGAAGGCATTCTCAACGGCTTCCTGCAGGCGATCGGGATCATCGACCAGCCACTCGCCTTCCTGCTCTACAGCAAGTGGGCGGTGATGCTGGCGCTGGTGCACATCTACACCCCGTTCACCCTCATGCCGATCTACGCCGGGCTGGAATCGATCGCCCCGGCGCTCAAGGAGGCGAGCCAGGATCTCTACGCCAGCCGGTGGCGCACCTTCTGGCATGTGGTGCTGCCGCTGTCGCTGCCGGGAGTGATCGCGGGGTGCACCTTCGCCTTTGTGCTCAGCATGGGCGATTTCATCGCGCCGGTCCTGCTGGGAGGCAACGACAGCGCGCTGATGGTCTCCAACCTGGTGGTGAGCCTCTTCGGTGTGGCCTACAACTGGCCGCTCGGCGCCGCCGTCTCGGTCGTGATGCTCGGCATGACGCTCATCCTGCTCACGCTGGCACGGAAGGTGGAAGATCGGATGAACTACGCGGGGCAGGATGGCGGAAAGGCGGTTGGGCGGTTAGACGGTAAGGCGGTTGGGGGGACGGGGGCAGGTGCGGGCATGGGGCGAGGAGGATTGCGCGCATGACCACCACCAACCGTCCAGCCCTCCAACCGCCCAACCGCCTAACCGCCCAACCGCCCGCGGATCGGCTCACCTCCGCCCTCTGGCTCACCGGCATCGGGGTCTTTCTCTTCATCTACATGCCGCTGGTTGTCGTCATCCTCTACGCCTTTCACGACGCGACCATCGTGGCGTGGCCATTCAAGCCATTCACCTTTCGCTGGTTCGGGGTACTCGCGCACGACAGCGCCATGCTCGATGCCGCCGGTGCGAGCCTCAAGCTTGCCGTCCTGGCAACGCTGATCGCACTCGGCGTCGGCGTCCCCGGCGCCTTTGTGCTCGACCGGCTGCAGTTCCCGGGCAAGGACGCCTTCGAACGACTGGTCCTGCTCCCGCTCATCCTCCCGGGCGTCATCACCGGCGTTGCGCTGCTCACCTTCTTCTCCTTCATCGGGCTCTCGCTCACCAGCGGCTACCCGCTGGTCCCGGGCTGGCCGGTGGTGCTGGGGCATGGTGCGGCACTCACATCGATCGTCGTCACCCAGGTCTACGCTCGCCTGCGCCGGTTCGACCGGGCGCTGGAGGAGGCGAGCCAGGATCTCTACGCCAACGAGTGGCAGACCTTCCGCTACGTCACGCTGCCGGTCATCCGCTCCGCGGTGCTGGGGAGCGCGCTGCTCGTCTTTACCCTGTCGCTCGACGAGATCGCCGTCACCTTCTTCCTCATCGGGCGACAGAACACCGTGCCGCTGCAGATCTGGGGACTGCTGCGCCGAGGCCTGACCCCGGAGGTGAATGCGGCCGCCACCGTGATCTTCTTCCTGTCGGTCGTGGTGATTGTCTGCTGGGCGAGGCTGATGCGGGAGGAGTAGGGCGGTTAGGGGGTTGGG
>Ga0163152_10001598_pt1 | contig 35412 bp, 44 predicted proteins | sample OliLakLV19MP8IB2_FD_148635 | JGI IMG/M metagenome (GOLD analysis project Ga0163152, IMG submission 148635) | Freshwater microbial mat bacterial communities from Lake Vanda, McMurdo Dry Valleys, Antarctica - Oligotrophic Lake LV.19.MP8.IB-2 | ecosystem: Environmental > Aquatic > Freshwater >...
CCGAGCCTGCCCATACCGCAGGCTACCGAAAGTTCGCGGCTAACTGGCCAAACCGGGTCCGCTCTCTTCCAATTGCTCCCTAAACTCCAACCCTCGGTGTCTCACCCGTGTTGACACGTTCCGGATCCCGCACGGCGGAAGTGGGATCTTGTACCTGGCTCAAAGCATCCAGGTATCTGACATTGCTTTGGGCCGAGATCTCTCGATATCGGAACAACAACGTCACGCTCTTTCGTAGGGGAACCCATGCCATCACATCAAGGCCTCGGCGACGTACTCGAAGGCAGCACCCGGAATTCCTCCGGGTTGTTGATCACTGTCTCTACTCGTAGCACGGTTCGCTTGTCGTACATCTTGATCCAATTCAACTTCATTCGATGTTTCACGCGCCGGCCAGGCACCCGCGTGCCTGGAACCTCCACTTCGCGTTGGTCGGTCACCACCTCGCCTTGGAAGTGGCCGGTCAGCTTGCGGCCGAGGAAGCTCATCACGTCGCTTGCGCTGAAGTAGAGCGCGCTGTACTGGCACAGCCGGGGCATCAACTCCTCGAGGTCCGCGCGTTTGCGAAACAAGATGTCGGTCGAGTACTCAGACTGGGCGGTCACCCAGTAGTACTGCATCGGGTGGAGAACACCCTTCTGCCGGAGCAGAGGATTGACGCGCAGGGCATACCGGCCGAGCACATGAATCCAGTCCACTCGCTCGAAACCGTCGGCCAGCTCTTGCGACCGCTTGACGTCGCTCAGGCGCACGAACGCGTTGTCGAGCTTCACGTACTTCACGCCGTGACGGTCAAGTTGCCGAGCCAGCCACTCGTGGCCGTTGACGTAGATCTGAATCTGGCACGGGAACCAGCTCTGGAGCTTGACGTGGATGAGCCCCAGATCTCAAACACTTGCGCCTCGCCGACTGAACGTACGGTGAGCGACCGTTCAGAGACCAGGGAGAACGTACGGCACGGCTCCACCACCGACAGCACGCACACCAGGCCCTCGGTAATCTCATAGCACTCGGCGATCTTCCGCGCCAGATCCTCCTTCCTCGTCGCGTGACTCAGGTACTCGTAGGGGCGGCCTTCTCTTGTGCACAGATCCAGAGCGTGCCTCTTGAGCCGCTCCGCCTGCTCGAGCAGGAACGACTTGAGGGTATCTCCCCAGACCTCCCGGCTCTTGAGAAACGCGGCCATGGCGGCGCCGCTCATCATCGGCAGGTAGCCCCGGAACAGTACCCGGTCGAAACAACCCAGAGTCCCGCTGATCCTGTCGGCGTGCTGTTCGATGAACTTGTCCATGCACGTGATCAGAACAGCCGGAACTCTGCGGTGCAACTCGCGGGATCGAGTGCCTCTGGCACTCGTCGTCGCGGGACGGAGCCCCGCATTGGGTGCGGCCGAAGGTCCGCGTTAGGTGAAACAAGCGCGTTTTGCCAGTCAATTCGCACGACGGCGGGTGGCCGTGACAGACGGGCAATCCGCTCCAACCGCCCGCGGGAGTTCATCGTCCCAAACGCGCCTGGTGGGCAGGCTTCGCCGCCGCGCGGTGCAGCCCGCGTTTTCGTTTCGCTCCCTACGCTGCCTCGTGGCCCAAGGACTTCCTGCAACGAGTCAAGGGGATTTTGGGAGCATCGCTTCCTCGGGCAGCGTGACCCTGCACGTCCAGGCAAGCCGGCCTTGCTCTCCGCTGGTCCATTTACGTCAACGCCCTGTCTGTAGCCTGCGCGGAAGGCTGGAACAATGTACAGGCCAGGCTTCGCGCTCATCGTCGCTCGCCGGGGGCGGAGGCGGCGTCTCCCGAGGGGAGGCTGCGCGCTGATGCGCGAGCGCCATGGACTCGCTGCCGCGAGCAGCGCGCAGCCTGGCCTTGGGCCACCCCCGCATAGTGGATCGTATGGAACCGTGGTGGAGGCACGCTGGTTGCGAGCCGGCACAGGAGCGAGCGCGAAGCCTGGCCCTGGGCCACAGTGGATCCATGTCAACGGCGACCGTCCCATCCGCGTAGGCTGTTTTCAGGGTGATGCGCAGCGCGGAGCCTGGCCTCGGGCCACGAGGCCGCGCGGCGACGCGTCTCGACGATCTTCTGTGTGGGCTGGCCGAGGGCATCGAGTTCCCAATGGCGGATGGGGTACTCGTAGGGCGAGTTGAGGATCGGCTTCGAGAAGAAGACGGAATCCGCCGCCCCGCCTTCGCCGTGAGTCGATTCGCCCGAGTTGGATCCCGTCGCCATCGCCGTCAGATCGGTGCCCCTCCGATGTGTATTCCGAATGTTCGGAGGACTCTAGCGCGATTCGCGCGGTGTTTTCGGGCTTGGTAGCGGCGGGGAGATTACTTCGGGCGATGTAAACGTGAGGCGCCCTCGCAATGACGGGGAGGCAGGCTTCCTCGCAATGACGGCGCGGGAAAGGCACCTGCGCCGTCAGCTTCTGTCGGCCGCATCTCGTCGGGCTCCTCGCGAGGACGGCTGCGGAGACATCACACCGCCCGCAGATCGCACGGCGGCGGCATCAGTTGCCGGCCGTGGCGTGGCTGGCTTCGAAGCGCGCCAGCTCTTCCATGAACCCGGCGGCCTCGACCAGGCTTTGGCCCGCGGTGTCGCGCATGATGCTCCGAAGCCACGGAGTGCCCTTCCACCGTTTTGACAGCGCGCGTGATCCATAAAAGAGCACGGGGATCGCGGCGAGGCCGAAGAGCAGGTTCGCGAGCAGCCAGGCCGGCCGCATCTGATAGGCGTCAACGCCGAACGCCGCCTTCAGCATGACGATGGCGAGCGGAGTCCACAGCAGGGGCGAAAGGAACACGATCCAACGGGTCAGGTTGATTTGCCGAATCTGCAGCATTTGCAGTTCGCGCTGAACCTCCGTGACCGGTTTGCCGCGATCGACCGTCCGCATGCGAACCACCTGTTGGCTCGAAACGACGAGCAGCACGATCGCTCCCGCGTCGAGGATGGCCGCCGGGATGAGGAAACGCGGCTCCCCAAAGTGATCGGCCATGAACGACCCGAGCCACACAATCACGAGGAGATTGCCGAGGCACCCCGCGATGGCCGCGAAGGACGAACGCTTGAGCGCGCGTTCCGTCCGTTCGATCAGGGAGGCGCGGACAAGCTGCGTGTTCAAGCGCAAAGAGGCGTCGAGCTTGCGGTCGAAGTCGATCCAGCGGGCCTTGAGGTCATCGAGTTCCATGGTCATTCTCCTGTTCGGCGGCGGTCGCAAAAGCGCGCCGCAATTGTTCCTTGATGCGACTGATCTTCGTGGCCACGTTGGTGACGGTGAGGCCTGTGATCTCGGCCATCTCGTCCTGGCGGTGGCCTTCGAGGTAGAGCAGGACGAGCGCCCGATTGAGCTCGCCAAGCTGGCTGATGAAAACCCTCAACTGCCGGATCTCGGGCGGCGGCTCGGCGGCAGCGACCAGCTCGATTCCGGAGCCCTCGATCGGCACCATTCGGCTGGACGACCGGCGGTCACTCCGGTAGAACGAGATCGCTACGTTCATGGCCACCCGATACATCCAGGTGGAGAAGCGCGACCGGCCATCGAAGTTGGCAAAGGAGCGGAAGAGCTGAATCATGATCTCCTGCTCGAGGTCCGGGCGATCCTCGGGCCGTCGGCAATAGACGCTCGCGACCTTGTAGACGATGCCCTTGTGCTCGTCGAGCAGGGCGAGGAAGCGGTCGTGGGTTTTCGGGGCAGTCATCGAAATTGGCTTTCGAGACATTAGTCGCACGGCAGGCCCGGAAAATCACAGGGGCAGAGTCCGGTACGCTCCTTCCCCGGCTCGGCGCGGGTCTTCCGAGGCGACCGGCCTAGTGGAGCAGGCTGAGCGCCTTTACCGCCAGTTCCATGGGCAGGAACGGTTTGGCGATCAGCTCGTTCCCGCCGCACTCCGCGCCGCTCTTTCGGGTTGCCTCGTCCGCCCGTCCGCTGACGAACACCACCGGGGTCGCCTTATGGATCGGCAGGGATCGAAGCTCTCGGCAGAGTTCGAGACCGGTCATTCGAGGCATGTCGATGTCGAGAAAAGCGAGGCTGAATCGATTCTCAGACAATAGCTTCAACGCGGCTTCCGGCTCGCCCACGCTCACGATGGCAACGTTCAGCCGCGACAACGCCAGACAGACCGCGCCTCGCGAAAACGGGTCGTCGTCGACCACCAGCACCATACGCGGCGGCTGGGCCAGGGCATCCTGGTCGCTGGCCCGATCGAGAAGCCTGGACAGAAGATCGGTGGCCCCGGCGATGGTGTGGACGACCGAGGGTGAGAGTGCGGTTGGATCGTCGACCAGATCCCTCAGCAGGGCGGAAAGCGCCATGGCCATCTGAGCCATCTCCTGGAAGCCGGCGATGCCCGCTTGCCCCGAGAGGGAATCAACCGCGCGGAAGAGTTCGCCCAGGCCCTGCGCCCCGGTTTGCTCCCCTGTCCGCAACAGGGGTGCGACGAGCGCGCGCATCTCGTCGAGCTTCTTCGGGGCGCGGTGGACGAAACTCCTCTGGACTTCGGCCTGAAAGGCGGCTTGGCCCTGCAGCTCTGAGGTGTAGCCGAGCTCGGCACCGCTGGATGGCGGCCTCGGATTCCCTGGTTCATCGGCGGGTTCGACGGAGGCCGCGTCGTCCGCGACTTGAGGTGCCGCCCCGGGTTCAACGGCTCCCCCGGACGGCTGCGGGGCGGCCGCGCTTAAGCGGCTCACGTATTTTCCCACTATCTCGAGCATCATCTTCGGCGTGCAGGTGGCCTTGGAGACGCACTCGGTGGCTCCGGCATCCAGCGCCGCCTTGACGAGGCGGTTCTGGTAGGTGTTGGTCATCACCACTATGGGCAACGTTTGGTGGTCGGGATTGTTGCGGATCTGTTGGATCACTTCGACGCCATTGAGTTTCGGCACCATGAGATCGAGATGAACCATGTCGGGCCTGAAGGTTGAGACAAGTTCCAGGCCATGGACGCCGTCGCTGGCGATCGCGACTTGGAATCCGGCGGACTGGTACTTGCCGGAATAGACCCTGGCGATCAGGTCGTCGTCCTCGATGATCAGGATCTTCATACCGCAGGCTCCTTCAGGCGGCTCCCTGGAGAACGTGAGAGTGGAGGTACGCGGAGATTCGATTCTTTTGCCGGCCAGCCTCCGCCAGCAAGGCCTCGTCGTTTGGCCCAAGGCCCGATCTTCCAGACAACTCCATCGCGCGCAAGGGGGCTACGATGCCCATCATTCCACACATCGCGCTCGTGCCTCCGAGCTTGTGGGCCACTTGTTCGACTTCTTCCTCCGATCCGCTGCCAACGGCAGCCTCGAGCCGGGCGAAGCCCTTCTCCGCCTCGCCCAGATAGAGGCTGGCCAGACTGCGGATGTCCTCGGGTTCGTCGCCGACCATGGCGCGCATTCGCGACAAGTCCACGGGCTCCTGCTCTCCTGGAAAGTCGGGGCTGGCGTTCCCGATGAGGAAGGCTGCCGTGACGGGGGATGTGTTGAAGGTCGCCTGCATATTCGCTCCTTATGAGTGACTCCGACCGTTCTGTCGGTGAAATCACATCAGTGAGGAGTGCAAGAGTCCGTCCAATCACATCCTGTTGATAACAATGCACTTGAAAAGTGAATGACAAGGGAAACATTGCCGAAGGCGGTAATAAGTTCCGACGCTCTGGGGTAACCGTCGTCACCCAGGGGTTGGCCGCCCAAGGTGTCGCTACGGTGCTTGCCGCTTTTGGGCGGCCTGGCCGGATGCCGTGATGGAAAATGCAAGCGCGGCATCGAGCGCCCCCATGAATTGCTCGATCTTGATGGGCTTGGTGATGTAGTCCAGGAACCCGGCCTTAAGAGCCCGCTCGATGTCGCCGGACATCGCATTGGCGCTGAGGGCCACGACCGGGATCCCCGCGGTCGACGGATCCGCGCGCAGAATTTTCAAGGCCTCGATACCGCTGATGCCGGGCAGGTTGAGGTCCATCAGGATCACCTCCGGCTGATGAGCGCGCGCATATTCGATGCCCAGACTGGCATCCGCCGCGGAGAGCAGGCGCAGTTCGGGGCGGCGCGCGATAAGTTGCTCGACCAGTTCCAGGCTGGCCGGATTGTCTTCCACATGGAGGAGCGTGCGCAGTGGCGTGCCATCGGGCAAAAGCGGCCGCGCAGGCGCCGCATGAGCGGCTTCGTGAACGACAGGCGGCGGCGCCGCCGCCAGACTCAATTGGATCCAGAACACGCTTCCCACGCCCACCGTGCTCTTGGCGCCAATGGTGCCCCCCATCAGCTCGACCAGCCGCTTGGTCACCACCAGGCCAGTCCCCGTGCCTCCCTCCGCGCCGGCCTCCTGGCCAAGGCGGTTGAATGGCTGGAAAAGCTGCCCGAGCTGTTCCGGCGTCAGTCCCCCGCCCGTGTCCCGCACGTCGATGCGAATCGAATCCGGTGAGATCAAGGCGTACTCGACCGAAACCTTGCCTTCCGACTGGTTGTACTTGATTGCGTTGGACAGGAGGTTGACCAGAACCTGTTTGATCCTTATCCGGTCGCCTTTGACATGCCACGGGACTTCAAAACCATGAAACGTGACGCCGATGCCGCGCTTCTGCGCCTGCGTCTCGACAATGGCGCGGCACTCGACCATGACTTCGGCCAGCGGGACCGACTCCTTCGCCAGCATCAATCTGCCCGATTCGACCGCCGAGAGATCGAGGATTTCGTTGATCAGCTCCAGCAGGTACCACCCGGCCTTGAGAATCTGGTCGATGCTGCGGGTCTGCGCGGGTGTTGGGGACGGGGAGCCGGCTTCGATGAGCTGGGCAAAACCGAGGATCGCGTTGAGCGGCGTGCGCAATTCATGGCTCATGCTGGAGAGAAAATCCGATTTTGCGAGATTGGCCTGCTCCGCGGCGACCATGGCCTTGCTCAGCTTCGATTCGGCGCGCCTGCGCTCGGTGATGTCCTTGAAGATCACCGCGACGCGGCGGTTACTTCCGTCCTCGACCCGAAAGGCGAAGAGTTCCAGCTGGTGCCCGTCGACCGCGCCCGGGCGTTCGAACCGCAACGGCTCGCCGGTGGCGAGAACGTCGGCAAAAGTCTCGTACCAATCCTCAGAGACGCGCGGGGATATCTGGCGCATGGTCTTCCCGAGCACCCCAGCCATGCCTGAGTGCTTTTCGACGGCCGGGTTCGCTTCGACGTGGAGGAAATCGAGCGGCTCGCCCGCTTCGCCTTCGACCTTCTCGAGAACGCAAAAGCCTTCGTCGATCGACTCGAACAGGCTGCGGTATCTTGTCTCGGTTCGGCGCAACGCTTCTTCGGCCCGAATCCGCAGGGTGACGTCGCGCACGATTTTCGAGGCGCCCACAATCCGGCCGCTTGCATCGGTGATGGGAGAGACGGTCAGCGAGACGTTCCGAGACTCCCCATCCTTCCGGCGGCGGAGCGTTTCGTAATTTTCGACCCGCTCTCCGCGGCGGACCCGCTCCAGAATGTCCGACTCCTCATCGGCCCGCTCGGCGGGAATGAGCATTCCGCCCGGCTGGCCGATCGCCTCCTCGGCGGTGTAGCCAAAGAGGCGCTCCGCACCGCGATTCCAGCTGTTGATGATGCCCTCGAAGTCTTTACTGAAGATGGCATCATCCGACGACTCCACGATGGCCGCGAGCATGGCGTGCGCGCTCTCCACCTGTTCGCGCTTGGCCATTTCCGCCTTCAACTTCTCGTTCAGCCTCTCCGCCGCTTGCGTGAGTTCATGCTGGCGTACGGACGAGAGCATCAGCGCCTCGTTCAGCGCGGTCGTTTGCTCCTGCAACCGCGCGCGCTCTTTTTCGAGCGCCGAGCTGCCGGATTCCGCCTTTATGTCCATGGCTATGAGTTCGGAATTCTTTTCTTAAACTTCCCTCTGGCGCGGTCTGGCTTTCGGCTCTGGCGCGGGCTCGGGCGGCGATTGGCCGATTCGCTCCGGCAGGCCGCTGGTCAATTTCACGTAATCCGTCTGGCGCGGGCCGATGAGGACCAGGCCCTCACTGGTGACGACATACTCGCGGATGTCCTTGCTGTGGTTGCCGCCGCGCATTTTGACCACCACCATGACTTTGCGCAGCTGACCGTCGATCTCCACGTAACGCAGCCGGATGATGTCATCGGTGAGAAACGAAATCGTGTAGTGGCTGAACTCGAACGAGGTAAACGAGTCCTCGATTTCGACCGTGGTGAGGATGGTCACCCCCACTCCGGTCAGCGCTGCGATCATGCGGTAGAGCGATTCGCGAAAGTCCGTCCGGAAACCGGGGGCGAGCGCCATCTCGAAGCCCACCAGCGAATCGATCACCAGGCGCCTGGCGCCCAGCCTTTTGACGGCATCGAGAATTTCCTGCAACGCTTCGTCCACCGAGAGGTCGAGGGGCCGCAGGTAAAGCATCTCGAGCATGCCCTTCTTTTGCGGCGTGGCCAGATCGAGGCCGAAAGAGTCGGCGCGCGCCGTGTAGCCTTTCGGGCGTTCCTCGAAGATCGCGGCGATGCCCGGTTCCCCTTGGCGCACCCCCTCGGCCAGAAAATGGGTGGCCAGTGCCGATTTTCCGGTCCCCGAAGGTCCGGCGACCAGCATGCTGTCACCCTCGAGTATCCCCCCGCCCAACATCTGATCCAGTTCGGCAATCCCGGTGGACAGGCGCCGCCGCTTCAGTGGCCGATCTTTCTGCACGCCGAGGCCCTGAGTGCGAGAGAAGGCCACCAGCCCGTCACTGGTGATGCGGATGGTGTGCAGCCCCGGCACCGATTCCTGCCCGCGCAATTTGAGAATTTGCAGTTTTCGAACCACGGAATTGCGCTCCGTATTCTGGGTGAGCCAGAAAAGGCCGTCGCACACGGTGAACACCGGGTTGTCGCGCAGTTCGCCCTCGGTATATTCGCCGATCAAAAAGGTGGTGGCCTGCCAACTGGACAGGAACAGGGCCAGGCGCTGGACGAAGCCCTGCAGTTCCATTTCACCGCCGCCGGAGTTCATCGCCTTGCGCACCACGGTACGGAACGAGTCCACCACCACGATGCCGGGTTTAACTGCCTGCACTTCCTTGGTGATTTCCTCGAGCACCGCACCCAGATCCTTCTCCAGCACCAGGTCGCTCAGGTTGACGAAGCGCACCGACTTGTTCACCTTGGCCGGATCGAAAAAGGAATATTGCTGCTGATAGCGCAGCATTTTCAGCGCGGGCTCGCCCAGGATGGTGAAATAGAGCGCGGGCTTTTGCAGAGTCGCGTTGGCGAACATGATTTGATGCGCCAGCGTGGTCTTGCCGCACCCCGGAGCGCCCGCGATGATGTTGAAGGACAACTCCGGCAGCCCGCCGCCAAGGATGTCATCGAAGCCGCGCGCGCCGGTCGGAATCAGGCGCAGTTTCACCTTGGCCGTCTGGCCAGGGATCGCCTTTTTCTGCGACCCGCGAGCCGCGACTTTTTTCTTCATGGCGTTTCTCCTGTTCAAAATTTGTGATCGGGTATCGTCGGCCGCATATCCGGCCGCATATCCGGCCGCATATCCGGCCGCATATCCGGCCCGATGTCCGGCCAGATGTCCGGCCAGATATCGCGCAGCAATTGCAGGGTCAACGCCGGTCCGATGAAAGTCACCAGCAGCCCGGTGATCTGCGCCATGAGCACGGCTTCGGCGGCCGCGACCTCGCCCGGGCCGAGCTCTGTCTCCAGGCTCTCCAAGGATCCGTCTGCTCTGATATGCAGAGCCCGCAGAATGGGAGCTTCCTCGCCGGCCAGCGCCAGGGCGCGGGACAGGAGCGCACGAAATCCGACGATGCCGATGAGTCTGCCGAGCGGCCCGCGCAGTCTTTCGCAGGCCCGGAAGGGCCCGGAACCTCCTGCGCCTTCGGGATTGGGCAAAGCCGCCTCGCACGCCAGAAGCTGCCGCGCAAACGATTTCAGATTTTTGGGCGCGCGGTTGGGCATGGGTAGATACTTTTCCCTATGGTCACCCGCCACGCTAACAGAAGATTGCAATACGCCCACGCCGGCGGTCCGGCGTCGGAAACTCATGGCGTGTCTGGCAGCTGAAACGCCCATGGATCTCCGCTAATCGTGCCGCTGATGCCCATCAGCACCAGTGCGTTGCTCAGGTGGATTTCGAGCTCCTGAAGGTCGAGGGTCCCGTAGCGCTCGAATCCCATTGGAACATCCACATTGCGCGCCTGCGAACCCAGTTTGACCCTCACACCGATCAGGCCGTGGTTGTTCGCGGCGATGGAAGCTGGAATGGTCACGGAGGCCCGATAGTGCACCCGGTAATCCCCGGTTGTCTGTTCGCCGGCCCACATCGGGCCAGCCCGAGCGCACGGAGCACCGCGGATTCGGCATCACGCCTCCCGGTGGTTGCCCGGGCGAGCCTGAGCAGGGACACGTTGCGACACGTTGTGTTGAACGCAAGTGAGAGCCACACCTTCGGATCGAGGAGGATTCCGGTTGCGAAAAACGCGAGGGTGGGCAAGGAGATGCTCATCGGCGCCTGGAACTTTCTACGAACCGCGCAACACGTATCGGCCAATCAGCCCTTGTGCTGGCTCCCCGGCTTGCCATCGTAAAGGGTTGGGTTGCCGCCCGGGGGGAGATGGGCCGCCCCAAGAATCTGACGGAATTCCCGGTCGGCGTCTCCGGTAAGGAACAGGTGGACCCGGGACCACGCGTCTTGCGCCGCGGGCTTGGCCTTGTCCCAGGGAAGCGAAGACGTGCCGCGATTCTTCTCCCAGTCGCGAGACAATTCTGATTCAATGTCTTCGAACTTGCGGCCGCGATTCTTCTCGTACGATTCCCAGCCATATCGATACGCGGGTTCATAAATCCCATACTCCTCGCCCTTCGACACGTAGGGCGCGGCGTTGTAATTCTGCAACCAGTAAGCCCCTTCCTCGCTTGAATCGAAGGATTTGCCTGAGACCCCGTCGGCGGGGGCTTCACTAACCTGGTGCCCGATCGTTTTCGCTTTGTATGCCATGTCGCTCTCCCTGGCCCGCGTCATTTGAAGCAAATTGGGGCGGTGCCTGTCTGTGGATAGCAACATCCATGCCTTCATCTTCCTCACCATCGCCGCCCTCGAAGGCGTCCCGGCCAACGCCGCGGTCCACCCCGCTTCCGCGTTCCCGCGCGAGCTGCGTCTACAGCTCCCGGCGTCCCGGCTTAAAGAGCGCGCATGAAGGCCACGAGGTCTTTCTTTTCCTGGTCGTTGAGTTTCAAATCGAGGACCAGGTTGAAGAACTCCACGGTGTCTTCGAGAGTCAACAAACGGTCGTCGTGAAGGTAGGGCGGCGAGTCTTTGATGCCCCGGAGCGGAAAGGTCTTGATCGGTCCGTCGAAAGAGGCCCTACGGCCATTGATCAGCACCTCTTTGAAGAATCGCTCTACCTGAAGGTTGTGCATCAGGTTGTCCGTGTAATAAGGCGGGGTGTGACAGGTTGAGCACTGGCCCTTGCCAAAGAAGACGCCCTGGCCACGCAACTCGCTCTCGCTGGCCTTCTCGGGATTGAGCTTCCCGAAGAGGTTGAGTTTCGGCGCGGGTGGGAAGTCGAGGATGGACTGGAACTCCGACATGAAGTGCACCTGGCTGCCCCGCTCGAGGATGTTCACACCCTTCCGCTGCGCCTGAACAGGGTCGCCGTCGAAGTAGGCGGCCCGCTGTTCGAACTCCGTAAAGTCTTCCACGGTCTTGAGCGCCCGCTGCGAACCGAACAGGCGCTGGATGTTCACGCCCCGGAGCGTGGGGGTGTCGATCCGGTGGCGATGATCGTTGGGCCGGATGTCGCCAACCGTATGGGTGGCGGCGTTGGTATGACCGTTTGCGTGGCAGTCGAAACAGGCGACTCCCTGATGGGCCTTAAGCGTGCGTCGGTCGTCGGTGGCGTTGAACTGCGCCTGCGGGAACGGTGTCACCAGCAGCCGCAACCCTTCAAGCTGTTTCGGATTGACGATGTCCTTGAACATTTCGTGGAAGTTTGTGAGGGTCACCAGTTTCCCTTGCGAAACGTCGCCCAGATCCGGGCGCGTGGTCAGGAAGATCGCCGCGGGAAACTCCGGGAGGAAGTGATCGGGCAGATCGAAGTCGAGGTCGAAGCGGGTCAGGTCCCGATCGGTCTGCTTCTTCGTTTCATCGATCAGGAACTGGGGAAAGATCATCCCGCCCGCCTCGTGATGCGGGTGCGGCAGGGGGAAGAAGCCGGCCGGCCAGAGCTGCTTGTCCTTGATCTCGTCGGGCGACATGGCGGCGAGCTTCTCCCAGGTCAGGCCCGCGGGAAGCTTCACGCGCACGCCGTCCTGCACCGCTTTGCCGCGCGACATCATGGCGCCGGTGGCCGCTTTGTTCACAAGGTCGTAACGCTGGGCCAGCAGATCCTGCTGACGCTTCGCGAACTTCGGTTTCTCGGTTTGGAGACGGTTTATGAGGGTCGGGAGGTCTTCTTCAATGGTGGAGGCGGCCACGGAAAGCGCGGCCAAAGACATCGCGGCCAGAAACCAGTGAACTCGGGAGATTGTCATTCAGGCCGCGATCATCGACGCGGACCTGCCTTCCGGTCTGTGCGAGACCGAACGTAAGGCACCCAAAGATCACCTAAAGGGAAAGTCCTCCGGTCTGCATCTTGATGGTGGCATGACGGTTGCTTTGTCACGACAGTGGAAGAGAGCCGCACCTCACAAAGGCTGTATCCGAATGGCGGACACAGAGGCGCTCGCAAGGAAATCACGCAATATGAACTCAACAAAAAAACTGGGCATAGCCGCGGCTGTTTTGCTCCTCGTCTCAGCCTTCGGCGCTCGCACGACCTACGCGGCCTCTGACGCCTGGATCGGAACCAAGGGCAAGATCGCCCTCCTCACCACCGACGGGGCCGGCCGGACTTCGGTGAAGATGGACACGGAGAACGGACGGGTCACCCTGCACGGGAAGGTGGAGAGCCAGGCCGTCAAGGACAAGGCTGAAGCTACCGTGCGGAAGATCGACGGCGTCACCAGCGTCAAGAACCTCCTCCAGGTGGTTCCAGAATCCATCGAGAAGCTGGTGAAGGCCACCGACAAGGACGTCAAGGCTCGCGTCGAAGCCTCCTTCAAGAACAACAAGGGCTTTGACAATGTCAGGGTGGACTCGGTCGACAACGGCGTCGTGCTCCTGAGCGGCAAGACCGCGACCTTCGAGCTCCAGCTCCTGGCCATCGAAACCGCGGATCGCATCCCCGGGGCGCGCCGCGTGGCTTCGCTGATCGAGACCGACGAGAAGTAGCCAGACTGCGTAAGCCCCCCCCGGAGCCGGTCGGTCCCGGGGGGGGTCGTTCGGTGAGAGATGGAGGCCCGCAGCGGCGGGGACATTTCAGTCGTAACGATCGTTCCCTGAATGTGACCTCCACGCCGACCCCCCGGTAGCCGATGAATCCATGGGAACGGTTGAACATCGGCTCCCCGCTGACTCTGAATCTTCGGATCGAGCCGTCGGGAAGGCAGCGCACCAGGGCGAAGTCCAGGAACGGCTGCCGCGCGATGATCATGGCCATCAGCGCGGCACGCTCGGCCTCATCCCAGCCGGTCGGATCCTCGGCGCCGCCTTCACCGGCGAATGTCGCGACCTTGATCCCGAGCATTTCGAGGACCGGGCCGGACACCCTGGTGAAGGCGCCGGCTTCGTCCTGCTCCCAATACCAGTCGGAAGCGAGTTCGGTCAGATCGTCCACGATCAGCATGCCGGCGCCGAGGAGGTCCGGGGTCCCCATCATGATGGCTTGACTGCCGGTCTTGTTCGCGCGTTTCACGTTTCGTGCCTCGACTCGCTTGAGGGCCTGCTCCATCGCGTCCATGAACTCATTCACCTTGATCGGCTTGGTCGGGTAGAGGAAGAAGCAGGGGGTGCACCTGGTCCAGGGTCACTGCTCGGGAACCGTGGTGATCATGCCGCTCACGTTGTTGGTGTTTCCTCGAACGACATTCTTCCCGGTGCTGATGAGAGTGGCTCCGGCGACCGCGGCAAGCCCGGTGGTGTTGGCAAAGACCCGGGATCTGCTGATTCGAACGGTCCCGCCCGACAGGCCATTCACGCCTGTGCCGTTGAACGAGAAGTCCGAGCGCTGAATGTCCACCGAACCCGGACCCGCGACTACGCCGCTGCCACTGTTCGAAACGAACGCGGACTCGCGCACCATGAATGCTCCGGACACCGCTTCAAGGCCCTTCACGTTCCCTTCAAAACGCGCCTCCTCAATCGAGATCCGATTTCCGGCCGCCCCTCCGCTGTCGTTCACGCCCTTTGTGTTCGCCCGGAAGATCGAGTTCGAGACGCTCACGTGAGCCGCCGCGGCATTGTTGAGCCGCAGGCCGATGCTCCAGCCATCGATCGTCACCTCCTCGATCGAAAGTGTATCGGCGGCGGTCAGGGTTACCGCATTGAAGGCGCCCCCGCTCTTGAGGGTCAGTCCGCGCAGGGTCACCCGACCTCCGGGGGCGTTCACCGTGATGGGCTGGCGGACGAACGCGACCACGCCCGAGGGCGCCGATATTCTTACCCCTCGGGTGATGACGAGCGGCGCCGATTCGTACTCGCCGGAAGTCAGGACGATCACCTCGCCATCGGTGACCACCTGACTGCTGCCGCCCGCGAGACTTCGGCACGGGGTCTCCTTGAGCGCGCATCGATTTGCATCATCTCCAGAGTCCGCCACGAATACGCGGGTGGCGTCGTCATTCAAGATTGTCCCTTGGGCGGTCCCTCTCGTGATTTGCGCATTTGCCGGGTTCGACAGGATCACCTGGAACGTCTCATCCGGTTCGATCACCCTTTCGCCCTGCACCGCAATGGACAAAGTCTGGGTCAGGGTCATCGGCGGGAAGGTCAAGGTCGTCGGACCGGCCGCGGTGTAGTCGCCGGGAGCCACGGCGGTGCCGTTCATGGTCTGAAACTGAACGGTTACGGGCACGTCGCTCACGTGTGAGAGGGTCACCGTGAAGACAAGATTGGCGGCGGTGTCGTTGCCTTCGGCGATCTCTGCGTCGGCGACCTGGAGTTGCGGTGTCGAGGACCCTGGGACCGCGACCAGGTAGGCATCGGTGTAGCCATTGGCGTAACCGCTGATCGCCTGCAGATTGTAGTTGCTGGTGAAGACCAGGGTGCTGCCATCGCGGCTTACGCTGGCGCGCGGCTGGTAGCCGTAGTTTCCGGTCTGACGAGAGCGGTGGTGGAGCAGGCGCCTCGTCTCCGTGCCATCGAGCTTCACCTGCAGGATCTCATTGGTGAAGGGCTTCCAGGGCGGGGAGGTGGCCGGAGGATCTGCGGGATCGTAGGTTTCCACGAAGGCCCAGTCGCCGTCCCCCGCGGTGATATGGACGGCGAGACTCCAGTCGAGCTCGAGCAGGCAGGTCTGCTGCGCGTTTGCGAGCCGAACCTTGACGATGCCGTTCCGGCAGTTTTGAATCGGTTGCGCGTCGTTCGAGTTCGTCCAGATGAGCACGTCGTCGCCGTTTGTCTCTTGGGTCAGGTGCATGTGGCCGCTCGCGTGGGTGAGCTGACGCTCGAAGGTCATGTTGCGGTCGAAGAGTTCGATGCCGGTGAACCTTGCCGAACCGTCCGCGATCCATCCAATCGCGACGCTGTTGTTGGACGCGAGGTAGAGTTGGTTGAATGAGTGGCCGATGGTGTCGAGAACTTTCCCCTTGGTGTTGGTGCTGATCTCGTAGACGAAGACATGGCGATTGGCGACGCCCGAAGGCGGGTCGGCGGAGAAGACGAAGTGATCGCCGTCCCGACTGATGTCCGATTCTCCGCGGCCGCGAATGGCCGTGTATTCCGTGAACGCGCGAATGATGGTGGATGCGCCGGTCGAAACGGTGAGCTTCATCAGCTTGTTGCCGCTCACGTAGTAAAGGGCGTTGGGATCGGCTCGCGACCAGCGGGGTTCGGTGCTGGCATTCACCGCGAACGGCAGATCCCTCAGATACGTCCCCCCTCCGTCGTAAAGACCGAAGTAGCCGCCGTGCTGAAGGATCAGCGAGCGGTTGTTGCTGTTGAAGGGAGATGCCGTGGAGTACTCGGTGCTCACGAACAGCAAGGATCCCCCCACGGCGTTGTTGACCATGGTCGGCGCGGCTGACGCGCGCTTGATGAGGGCGCCAAAAACCGGGTCGACATACGTCTGGCCCATGGCGGGCGGGACGAACGTGTTGTAGCCAGGCGGCACGTGAACGCCGGCGTCGGTCAAAGCTGCGTCAGCAGGGCTCCGGGCGCCATCCAGCTTGGCCCGAGGCAGTTCAAGACCGCCTCCCGCAAGGGAGGCGGCGATCAGCAGGGCGAAAACGGGGTTCAAGACGTCATCTTCGTAAGCAACATCCGGGCCGTTTTCGCCCAGCCGAACTTGATTTGCCGCAAAGGCCTGTTCCTTGAGGCCGTTCCTGAAGACGAACCGCCAGTGGCGGGGTCCGCCCTTTGCCCGCGCCCCCGACACCAACCCGAATGAAACTTGACACCGGAAGGCTGACGCTCTTACATTTCGTGAGGCGAAGCGCAGGCTCCCCACTTGTGAGACGCGGACGCGTCCAAGATCTGCGGCAACACTTCTTCAAAGGAGTACGCCATGGATGCGTCCACCGTCTTACCAATCGAGCTCCAACGGGAGCTTGCCGCGGGAATGGCCCCGGTTCGTCGCCTCCAACGATTCAGACATGCTCAGGGACGGTCTCGTCCTCTACGACGCCCTCTACCTCTGGGCGCGCGAGGCCATGCAGGAGACACACACGTGGAACCCGAATCTCTATCTTCCGCAGGGGAGCCCGCCGGAACGGCACGACCCGACTTTCGCGGAGCCCTTCGATTCTGGACGCGCCTCGGGTTCATCTCGTTCGGCGGACCGGCCGGACAGATCGCCATCCTCCACCGGGAAATCGTCGAGAAACGAGGCTGGATGAGCGATGAGCGCTTCTCTGCCGGCCTCGCCTTTTGCACGTTCCTGCCGGGACCCGAGGCTCAGCAGCTTGCCACATACATCGGCTGGTCGCTCCACGGGGTTCGTGGCGGCCTCGCTGCGGGGATCTTGTTCTTCCTTCCCGCGGCTTTCCTGCTTCTGGCGCTGTCGTTCATTCGCGCGGAATACGGAGCCCTGCCCTTCATCGCAGCCGCGCTCTACGGACTGCGGCCCGTGGTGGTCGGCTTGATCGGCGATGCCTTGTTGCGGATGGCGGGGCGGACCCTCAAGTCTCGTGCCGCGTTGCTTGTGGCCGTGGTCTCCTTCGTCGCCGTCTGGTGGTTTCGGCTGCCTTTTCCCTTCATCGTGGGCGCGGCGGCCTTCACTGGCCTGTTGATTCCGTCCTTCCGACCCGCTCCGCCCTCAGGCACCACCGGGGTGTCGCCGCTACGGCCGACCACTGAGTTGGGGCGGATCGGTCGCGTGCTCGCCTGCGGCGTGGCCTTCTGGCTCGTACCGTGGGTGGTGTTGACCTCCTTCGGAGAAGGCACGCGACTCTTCCAGCAGCAGTACCTTTTCTTCACCCAGGCGTCGCTCGTCACTTTTGGAGGCGCTTATGCCGTCTTGAGCTACGTCACGCAGGCCGCGGTGGAACAGTTTCACTGGCTCTCGCGGTCCGAGGTGATCGATGGCCTGGCTCTCGCCGAAGCGACCCCCGGTCCGCTGATCATCGTCTTGCAATACGTGGGCTTTTTCGCCGGCTGGAATGATCCGCAAGGGCTTTCGCGCGGGGTCAGCGGAACCATCGGCGCCCTGGTCACCACCTACGCCACCTTCCTGCCCAGCCTCACGCTCGTCTTTCTGGGCGCGCCCTACATCGATCGAATCCAGTCGGCGCCACGACTCGCCGGCGCGCTTCGGTCCATCGGAGCCGCGGTCACCGGCGTCATCGCAGGCCTGGGCGTCGACTACGGCATGGCTGTTCTTTTCCCCGAAGTCACACGTCTCGATCTCTTTGCCCTTTTGGCCATGCTGGCCTCGGCGATCGCCCTTCGACGGGGCTCGAGCCTCGGTCTCGTGCTTTCCGCCGGCGTTCTTTTCGGCTGGCTACATCACTTCCTTTCATGACGAGGTTCACGAGGCAGTCACCTGACACTCTTTTGCTGACACGCCGGGACGTGCGGGACCTGCTGTCGCCGCCGTGGGAGCGGATAACGAAAAGAAACACGAGATCGGGGCCGCGCTCATGGCCCGCTCCCGCATCGTCACCGACAGCACCGAGCAGTGCGCGAAGATCGCGGATCTGCACCACGCCATCGACGCCGGGCTCGTGAGCCGCAACAACTCGGGGGCCTATTGGACGAGCACGGCGGGGACGCCCGGACCGACCATTCCTGCGAGTTCACTCGGGTCCCAGTTGGTGAGCCGAATACAGCCGTGCGACTGGCGTTTGCCGATCCTCGAGGGTTCCGGTGTTCCGTGAATGCCCATCGACTCCTTCGAGAGGTCGATCCACACCACACCCACCGGGTTGTTGGGCCCGGGCGGCAGAATCGCCTTGGCGTGCTCCGGCTTCGCGTCCCAGAAAAGCGCCGGGTTGAAATGAAACTTCGGATCGCGACTCACGCCGTTGATCTTCCACTCACCCAGGGGAAGAGGGTCGCGCTCGCTTCCCAGGGTTGCGGGATAGCGGGCCAGCACCCCGTCCTTCGCGTCCAGGGCGGTGACGGAGCCATCCGTCTGGCTCACCACCACTTTCACCGCTTTGCCGGTCGCGGGGCGTTGTGCATCCGGCACCTCGATATCCTCTCCCGCGGTGAACTTCTTTCCGGGATTGAGCCGCTCAAGGAGTGCGGGGCTGGCGTGAAACTTTTCACCCAGCGCTTCGAGAGCCGACGAGTAGCTCATGGCTTTGAGCTCCGCCTGTTGCATCACGTCTGGCGGAATCTGGCTGAACGGCCCCGCCACGTCGCTCGCGGTGATCGTGTACCTGGTCAGAATCGGGGCGGGGTCCGTCGCGGCGAGCGCCTCCGCCACGGCCTCATCGTTCGCGACCGCGCCCTCCATTCGCTGGCGCTTGTACGCCGCCGCGGCCGCGCGGACATTGCTGCCCATGCGTCCGTCAATCTCCCCCGGTGAAAAGTGGACTCGATCGAGCAAGACCTGGAGACGCAGGACGCGATCGAAGGTCGGAACCGGACGAGCCGTCCTGGCCGGCGCCGCCTTCGGCTCGACTTCGGCGGTGGTGATTGCCAGCAGGAGAAAGGTTGTTGCCCACATGTGTGGGTACTCAGCAAGGGCGGTGCCATTCAGAAACGGTGGACGCGAGCCGGCCCTGAACTCGGCGGCAGTGAGGCTTATGTTGGCCGGGCGCCCTGACGAGCGGGGCGAAGGGCCGACACAGAGGGTAGCCCGCGCGGTTTCCGTCGCACGGTTTGTAGAAAGCCCCGCCGGCCGGAGAATGGTGCGGGCGCCTCCCTGCCCCGGCTGCGCGCCTTCCGTGACTACTGGAAGGCCCAGCGCCAAGCCGGTGCCCGCTACTTCTTCACCAGCTCCACGCGACGGTTCTTCGCTCGACCGGTCTCGTCGGCGTTTGGAGCCACCGGTTTGGCGCCGCCGAAACCGGTGGTGGTGAGGCGCGCGCCATCGAGAGCGAACGTCTGCACCAGATGAGCTTTTACCGCCGCGGCCCGGTCCTGTGACAGTTTCAGATTGGCGGCGGCCTGACCGACGTTGTCGGTGTGCCCCTGGATCTCGGTAGCGACCCTCGACCTTGCGCGCGGGATCGAGGAAGAACTCGAAGACCGAAAAGTCCTGTGCGTCATACTCACCGATGTAGTAGCCCGGCATCCGACTGAACATCGGGTGATCCTTCGATCCCTCGACGTCAGTCTGGCCCTGGGCTGACGCGGCGGCGAGAACAATCGCGGTCGCGAAGAGCGCGTTTCGCATGGGCGGTCTCCCTTCGAACATCGGGCTGCTCACAATGCGGCGGCCAGGTCCCTCGCAGCATACGCGGCCGGGAGGCCCGGTTGAGAATCCGAGGCCAGCCGCGCTTCCAGGGAGTCGCTGCACTATTCGTGAGGAATCGTCGCGAAGCCTGGCCGGTCAGGTCGCAGCAGATTCCCTCTCGGGGATGGTCCAGGTCAGGCCCGCGATTCCGGAACTCCGTGCGGTGACCCACATAGGTCTCGTCCAACGCGGGAGCGCCGAGACAAGAAAATGGCCCCACTCGTCGATACGTTCGCTGCCGCACGGAAATGACGCGCCGGAGGGGCGCATCATGGTGCCTCTACAGGAGCTTTAAAAACCATGCTTGAAACAATCGTCGTCATCCTCCTCATCCTCTGGGTGCTCGGTCTTGTCACCTCCAACTCGATGGGGGGTCTGATCCACGTTCTGCTCGTCATCGCGATCGTGGTGGTCCTCCTTCGCGTCATCCAGGGCCGCAAGCTCTGACCGACTCCCCTCGAGGGCCGGATGCGGCTCCTCGCCCCTCATAACCCCCCCCTACGGAGAAACACTCATGTCTTACGCAGTCACCGATGAACAGCTCAACGCTCACTTCAAGAACGCGCTCGCCGATGCGGAGGCGCTGGTGAAAGCCACCGCCGACCTCGGCGGCGAGGGAATCGCGGGCATTCGCGCCCGGGCCGAGGAGTCGCTCCGCACGCTCAGGGCGCGCGCCAACGAGGCGCAGGCCGCGATCACCTTTAAAACCCGGGTCGCCGCCAACGCCACCGACGACTATGTGCACGAGAAGCCGTGGGAAGCGATCGGCGTGGCCGCCGGCGTGGGGCTGCTGATCGGCGTGCTCGTTGCCCGCCGCTAGAGGTTCATCCATGGAGACAACGCCGACGGAAGACCGGCGCGGCCTGGTCGACTCCCTGACCGCCACCGCGGCGACGCTCGTCGCGATCGTCCACACCCGGCTCGACCTGCTGTCCACCGACCTTGAAGAAGAACGCGAGCACTTCGTCTCACTCACCCTGCTTTCGATGGGCGCGTTCTTCTGCTTTGGCGTGGGCGTCGTTCTCGCCGCGTCGGTGATCGTGGTTGCGGTCTGGGACAGCTACCGGCTTCTGGCCCTGAGCTCGCTGGCCGCGCTCTTCCTGGCCGCGGGCGTCGTCGCGATCCTGAGCGCCCGGAAGAAGGCGCAGGAGAAGCCGCGACTGTTCGCGGCAAGCCTGGCCGAACTGGGCAAGGACAGGCAGTGGCTCGCGCCACGTCCATGACCAAAGGATTGGCCCGGGTTGCCGAGCGGCGCGCGCTGCTCGTGGCAAAGACGGCCGCCCAGCGAGAGACCCTGAGTCTCGCCGTCCAAACCTGGAGTCGGCCCCTGGCCCTGATGGACCGCGGCCTGGCTGCGTTCCGCTTCGTTTCAAATCACCCGGCCTGGATCGTGGGCACCGCCCTCGTGCCGGCGGCGCTGCAGCCCGGTCGGGTGGGCACCTGGCTGAGGCGCGGCTTTATGGCCTTTCAGGCGGTGAGCCGCCTTCGCGCGGCCCGCGCGCAGCGCTATGTCCCTTAACGGGCTTCCCGCCCGTCCGAATGCTCCCGGTATTCGCGGCTCTTCGGCCCTCGCGAATCGGGGGCCTGAGCGCTCGCATCTGGTGCGCCGATCCTCATTGGAGGAGATCGAATGAAGGCGCCCACCGTTCTGCTCGCGGCGGGGCTCGTGGCGGTCCTCGCCGCCGCCGCGGCGAGTCAGAGGGCGCCTCCGAAGAACGGTCTGGACCCGGCAAAGCTCCAGGAGATCAATCGGCGCCTCGACGCTGTGGTCAAGGGCGGGGCCACCGAGGCTCCTCCTTTGACCGCGCCCGACCGCCTCAATCCCTGACCGCCCCAAAAAAGACTGGAAACACCTATGTCCTTCGGCATCTACCTCGTCGGCTATCTCATTCTCATCGGAGGCCTCATCTATGGCGCCACCCTGCTGCACATTCCGTCGCAGTGGATCGCCGTGGGAACCATTGTGATGGTCGGCCTGGCCGTGCTCTCCGGTGTGGCCACCACCCGCCAGAAGGACCCTCCCGCCTGATCCTCGCCTCACCAACACCCGAACGGAACCCAAAATGACCCCGAAGCACGCGTTCACCGACGTTCCCACGCTGCGCAAGCGCGCGCGTCAGCACATCGAGGAAGGAGCGGTGACCCAGGGCTACAGCGCCGATCGGAAGAAAGTGCTGGAGCTGTTAAACGACGCCCTGGCCACCGAGCTCGTCTGTGTCCTGCGCTATCGCCGTCACCATTTCATGGCACGTGGCATCAGTGCGAAAAGCGTCGCTGATGAGTTCCTGATCCACTCCAACGAGGAACAGGGACACGCGGACCTTCTCGCGGAACGGATCGTGCAGCTCGGCGGCGAACCCGACTTTGCCCCGCAAAGCCTCTCACGTCGAAGCCACGCGGAGTACGTCGCGGGAGGCACCCTCGTCGAGATGATCAGGGAGGACCTCGTGGCCGAACGGATCGCCATCGACAGCTACCGTGAACTCATCGAATACCTCGGCCAAAAGGACCCGACCACCAGCCACATGCTGAAGGGAATCCTGAGCGTTGAGGAGGAACACGCGGACGAACTCGCCGATCTTCTGGTGGGCGCTACGGCGAAGGCTTAGGCGCCGCGGGCAAAGGCGCCGGTCCGGTCCGGACGCTCACCGAGGCGCTCGACCACAGCGTTCGTTCCTGAATGCGCAGGCTTTCGCCGTGGATCGACAAACCCACGATGCGGCGGTTGACCGTGACCTCCTGGCGGAGGCTCGCGGGGAGGCTCACGGTCCGGAAGATCGAGCGGGGAAGGCGTACCTTGACCCCTTTGGCGGCGAGGGCCTTGAGGAAGGTCAGGCCCTGCTCCGGATTCATCAGCGTGCCGCACGTGTTCGAAGTGTCCTGCGAGCGCAGGGCCTCTTCCACCACCGCCCATGAGGCCTCGGTCAGGTCCAGCCGCAGGTTGATCTTTCGGTCCGGGAAGACCGGCGTCGCGCTCAGGACGGTTCCGCTGTTCGCGAGTCGCATGGCCCCGTTGATCGTGTGTTTCTGGGGGAGAACGCGTCCGTGGATTCCGCGGGTCAGTTCGAAGTCGTCGCAGACCACGTTGGCGAGGCCTGACGAGTCCCAGCCGAAATGGAGAGTGGCGTCGCCCGTGGTCTCCAAAACGTCCACCGGAATCTCGAGGTCGATCATGTTGGGGGCGCGCAGCGAGACCCTCGGCTTGCCCGCGCGCAAAGCGCCTACGAGCCCGGAAAGCTCGACCCGCACCTTCCAGGATCCCACCTTGACCTCGCCCAGGAAGGTCTTCTTCCTCACATCTCCGGAACTCTTCGCATGGACGTCGTGGAGGTCCACGGTCACGTTGTCCAGATAGCGCTTCGCAATGTTGCCGGCAAGTTCCTCGATCAGATCAGACCGGATCGCGACCACCACGCTACCTCGGTCAGCGAAGGCCGCGGTCACGAGGGGATCCCTGGCGGTCGCGGCTTCGAGGCGCTTATGGAGCGCGTGGTAATTCTGCTCGAGGTCGGCCATCCTCCTCGGATCCTCGCGGGGCGGGCTCGTCGAGCAGCCGGAGAAGGCGGATGAGGCCACGATGAAGGCGAGTACGGCGGCTCTCATGGCCGGACCACGGGCCCGGCTCCGGGAGCGGGAAGGACCGCGTCCACGAAGGCCCACAGCTTCCCGCCGAACACCTTGATGCGCCGCGCGTTGACCGTGAGGGGCAGCGTCTCGGCGGTGATCTGGAGCCGCTTCGAATCCACGGCAGGAATGGCCAGGGCGTCTTCCAGCCGCACCGGAATCTCGAGGGGACCGAGGAGCAGGGAGAGGCCCCCCTCCGCGAGGGCCTCGGTGAGGCGTCCCACCGGATCGTTGCGTCCCAGGGCCTCGGCGTTTTGCGCGTCCACCGCAAGAATGCTCACGTTGCATCGGAGGATGCCGGAGGCGCGATCGATCTCGACCGCGTCGATCGATCCGAACACCGTGACCTCGGAGCCCACCAGCGCATCCCCCACGCTCGCTGTTCCCGTCATCTGCACCAGGGCGACACCGTCGCCGAACGAGGCCTCGACCGAGTCGATGTTGACGCGAAACCCGCTGCCGATCTCCGCCTCCATGGGCGTCACCGCGGTGAGCAGGTCCTGGACGAGGCTCTGATCGACCACGATCAGGATTCCCTTGAAGTCGAGCAGCGTCCCCTTTTCGGCGTCCGCGACGAGCTGGAACAGGGCCGCGTTCTGGAGGGACAGCAGCGCTTCACGAGCGGTCTGCCGGGCGCCCGCCCTGCCGTCGCGCCTATACTGCACAAAGCCCGCGACGAGCACGGCAAGAAGCAGGAGAACTCCGGTGGCGACGCGAAGGGCGCGGATGAGGAATGCCTCAGGGTTCGCGTCTGGCCGGGGCGGCGAGGAGCCAGCCATCCCAGTTCATCGAATGGCCTCGCCGAATCTCGCGGACCTCGCCGGGGGTCAGGGATTCTTCGATCCCGCTTTCGGCGGCGGCCATGGCCTTCTTGATTCCTTCGCCCGCGCTCACCAGCTGATTGAACATGTCGCGGCACTGGCCGCCCGAATAGTCCGCGAGCACGCGGCCGTCCCACAGGCCGAACCAGTCGCGTCCGCCGCCCTCGTTGGATACGGGCTTTACCGCGCAGGCGGTCACAAATGAACTCCACGTGCCGTCGATGGGCTGAGCCTGCAGAGACAAAGCCGCGACCTGGGCGGAGTAGCGGGCACGAACTTCGGCCCGTTCCGCATCCGTCCGGTTGAGCCGCGGCGAGGGCAGGGGCGTGGCCGCGGGAGCCGAAGGCACCGAGGGCGCCGAGGAGGTCAGCACAGAAATCGCGCTCAGTCGTCTCCGACCCGGACCGCCTCGTATGGTCACCATCACCTGGTCTCCCGCTTTGACGCTGCCGGTGCCCGCGAGAAGGTCGTCGAGGATCAACGTCTCCCTGACCCCGGGCGAGATGGCGAGGACCACAATCCGCCGAGCCGGATCCACGGAGATCACCCGGGCATTCGCGTAGGTGGGCGTCTCTGCTTGAGCCTGGGCGGCGGTTGCCGCGGCGAGAAGCGCGCCCGTGAAACATAGGGTCTGGTAAATCCTGTTCATGCCTTTGAGATAAAGCAAACGGGATGCCAGGCCCCCAAGTGTTACTCCCGGACGGCTTCGGGGGATTTGCCCCCTAGCAGCCCGTGGTGAAAGTCCCTCCGCGTCGAAAGCGGATCTTTTCCGCAGAGCTCCGCGTTGCCAAACCTTGAAATACTCCCGGTATTCCTGCGGTTCGGCGCCTTGATCTGACGAAAAATCTCTCACTTTCGCTCGCGGTCGACTTTCACCACGGACTGCTAGCAGCCCGTGGTGAAAGTCTGCCGGCATTCGGCGAACGCTGCATCCCGCCTGGACTTCTTCGCTCAGGGGCTCGAATATTCCCGATATTCGAGCCCTTCGGCTCATCGCCAGCCGGGCGCATCGCTCGCCTCGGTGCTGCGGCGGACTTTCACCCAGACTCCTAGCGGCAGCGTTTCCGGGAAGTCGTTTGTAGATTCTGGCGGCAAGCCCTCAAGAGGTGCGCGGAGGACGCACCGGGGTCAGAACGAAGGGCCGAGCTTGACGTGAACCCTCGTTCCCTCGGCGCTTCGAAGCAAATCCACGCGGAACCGGACCTTCCGGGGCGACTTCAGCCGAATTCCCACCCCGAAGCTCCGCTCTAGTTGGCTCAGGTCGAACGCGCTCATCTTTGAGAACACCTTTCCGGCCTCGTAGATGAGGGCCAGTTCCACCTTCGGCCGCAGTTCGAAGCGGTACTCTCCGGCCAGGGCCAGAAGCTTGTCGTCGCGGAAGCGCGAGGACGAGTATCCCCGCAGAAGAAGGCTTCCGCCCAGGGTGGACTGAAGGTAGAAGGGCACGCGGGCCCCCGCATCGGGCCGGTCGAGCGACGTGACCTGACGGAGAGCGATCACGTGGCGGTTCGAGCCGAGGGGAAGGTATTCCCGGAGGTCCACGGTGACGCGGTTGAACTGGAAGGCGTCTCCGCTCCGATCGTTGAACCGGGACGCCGCGATCCCCAGGGAGAGGCCGCGGTGCGGGTTCGAGGGCTCGTCGCGCCGCTCGAGCCAGGCGCCCGCGGAGACATGGATGAAGTCGGGCGAGCGAAGGAGTCCGGGCGCGGTGCTCTCGTTGCCGGAGACGCCGGTGTCGGGGAACGCGGAGTCGAGGCCTGGATGAATGGAAGTCTGGAGAAGACCGGCGCGTCCCATGATGGAAACGCTCCCGGCCGAGAAGCGCACGATGCCCTCGTAAAGGGCGTCCTTGAGACGGTAGTCGGTTCGCGCGGTGCGCAGGGAGGCGGGCCCGCTTCCGAAGAAGTCTTCCCGCGGATAGTCGCGATACTGGGCGGATGCGTACACGTTGAATCCTGGAAGACCCGCGGTTTTCTCGAGGTCAGAGAGGGGGAAGAGCGCGTTAGTGCCTCGTTCTTCACGCGGGAGACGTTCCCCGTCATGAGGCACGAGCCCGATCTGGACATCGTAGTGCTGGTACCGGTAGATCGAGTACGACGCCGCGGCGTGGATATCGAAGGACGTCGCCGCGATATCGGGAGCCCAGAAATGAAGCACGCCCCCCGGACCGCCTCCCGAGCTGACGACCTCAATGCGGGGAACGAAGGGACCCCAGTGGATACCGCGTCCTCCGCCCTCCCCATCAGCGAGAAAAGCGCGGAGCCTGCGCTGCACGAGTCCCGGCTCGCCCACTTTCGACGGTTGAGGCGTGGCGGCAGGATCCGCGGGCGAAAGCGCGGAGAGGAGTGCGGTGAGGACGAAGGGGACAAGCATCATTGAGGTCTCTCCATGACGGAAGGGTCAAAGCAACGCACGTGCCACACGTGCGCCGCGCGCGTACGGAATGTGCAAAAGGCGCATTGAGCCGGGGGAGGCTTTGGGAAGCTTCCCAATGTCGATGATCGAGCAGGGTCTCGAGCGGGCATGGAGAAGCCACGCCGGGAAAACGGACTCCGGCACGGCTTCCCCAGCCCCCTTACGCCCCTGGCAACTTTTTCAGGTGGCCAGAGGGGACGACCAGGGCCCTCTCTCAAAATGGACTGACCGGCCCCGGAGCGCCTACTTCCCTTGCGGCGTGGCCGTCGGCTTGGCGCACGCACAGTTCTTGCCACAGGTGCACTTGCCACTCTTGTCGCAGGCGCACTTGGCGCTACCACATGCTGAGCAATTCATATTCTTCACCTCCTTTCCGGTTAGAAGTTTCACTGACCCATCCGGGCATCAGGGAACAGTCTCCGGCCGTCGTGGCAGACATGTCTGTCGGCCAGCACACACAGGCCGTAGTCAGGCGGTCACCGTAGCCGGGCAAGAACGCGTCGGCGTACGCACGGAGGCGTTGACGTCGGCACCCTAGCGCTAGCTAGTGACGCTTCAGGAGGCCGCGTCGGATCTCGTCATCCACAGGACCAGCAGCGCGCGCAAGCTCCACGCGGCCGTTCGCACCCAGTTGGTGCGGACCAGTCGCCGATGGGCGTCCGCAGTGAAACCTCTGGACAGCAGTCCGTGCCCAGGCACCTGGAGAAAGGTGGTCGAAAGCCAGATCACCGCCAAAAGCGCGAGCCCCGCTGCCAGTTGCCAGGTTGCGACCGCGGTTGGGCGGAACCAGAAAAGAAGCACGGCCGTCAACGCTTCCAAGAGCATGGGCGGGCCCACTACCCAGGTGGTCAGGACGGAGTGTCGCCCGTGATACACGGGGAACTCCGCGCTTCCCGTCCGGTCAAAGAGCGGGTAGTGAACGACCTGCACGAACCAGATCACCCCGGTCATGAACAGAGTGGACGCGAAGTGGATCAGTAAAAGGTTGGACACTAACCTTTGGTTCGCAGGGTGGAACGCCCCCCGTCGAGGCCGATGATCTGGCCGGTCATCCAGCCGGACTCCTCCGAAAGTAGAAACCGCGCGAGCGCCGCGATATCGGCCGGAGTGCCGAGCCGCTGGAGCGCGTGCAGTCCCGCGATGGAAGCGGCCATGGGCTCGCTCGAGAGGATGGAAGCGGCCAGGGGCGTGCGGGTGAGGGACGGAGCGATCGCATTGACCCGAATGTGGGGCGCGAGTTCTGCGGCCAAGCACAGCGTGAGCCCGGACACCGCGGCCTTCGCCATGCCGATGGATGCGTGAGAGGCGAAGCCCTGCCGGGCCGCCACGCTTGAGAAGAGCACGATTGAAGGGCTCGCCGTGCTCTTCTTCAAAGCCTTGAGGGCGGCCTGAACGGCCAGGGCGGCCCCCATCGCGTTCACGCGGAAGTCGTTCAGGAAATCCGCCTCGGCAAGTCGGGCGAGGCTCTTCAAATTGATGGTGCCTGCGGCGTAGACAAGGCCGTCGCAGATTTCTCCGGCCTCGCTCGACACGCGCTCGAACAGACCGCTGTCGTTGACGTCCCCGGCGGTGAAGGTGGCTCCAAGCTCAGTCGCAAGGGCGGCCAGTCTTGCCTCGTTCCGACCTACCAGATGGACCTCGTCGCCCTGCGCCTTGAGGAGTCGGGCGGTGGCCGCGCCGATCCCGCCCGAGCCCCCATAGATCAGTATCCTGCGAGTCATGCGTTCACACTACCGCGACGATCTGGTCGGGCGCGAGTCGTCGAATGCCGTCGGCTGACCCACTTCCGAACCTGGCCATCCTTGCGTAGCCGGGACTTTGCGGATGGCGGGCAGACGCGGCGGCGGTGCTACGCTCCCGGTCGGGGAGATCCTTCGGATGGCCAGCAAGATGACAACGGAACCCGGATCGACCGGACTGAGCGCCACGGCCGCGGACGCGCTCACGCCGGTTGCCGACCGAATCCGCGAGCGCCTGCGAAAGGCCGGCCGTCGATTTCACGCCAACGACAACATCGCGGACTTCATCGAGGAAGGCGAACTCGACCAATTGCGCCTTGAGGTCGCGGCAAAGATCGATGGGATGCTGCAGGCGCTGGTGATCGACACCGAGAGCGATCACAACACCCAGGACACGGCCAGGCGGGTGGCCAAGATGTACCTCATGGAAGTCTTCGGCGGTCGTTACCACCCCCAGCCCCCGGTCACTGAGTTCCCGAATGTTTCCCACCTGAATGAGCTGATGATCGTGGGTCCTCTCACCGTGCGCAGCGCCTGCTCGCATCACATGTGCCCGATTCTCGGCCGGATCTGGGTGGGGGTCATGCCCAACGAGCACTCGGCCCTGATTGGTCTCTCGAAATACGCCCGCCTGGTCGAATGGGTGATGACCCGTCCGCAGATCCAGGAAGAGGCGATTGCCCAGCTGGCGGAACTCCTTATGGACAAGATGCAGCCGGATGGCCTCGCCATCGTGATGGAAGCCGATCACTACTGCATGCAGTGGCGCGGGGTCAAGGACATGGAGTCCAAGATGACCAACAGCATCATGCGCGGCTCCTTTCTCAAGAATCCCGATCTGCGCCGGGAGTTCCTCGCTCTGCTGTCCAACAAGAAGAACTAGGACAAATACCCATGCTGGTACGACTTCTCTATGCGAGCCGCTCGGTCGTCGAAATTGATGACGCCCTTCTGGGCGCGATCCTGGAGCGATCCGGTCGTCACAACCCTGAACACGGCATCACGGGAATCCTGTGCACCTATCCCCAGGGCAAGGTGTTCCTGCAGGCGCTCGAGGGCGGCCGCGACGCCGTTAACACCCTCTATGGGAACATTGTCCGCGACCCGCGCCATCGCGGCGTCACCTTGCTCGACTATGCCGAGATCACCGAGCGCCGGTTTTCAAACTGGCGGATGGGCAGCGTCAACCTGAACCGGGTCAATGTGGGCCATATCCTGCGTTTCTCGGAAAGCCCGGTGCTCGATCCATTCTCCATGACCGGCCAGACCGCCCTCCTGCTGCTCCAGGAACTCGCCACCACCGCCGCCATCGCGAGCCGCGACTCCGCCTAGCTTCGCGTCGGGGCGGCTAAGACCAAAGGCCCGGCAGTCGAGCCGGCGAACCGCGGTACTACGCCGCCGCGACCGCGACGATGAGGCAAAGAACCAGAAGCGTGAAGGCGGGCAGGGACTTCTCGAGGGGATCCTTGACCTTGAGGTGCATCGACACCGCACCCAGCATCAAGACGGCCATCCCGATAGCCGCGGGTCGAGTGAGCGAGGGAAGCCAGACCCCGAGGATGAGAAGCACGGCGAACAGGAGCTTGAAGAAACCGACCACACCCATGAACCATGGAGGAAGGCCATACACGCCAAACTCGTCCTTCAGGTTCCGGGCTTGCTGCCCGCGCCAGGCCGTCGCTTTCTCCGGGCGAAGCAGCCAGACGTTCAGGATGCCCAGCCCGATCACCACCTGAATGACGCTCACCAGTATTTCCAAGGGGACTCCCTCGCCTGGCAAAGCGACCAGGCTGATCGTGCATGTCAACGTGTTCTGATCACGGCAACCCCGCGGCTCACGCAGCCATCACCAGACGAACCTTACCGCCGGCGGGCCGAGAAGCGAATCGCGGCCGCCACCGAGGGCCTGATTCGGCCGTGGTCAGCGGTTTGAGGACCCGATCGCCATCCGCTGAGCCCGCTCGTCGGCTTCCTTTCCTGCTCGCTGCAGTTCGACCGCCGATATCACGACGAAGGCGACGCACAGGAGCGACACGAAGCATCCGACCAGAAAGATAGTGACGATCGACATCTAGGCCTTCCGCCCGGCCTTGACGAACGACCCGAAGGACAGGATCGAAGGCACCCAGATGCCTACGAACAGCCCGGCGTCCTTCTCCCCGCCGAACCAAAGGTAGACCGAAAACAGGAAGGAGAGAAATGCGGCCAGAAGGATGAAGTAGTCGCTTGGCTTGAACATGGTTGTCGGGACTCGGCGGGAGAATGGGTTAATACGGCGGGGGGATTTCGCACTTGAATCGGCAAGCCGGTTCCGCTGTCGATCCAACCAGCTCAACTTCCGGCGGCGCGATGGACGTCGAGTATACGTTTGACCCCATCGCCCGCCAGCCCCTGGTCCGGCTCGGCGCTGCTGAGAGAATCGGGGAGTGAAGTCGCTGTGGCTCGAGGAACGGACGCTCTCTCTGCGGGACACTGAGCGTCCCACCCCCGCTTCAGGAGAAGCGCTGGTGCGCGTCCGGCTGGCCGGCATCTGCGCCACCGACCTCGAGCTGGTGAAGGGCTACTACCCATACACGGGCGTACCGGGTCACGAGTTCGTGGGCGAGATCGTCGACGCCCCGCAGGCACCCGAAAGAATCGGCGAGCGGGTGGTGGGCGAGATCAACGCCGTGTGCGGCGCCTGCGGCACCTGCCACCGCGGTCATCCACGGCACTGTGAGAAGCGCACCGTCCTCGGAATCGTGAACCGGAACGGCGCGTTCGCTGAGTTTGTGACCCTTCCCCTCGCGAACCTGCTCCGTGTTTCGGACCACGTGCCCGACGAGGCGGCGGTGTTCACGGAGCCGCTCGCCGCCGCGCTCGAAATCCGAAGTCAGGTTCCGATCGGCCCGACAGACCGGGTGCTGGTCATCGGCGCCGGGAGGCTCGGCCAGTTGATTGCGCGGTCCCTCGTTCCTTCGGGCGCCCGGATCGAGGCGGTCGCGCGGCATGATCGACACCGCGACCTCCTGCGCGCCGCGGGGGTTCAGGTGATTGCCGAGGATGAACTTCCATCACGGGCGGTGGACGTGGCGGTCGAGGCCACGGGTTCGGCCTCCGGATTTGCCCTTGCGCAAAGAGCCGTGCGTCCGAGGGGCACGATTGTGCTCAAGAGCACGTATGCGGGCCGCCTCGAGATCGATGCCGCGCCCATAGTGGTCGACGAGATCACCATCGTCGGATCGCGCTGCGGGGATTTTGCGCCCGCCCTTCAGATGCTGGAGGCGGGCCAGATCGATCCGCGCGACCTCATCGACTCCGAGAGGCCCCTCGGAGAAGCACTCGCCGCTTTCGAGCAGGCGGGACGTCCCGGCGCGCTCAAGATCCTCCTGCGGCCCTGACTTTCAGTTCCTCGAACCAGTTCAAAACCCCGAGTCGCCGTCCGGGTCCCAGCCCGGCGTAGCCGGGCGGTGGACCCTTATCCTCGACCCCTGACGCGCCGCCGCCGCTCGAAGCGGCTCGGCGGGCGTCGTACCGCGGTGGTCAGCGAGGGCCGAAGGCGGCTACCTTGCCCTTGCCGGCAGCGAAGGTGGTCACCACCTTCTCCTTTGCGTCGCTCAGGCTTTGCTTCGCGTTCCGCGTGAAGTTCTCGGTCTCGGCTCCGACCTTCGCGCCGATGCGGCGGCGGGTGTCCGTGCCCTTCGCCGGAGCGGTCAGCACTCCCGCGACGTAGCCCACCGTGGCGGCGGCAACCGCGGCCCCGATCGTCTTCGCGGTCATCTTCGTCTTTGGCTTCATAAAGTTCTTCTCCTCGTTTGCACAGATATGCAATCTCCTGGGTTAAGCAAGGACTACGCCATGGCTCGCGCGGCCGGATTCAACGCGCGGGCAATGACGCCGCGCGCGGGAAAGGGTCGTTTTGTACAAGGGGCCCTCGTGAAAGGAGGGGATCGCGCGGAAGTCCTTTGACCGCCTCGTGGCACAGATGCTGCTCATGGCTTGCGGTGCGCAGCCTCAGGTCGGGAGGCTGCCACTCGCGCCGAGCGAGTCAGGCCGACCCTTCCTATTGAGGACATGCTGACATGAAGAAGATCAACAAGACAGACGCAAACCGAGACCCAATCTCCGGCGCTCCGGGCGCGCATCCGGCGGGAGTTGGCGCCGGAGCCGTGGTGGGAACCGCGATCGGAGCCACGGTTGGGGCCCTCGCGGGTCCGGCGGGCATGGCGGCGGGCGCCGCCATCGGCGGGGCGGTCGCGGGCGGCCTCGCGGGGGGCCTCGCGGGCAAGGCGGCGGGTGAGAAGGTCGATCCGACGGTTGAAGACAACTATTGGAAGGGCTCCTATGCGAAAGCGCCCTACTTCGCGAAGGGCACCGACTACAAGGTCTATCAGCCCGCGTATCGGTACGGCTGGGAGTCGTATCCGAGATACGACGGCAGGAAGTTCGATGACGTCGAGGCCGAACTTGCGCGCGACTGGAACGCCCATCGCGGCGATTCCCTGCTGAGCTGGGACAAGGCGAAGCCCGCCACCCGCGACGCCTGGCGCCGGGTCGAGCACTCCACTCCCACCCACGCGCACCACCCCGGCCACTAGACCTCACCCCGGCGCCCTCCCGCAGAGGGCGCCGGGTTTTCCGCTTGGGATTGCATGTAAATGAGGAATCAATGGCCACTCAACTCCCGGGAACCGTGACGCCGAGGTCTGCAGGACAGACCCGCGGATTGAAGCCGGCGGCTGGCGGAAACCAGTCCGCATGGACCGCGACCGCGACCATGCCCCTCTACCCGCCCCTCAAGAAGAGCATCCGCACAGACGTCTGCATCGTGGGGGGCGGCGTCTCAGGCCTCACCACTGCGTACCTCCTTGTGGAAGCGGGGAAGTCGGTGGCGGTCATTGATGACAGCCGGCTCGCGGGCGGAATGACGGAAGTCACCACTGCGCACCTGAGCACCGCTTTGGACAAACGCTACGTCGAGCTCGAGCGACTCCTTGGCGAAGACGGCGCACGCGGAGCGGCGCACAGCCATCAGGCGGCGATCGATCGCATCGAAGCGATCGTGGTCAAGGAGAAGATCGACTGCGATTTCGAACGGCTCGACGGCTACTTGTTCCTTCCCCCGCACGAATCCGAAGATCTGCTGGATCAAGAACTCGCCGCGGTGCGGCGCGCGGGTCTTCCTGAGGTCAGGAAGCTGAAGCGTGCGCCCCTGGACTCGTTCGATACGGGCCCCTGCCTTTGTTTTCCGAATCAGGGCCAGTTTCATCCGCTCAAGTACCTCGCCGGCGTGGCCAGGGCGATCGAACGGAAGGGCGGCCTCATCCATACCGGAACGCATGTCGACGCGATCGAAGGTGGTTCGCCCGCGCGGATCAAGGCCGGACGCCATGTTGTGACCGCCGACGCCGTGGTGGTGGCGACCAACACCCCCATCAACGATTGGGTCGTGCTGCACACCAAGCTCGCCGCATTTATGAGTTATGTGATCGCGGCGCCCGTGCCTCGGGGCTCGGTGGCCGCGGGTCTCTATTGGGACACGGAAGATCCGTATCACTACGTGCGGCTGCAGCGCAACGAAGAATCCGATCTGCTGATCGTGGGCGGTGAGGATCATCGGACCGGGCAGGCTGGCGATACGCAGGAGCGTCACGGACGGCTCGAGGCCTGGGCGCGCGAGCGCTTCCCATCCATGGGACCGGTCGCGTTCCGTTGGGCCGGTCAGGTCATGAACAGCATCGACGGCCTCGCTTTCATCGGACGCAATCCCATGGACGAGAAGAATGTCTTCGTGGTCACGGGCGACTCCGGCCTTGGAATGACTCACGGGACGATTGCCGGCCTTCTTCTGACCGACCTCATTCTGGGAAAGGCCAACCCGTGGGAGGCGCTGTACGAACCTTCGCGGAAACCCCTTAGAGCCGGAATGGATTATCTCAAAGGGGCGCTCAACATCGCGGCTCAGTATTCCGATTGGGTGACCGGCGGCGATGTGGATTCCGAGGACGCGCTCGGCAAGGACTGTGGAGCCATCCTGCGTCGCGGGACCGCGAAGATCGCGGCCTACCGGGACACCTCAGGGGTACTCCACGAGCGTTCAGCGGTCTGTCCTCACCTCGGCTGCATCGTCGGATGGAATCAGAACGAGAAGACCTGGGATTGTCCGTGCCACGGGTCGCGCTTCGACAAGCTTGGCAAGGTCTTTAATGGACCTGCCAACGCCGACTTGAGCGAACCGTCGGCGGCCGCGCCTCGGCACTAACCCGAGGCCGGTTTGTAGATTGCGATTTGGGGCCTGCCCCCATCCCAGGCGTCCGCGCATTTCATCCATGGCGGTTATCCCGTAATCAACGTTGCGGGGCCAGCCCTGGCCAGCGCGGCCAATGGCATAGCGCTTGCTACTCGATCATTCGCCGCTGGCGAGATGTCAAACCTCACCTCGAAGTTTGGGCGCCGCGGACAACCAACATTACAGGAGCACAGTAACCCAATAAAACCAATCCTTCCGGCGTTCCTCGCCGTCGCCTTGCTGTCAGCCGTCCCGGCTTCCGCCCAAACCCCCCGGGATCCCGCGATGACCACGAGCACCTCATCCGCTTCTGGCGTCGTCGTTTCCACGGCCACCAACTCGGTGGTGGTGCGTCTGGCCGACGGCGCCCTGCGGACGTTTGCCACCGACGCTTCGACCACTATGCCCTCGATCCGCCTTACCGAAGGAACGCGGGTTACCGTTCAGCATCACTCTCTCGCCGGCGGTTTGTTTCACGCGACAACCATCGTCGATGCATCCGTTCAAGATGACCCTGTCGTCTCTAGCCCGCATTATTCATGAGAGTCGGTGGTTGTGCAGGAGATCGCTGTTTTGGGCCGGATAGTAGAAGTCGGCGATGTTCCCGGGCCGAGACGAGGCGACGGAGCCACCGGAGACGCGGGATGACGC
>Ga0163152_10001599_pt1 | contig 35405 bp, 26 predicted proteins | sample OliLakLV19MP8IB2_FD_148635 | JGI IMG/M metagenome (GOLD analysis project Ga0163152, IMG submission 148635) | Freshwater microbial mat bacterial communities from Lake Vanda, McMurdo Dry Valleys, Antarctica - Oligotrophic Lake LV.19.MP8.IB-2 | ecosystem: Environmental > Aquatic > Freshwater >...
CTAGCGGTCGGCCGCCTGGTGTCAGCCTCGCGCGGCCGGCCCGTACACGCGAAGCGCGTAGTCCCGCGCCATTCGTCTCGCCGAAAAACGGGGCGCGATGGTGGCGATCGACGCTTTCATCATCCGGAGCCACTCTGCTGAGCCGCCGGGGGTGGCGCCCCCGAAGAAGAAGGGCACGACCCGGTTCTCGAGCTCACGGTACAGGGCCTGCGCGTCCAGGACGTCCTGAGCCTCCTCGAGCGTGATCTGGGCGGTGGCCGCCGCCGCGTCCTCCGTGGTTTCTTCGGCCGCCGGGTCACGAGGCGTTGCCTCCCCGCCGTCAATGAGGAACCCGTTCTCCCCATCGAACCCCTCGGCCCACCATCCGTCCGCGATCGAGAGATTGAGCGCGCCGTTGATCGCGGCCTTCTGGCCCGATGTGCCCGAGGCTTCGAGGGGTTTCCGCGGCGTGTTCAGCCACACGTCCACGCCCTGGACGAGCATCCGCGCCATGTCGATGTCGTAGTCCTCGAGGAAGACGATCCGGCCCGCGAGTTCGCCGCGCGAGAGTGCGGCCAACTGGCGTATGTACTCCTGGCCCGCGCGGTCGGCGGGGTGAGCCTTGCCCGCGAAGATCAACTGAACCGGGCGTTTTGGGTCGAGGAGGAGGGCCTTCGCGCGATCGAAGTCCTTGAGAAGCAGGACCGCGCGCTTGTAGGTGGCGAATCGGCGCGCGAAACCGATGGTGAGAGCCTGCGGGTCGAGAAGGCTCTCGAGGCGCCGCAGTTCGGAGGGGCCGGATCCTTCACGGGCCGCCTGCTTGCGGGCGCGCTCGCGAACGTAGCGGATCAGGCGCTCTTTCTGGGCGCGCCTTGCCGCGATGAGGCCCTCGTCCGGCGCGTCGTACAGCTTCTTCCAGGCTTCGGGGTCGAGAAGGAGCGAGCCCCAGTCCGGATCCAGTTCCTTTACCAGGAAGGCCCGCATCTCCGGTCCGATCCAGGTCTCGGTGTGCACGCCGTTCGTGATCGCGAAGACCGGCGACTGGTGATCCTCGGGCCAGAGGTGCTTCCACATGCCGGAGGAAACGCGACCGTGAAGCTCGCTCACCCCGTTGGTGCTCGCGGCGAAGCGGATGGAGAGGGTGGTGAGGTTGAACTGGCCCTCGTGCGAGCCAAGGGCGATGATCTCGTCGGTGGGGACGCCGGTGTCGCGCGACCACGGTTCGAGGTGCTGGCGCACGAGATCGAACGAAAACACTTCGTTGCCGGCCGGCACGGGGGTATGGGTCGTGAAGACGGTGTTCCGGCGGACCGATGCGCACGCGTCCTTGAAGTCTTCGCCCCGCATGACCCGCTCGCGAACGCGCTCGAGCGTCAGCATCGCGACGTGGCCCTCGTTCATGTGCCACACCGCCGGCTGAAGCCCGAGGGCCCGGATGGCGCGCACGCCTCCGACGCCGAGGACGATCTCCTGGGCGAGACGCATTTCGCGCCCACGAACGTAGAGGATGCCGGTGATGGCCCGGTCCGACGGGTCGTTCAAGGGGACGTCGGTGTCGAGGAAGAAGACATGGACGCCACCGACCCGCGCGACCCAGACGAGGGCGTGCACGACGCGGCCGGGAAGGTCCACGGGAACGGTGAGCGGTCCGCCCGAAGCCGCGCGCACGGGCTGGACGGGCAGGCGGGCGAAGTCGTAGTCGGGATAGATGTGCTGCTGGAAGCCGTCGGCGTCGACGGTCTGGCGGAAGTAGCCCGAGCGATAGAGAAGGCCCACGCCGAAAAGCGGAAGCCCGAGGTCGGACGCCGCCTTGCAGTGATCACCGGCCAGGACCCCGAGGCCGCCCGAGTACATCCCGAGTGATTCGTGCAGGCCGAACTCCATCGAGAAGTACGCCACCGGCCCGGGCAGGAAACCGGGCTGATCGTCCATGAACCGGTGGGCGCTTCGGCTCGCGTCCAGGCTCTCGATGGCCTGGCGGTAGGCCTCCAGGAACTCCGTGTCCTTGAGCAGCCCCACCCACTTGTGCGGATCGACGTTGATGAGGAGCTCTACCGGATTGTGATAACGCCGCCAGTGTTCCGGATCGATCCAGGCGAAAAGACGCGAGGCCTTGGGATTGAAGCTCCACCAGAGGTCATAGGCGAGATCGCGCAGCCGTTCGACCTCGTGGGGGAGGTCGATATCCGCGATCTGGAGAGTGGGGACTTGCAGGGTCACGCGAGAGACGAGCTCGCGAGGAACTTCTTCAACGCCTCTTCGCCCTTGTTGATCGCGGTGAACTGCGCCCCGTAGCGATTGGGCCCCGCGGTCCTCGTGACGTGCGCGGTGGCCGAGAAGATCTCACCGCTGTCCTCGAAGCGCAGGGCGAGGCTCACCTCGTCGCCCATGTTGAGGGGGTGGTTGGACTCAATCAACAGTCCCGTGGCGGAGATGTTCTGGGCCAGCACCGGCACGGTCGCACCAAAACCGCTGCTCGCCGCGACCTGGAGGCGCACGGGCAGGCGAACATCGCGGCGAGAGGGAACCTCGATCAGCCGGCCGATCCGTTCGTTGAAGTCGTCACCGGGAGGCAGGCGGAGGATGGCATTGGCCCCGGCTTCGAGCACCTCGATCTCGGACGGATCGAAATCGTCTTCGGAAAGGACGACGATCGAGATGCGCTTCAAGGTGGCGGACTTCCGCAGCGTGCGGATGAGGGTTTCGATCCCCGGGGTCTCGCGGTGGATGCAGAGAAGGGCCACCATGCCCCGCGCGAGCCTGGTCTGGACGTCGGTCGTGGACCGGAACATCTCCCTTTCGAAGTCCGAACGAAACAGAACAGTGCCCTGGAGGTCCCGGTCGAGGGGACGAGGCGAGCAGATGAGAACAACGGCCATGAAATCGGGAATCGGGGCGGCAGTGTACCAGCTAGCCGCTCCAACCTTTCAAAGTCGGACCGCCGAGATGACGGACCGGAGTGCTTCTACCGCAAACCGGCAAGCCAGGCGGAGGGAAGGGCGTCCGAAGGCATTCTGAAGTCGCCGCGCGGCGACAGGCTGACCGAACCGACTTTGGGACCGTCTGGAACCGTGGACCGCTTGAACTGGGCCGCGAAGAATCGCTCCAGGAAAACCCGCAGCCATTTCCTGACCACGGCCGGCGAATACGTCCCCGCGAAGGCGCTTGAAGCGAGGAAGAGGATCTTCTGAGGCGAAGCGCCCAGACGTAGAAGGGAGTGGAGGAAGAAATCGTGGAGCTCGTAGGGGCCGAGGATGTCCTCGGTCCTCTGGGCGATATCGCCCTTCCGGTCGGGCGGAAGAAGTTCGGGGGAAATGGGCAGGGCCAGGACCTCTTTGAGGGCCCCACGCTCCGCGCCGTGCAGGGGGTCCTCGGCCGCGGCCTTCACGAGGAAGCGCACGAGAGTTTTCGGCACCGAGGCGTTCACGTTGTACATCGAGAGATGGTCGCCGCCGAAGGTCGCGAAACCGAGGGCGAGTTCGGAAAGGTCGCCGGTGCCGATGACCAGCCCTTTTTCCTTGTTGGCGAGGTCCATCAGGACCTGGGTGCGCTCCCGGGCCTGGGCGTTCTCGAAGGTCACGCTGCGATCCCTCGCGGAAAGTCCGATGTCCTTGAGGTGACGCTCGCACGCGGCCCGGATGTCGATCTCCTTCACGGATACCCCGGCCGCCTGGGCGAGCCTATGGGCCAGCGATTTCGTCTTTGCGGTGGTGCCGAAGCCCGGCATGGTCACGGCCAGGATGGCCTTTCGCGAATAGCCCAGCAGGCCGCAGGTGCGGCTCGCCACGATCAGGGCCAGGGTTGAATCAAGGCCACCGGAGAGGCCCAGGATCAGCCGGCGGGCGCCCGTATGTTCCCAACGTCTGGCCAGTCCGGCGGTCTGGATCTCGAAGATCTCCGCGCATCGCCGGGACAAAGACCGTTCGTCGCTTGGGACAAAAGGAAGGGGATCGATCGTCCGGGTGAGCCGCACGGGCTTCGCGAGCGTCATCGGGTCGAGGGTGACCACCCGCGTCGCCGCCCCGGTTCCACCGGTTTCGGAGAAGGTCTTCTGGCGCAGTCTCTCCACGGCCAGTCGGTCGACATCGACTTCGGTGGTGATGAGCTCCGCCTCGCGCTTGAAGCGACGGTTCTCGGCGAGCATCAGGCCGTTCTCCGCCACCATCAGGTGTCCGCCGAAAACCAGATCGGTGGTGGACTCGTGAACCCCCACGTTCGCGAACACGTAGGCGGAGAGGGTGCGGCCGGAGTGTTGTTTGACGAGTTCGCGGCGATAGTCCGCCTTGCCGACGCCTTCATTCGACGCGGACAGGTTCGCGAGAAGCGTGGCCCCCGCCTGGGCGAGGCGCACGCTCGGCGGGGTCGGAACCCAGAGGTCCTCGCAGATCTCGAAGCCGAGGGCCAGGTTCTCTTCGCCGGCCACGCGGAAGACGAGGTCGGCGCCCGCGGGGACGCGGCTGCCGAGGATCTCCATGTCTCCCCGCACGGCCTCGCGCGCGGGTGAAAACCAGCGGCCTTCGTAGAACTCCTTGTAATTGGGAATGTGTGACTTCAACACCACGCCCCGGATCTGACCCTTTTGCAGGATCACCGCGCTGTTCCAAAGACGCGAGTCGCGGGCCAGGGGCAGGCCCGCCACGATGGTCATGTCGAGCCGCGCGGTCTTCGATCGGAGTTTTTCGAGGGCCTCCTCGGCGGCGCGGAGGAGGGTGGCCTGCTGGAAAAAGAGGTCGGCCGCGGTGTAGCTCGTGATGCCGAGCTCCGGCGTCACCAGGAGCTGGACCCCCTTTTCGCGGGCTTCCGCGACGAGATCGAGGATCTCCGCCACGTTCTTCGACGGATCGGCGATGTGGGCGCGGGGACAACCGGCGGCCACGCGAAAGAAGCCGTGTCGAGTGGAGCCGTTCATGTTCTTGGGTCGCCGGTGTGCCGGGGACCAAGCATACGGGAAGGGCCCCCGCGGCCCTGCGACGCTTCTCACGGTCGCGTTTTATGCTCACCCCGAATCGCGCCGATACGGCCTGCGTGGCAAAATGCCGACATGAAACGATTCCTCTTCGCGTTCTCCGTGGCCGCCCTCGCGACGCCCCTCCTCGCCCAGGACTGGAAGGGAATGGGCCGGCTGCAGGGCAAAGTAAGCGATCCCGATGGCAAGCCGGTAACCGGCGCCTCGGTGAAGCTCGACTGCCCGGCGCGCGGAGGCGGGGTGACGGTCCAGACCGACAAGAAGGGGAATTGGGCCTACCTTGGCCTTGCCGCTTGCGGCTGGAGTCTCGAGATCAAGGCCGACGGTTACCTGACTCACACCCATATGGTCAACATGGCGAGCGACCAGGCGCGCATGAGTCCCATCGACGTGAAGCTCGAGAAGCCGAAAGGCCCGCCCCCCGAGTTGCTGGCCGCGGTCAAGAACGGTGACGACGCCTTCGCCGCCCAGAACTGGGTGGCGGCGCGTGAGAACTACGAGAAGGTCCTGGCCCTGCGCCCCGATCTCGGGCCTCAGGTCTATCAGAAGCTCGCGCAGTCCTACGCGGGTGAGAAGAACACCGCCAAAGCGATCGAGTATCTCGAGCTCTCCATGGCCGCCGACCCGTCGCGCATGGACCTTCGTTTCGCCGCCGCCCAGAGCGCCCTCGAGGCCGGTCTCGCCGAGAAGGGGACGGAGTTCCTGAAGGGCATCGACGACACCCTGGTCAAGGGCCCCGATGGTTACTTCAATCTCGCCATTCACTACCTGCGCGCCTTGGACGCGCCGAATGCCATCGTCTATTTCACGAAGGCCCTCGCCAAGGATGACAAGCTGGCGGACGCCTACTACTGGCGGGGAATGTCCTACGTGCGCGCGGGCAAGCTTTCGGAGGCGAAGGCCGACATGCAGAAGGCGCTGGAAGTTGAGCCCGCGGGGCCGAACGCCGAGAAGGCCAGGAAGGCCCTCGAGCAGCTCAAGTAGCGTCCGGTCTCAAACCGCCGCGAGCGGATGGCGCGCGGCGGGCATCTGCGGGACCACGTGCGACCAGCAGTAGGGGTCGCCGATGATCTCGTAGTGCATCGTCCGACGCTTGGGCACGAAACCCGCGCCCTGAATGTTGCGGGCGATCTCTGCTTCGGTGAGGTGGAACCCGGCACCCGCGGACGACACCACGTTCTCCTCGATCATCAGGCTGCCGAAGTCGTTGGCCCCGAAACGCAGGGACATCTGCCCGATCTTCCCGCCCTGGGTCACCCAGCTCGCCTGGACATTCGGGAAGTTGTCGAGCATCACGCGGGACACCGCGAGCGTGCGCAGATACTGGAACGACGTGACCTCGTCTCCCGCGAGGGCGGTGTTCTCGGGCTGGAAGGTCCAGGCGATGAACGCGGTGAAGCCGTGGGTTTTGTCCTGGAGGGCGCGCAGGTGCATGAGGTGGTCGATTCGTTCGTCGAGGGTTTCGACATGGCCGAACATCATGGTCGCGGTGGTCTTGAGGCCCTGATTCTGAGCCACCTCCATCACTTCCAGCCAGTCTTCGGTCGATCCTTTCGCGATGCCGATGATGTTGCGCACGCGGTTCGACAGCACTTCCGCACCGCCGCCGGGAATCGAGTCGAGGCCCGCCGCGATCAGGCGACGAACCGCTTCTTCGGTGGTGAGCTTCGAAACGCGGCAGATGTGTTTCACCTCCGCGGGCGAGAGACCGTGCACCCAGAGTCTCGGGTAGGTCGCCTTGATCCAGAGGAACAGGTCCTCGTAGTACTCGATCCCGAGATCGGGGTGGAGTCCGCCTTGAAGCAGGATCTGTTCGCCCCCAAGGGCCAGCGTTTCGTCGATCTTGTGTCTGAACTCGTCCTTCGTGAGGACATATCCGTCCTTCGCGGGCAGATCCCGGTAGAACGCGCAGAAGGCGCACTGCGCAGTGCAGACATTCGTGTAGTTGATGTTGCGGTCGATGATGTAGGTGACGAGGCCCTCGGGATGAAGGCGTCGCCTCGTCGCGTCCGCGAGTTCGCCCAGGGACAGCAGGTCAACGTCGCGCAGGAGGAAAACGCCTTCGTCCCGCGACACTCGCTCGCCCGCGCATACCTTCCTCCGAATCTCGTCAAACCGCATGAAACTCAAGCTCCTTTACCTGGGTGAGCAGGCCACATTCTTTCGCCAGTCGGTAGAAGTGGGCAAGGCCATCCTTCTCGCGTCGGCCCAGGCCGTATCGGATCACGCTACGCAGGTAGCGAATGGCGCGTGCTGAATCGACGCCGGAATTATACGAAGCCGCGATGAACGGAGCCGCCTCGATCCCGCGTCCCAGGGCCGCGCTCATGCGGGCGGCGTTTCCCTTTCCGATCGCGCGGGGCCCTAAGACCATCACCGCGAATACAAACGGAAGCGAGGTTTCACGCTTCCACGCTTCGCCCAGATCCAGGCGTTCGTATCCTGGGCGCGCGAACCGGAACGCGGGATCCCCGATGACGAGGATCGCGTCGGCGTCGCGCGGTTCGTTCGCCGAAGGAGAGAACGCGGAGGTTCTGGGAAGCTGTCCGGAGGCCCGCGCGATGAGTATCTTCGCGAGGGCAACGCTCGTCCGGCTCGCGGTGTCGACCCACAAGCTCTTCACCTCGCGGAGGGGAACGCGTTGATGAAGCATCACGGTCTCGACCGGTCCATCGCTCGAGATACAGATCGAGTCGAGGACCGGCGCCCCCATGGTCGCGGCCTCAAAGGACGGCACCATCGCGAGGTCGAGAGAGCCTTGAGTGAAGCGCTCCGCGATCCGCGACGGCACATCGATCACGATCTCGACTCCCGCGTCTCCGCGCAACCCATACACGAGCGGCTGGACATTGAGGTAGGGAAAAAGGCCGATCTGGAGCCGGGAATCCATGGTCAGGACCCACGATATCGTGGCTTAGGCCGCCGCCCCAGTCCTTGTGGGAGAACTGGTTTCGGGAGCGTTTGAAGGATCGGTCGAGACGCACAAAATTTATTTTTATTCATGACTTGTGAATGCGCATCTCGAAATCAAAATAGATGACATCACATAAACAACTGTCAAAGGTCAATAAAATTGTGTAGTTGGAATCGATCTAAAATGCTTCGGTTTCGCCCTTCGTCGAGCCTTCCCGGGGTCGTCCTGTTCGTAAGTAACTCATGTACTTCGGTTTGCCTTAGACCCACAAGATCTTGGGTTTATTCCTTGACAGACCCCAAGGCATCGCAGTAATGTCCTTCCCACAGCGACGAGGTTTGAGGGCGTTTGGGTCGGTTTGAGGAACCCAAAACACCCCCAGGAGGCCGCCGGACTTGGAGCGTGAGGAGCGAGGATTCGCTTGCCTTCGCGACAGGCGCCGACCATTCCGGAAACCCCCATCGTCTGGTCAATGGAATCGTAGTTTTTGAACGTCGTCAGGCTCGGGCCGGAAGCGCCGGAATGAGGCTCGCCCGAGGCTAAGGAGGAAGTCGAAAATGGCCACCCAGCCCCCGGTCGTCCCGGCAGAGTCAATCGCGCGAGTTGAAACCCGCGACTCACGAATCGAAGCCAAGCCGGAAAAACGATCGAAGGGGCTCTCTTTCAAACGGTTCTTCTCGACTGAGGGAGTTCATCCCTACGACCAGCTCGAGTGGGACGTGAGAAGCGCGGTCATCAACGACGAGCAGGGACGGCCGGTGTTCGAGCAGAAGAACATCGAGGCTCCGAAAAGCTGGAGCCAGCAGGCGACGAACATCGTCGCCTCGAAGTACTTCCGCGGGGCCATGGGCACACCCGAGCGCGAGACCTCGGTGAAGCAGCTCGTGAGCCGCGTCGTGGAAACGATCGCGGTATGGGCGCTCAAGCAGGGCTACTTCGAGTCCGCGGACGATCTCTCCGCCTTCAAGGACGACCTCTCCTTCCTCCTCGTGCGCCAGTACGCGGCCTTCAACTCGCCGGTTTGGTTCAACGTGGGCATCGAACCGCATCCCCAGGCCTCGGCCTGCTTCATCAACTCGGTTTCGGACACCATGGATTCGATCCTCGGCCTCGCCCGGACCGAAGGCATGCTGTTCAAGTACGGCTCGGGCACCGGTTCGAACCTCTCCAGCATCCGTTCCTCGAAGGAAACCCTCGCGGGCGGCGGCACCGCTTCCGGCCCGGTCTCCTTCATGCGCGGCTACGATGCCTTCGCGGGCGTGATCAAGAGCGGGGGCAAGACCCGCCGCGCCGCCAAGATGGTCATTCTGAACGCGGACCACCCGGACATCGACGAGTTCATCACCAGCAAGTCGGAAGAGGAGCGCAAGGCCTGGGCGCTGATCGACGCCGGCTACAACGGCGGCTTCAACGTGAAAGGCGGCGCCTACGACTCCGTCTTCTTCCAAAACGCCAACCACTCGGTCCGCGCCACCGACGAGTTCATGCGCGCGGCGGTAGAGGACAAGGAGTGGTCGACCCACTTCGTGCGGGATGGCGCGGTCGCCGAGACCAAGCGCGCGCGCGATCTCATGAACATGATGGCCGAGGCCGCGTGGCAGTGCGGCGATCCCGGCATGCAGTTCGACACCACGATCAACGACTGGCACACCTGCCCGAACACCGCGAGGATCAACGCGAGCAATCCCTGCTCCGAGTACATGTTCCTCGACGACACCGCGTGCAACCTGGCCTCGCTCAACCTCATGAAGTTCGTGCGCGAGGACGGCGAGTTCGAACCCGTGTCCTTCCGCGCGGCCTGCCGCACGCTCATCACCGCCCAGGAGATCCTCGTCGACAACGCGAGTTATCCGACGCCGATGATCGAGAAGAACTCGCATGACTACCGTCCCCTGGGCCTGGGCTACGCGAACCTCGGGGTCCTGCTCATGGACCGCGGCCTCGCCTACGACTCCGACGCCGGCCGCGCCTACGCGGCGGCGGTCACCGCCTTGATGCACGGCGAGGCCTATGCGCAGAGCGCGCGGGTCGCCGCGTCGATTGGTACTTTCGCCGGCTACGCCAGGAATGCCGAGCCCATGCTCCGCATCATTGAGAAGCACCGTCAGCACGCGCACATGATCGATGCCTCGATCGTGCCCCGTCCTCTCATGCGCGAAGCGCTCGACGTCTGGGACGAGGCCTATACCCTCGGCGCCCAGCACGGCTACCGCAACTCCCAGGTCACGGTCCTCGCCCCCACCGGCACCATCGGCTTCATGATGGATTGCGACACCACCGGCATCGAGCCCGACATCGCCCTCGTGAAGTACAAGAAGCTCGTCGGCGGCGGGGTGATGAAGATCATCAACCAGTCGGTCCCGGCCGCACTCCGCCGCATGGGCTACAACGCGGTCCAGGTCCAGGACATCGTGAAGTACATCGACGAGAAGGAGATGATCGAAGGCGCGCCGCACCTCAAGGACGAGCACATCGAGGTCTTCGACTGCGCTTTCCCGCCCAAAAACGGCAAGCGCGCGATCGACTACATGGGCCACATCAAGATGATGGCGGCGGTCCAGCCCTTTCTCTCGGGGGCCATCAGCAAGACCGTGAACATGCCGACCGACTCGACGCCCGAGGAGATCGGGAAGGCGTATATCGAATCGTGGCGCATGGGCCTCAAGGCCGTCGCGGTGTACCGCGACGGCTGCAAGCGCTCCCAGCCGCTGTCCACTTCGCTGCCCTCCTTGAGCGAAGGCACGTCCGCCAGCACCCAGGTGGTGGCGGTTCCCGGCATCGGTGTGGTCGAAGGGCGTCCGGTTCGCCGCAAGCTGCCCGACGAGCGTCAGGCCATTACCCACAAGTTCTCCATCGCTGGACACGAGGGCTACATCACGGTCGGCATGTACGAAGACGGCAAGCCCGGTGAAGTTTTCCTGGTGATGGCGAAGGAAGGTTCGACGGTTTCAGGCCTGATGGATGGTTTCGCGACCTCCCTCTCACTGGCCCTCCAGTACGGCGTGCCGCTTGAAGCGATCGTCGACAAGTTCTCGCACACCCGCTACGAGCCGTCGGGCTTCACCAAGAATCCCGAGATCGGCTACGCCAAGTCCATCACGGACTACATCGCGCGCTGGCTCGCCGTGAAGTTCCTCGGGCGAACCCGCGACGATGCGCCCGCACCGGCCCTCTCGCCCGCAACCACCTCGGAAACCCCGCGTCCGTCCGACCTTCAGGCGGCCTCGCGTCCGTCCGCGAATCCAGGCGGTCAGTCGATGGTGGCGTTCAGGGTCCAGGCCGACGCGCCCCCGTGCCACGAGTGCGGCTCCCTGATGGTCCGCAACGGGGCGTGTTATCGCTGCGCCAACTGCGGGGCCACCAGCGGCTGCTCTTAAGGACTGGGACGACCGGGCGGACCTGACAACCTGAGGAGACTTCAAGATGGAAGAACTTCAACAACGCGTGACGCGCATGCTCGAGACGCTCACCTTCGAGCAGCTCGAACTGGTGATCAGGTATGCGGAAAGCCTGAACCGGAACGCCGGATCGGCCTTCGACAACGATCTGGTCGTTCTTCTCGAGGACGAGATCTCCGCCGCCTGATTCCCCTCGCTCCCTGGTAACCCAAAGGCCAGGCCCCAAGGAACAACCCTTGGGGCTTTCTCGTTAGGGCCAGTGGGACGGGCCGCCCGGTTTCGCCCCGAACCGTGATTAGATCGCATCTCCCCCTCCCTCTGATGACTGAGACCCTCGTCGAATTCGAAGCCCTCACCGTCCGCTACGGATCCAGGGTGGCTCTCGACAAGGCTTCCGGCCGCTTCACCCGCGGGGCCACCGGCCTTCTGGGCCCAAACGGCGCCGGGAAGACCACGCTTCTCAAGGCTCTCCTCGGATTCCTGTCTCCCTCCGGCGGTCGCCTCGAGGCCTTCGGACTTTCTCCTTCCGCCAAGCCCCTCGAAGTGCGCCGCCGTATCGGCTACATGCCCGAGGTCGACGCGCATCTTCCCGATCTCACCGCGGTGCAGACGGTGGCCTTCGCGGGAGAGCTGTCGGGCCTGCCCCAGAGCGAATCGATGCGACGTGCACATGAGGTGCTCCAGTTCGTGGGGCTGGGCGAAGAGCGCTACCGGAAGGTCGAGACCTATTCGACGGGCATGAAGCAGAAGGCCAAGCTCGCCACCGCCCTCGTCCACGATCCGGAGATCGTTCTTCTCGACGAGCCCACCAACGGCCTCGATCCGGCGGGGCGCGAAGAGATGCTCGCCCTCATCGGCGACATCGTCACTCTCCGCGGTCTCTCCGTGGTGCTCTGCTCCCATCTCCTCCGCGATGTCGAGAAAGTCTGCGAGAACATTCTCGTCATCTCGGGCGGCGCCATCCGCACCCAGGGTCGGGTTGAGGATCTCAAGAAACTCGAACGCGACTGGTACGTGGTCCGCGTCAAGACCGACGCGGACGCCTTCATTGCCGAGGTCAGGAAGCGGGGCGGGGACGCCCAGCCCTGGCCCGATGCCTGGCGGGTGGCTCTGCCCGAGGGCGCTTCCGTCGCCTGGATCTTCGCGGCCGCGGCCGCCAGTTCCACCCAGATCCGGCACGTGAGAAAGGCCGAGGACACGCTCGAGGATATCTTCCTGCGCGCCACCTCGAACGCGAACGCGGCATGAGCTCGAGCCAGATCTACGAGCAGCACTATCGAAGGCTCGATGCCTCGATCCCATTGCGGAATCAGCGCTGGATCCCCATCGCCCGCGAGGGGTTGAAGGCTCTGGTCAGTTTCCGCGCGTACCTCGCGCTCATCGCGATCGCGTCGTTGCCCCTGCTCGTCCGCCTGGTTCAGGTCTACTTCACAACGCGCTTCCCGGAGACGCGACGGATCGTGCCCGTGGACGACAAGTTCTTCTTCGATTTCCTGAGCCAACAGATGCCGTGGATGCTTCTCATGTCCGCCTATGCCGGCGCGGGTCTCATCGCGAACGACATGAGAACCGGCGGTCTGTTGCTCTACCTGTCCCGACCGCTGACCCTTGGCGACTACATTCTCGGCAAGGTCTCAATCGTCTTCGCCTCGCTCTCCATGGTGACCCTCGTGCCCGGTCTGGTCCTTTTTTTCGGGGCCCGGTCGCTCGCCCCCGACGTCCTCGGCGATGTTTCGCATCTCCTTCTCATTCCGAAGATCGTCGCCTACGCCCTCGTGATGATCCTGCCCGCGACCGGTCTTGTCCTCGTGATGTCCGCCCTCGCCCGCAACGCGCGATTTGCGGGCCTCGGTTTCTTCTTCGTTTTTGTGGGCAGCACGGTAGCCGCGGCCATCGCATGGAGAGCCACCCGCAGCTCCTACGCCGGGCTCATTTCCGTCCAGGCCACCCTGCGGCGGGCCGGAGAGGCCATCTTCGGGGTCAAACCCTCGCGCATGACGGCCGAACTGCCTCCCGAGGCCGCGTTCGTTGTTCTCGCGATTCTTGTCATCGGGTGTCTCTTCGTTCTCAAGACGCGCGTGCGCGCGGTGGAGATCGTCAAGTGACCGCGCGGGTGGTCTTCCAGAAGGCGTCGCGCTGGTACGGGCCGGTGATGGCGCTCAACGACGTCAGCTTCGAACTGGGCCCCGGCGTCTACGGCCTTCTCGGACCGAACGGGGCCGGGAAAAGTTCGCTCCTCAAACTCGCGAGCGGTCAGCTTCGACCGAGCCAGGGAAAAGTGGAGCTGCTCGGCCGCCCGGCTTTCGGTTCGCCTGACGTTTTCCATTCGGTCGGCCTGTGCGCCGACACCGACGCGTTCTTCGAGGACTTCACCGGCCTTCAGTTCGTGAGCGCGCTCCTTTCGCTCAACGGCTTCGACAAGGCGCAGGCTCACAAGCTCGCGATTGAAGCGATCGAGATCGTGGACCTTAAGGAGGCCATGCACCGCAAGATCGGCGGCTACAGCAAGGGCATGCGCCAGCGGATCAAGCTCGCCCAGTCCATCGCGCACCGCCCGGAGGTCCTCTTCCTCGACGAGCCTCTCACCGGCATGGATCCCCAGAATCGCAAGCGGATTTCCGACCTCCTGAAGCGGCTGGGCGACGAGGGCCGGACCGTCCTCGTGTCCACCCACATCCTGCACGAACTCGAGCAGGTCACCCGTCGCGTGCTCCTCATTCACAACGGGCGCGTTCTGGCCGAGGGGGATCTCGGGGAGATCCGCGATCTGCTCGACCGGCATCCGCGTTCGGTGCGGATCAAGGCCGCCGATCCGCGGGGCCTCGCCCGCGAACTTGTCCTGCTCCCCGACCTCGTTTCCCTGAATCTCGAGGACGCCACGGGCCATCTCCTGGCCGAGATCAAGAAGCCCGACGCGTTCTTCACGAAGGTGCAGGAGCTTTCGGCGAAGCACGGCGTCCTTGAGATGTGGGTGACCGACGAAAATCTCGAATCCGTCTTCTCGTATCTGGTGAGCAAATGACCGGTGCAACCGAAGCGCTTCCGATCCGGCCGCTCTGGGGCGGGGCGCGGGACATGTTCTACATCGCCATCGAGCGGATGCTTCCGCGGCCGCGCAGCTTCTGGGTCTTCATGCTCCTGGCCCTGCCGGTCTTCTTCGGCATCCTCCTTCGAATCTACCCGCCGAAGGGCCTGCCCCTGACCGGCTTCGAGCTTTACGGGATCGTGGTCGCCCTGTTCTTCGTCCGGAACCTGCTGCCCCTCGTAGCCCTGCTTTTCGGTTCCGCGCTGATCGCAGACGCCGTCGATTCGAAGACCCTCACCTACTTCCTGACCCGGCCCATTTCCCGGTTGTCGATCTTCGTCGGCGAGTTCATGGCCTATCTCGTCACCGTGCTGACGCTCACCCTGCCCTGCGTGGTGATGACTTATCTCGTTTTGTGCGTAGGCACTCCCCAGGGTGCGGGATTCGGCGCCATGGATCTCGTTCAGGACCTCGGGGCTTGCGCCCTGACCCTGTTCACGTACGGAGGCGTCTTCGCACTGCTGGGCGTGAGTTTGAAGCGACCCCTGATTCCGGGCCTGCTCTTCCTGTTCGTCTGGGAGGGATTTGTGGCGAACTTTCCAGGAGACGCCCCCAACTACACGATCTCCGCCTATGCGCGATCACTCATAAGGCATCGCCCCTCCGAGGAGGGTCTGGCCGAACTGTTCTCCAAGTTCTTCGGCGTGGGTGAGTCCGTGTTAGTTCTTGGAATCGTTGGAGTTGTGTCCCTGGCTCTCGCCATATGGATCTTTTCCAGGCGCGAGTACGTTATCTCCTCATGAGAGCACAGGAGTAGGCCCGAGCGGGTCGCCCGTGCCAGAGTCCAGGCCTTCACTTAGGAGTTCCCGACCATGAACCGATCCCGCCGCCTCATCGCCGCCGCCGCTGCCATCTCCGTTCTCGGGGTTGGCCTTGCCTTCTCGACCCGCCTTACCGGGACGGCTCGCGCGGCCGTCGGCCCCGTGCCGCCCGAGGCCCTCGCCCTTCCCGCGGACAGCTCGATCCTGATGGGCTTCGATGTGCGCGCTCTCACCGGGTCGCAGTTCTACGCGAAGTTCGGGCAGGAAGGCGAACCCGGGCGTGTCGAGGCCCTCGCGGAAATCGAGCGCAAGACCGGCCTCAATCCCGAGCGGGATATCGATGCGGTCGTGGTGGCGATCCGCGCGGATCCGGGCAAGTCGGCGGAGGGGGCGCAAAAGCGTGACCACGACAATGCGCTCGTCTTCGTGACCGGGCGATTCGACGCGGCCCGGCTCGAGTCCTCCATCCCCGAAGCGGGGAAGATCTCGAAGGAGCGGCGCGACGGCGTCACCCTTTACCGCGGCGCGGCCGAGAAGCCTCACGGCGTGGTGGCTCTCCTCGACGCCGGCATCCTCGTCGCCGGTTCGGCTGAGGCGGTCGAGACGTTCCTCACGAACCGCGCCACCGGTCATGGGATTCGTGACAGCCGGCAGCTGGTTTCGCAGCTTGAGACCATCGAGCCGGGCTCGACCTTCTGGGCGGTTGGCGGTCCCTCGGTTCTCTCTCGCGTGACCTCCGAGGTCGGCGGCGCGGCTGCGAACCTCCCCGCGGTCAAGCAGGTGGTCGCGTATGGCCATCTCGATCCCGAGGTTGGCATGACCGCGACCGCCGAAGCGACCGACGCGAAGTCCGCGACCAAGATCGCCGACGTGCTTCGTGGCTTCTCCGCGATGCTCTCCCTTCAGGCCGGCCAGAAGGCCGAACTCGCGCAGATCGCGGACTCGATCTCGGTGGCGACCGAAGGCGACAAGGTCCACGTCAAGGCCACGATCACCCACGAGTTGATCGATTCCTTGAAGAAGTCGGCCACCGAGTCGCATAAGGCTCACAAGGCCCGCAAGGCGATTGAAGATGTCGAGGTCGAGATCCACTAAGTCGAGACCGCACCGCGCCGCCAAGGCCCCGCCGAACGCGGGGCCCTTCGCTTTTTCGGGGGTTCGGGACGTCTATCCTCTCTCGCGAATGTCTGAAAGAGAGAGGCTCGACGTACGCGTGGTCCAGGAGTTCGGCCTGTCGAGGCGCAAGGCTCGCGAGGCGATCGGGGCCGGACAGGTCGATGTTGACGGAGTCCGCGTCCTTGATGAGGGCGCGCGCGTGTCACCCTCGCACAGAGTCGTCTACCACGCGAACCGCCGCCGGGAACAGTCGATCCGCCTGTCCCTCAAGGCGGCCTATCAGGACGATCAACTCGTGGTCGTCGACAAGCCGCCCGGCCTCCTGACCGTGCCCAGCGACGGCGGAACCCGCGATGACTGCGTCTTGAGCCGTCTCCGCGCGGATATGACCAAAGTACGGGGGCCTCGTGCGTATGTCGGCGCTCTGCACCGACTCGACCGTGGAACCTCGGGGCTGGTGGCCGTGGCTCTCTCCCGCGAATGCCACGCCGCGGGGCGGGCGGCGTTTCGGGACCACGCGTTCCTGAGACGGTATCTGGCGCTGGTCGAAGGCGTGCCCAAGGTGGCGCAGGGAACCATCGATCTGCCCATCGCGAACGAATACGAATCGGGGAAGCGCCACCTCGCGCGCGACGACGATGAACCATCGAGGCACGCGATCACCCACTACCGGATCAAGGAACGTCTCTTGCGGAACGCGCTTCTTGAGGTCGAGCTCGATACCGGCCGGCAGCACCAGATCCGGCTGCATCTTCGCGCCCTCGGCCACCCCATCGTTGGCGATGGCGTTTATGGCAGCAAAGCGCGCGCGTCGGGCAGCCGGCCATTCCTTCATGCCTGCAAGCTCGCCTTCCCGCATCCTTTGAGCGGTGAGCCCATCGATTGCGAGAGCGACCCGCCCAAAGACATGGCCGATGTGTTGAAGCGGCTGCGCGCGGGCCTGCACCGCTGACCGGCTTCAGCGCCTTTCGAGAATGCGAAGCTCGGGCAGATTCCAGCCCGCCGCACTCGTGGCGCCGACCTGCGGCAGCAGGCTCACCCCGCGGACCGGTTCGCCGTTCAAGACGAAGCCGATGCTCGAGCCGCGTGGGTCCGTGAGCAGGCCCTCGACGAGCTGAACGAGATGCGCGCCGTCCCATCGGCCGGCCTCCACCCACTGGCCGTTCCCCCGCAGCACCGCGATCCGGAATCTCGTGGGCCAGGCGCTCTCGTGGCGCAATGCGACTTCGACGCCTGAGATCGAGAGGGCCGTATCGAAGCGGGCCTCGATGAACTCGTCGCCGCGCAGAGGGCGCTCGAGGATGTAGCTCGTGTCCAGGCGGCCATCGAAGGCGGGGGTTGCGTCGCCTTCCTTCGTCCGGAGGCGCAGGCGATGGGCGGCGACGGACAGGCCTTGTGGGCGCGGGGCGGCCGCAACCATGGGAGGGTGCTCGATCCGGTAGATCCGGGCGGGGCCCCCAGAGAAGGAACCCGCCTTCCACGGTCCGGTGCGCATTTCGAGGGTGAGGCGCCCCGTCTGCTCCGCCTCTCTCGAATTCGCCACCACGTCGAGGCCGGCATCCGCCACCGCCTCGGCGAAGCGGCGTTCCCGATCCGAGGGACCGAAGTTGAAGATCTGATTGCGCAGGTCCGGAGCGATATCGCGTCCCTCGTGCACCACCACCCTCGGAACACCGAGCTTGGTCAGTATGGTCAGAGTGGCGTCCGAAGGGAACTCCAGCAAGGCGCGTCGGGTCACCTTCGAAAGCAGTGTTGGGTAGGCGGTGTAGCCGAGGGGACTTCGCTTTCGGTGATAGGTCGCGAAGAACATCTCGGTGGTCTCCTGGCGGATCAGCGCCTCGCCGCGGACCGGAATCTCCACCACCGCCTCTTCAGGCTGAGCGGTCAGCCATTTGTAAACGAGCGGGATCTCCGCGGGCCGCGGGACTTCGGTGATGAGGGGAACGGGTGAAAGGTGTTCAAGCGTCGCGATCGCCGCGAGGGCAATGGCGAGGCGCGGCCGGCCCGCCGAGGAGACCCGCTCGATGGTCAGTGCGCCGAGGAGGCCCACGCCCAGCATGACGAAGAGTCCGAGCCGCTCGGGGATCCGCACGAGTTTGAAGCCCGGAACGAAGTCGTAGAGAAGCCCGTAAGGCCCGGGGCCGAGGTCCCTCCCCGCGACCATCCACCGGTCCCCGAGAGAAAGTGCGACGAGCGCCGCCACCATCGCGGCCGCGACCAGGGCCCACCCGCGATGCCTCGCCGAAGCCCCCTTTCGCCGGCCGGCCAGAACCAGACCGACTATCGCCAGGGCCAGGGCAACGAAGCCGACAAAATGCGGACCCTGCTGCTGGAGCCTTGCGGGAGGACCGATCGCGCCCCAGATCCAGTTCGTGGGAGAGGTGGAGAAGTAGTGGAGGAGATCGATGCCCCGGGGTCTCGATCGCACCAGGTCCAGGCCTCCCATCGTCGACACGTACGGTATGAGGATGGGCAGGAAGAGGACGACCGCCACGATGGCGGGGGCGACGAGGCCCGGAATACGCGAGAGGACGAGCCGGGGACCAGCGGCGGCGCAGATCAGAAGGACCATGCTCGAGAGCAGGACTCCATAGAGCAGGTGGTAGTTGGCGCAGTAGCCCTGAAGAAGCAGGAAGAGCGCGAAGCGCCAGCGCGCGGCATTTTCCCCGGTGCGAAGCCACTCTACGAGCGCGCCAAGAGCGAAGGCCACGAAGCCGTGGCTCACGATGTTGAGCCTCGGGGCCTCGTTGATCGCGTAGGTGTGAAACGCGAACAGGGCGCCCGCGAAGCCCGCGGATAAGCGTCCGAGGCCAAGTATGAGCGCCAGGTATCGGCCGCCAAAGGCAGCGAGGACAAAGGCCAGCAACAACGCCGCGTTGTAGGCGAGCACCGGATTCGAGGACAGCCACAACACGGGCGCCGCGACGAGGGAGGGGAGGAGCCGGTGGTCCGTGAGGGTCAGGGCATTGGGTTGAGGGTGGAGAAAGCCGGCATCGAACAGGTGCAGCGGATCCTGAAGGATCTGACGTCCGAGGAATCCGACGATGGCGACGCTTTCGAGAGAGTCGCCGACGTAGGCGATGCGGGAGCCGGGGGAAAGGCTCTGGGGGATCAGGAAGATCACGGTCAGGGCCGAGTACGCGAGCGCTTCCAGGAATGGGAAGTGACGAATCCGGCTCACGACCTCTCTCATCGGACCGCGATTCTCTCAGGCGAGCCGCCTGCTGGCGCGGCGCAGGGCATCAAACTTAGACTCAGGCCGCTTGCTCCCTTTGAACGAAACGAACACCTCGGAGCGTGGCCCCATGACCTGGCTCCAGGGAGCCACCGCCGCCACCCTGGCCTCGCTCGCCAGCCTCACTCTGATCGGGTATCGGTTTGGGGACAGCAATCACGGAATCACGGTTCCGATCCTCAAGCGTTTCATCGACCGTTCGCTCTACCCGGGCGACACGCTCGTGGCCACCGGCGATCAGTTCCCGACGGTCTTCTACAGGCTCCTCGCGGCATTTCTCCCGTCGACGGAGTGGGTGCCCTTCGCGTACTTCGCGCTCTATGTCGTGTCGATCGCTCTCACCTACGCCGCGGTCTTCAGGATCGCGGTGTGGGCGAGCGGAGGCGATCGCGCGATCGGCGCCCTGGCCGTTCTCCTCGCCATGCCGGTGCGCACCGGTCTTGCCGGCGAAGCTCTCTATCGGGTGGCCTTCTCTCATTCCCACCTGGCCTCCGGGCTCGACCTCATGGCCCTGGCCCTGTTTCTTGAAGGCCGTCGCCTCCTGCCCCTTCTGATGCTGTCGTTCGGCGTGTACAACCACGCTCTCTATTCGCTCTATCTCCTCGTCCCGTTAACCCTGACGCTTCTATGGGAGGCGAGGACGCTTCCCCGCAAGACGACTCTCATTCGGCTGGCCGCGGGCTGGGCGCTGGTCCTACCCTTCCTGGTGAACGCCCTGGCCCAGGGAAAACCGATGACCCGGGAATGGCTCGATCTGTTGATCGTGCGCTCCTCTCACCATTCATTCCCCGGGACCTTCGGAGACGCCCTGCCGGACGCTGTGGTGTGGCTGCTGCTCGGGATCGCCGCGGCCTCCCGCTCGGCGCCGGGCCGCTTGTTCAGTCTTTTCGTGTTCACCGCGGCTACGGCGATTCTGTTCGTGGTTGGAACGATCTTCACCGAGTTCATTCCGTCAAAGGCCTTCCTGCAGTTCCAGCCCCACCGTATCTGGCGCTTCCTGTCCGTGATCCTGCTTGCCTTCATGGCCGCGGACATCGCTCGCCTGTGGCGCGGCACGCCGCTCACCCGGCTGCTCGCGGCGATCTATTTCCTGAGCGTCTTCGCCACCGGCCTCGAACAACTCGGGCCCCTCGTGCTCATCGCCGTTTTTGCGATCAACCGCCCACCGCTGCCGGAGTGGCTCCGTCTCACCGCCGCCGCCTCGCTGGTGATGCTTCAATGGCCGGACCGTACCGTACTCTGGACCGACTACCTGGTGGAGTTTGCGCGAAGGTTCCAAAACCCCGCCATCTTCATGATCCTCGGCGTCGCTCTGCTCCTTTCCCTGGCCCTCTCGCAGTTGAATCCGCGCCGCGCCCTCGCCTTGTCGATCCTTTCCTTCGGTCTCACCGCAGGTCCGCTCCTCGCCGATAACTTCGAACGGCAGCGCGAACGCTTCGAGCTCGGCTCCTTTCGCGCCGCCCAGAACTGGGCCCGCGAGAACACGCCCCTGACCGCCCTTTTCCTCACCCCTCCCAAGGAAGCAGGTTTCCGCGTCTTCTCCGAACGCTCGATCGTGGGCGAATGGAAGGACGGCACCCAGCAATACTTCGATGATGGTTTCGCGAAGGAATGGGGCCGACGCATGGGGACCGTGATGACCCAGGAGTTCGGGAAGTACACGGACGAAGAAATCGTGGGCCTGGCTCACCAGTTCCGCGCGGACTTCATCGTTGGCCAGGGCCGGCGGCGGAAGCTCCCGGTGGCCTTCGATGGCGGCACCACCGTCGTCTATTCGGTCCCGCCCCTTCGTTAGGGCGCCACGCGACGGTAGATCTGATACTCCGCGGCCTGGCCCTCATCCGCGTTGAGCCACTCATAGTGCTGGTCCTTGCGCAGGTCGAAGCGCATGGTGCTCCGCCGGTGGATGACCACGAAGTCGAAGGGCGCCTTGAGATAGAGCCGGTTCAGATTCGCCATGGTGTCGGCCCCGCTCCACACGACTTCGGCGGGAAAGTTGCGGAACGCGTACTGAAAATAGCGCCCGCCCACCACCCGCCGCGGAGCGAAACGCTTCGTGCGCGTTTCGATGAACGTGGCCGCCCGGTCCTGGTCCTCCAGGTTCGATCCCTTGTAGCGATTGAAGAAAGCGATCTGCCACGAGTTCAAGAACAGGCTCGCGGCCACGAGGATGGTGGCCAGAATCCCGGTGGGGATCCGTCCCATCCGCAGGCCGCACAGAATCACCACGAAGAGAGGAGCCATGGGCATGAGCGCCCGCACGCCTCCCCAAACCCCTCCCCGCTCTCTCACCACGTAGACCACCACCATCGCGGCGAAGAGCAAAGCGGTCGAGAGCACAACGGCAAGGGCGAAGGGGCGGTCCCCGGGCGCGACGCCTCTGAGGCTTCCGAGGAGGGCGGCCATGGCCAGCGCGATCAGGAAGAGGAGAACCGCATCCTCGGCTCGCTCGATGGGATTTGAGGAGAAGAACAGTTCGAGGTTGATCCGCGCATTCCCCCCGATCGTCGCAAAGAGCCGCGACAAGGGTTCCGGGCTTGCCAGAGCCTCGGTGATGGCGCTTGGGTAGAGGGCGTTTGGGTGGATCGCGCGCTTCGCGGAGAAGGGAGGCAGCAGGGTCGCTCCCGCGAGAAGAAGGCCCGGAAGGAAGAAACGCACCGACCTCAAGAGCCCGAGACGCTCGAAAAAGATCGGGAGGGCGAAGAGGACGGTTTCACGGAAGAGAAGGGATGCTCCCACCGCGAAGCCCAGCAGGAACGTGGCGAAGGCCCCCCTGATCCAGGCCGCGATGGTGACGAGGACGATGAGCGCGCTCGCGGTCACATGCTCCGGATAGGCCACCGCGAGATATCCGGGGTAGGGCGGCACGATGGCCACGAGAGTCGCGGCCATGAAGCTCCTCCCGGTTGAGAAGAAGGCCTTCGCGAGGAAGAAGACGCTCAACACGGTGACGAGGTAGCAGGCGATGTTGAGCGCGGTCGCGGTCTTGAACGTGTACCCGTTCCACGAGCCGACGGCCGCGAGGGCCAGGGCGTAGCCGGGGAGGTGGACATCGCGGTGGGGGTATCCGAGCTTCTCGATGCTCGAGGCGATGTAGAAGTTGGTGTTGAGGGTGCCGCGCTCCGCGATGTTGCGCGCCTGGGTCAGGTAGATCCACTCGTCCGGCCAGCCGAGTTCGGGAAGCGCGCGGCCCAGCGAGATCTTCGCGACCGAGGCGGAGAACATGATCAGGAGGATCACCGCTCCGATGACGCGGGTTCTCTCCTTCACCGGAGGAACCTCAACGAATCCGCGTGGAAGCCGAAGTCCCTCGCCCTGAGGAAGGCGGAGGCGGCGAGGCTCAGTGCGGCGAGGCTCAGCCGAAGAGGACGGGATTCGATGCGCGCGATGGCAATCGCCACCGAGAGTGCGAGGGCGGGTGCGGCATAGAGATCCTCCTTGGCCCAGCGCAGCAGGACCGGAAGCGCCCACGGCTCCTTCAGCAGCATGACCCCGGCCCACGCCCCCGCCCACGAGAGAAGGAAGGAACGCAGGACCGCGGGCCCGCGCACCGCGATGAGCGAAAGGGCAGGAAGGGCGGCGAGGAACGGAATGAACAGCCCCAGCCTCCACAGGCGAAGGCTCTGCCGCGACTCGTTGTGAAAGATGAAGAACGTGCGCCCGGGAAACGCGTCGGTAGTGAGGGCGGGACTCAATCCGCGGCCCACGAAACCAGGCGCGTAGTGCCCGTAAAAGAGAAGCAGAGCTAGGGCGCCGCCCACCCCGAGGGAGAGGGCTATTGGCGTTAGAGCCCTGCGCGAGTCGGGTTGAACAAGGGTCAGCCCGAGGAGGCAGATTCCGAACAGGGCGTAGAAGAGGGGTGTGCTCGAGTACCCGAGCGCCCCGATGCCCAGCAGGAGGGCGGGCGCCTTCCATCCTCCCGGCTCGTGAATGCGGGCAAGTCTCAGGCCGAATGCCAGCAGGCAGCCAAGACCCAGGGCGCCGCCCACGACCGCGGGGGAATGCGCCCGTCCGAGGTGATGCCCGGTCGCGAGGTCGAGCGCCATCAAGGCCGCGGCCAGCAGCCCGCCGAAATCTCTCGAAACCGCATGGGCCAGGGCGAACATCAAGGGAAGGAGAAGGGCGAGGCTCACCGCCTCGATGGCGTTCATGGACCAGTGCAGGTCGAGCCCCGCGGCGTGAGCAACGTAGAAGACGACGTAGGGGAGAGGAGAGTAGGGGATCGCCGGACCCTCGCCGAGTGCCGCGGTGGCCTCGCCGCGGATCTGCGATGGGGTCGGGTAGTGAGAACCGTAACGCAGCCATGCGTCGTAGGACATGGGAACATCCGCAAGGTCCACGGTTCGCCAGATGTGAATGTCGAGGTCCGCGGGCGAGTGGTTGGGGAGGAAGGCGAGAAAGCCGTAGACCAACACCATCGTCGAGGCCAGGAGGGCGAGAACGACGCTCGACCTCGAGGTGATGCCCAGGATCCTGCACAGCAGTGCAATCAGGGCCGCACTGCCGAGGATGAAGCCCAGGAGCCGCGGCAGAGCCAGCGCGAGGGCCACGGGTTCGAGGAGAGACAACCAGAAGAGCAACGCGGGCAGTACAACGGCCGCCCCACCGCTCGCCAGGGCGGGCAGTGCGTGGTGGATGAGCAGGACCGTGTAAAGCACCAGGAGCCCGCCGGCAATCCGGCTGGTCCAGGGGAGATCGAAACCGCGCTCGCTCCGAATAACCACCTCGTCGAGATAACGCCGGAAGTTTTCCGGATCGGAACGGCCCACGAGGGGAGCGTCCTCGAACCGAAGGGTGAAATCGAGCGGCATGGGGTCAAGGGGGGCCGCGATTTCTGTCTCGACCCAGGGCCCTGGCGTCGCGAACGATTCGCCAAGGGAGCGGCCATCCCGCTGAAGTTCGACCCGCGTCCGCACCGTGGTGTCCATCCGAAGCGCGACGCCGAAGGAGCCGAGAGGCCGGAGTGGGATGGAGACCCGCGATTCCCGGGATTCGATCCGGCGGAAATAGAAGTCACGACGGGCGTCCCTGACCTCCTCGTCGGGCAGCGCCCAGACCGCCTCGCTCGGTCCGAGGCCCGACACGAGCAGGGGGCCTCTCGCTCCTCCGGTCGGGATGTGGACCTCCCGACCGATATTCGCCGACAGGCTCAAGACCCCGAGGAGGAACCCGAGCGCGCCCGGAGCGACCCCACGGCTCACGAACGGTACCGTGCCACCAGGCGGAGGTAGGCGATCGACGTCCTCAGGATCTTCATCTTGCTCTTTCCGAGCCGGCGAGACCCGTCGAGGACCATCGGCACCTCCGAAACGCGCATCTGGAGTTTCCGGGCGAGATGAAGGATCTCGATCTGGCTTTCGAAGCCGTCGAACTCGAACAGGCGCGCACCGAAGGCCTCGCGAAGCTTCAGCAGGGTTCGGCCTTGATACACGCGGAAGAAGCTCGAGAGGGTGGCGAGGCCCGACAGTCCCAGGGTCTGTTTCACGAGACCGTTCGCGATATGTGACAGCCCGACGCGGTGAAGCGACGTGCCTTTGATGCCGCCTCCGAACAGATAACAGGAGGCGAGGACGATGTCGTCGTCCTCGTGCCGGATCCGGCTCAGCATGCGGGGCAGGATCGTCAGGTCGCTGGTTCCGTCGCCCTCGAGGGTCACCACGAGATCTCCCGGCTGCAGGGTCTTCAAGACTTCAGTGAAGCCGGTTCGAAACGCCGCTCCCGGACCTAGATTCTTCGGGTGCGCTATCACCCCGATCTCCGCTCCCCGGGTCTTCAGCACGTCCACGGTTCCATCCCTAGAACCGTCGTCGATGAAGAGGACCCGATAGGGGGCCTGCGGAGCCAGAGCCTCTTTCAGCCGGGCGACCAGAGCCGCCACGTTCGGTTCTTCATTGAGAACCGGAACCACCGCGTGAATCACAGCAGTCCGAGTCGACGCATCGTCCCGCGCTGCCACTCGATGGCCCTCGGCAGCCCCTCTTCGAGGTTCACCCGGGCGCGAAACCCGAGGATCGCCTCGGACTTGGCGCCATCGGGAATTCGCCGTTCCACGTCCTCGTAACGCCCGAACGTCTCGTAGGGAATGAGGCGGACGTTCGGCTCCTCGTGGGGGCGGATCATCCCGGAGATCATCTTGGCCAGATTCTCGATGGTGATTTCGCGGTCGATGCCTATGTTGAGGACCTCGCCGTCCGCCTCCTTCGTGTCGATGGCGCGCACGAAGCCCTCAACCATGTCGTCGATGTAGGTGAAGCTGCGGGTTTGCTGGCCGGTTCCGTGGACCTCGAGGGGCTCGCCGCGCAGCGCCGCTCCGATGAACACCGATTGCGGTCCGCCCCACCAGGTGATGTTCTGCTTCGGACCGTACCCGCCGAAGAGCCGCAGCGCCACCCCCTCGATGCCAAAGCGCTCCCGAAAGGCGAACAGTGCCTGTTCCTCGAACATCTTCGAGACCGCGTAGCTCCACCGCCGCACCTTGGGCGACCCGATCACCGAAGGGGACTCCTCGTTGAAGGGGACCTGAGGATTGCGGCCGTAGCAATCGGACGTCGAGGCGAGGACAATGCGCCGCACCCCGCCGTCTTTGACCGCCCTCAGGACATTCAGGCCGCCCTCTCCGTTGATGAGGAGGGTGTCGAGGGCGTCTCCGTGACGCGGGATCTTGCCGGCGGCGAGATGAACCACGACTTCGGCGCCTGAGAACGCCGCAAGGAGCGCCGGCGGGTCCAGAATCGATCCCCGATCGAGCCGGAACGAGGGGTGAAGGAGGAAGGGCCCGAGGTTCTCCAGGGAACCGTGGGAAAGGTCGTCGATTCCTCGAACGCTGTCACCGCGTTCGAGGAGCCGCTCAGTCAGGTTCGAGCCCACGAAGCCCGCAACCCCGGTTATCGCTATTCGCACAGGGCCCAGTCTACCGAGGGACTGGCGAGGAAACCGGTCCGAGGCTTCGAGGTTAGGCTTGCCGCGTGCAACGGATCCTCACCGTGGTCGGCGCGCGGCCACAGTTCATCAAGGCGGCTCCCCTCATTGTCGCGTTTCGGAGGCGTTTCTCCCATACCCTCCTTCATACCGGCCAGCACTTCGACGATGCCATGTCCGGCTCATTCTTCCGCGAGCTCGGAATCCCGAAGCCCCGGATCCACCTGGGACTCTCCGGCGGAACCCATGGCGCCATGACGGGGGCCATGCTGGCCGGGATCGAGGCCGCGTTGAGTCGAGTGCGTCCGGCCATGGTGGTGGTTCTGGGCGACACCAATTCGACTCTCGCCGGCGCGCTCGCCGCCGCCAAATTGCACATACCGGTCGCGCATGTCGAGGCGGGACTGCGAAGCCGCGACATGCGGATGCCGGAAGAGGTGAACCGGCGTCTCACCGACCATGTTTCCTCCCTGCTTTTTTGCCCCACGAAACTCGCGGCGGCGAACCTGACCGAAGAGGGCATCCGCAAAGGCGTGGTTGTCGTGGGGGACGTCATGACGGATGTGCTTCAGCGCATGAGAGGGCCCGCCGCCCGGGCTCTTGCGGGGATAGACCTTCCGCGCGATTTCTACCTGGCGACCGTGCATCGACAGGAAAACACCGACGATCGTTCCCGCCTGACCGGGATCCTCAACGGATTTCAAGGGCTGCCCCATCCCGTCATCCTCCCCCTGCACCCGCGAACCGCCGCGCGGATGAAGGCCTTCAAGCTGAGAGCCCCCGCGAACGTCCGCGTCCTTGGACCCGTGAGCTACACGCAGTCGCTTGGTCTGATCCTGGGCGCGCGCGCCGTCCTCACCGACTCAGGTGGGCTCCAGAAGGAGGCCTTTCTCCTCGGCCGGCCCTGCCTCACCCTCCGCGACACCACCGAGTGGACGGAAACCCTGGCCGGGGGCGGCAATCGCCTGGTCGGCGCCGATTCGCAGACCATAGTTCGCGCCATTCGGGCGATCGAGGAGAATCCGCCGAAGGTGAAGCCGGGACGGATCTACGGGGATGGGCGGACCGCCGATCGGATCGCTCTTTCGATCGAACGTTATCTGGCGTCCCGTCCCGCCCGGTCGTGAACGCTCCTGAAACCGCCGGGCGAATCTCGGCCGCGTTTAGGGCCTCCGGTCTGATCCCCTTCCTCCTGATCGCATGGACGCTCTGGCTGGCCGCGATCGCGGCGAGCGAGCAGGTTCAAGCCAACGATGGCCTCGGATGGGATGGCGTGCGGTTTGCGCGCTACGCAACCGAAGGCCCGAAGGCCCTGCTCAACCGCGAAATCAACGACTACTACGTCCAGCGGATGGGTCCAAGCCTGGTCGTTCACGCCGTGATACGGGGCCTGGGTCTGCCCTTCGATCCGGTCACGATCCGATGGACGTTCCTCGGCATGAACCTGGTCCTGCTCACCGGATCGATCGTGATGCTCGTGGATCTGGGCCGGCGGCTCGGTCTTTCTCTGCACGCACGATGGCTCCTCTTCCTGGGCTTCTTCCTCAATCCGGCCAACGGCAGATTGCCGGTGTACTACGCGAACATCGGAGACTCCGTCGCCTTCACCCTCGGAATGGCCCTGCTTTGGGGATGGGTCAGCCGCCGCCCCTGGGTTCTCGTGCTTGCGTCCATGGTCGCGCTCGTGAGCTGGCCCGCGGCGTTCTACCTTCTGCTTCCCCTCATCGTGTGGCCGCGGGCCGCGGACAGGTCACAAGCTCCCGGGAACAGCGAATCTGTCCCGGCGCTGCACTGGGGCTTTGTCGTCGCCGCCCTCCCGGCCGGGGCGATTCTGCTGGCCGCGAGCTGGCGCGCCGCGGAGATGCCGGCCCCGGAATGGACGCCCTGGAACACGGCATCGCTCACGACCAACGCCTGGCTCTTCGGCCTCGCCCTCGTGGCCGCTTTTTCACGAATCACGACCACCACGGTCAAGGCGGTCTTTTCGGAATGGTCCGCCCGAAGCGTGGCCACCGCCTTAGCCCTGTTCCTTCTGGGCCGCTTCTACGTAGCCTCCACCGAGAGTGGCTCGCTCGCGTTTAGCGAGGTCACTTACTGGAGGGAAGTCCTGCTTTATGTCCGGACCCGGCCGCTCGCACCTCTCGTCGGGCATGCGGCGTATTTCGGCGCGCTCGCGGTGGTGGCTTGCGCGGTGTGGCCGCGCGCCCTCGAAGCGGCCCGCCGGCTGGGACCGGGCCCGTTCGTGGCGATCGCTCTCATGGGACTCCAGGCTCTCGACACGGAGTCCCGTCGACTGAACGCGAACTGGCCCCTGATCGGTCTCTGCACGGTTCTGGCCCTTGAGCCCCGGTTGCGAGATTCCCGAGTGGTCGCCGCCGCGGCTGCCCTGTGCCTGCTCTTCTCGAAACTATGGTGGCGCTGGTCGGGAGCGGACATGTTCGCCGAGGCGCACGAGCCTGCGAACTACTACAACCTTCAGGGTCCGAGCCTCTCCGACGAAGCGTTCGTGGCCCACCTCGTGGCGCTTTCGATCCTGGCGACCCTGACCTGGCTCTGGTCGCGACGGCCACCGCCGCTCCGGCCCGGGGACCAGGAGGCCCGGGTGGTCTCATGACGAGGCGCGCGTTCTGGCTCGTCACCGCGGCCCTGCTCTTTGGCGGAGCGGCGCGTTTCGACTCGGTCTCACGGATCTACGCGCCCGAGGTCGATCAGAGGACCGACGTTCGCCGCTACTACCAGGGCATGGCGGAGTCCGTACTCGCGGGTCGCGGCTGGCTCCCGACCTACCCCACGAACTTCATACCTCCCCCAGGCCAGGCGGTCTTCATCCTGATTCCGAAATGGCTCATGCCCTCGGTCAACTTCCAGGAGTTGCGGATGCTGCAGGCTCTCATCTCGACCCTGACGATCTTTCTCGGATTTCGGCTGGCCCTGCGCTTGTGGGGAGAGACCGCAGGTGTGGCCACGGCCTGGCTGCTGGCCCTCTTCTTCCCGCTCACTTACTACGTGGGGACGCTGGTTCCGGAAACGAACTACATCGCCTGCCTCTTCGCCTTCGCCCTCGCCGCGATCGAAGCGCAACGCGGGCCGGCGCTCTGGCGGTTCGCGCTCGCGGGCGCACTGCTGGGAGCGGCCGTGACCTTCAAGCCGGTGCCCAGCCTTCTCGCTCTCGCCCTGATTCCCTGGGTTTGGACGGTCTCTCCGGCACCCTCAAGGTGGCGCCACGTTCTCGCCTTCGTTCTCGCGGCGTGGGCGCTGCCGGGCGCATGGATCCTGCGCAACGCCGTTCACTATGGGCATCTCTATCCTGTTTCCACCAATGGGGGAGTGCTCCTCGCTCTGGCCAACAACCCGAATCTCGATTCCGCGCGTTCCGAGATGATCTTCTGGGACGATCTGTATCGTCGGGGGGAGTTCTTCCGCGACCCCGAGATCGAGCAGCGATTCGCGGGAGTCGTCGATGTCGATGGGAAGCCCGAAGAGAACCTCAAGGACCGCGCCTATGCACGGAAGACCCTTCTTTACATGGCGTCAGACCCTTTCCACTTCCTGCGGAATTACTTCATCAAGCTTGGGAACTTCCTCGTGTACCCAAGGCGGGGAGAATTGAGGGACGAGGGGAGGCCCCTTCCATTCCGAGAGATCGGGCCTCTCCAGGACATCATCATCGTCCTCGGGCTCCTGGGCCTTGCCGGCCTCGCCGTGGATCCAACCGCCCGCGCCGCCGCCATGCCTTTGCTCTGCCTGATCCTCTACGTTCTTGCGATGGGGGCGCTCATGCACCTGACCCGGGATCAACGAATGAACCTCCCATTCCAGGCCCTGCTATGCCTGCCCGTCGGATACGCGCTTGGAAGGGTCTGGGGCTTCGTTTCCAGAAGGTCCGCCGCTTCGCCCCCCGCTCTATAGTTGGCGGAAAGTTACCGCACCCGGAGGCCCACCCCTTATGCACTCGTTTCCTCGCCAGACCGCTTTTCTCTTCGCCCTCACCCTTGCCGTTCTCCCGGCCCCGGCGTTGGCGCAGGCCGGGAAGCCGATTCTTGAGCCCCTGGCTCTGATTCGCGCGAACGTCCTCGATGTTCGGACGGGTCGCGTGGCGGCGAATCAGACCGTGGTCTTGCGCGACGGCAAGGTGGAGAGCATCGGCGCCGGCCCCGCGGCGGCGGGGATGAAGACCATCGATGTCTTTGGGCGAACCCTCGTGCCGGGTCTCGCGGACGCCCACACCCATATCTCGAACTTCGCCGCGGCGCGTCGCGCGCTCGAGTCCGGAGTCACCACGGTTCGCAGTTCCGGGGCCTCCCTGTTCATCGATGTCGGTCTTCGCGATCTGGTCAAAGCGGGGGGTCTCGCGGGCCCCGATGTGCTTGCCTCGGGCTATCACGTGCGCGACCGGCTGGCCGAGGAAGCCTTCATCTCCGACCCTTCCCTCTCCGATCTGATGGGGGGCGTCAAGACCATCGCGGACATCCGTCGCGTGGTCCGTATGAACCTCGCGAAGGGCGTGGACTGGATCAAGATCAACGCCACCGAGCGCGCGGGCACCGCCGATACCGATCCACGCAAACAGATGTGGAGCGAGGCGGAGATCCGGGCCATCGTCGAAGAGGCGGCGCTTAAGGGCGTTCGTGTTCAGGCCCACGCTCATGGTGCGGAAGGTGCCTGGGCCGCGGTGAAGGCGGGTGTGGCGTCCATCGAACACGGCACGTACCTCACCGACGAGGCCCTCGACATGATGAAGCTCAAGGGCATCGCCTTCGTGCCGACCTACTCGACGGTCATCGATCTGGCCGAACCGGGCGGCGACTACGATCAGCCCGCACTGATCCTCCGTGGCCAGGCCATGTTGCCGCGGCTTGCCGACGTCGTGCGCAAGGCCCACCAGAAGGGAGTTCTCATCGTCACCGGCGCGGATACGAGCTACGGCCCGAACAGTCTCACCCGGGTGTCGCACGAGATCGAGAACTTCGTGAAGTTCGGCATGACGCCGATCGAAGCCATCCGCACCGCGACCGTAAACGCCGCCGTTCTTTTCAAGATGGAGCGGTCGATGGGAGTGATCGAGGCCGGTTTCGAGGCCGACCTCATCGCGGTTGCCGAGAATCCGCTCGAAGACGTGCGGACGCTCCAGGATCCGCTGCTGATCGTGAGCAACGGGCGGGTGGTTCTCGATCGACTGAACTTCGGGAAGAAGTGAGCGGTAAGTCGAAGACCTCCTCGCTCTTCGAGGAACCGGCCCCGGACTCCTCCGACGAAACTCCGGCCGCGGCGGCGGTGGCCGAACGAGGGAAGCGGAAAGATGCGCCGCTCGCCGAACGCATGCGGCCCGAGTCGATCGACGCGATCCTCGGCCAGGAAGCGCTCCTCGGTCCGGGCGAACCGCTTCATGATGCGCTGAGCGGCGGTGAACTCTTCTCGATGATCCTGTGGGGGCCGCCGGGCTCGGGGAAGACGACCCTGGCCCACGCCATTCGTCATCAGACCAGAGCGAAGGCCCATTTCGAGGCTCTATCCGCGGTCCTTACCGGAGTGAAGGACCTCCGCGAAGTCCTCGCGAGCGCCACCCAAAGGCGTCGGGTCCAGGGACGCAAGACCCTGCTCTTCATCGACGAGATTCACCGCTACAACAAATCCCAGCAGGATGCGCTGCTGCCCGCGGTCGAGTCGGGCGACGTGGTCCTGATTGGCGCCACCACCGAGAACCCCTCCTTCGAGATCGTGAACGCCCTGCTCTCCCGCTGCCGCGTCTTCGTGGTGAAACCGCTCGAAGGAAAGGCGATCATCGATCTGATGCGCCGCGCGCTCACCGACGAGGAACGCGGTCTCGGCGAACTAAGGATAGGGATCGACGACAACGCGCTCATGTTTCTCGCCGAGGTCACCGACGGCGATGCCCGCCGCGCCCTGGGGGCACTCGAAATCGCGGCTTCCCTCGCGCGCGGCAAGGGCCGGATCGATCTCGCCATTGCCCAGAAGGCGATGTCGCGGAAGGCCCTGCTCTATGACAAGAGCGGGGAGGAGCACTTCAATCTCATCAGCGCCCTTCACAAGTCGATCCGAAACTCGGACGCCGACGCTTCGCTCTACTGGCTCGCGCGGATGATCGAAGGCGGCGAGGATCCTCTCTACATCGCCCGAAGGCTCGTGCGCTTCGCCTCCGAGGATGTCGGCCTTGCCGATCCGCATGCGCTCACCCTGGCCATGGCCGCGCAGCAGGCGGTTCACTTCATCGGTCAGCCGGAAGGCGACCTGGCGCTCGCCGAACTCGTGGTCTATCTCGCTGCCGCCCCCCGCAGCAACGCGGTCTACACCGCGTGGAACGAGGCGAAGAAGGATGCGCTCGAAACGCGAGCCGACCCGCCGCCCCAGGCGATCCGCAACGCACCCACCAAACTCATGAAGACCCTCGGCTACGGCGAGGGCTACAAGTACGCGCATGACCAGGCCGAGGGTGTGGCGGCGATGGAATGCCTCCCCGATCGGCTCAAGGGCCGGACTTATTTCAGGCCCACCACGCGCGGTCGAGAGAAGGATCTCGGGGAACGGCTCGCCGCCGCGAAGGCGATTCGGAAGGGTCCGGGCAAGGAGCCGAAATGACCTGGCCCGCCCCCCTTTCGTCATCGCGAGGGACCCGGAGTTCAGCCTCCCGCCGTCATCGCGAGGGACCCGGAGTTCCGGGTTGGACCGAAGCGATCCTCGACCGAAGATTGCTTCAGACCCCGCCGAAACGAAGGAGGTCTTCGCAATGACGGGTTTGTTTACCCCGTCGTCATCGCGAGGGACCCGGAGTTCCGCCTCCCGCCGTCATCGCGAGGGACCCGGAGTTCCGCCTCCCGCCGTCATCGCGAGGGACCCGGAGTTCCGGGTTGGACCGAAGCGATCCTCGGCCGAAGATTGCTTCAGACCCCGCCGAAACGAAGGAGGTCTTCGCAATGACGGGTTTGTTTACCCCGTCGTCATCGCGAGGGACCCGGAGCCCCGCCTCCCCCCCCGTCATCGCGAGGGACCCGGAGTCCGACGCCGCGCGTTGAGTTCGCTATCGCAAGCCTGAATAGCTCGAACGAATGACCTGGCTGCAGATCTACGCGCCTCTGGGCGATGTGCTGAGTTCGGCGATCGTGGCGTCCCTGCCCGTCGTGGTTCTGCTCGGCCTCCTGGCCTTCTTCCACGCCCGCGCCCATATGGCCGCTCTCGCCGGTCTGGTCGCGGCATGGCTCGTGGCCGTCCTCGTCTTCGGCATGCCCGCCCCGCTTGCCACCGCCGCCGCGGCCTACGGAGCCATGTACGGGCTCTTCCCGATCGGCTGGATCGTGCTGAACGCCATCTTCCTCTACGACGTGACCGTGAAGACCGGCCAGTTCGAGATCGTGAAGCGCACCATTGCCGGTCTCGGCGACGACCGTCGCATCCAGGCGCTGCTGATCGCTTTCAGCTTCGGCGCCTTCATCGAGGGCGCCGCGGGGTTCGGCACGCCGGTGGCGATCTCGGGCGCCATGCTCATCGGCCTCGGTTTCCGTCCGCTCCAGGCCGCGGGTTTGGCGCTTATCGGCAACACCGCGCCCGTCGCGTTCGGCGCTCTCGGCACACCTATCATTGCGCTCAACGCGGTGACGAACCTCCCGCTCGACCAGCTCTCCGCCATGGTCGGCCGGCAACTGCCCTTCTTCTCCTTGATCGTTCCGTTCTGGCTGGTGGTGGTCATGGCCGGATTTCAGGGCATGCGTGAGGTCTGGCCCGCGTGTCTCGCCACGGGTCTGAGCTTTGCCATCACTCAGTTTTTGGTCAGCAATCTTCACGGGCCGTGGCTCGTCGACATCGCCGGCGCCCTCGTCTCGATGGCGTCGCTTCTGGTCCTTCTGCGTTTCTGGCAGCCGAGAAACGTCTGGCGCTTCGATCACGAACGCGGGATCACGGCCATAGCCGACGCGCTGCCCTCCCGCAGTTCCGCTCTTCGCGCCTTCACCCCGTGGATTCTGCTGACCGCCTTCGTTTTCGTCTGGGGCCTGCCTCAGATGAAGAAGGCGCTCGACGGTCTCTCGATCGTTCGCGTGAGCGTCCCGTATCTCGACAAGGCGGTGGTGAGAGTGCCGCCTGTGGTCGCGAGGCCCGAGCCCGAGGCCGCCGTCTTCAGCCTCAACTGGCTCTCCGCGACCGGCACCGGCCTCCTTCTCGCCGGGATCACGTCCGGCCTCTTCCTTCGTCTATCTCCAGGGGCGCTGCTCGGTTTGTATGGGCAGACGATTTGGCGGGTGAGGACATCGCTGCTCACCATCGCCGCCATGCTGGCCCTCGGCTACACCACGCGCTACTCGGGCTCTGACACCAGCATGGGTCTCGCCTTCGCGAGCACCGGCTTCCTGTTCCCGTTCTTCTCTCCCCTCCTCGGCTGGCTGGGCGTCGCTCTCACCGGAAGCGATACCTCGTCGAACGTTCTGTTCGGCAACCTCCAGACCGTGACGGCGCAGCAGATCGGCGTTTCTCCTCTCCTCACCGCGGCCGCGAACGCGTCGGGAGGCGTCATGGGGAAGATGATCGACGCACAGAGCATCGTGGTCGCGAGTGTCGCCACCGGCGATGCCGCATCTCCCGGCGACATCCTGCGCTACGTCTTCTTCCACAGCCTCGCTCTGGCGTGTCTCGTAGGCGTGCTGGTGCTGCTGCAGGCCTACGTCTTCCCGTGGATGGTGCCGGGCCCTTAGTTCGTCATCGCGAGGGGCCCCTCCGCCGTCATCGCGAGGGACCCGGAGTTCTGGGTTGGACCGAAGCGATCCTCAGCGCGAGGATTGCTTCAGACCACGCACAAACGAAGGAGGTCTTCGCAATGACAGGTTGCCCCCGTCGTCATCGCGAGGGACCCGGAGTTGTCCCCCCCGTCATCGCGAGGGACCCGGAGTTCCGCCTCCCCCCCGTCATCGCGAGGGACCCGGAGTTCCGGGTTGGACCGAAGCGATCCTCGACCGAAGATTGCTTCAGACCCCGCCGAAACGAAGGAGGTCTTCGCAATGACGGGTTTGTTTACCCCGTCGTCATCGC
>Ga0163152_10001605_pt1 | contig 35350 bp, 51 predicted proteins | sample OliLakLV19MP8IB2_FD_148635 | JGI IMG/M metagenome (GOLD analysis project Ga0163152, IMG submission 148635) | Freshwater microbial mat bacterial communities from Lake Vanda, McMurdo Dry Valleys, Antarctica - Oligotrophic Lake LV.19.MP8.IB-2 | ecosystem: Environmental > Aquatic > Freshwater >...
CGTAACCGGAACCGTTACCGTAACCGTAACCGTCACCGGAACCGGAACCGGAACCGGAACCGTAACCGTCACCGATTCCTGATCCGTAACCGCAACCGTTACCGTAACCGGAACCGGAACCGTCACCGGAACCGTCATCGGAACCGGAACCGTAACCGGAACCGTCACCGGAACCGTAACCGGAACCGTTACCGGAACCGTCATCGGAACCGTCATCGGAACCGTCACCGGAACCGTCATCGGAACCGTCACCGTCACCGAATCCTGATCCGTTACCGCAGACTACGCTTTCCATAGTTTTTCACGCAACGTGTCCCCTAAAAACTCAGCACCATTAATTAAATCTTGAATTGTTTCCATCACCCGATTCCGTAACCGTTACGGTTACCGTCACCGGAACCGTAACCGTCACCGAATCCGAATCCGGAACCGGAACCGTTACCGGAACCGTAACCGTCACCGTCACCGGAACCGTCACCGAATCCGAATCCGGAACCGGAACCGTTACCGGAAACGTAACCGTAACCGTAACCGGAACCGTCACCGAATCCGAATCCGGAACCGGAACCGAATCCGGAACCGGAACCTAAACTTTCCATTCAGGAACCCCCGAGATGCTTTCTTTGGCTTTTTTGGTAACGTCTAATATTTCAATAGCCTCAGTCAGAACCACACTAGATACGGGAGCTGGAAATTTACATTCAAGGGGATGCGATACACCGTCGATTGCGAGCTGGCTTAAAGAGGCGGCACCTTTCCAAAACCATAACCGGCGCGCATTTTTAAGCGTGACCTCTTTACCATCTTTTTTAGACAAATTACCGGCAAAAACACCGGCGCTATTGGTTCTCACAATTACGTATTTGCTCATTTTTTTTCTCCTTTGATTTGTTTGTTAGAAAACGGGGCCCTTAAAATGTTTTATCTTACGCTTATTTTGCCACTCAGCTATTTGCACATCTGCTATGTACCGCTTTGCTAGGTATTCAATTTCAGCATTAGCTTTTGCGGAATAATACCCCATCATATGCGCCAGTTTAAGAGAGGTGCAGGCAACCATAATTAAAAAAATGTATTCGAGTTTTGTCATTCGGTTGGTTCCCATTTACATTTTTCATATTCTGTTTTTTTTAATTCTCTTAGTTCCGTTTCTTTTTTTGGCTTTAACCAAAACAGACCGTGACGTTTAAGCATGACCGTAAATGTCGACCTGCTAACACCGAGCAATCTAGCAGCCGCCGCCTTAACTCCACCGGATCGCTCTAGGGCCTGCTTAATTAGGTTCAATTCAACCTCTTTAACAAGCTTGTGGCAGTCGATTGGAAATTTTATTTTTGTCATTATTTTGCCGAGTCTGATTTATTTAATTTTTTTTCTTCCATCCACGTTTTGCAAGCCGAACACCAAAGAGTTCCCTGTGAGTTGTAACTAAAAAGATGATTACCGCATGTGCAGTTGTATTTTTTTGTTTCAATGGTCGTAATCTTGCGGTTAAAGCTCATCGTGGCCCATCCATACGGTTTTTTGTCTAATTTAGAAATCTCTTTTAATTTATTTATCGCCATATTTCCCCGTCGCTGCCAGTGTCGGGACTAAACTCGCTTGTGTCGTCGCCGTTTTGTTTTGTTGTGTGCGAGCAGATTTTCCGTTTTTGGATTAAATCTTCGACCGTGTTTTTTAGTCTGATGATTTCACCCAAAAGCTCTGCGATGTTGTCGGAAATGCGCTCGTCGTGTGTTTTTTCGCTCATAATATTTTTCTTATCCGAATCTGTAAAATTGATCAAAACAACTGCCCTGGAAAGGTGACGCGTCCGGCCTTGGAAAACAACACCCACTTATTTTTTTGCCATTGGTAATGCGCCGAATATCGCTTACCGAAAATCACCAACGTATGATCCTCTGTTAAAGAAGATTGCTCTGGTAATGGCCCTGCAATTTCTTCGCCTCCATTTTCGTAAATAAGTTTAGTGCCAAAAAATATCCTAGAAACCCAGGCGTGCTCCGAGCGGTAGGGCCAGTACTCGTCTTCGTGCGGAAGCTCCCACGGATAAAACTCACAGGCGTAACATTTGCGATTCCATTTTTCAGAAAGCATCGGCCTAAACATAAAAGACGTTTAACAAATTTTTAAGATCTTCTCAATTTCATAATTCCAAACTCACAAACAAAGTGCCAGCCCTTTAATTTTAAAACTTCTAAGATCTTCGGCCTTAACAAACTAAGCTTGTAAAATCCGGATTGATGCTGGTAACCGTGATCACGGCGACACAGCAAGATCGTATTTGATTCGGATTCGTCACCGCCCGCACCTCTAGATTTTATGTGTGCAACATCAACGACATCGATTGATCCGCACGCCTGGCAAATCTTCATGCGGCCTTTTTTAAAGGGATGTCGGTAAATATTTTGTATTTATTTTTTAGCCACAACGCAAGAGCTTCGTTTTCTTTTTCGCCGCACATGTGTCTTTGTATTTTATGTAACTCAAGTTCGTACTCGTCTAAATATGCTTTTCTTAACCAGTCTAAAAACTCGACGGCTCTTGGTTCGTTCATAATTTTATTGGTAATTTGCATTGATTCAACAATTCTCACAGCTCAAGCCCCTTTAGAGCTGTCTGTCTGGAAATTTCATACGCTAGTTTTAACCAGTCAAAACCATTAGCGTCAAACTCAGGAATATCACCAGCAAGAATACGTATAGCAAGCTCTCTGTATTGATCACATGTCACTTCAAAATATCCGGGCGGGCTTTTTTTATACAAAGTTTAATGAACGCCGTTAACGTAATTTTACGCAGTTTTGCAGCCAAAAAAAGCTTGTTAAATTCACTCTGTCTAAACCTGACACCAACTAATCTGTCCAGGTTGTTTTTTATATTCGACATAAAACATTAATAACATATCTCTTGATAATCCTCAACGGTTTGTTAAACAGACTTATCGCAACACAAGGCCCAGGGGTCATTGAGGTACCTCCCAGTATTCTGACCTCTGGGTAATTTAGGAGAGAAATTGGACAAATCAAAATCATTGACGGCAGTTGAAACAAACCTGATTGCACATCAGGGCCAGGCCTGGACAAGTGAGCAAATTGAACTTGTCAAACGGACTATATGCAGGGATGCAACCGACGACGAACTAACCTTATTTCGTCACGTCTGTCAGCGAACCGGCCTTGACCCGTTTGCTAGACAAATTTACGCGCTCCAGAGAAGCGTGTGGAACGCAAAAACAAATTCAAAAGAGTGGGTGATGAGTATACAGACTTCTATTGATGGGTTTCGGTTGATCGCCGAGCGTACTGGAAAATATCAGGGTCAAGTGGGCCCGTTTTGGTGTGGGGCTGACGGTGTATGGCGTGATGTGTGGCTTGAAAAAACCGCACCGGCAGCCTCTAAAGTCGGCGTATGGAAAACTGGCGCAAAAGAGCCAACGTTTGCCGTTGCGAGGTTTGACGCCTACGCTCAAACAAAATCAGACGGAAGCCTTAATTCAATGTGGTCGAAAATGGGCGATAACCAACTAGCCAAATGCGCAGAGGCACTGGCCCTTAGGAAGGCATTCCCACAAGAACTTTCCGGATTGTATTCTTCCGACGAAATGGGCCAGGCCAACAACGCACATGAAAATAATTTAACACCAAACAATCCGACACACATAGCGCCTCAAATCGAGCCGACGGCTGACCCCAGAATAGAACTAGGCAAACAAATTCGAGCAGCCACAAATAAACTGGGCATGAACGCTGATGGTTTGAAAGAAATGGTATTTGAACAATATAAAACCACAACGGACAGTCTAACAAACGACCAAATGGTGGATTTGCTAAACAATATTCATTTTGAAATTGGCCGAAAGGGGAAACGTCATGAGTGGTAGCATTGTCGAGTTTGATTCATTAAAATCTGATATCTCGATTTTTTTGTCTCCAGTTAAAACCATTACCGTTAGCGACTTTAAGTCCGCGCAGTCTGCCATTGAGGCGGCTAAAAAGGTTAGGGGTTTCATAAAGCGGGTTGATACAGTTCAAAAGTTATTGGTTGAGCCACTTAACATCCAGGTAAAAACGATTAATGCTTTTGCTAAGGACATCAAACAGCCGTTACTTGACGCAGAGTCTTTTATCAAAGCGCGCCTTGTCGCGTTCGAAATAGAACAAGAAAAAATCCGAGAATCAGAAAAAAAGAAACTAGAGGAATCCCGAAAGATAGCCGAGTCCGAACTTCTTGCAAAACAAGAAGCCGCGCGGCTCGCTCTACTCGAAAACATAAAAGAGGATAAAGAAGTTTCTGACATTTTTGGAGCAGGTCCGGAGGCGGTTCCATCCGAAGAAAAGATTGCCGAGTTTGATCAAAAAGCCGCCGAGGCGCTCCTCGTTACAAAAGGACATTTTGAGGCCAAAAACTGGGAAATCAATCAAATGGGAGTTAAAAACTCTAGAAAAACATGGAAATGCGAGCTTACAGATATTGAATCTGTCCCTAAAGAATACTTAATTAAGCAACTAAACTCACAGGCAGTTCTTGCAATGGCGCGCGCTGGAGTTACAAACATTCCGGGCGTGCGCATTTGGCAAGAGACGACGGTCGCAATTGGCGACCACACCTACATTCCACGCAAGGCGCTTGGTATGAAATCTTATGAACCCTAATCGCGTAACTCTTCCAATTAGAGAACTTGTAGAACTAAACACACAAAACGGTTTTTTAATCGGGTGCGTACTGGGAATTTTAGCAAAATATGACATTTTAATTTTAGAAGAAGACGCTGTCAGGCTTCGTGACGTTGGTATTAGCGTTCCTGAGCTGAGAGGGGACACGTTGCGTGAAAAACTATGGAAAGCGTAGTCTGCGGTAACGGATCAGGATTCGGTGACGGTTCCGGTTCCGGATTCGGTTCCGGTTCCGGTTCCGGTAACGGTTCCGGTTACGGATTCGGTTACGGTTCCGGTTCCGGATTCGGATTCGGTGACGGTTCCGGTTCCGGTTCCGGTGACGGTTACGGTTCCGGTGACGGTGACGGAATCGGGTGATGGAAACAATTCAAGATTTAATTAATGGTGCTGAGTTTTTAGGGGACACGTTGCGTGAAAAACTATGGAAAGCGTAGTCTGCGGTAACGGATCAGGATTCGGTGACGGTTCCGGATCAGGATTCGGTAACGGTGACGGTTCCGGATTCGGATTCGGTGACGGTTCCGGTTCCGGTGACGGTTCCGGTTACGGTTCCGGTTCCGGATTCGGTTCCGGTTCCGGTTCCGGTTCCGGTTCCGGTGACGGAATCGGGTGATGGAAACAATTCAAGATTTAATTAATGGTGCTGAGTTTTTAGGGGACACGTTGCGTGAAAAACTATGGAAAGTTTAGGTTCCGGATCAGGAGTCGGATTAGGATTCGGTAACGGTTCCGGTTCCGGTGACGGTAACGGTAACGGATCAGGATTCGGTTACGGTTACGGTTACGGTAACGGTAACGGTAACGGATCAGGATTCGGTGACGGTTACGGTTCCGGATTCGGTTCCGGATTCGGTTCCAGTTACGGTTCCGGTTACGGATCAGGATTCGGTTACGGTGACGGTTCCGGTGACGGTAACCGTAACGGTTACGGAATCGGGTGATGGAAACAATTCAAGATTTGACTGATCGTTGTGATTGTCGTGATTGCCTGTTGTTAGATCTAGAAGCGCGCTGCGCTTTTGATTGCGACGATGATCGGTGCGCTGGCTGTCAGGAACTTGACGAAGCAAACGCACAAAAAGAGTTTGACTGTAACTGCGCGCTAGGGATTCGCTGACTCGGCAGAGAAACATCTGGGGTCTTTGTTAATTTCGAATATTGCTTTGATCGCATCTTCTAGGCATCTGACAACAAAATAATAAGCGCCGACTTCTGTTATTCTTTTGCAAAACATTTTTTGGGCGTCCGACATTCTCGAACTACCGGGTGCTTTACACTCGAAATAAACTGGTAACCCTCGATAAACCATACATATGTCTGCTATTCCATTTATTTGATACTTAGAGTTTTTTTTTCGAAACGTTCTTTTTTTTTCATCCCAAATGCCAACTGATTCTTGTATCCAAAAATGTATAATATGGGGTCGTATTAAATCTAGGTATTCACAAACTTGTTTTTTAACAATTCCTTCGGGAGTCATTTTCCTAATATAGACCCAACAATACCCATGATGAAACCAATGATTGAGGATATCATTCCAGATTTTACTTTAAGGGTCGTGACACTATCGGTTATTAAGTCCAATTTTTCTGAGTGTTTTTCTAGGACAACTCTAATTTGATCTAGCTCTCTAAGTATTGGCGCGGTGTCCATGCTTATAGTTTAACCCGAGATTTTCTTATTCTGGTAATTGCACCGCTAAGTTCTTTTAAGGACTCGCGGCTTTTGCATTTAGATTTGGCCTTAACACACAACCCCACGACGCCAAACGCGCCGAACAGGATAAAGCCAAACGTCAACATCGATGTCATTATGCTTGTGGCGGCTTGGGCTGAATCACTGAAAATTTGCGGAGCGCGACCAGAAGCCAACCAAGAACCGGAATAGATTCTAGTTTTTGAAGAAACGCGTCGTCTTCTTTATTAGGAGTGGCCGCTACGTAAATTGTGCCGGCAACGCAAAGAGATCCTAGAACGATTAGAACAGGCTTTGCAATTGGCAAAGAAGAAGCCAGCCACGCGAGAATAAAGTCAAAATCCATAGAACCCCCGGTTAAAGTTTTTAAATCCCATTATTTAAATTATACATGGGTTGTTTAATTACAATAAATATTTTTCTATCGGCCCTTCGGACTTGGTTAAATACCAATGCACCAGGTCTGACGCCCTCATGTTGGGGCATGTTTTTGCTTTGTTAAACTCATGGTGTGCAAAAAGATTCCACGTCTTCCATCCTGAGCATAACTCTATGGTTCTTAAATAATCCCTAAGCGTTTTAAACTGTCTATCTGTGAATTTATTACAACCCGCTAGCGCAATGCCAACATTTCGTGCGTTGTGTCCTTCCACGTGAGCGCCTGGAACGTTCAGTGGTCTTGTCTGTTCTAATGTCCCGTCGGCCTGAATAATCGCGTGATAACCAACGTCTTTAAAACCCCTTAAGATATGATTTTTTCGGATAGATTCTATAGATACGTTTTTACCGTTATCTGTGTCTGTGCAATGCAGTGTTACTAGTTCTACTATGTAGCTTATCACTACATAATTATAGCTTATTAATTGTGTCTTGTTAATTTATACGAATAAAGCAATTAGACACGTCTGTCCTCGGTCTGCTCTCTAGAGCGTATCCTGAGTCAATGTTGTCGGCAGAAATATAGCCCTGCATCCGTTGCGTGTATTTACCAGATGGATAGCTGTTGTTGCTTTGTGCGGTTAATGCGAAACCATAATCACCGGCCTGAGCTGGGGAGTTTATTCCGTCTACAGTGCCCCCGCCCTCGTCATAAGATGACGGTGTTGTATAACTGTCGTTATCGTACCATCTATGGTTGTGGTTTCTTGTGGTGTCTACTTGATACGCGCCTAAAGCCATTTCACCCGCCGCGTCTTCCTTTCCGTCGTTTCTGCCGTTATTTTTTCCTCTAATGTAATGCCCGCGTCTATCAACCACGGTTGAGTTTCCGGTTAGCACCGCATAGGCTGATCCGGCCACATTTCTGCCGTCTGATAAAATATATCCAGTTCCAAGCTGAGCCTGTAACTGAGCCTCCGTTAAGTCGGCGAAAAAGATTTCGCCAATGGCTCTTGTGTTAGTAATAAACATTAAACAGTCACCTCATATTCAATAATGACATCGAATCCAGTTGCGCCCTCTTGAACGGAATCAATATCAATCCTTAAAAATGCACCCGCAGCAATAGAGGCAATAGCGATACCAGAATCAGGCTCAACAAACAAATCACCATCTGTGTATGGACTTGCCACCACAGAATTAAGAATGCTTGCAAACGCCCCTGCCCCGACTTTACGCTGAACGTCCACAGTTATAGTTCCAGACACTCCGGCTTTTTTAATAAATAATTTAACCCCGCTTACTGTAATTCCGTATGGGACCCTAATGTAGTCTTTGCCGTCACCTATCACACCCTGACCCACTATATTAAAAACCAAGGGCACTGCTGAAGCGGCAAACGCCTCGAGGTCTGATATTCTAGATTCGTGGTCATTAAAATTACCAAGCGCCTTTGTGAAGATTTCACTCTTTGTGGGCTCACCGCTTGCAATCTCGTTAGTTGTTAGTGCATCAAAAACCATAAACTCCCCCTAAAAAATTAAACTAACCCCAAAAGTATCAGGATCATTGTCTTGCATTCCAAACTGATCAGTAATGTATCCAGCCGTTGCCCTTTCGTCTTCTGTAGAACTATTATAGTCAGGGTTTGAATTTTCGGTAATAACACCGCACCTGGTAAAAGTGTTAGCCAAATCTTCTAAATCAAAATTAGAATCTGAAATGGATTTTTTTACCGACTGAACGGCAGCAATCTTTTTCTTATCTGTGCTTCCTAGCCTCTCGTAAAGTTTTTCGTGGGAAAGTTGAACCTTATCGTTAATTTCAAGCCTTGAACCCTTCATTTTGGTTTGGATATTAACCTCTGATGAGGCGACCGAAAGAATAAACGCCAAACGATTGGCCAATATCTGCGCGGCTGCTGGGTCAGTCAAAATAGAATCTAGCTCATATTCTCTGTTTGTTTTGACAAGGTAAGTACCAGATTTTGTGACCGCAGAAGCCTGTAGAAACGAAGACGCAAAAGATTTTGAATTGTATTCTTTTTGAAGATAATTTACTTTAGCCGTTTTAATTATCCTGGATGAGTCGGAATTAATTTTAAAACTTAAAATATCCCTTTCGTCATATTTTTCTATTCCGCACCCACGCTTTGGAGATAGAACGTTATATTTGAATTTAAAGTCATTAGTCTGAATAAGAGAGCCAAACACTGACTGATTGACTTTATTTATTACATCCCTGGCTGTCGGTGTTTTTTTATCTTTAACCTTGTGTGGAATTACAAGCGCCACGTCTTGAGAGGCAAGCTCCTGAGAGAGTAAAAACGATGCCGAATCAATATCAGATGCAGATATTCCAACCGACAAAAGAACGTCTTTTACAATATCTGATGCTGTTAGAATTAATGACCCAGAGGTAAGGCCGTTTATAGTTTTACCAAGACAGTCACACGATAAAACTGATTTACCCTCCGTGTAATAGTTTGGGGATTTATACCTTGCAGACGCTGTATCCGTATATGTAGAAACGGACTTTAAAGTAATCTGAAAAGGAGAGTCAATTGACAAAACCTCAAAATAGTCAGCATGTCCAACAGCCCTGACCCAATCTGACGGTCGAAGCTCCATATCAAAAATAGTACCTAACCCTGTCACCGTTCTAGATGCGTTTGTAAAAGTAACCAAGCCTGTTATGCTTCTGACTTGAGCGATATTAAATTCAGCCAAAGGGTTAATATTTATTTTAGCGTCAGTCGCATTGACGGTGTAGTCCCGATTATATACGAGTGTTTTGTCGTCTAAATAAACATCGCTCACCGCTATTCTGGTAATAACTGCCCCAACTAAAGGGGGCGTTACTAAAAACGGTGAAAAGAAAATTCTATTTCCAGATACCCTTAGTATCCGAGTAGATTCAGACCCAACCGTAATCCTGTCGTCTGCTCTAAAGTCGGAAGAATTAACAACATCCACAAACCTTAAAGAATTAGAGGCGCTAACCGTAGTTGACGGCTGTTTTAACGAGTGGCCAGCCACCAAGTGAATACGGTTCATATACCTTTTTGAAATCTCAGGAATGACTTCAATAGAACCAGAGTCAGACCCACCTTCATACTCCTCTGATAGCTCTAGAGTTGTATTGTTAGCAATGGATTCAATGGTGTATTCTGTAGCATCAAAAGAAAATACGATTCTATCGCCCGGATTGAGTTCCGATAAGAAACTCGTGCCAACTCCGGACACAGTCGCTGACGCGCTTGTAGCGGTGGCGGTCCCAGTTAGTGGATACGTTTTATTTACAAGAGAATCAATATTGCTTGGTACGTGTCCCCAAACTCTGCCGTAGATTTTTCTTTGTTTTGTGAGTAGGTCTAACTCACTTACGCGCGCGCCTAATAGGTCTTCTAAATTATCACAAGGCACGTTTGCCCTGATTTCATTTAGTGCGTCCTTAAGAGTGAGCTTAACGGAATTATCACTCCACGACTTTTTTTCAACAACCCCACGGTATAAGAGTTTGGCTTCTGTAATCGGAAGATTGCGAGAGTAGGAATAAACAAGGCACTTTTTATTTTCAAAAGTTAGCTTGTCGTAAACCGGAGACCAAAAGTCCTTATCGTTTACAAAATTAACCGACCCAGACCCCTCAAGGGCCAGCCCAAATTGATTTTGGTTATCTAGTTCAAATCCGAAGTCGGATGTGCCGTTTAATAATCCCCTCCAATTAACATCAAATCCGGACGCTAGGTCGTGCGGAAGATGAATAGAGACGTTACTAAAAAAAAACTGGCACTCAATAACAACAAACTTTGTGTTTGGATTTACAGAATCTGACGTGCGTACGTACAGAATGCCAGCTTGCCTATCCCAGTAATATGTATTAGCAACGACTCCGCCAAGGGATGAGACTGAAATTAGGGAAACTCCAGAGTCCTCAACAGAGTACACAACACGAGTAAGTGGGAGTTTATAAATTGTTCCAGAATTTAGAGTCCATCCCCTGGCTAAAATAGAATTATGTAGAACGACTAGGCCGATTTTCTCGCTTTGTGGTGTTAGCTGAAAGTCAGAATAGTTCATTTCTGGTTTTTACTTAATGACTAGTAAGTAGTCTTTTATTAATTGGACGTAGTCGGAAATCTCTTTAAGGTTTTTGGCATTTTTAGGCTCAAATGAATCTAGAGAGGTTTTCACTTCTTTTAGCGATTTATTAAAAACAACCGGCTCACCTGCAAGCCGCTCAAACTCTGCAAGTTCGTGCGGTAGCGCGCCGGAGAAAAAATCAACAGACCCATCTGTTCTTAACCTACATGCCGGTGTTGGTTTAATTTGTTGCATTACTTCATTGAATTTTTCTTTTGTCATTATGGACTCCATCCTAAAATTGGAACTTCAAACCTTGCGCTGACATTATCCCCACTGCTCATAATTGCGTTTCCGTTTTGTGACACAAGTTTAGAAACGCCCGAATGACTGACTCCAAAATAAACAAGCGCAGTGCTTGTGGTGGTAGCCGTTATAAGAGACCCGGCCTCGTTTGCGTTTGTGTTGTGTACCCAGGAACCAACTAGCGGCCCAGAGTTAGACGTGTCGTTCGCGTGTGATTGTTTCGAACCGTCAATGGTCATACCGCCAGGTAGTGAGATACTAGCAACAGAGGCGGCCACCGTTCCATTGATCCAATGCGCAGCCACTTCTATATTCTCGCCGACCCGTCTCCATTTTGCTGTTTCTGAACTTACAGTACCAAGGCCAGCCCCTAGTGTTGGTGTATAAGAAGCCCACCCGGTTAATGTTTCGTGATTCAAAACAATCCAATTCGCACCATTGCTGACAATTCTTAACCGTTCTCCGTTTGTATACATTGGGTATGTGCTAGACCCGCCTATAGTTTCGGCAGCACTACCGTCTAGCGTATAAACATCAGATAGGCTTGTCCCATTATGAACAATATCTAAAATTCTCCCGGTATTACCAACGGCTGTGTAAATATTTTGTGTAAAAGATACACCGCTTAGGGACAGAGAGTTGTCCGACGTTGTCGCCGTGTCGGTTGCCGTTACAGACCTATATGCACCAACACCCTGTGGTGTGGTAGAGCTAGACCATGTGGTCCCGTTTGAAATCAACACGTTCCCGTTTGATCCTGGCACAACCCCAGAAAAGTTTCCGGTCCCGTCGTTAATAACCACAGCGTTTATTGTCCCGGCTGCAATCTTTGATCTATCAACAGCGGCTGATGCGGCTATGTTAGCGTTTGATATGTTGCTAATAGTATTTGTTGAGGCGTTTAGCGTTTTATTTGTAAGTGTTTGAGTAAGATTGTCCCCTACGAGGTTAGACGTGCCAGAGCTTGGAACGGTGTGAAGACCGGCACCATTTTTTATCTTCTTAGCCTGAACGGTTCTATCAACAACCGCGTGAGAGGTCACGGAGAGCGAGACAGCAAGCAGCGCGCTGATTATAAGTTTAAACGTCATTTCTAGTTACCTCGTTCCAAAGTGTTCCATTCCATAACAGCTGAAGAACCGAGCCCTCAACCATCGTATACTCACCGTTTAGTCTAAGACCATTCGTGTCTTCTAATTTAACGGTGTTTGTGTCGTCGTTTCCCACTAAGTATAAAATCTGTCCCAATGATGTTCCTGCCGCCACTTGAGGATTAGCCACAACATCCACAGCCCCGGGAGATCCCTCTAGTATAATAATCTCAAACGCCCGACCAGACGGAGTCACACCAACCGCCGCCGTAATTAAAGTAGGGCTTACTGTGGTGCCTGTCACAACATGAGCCGACCCAGTTGTCGGACTAAGCGCAGAAGAGAACCCATCTGAAAAATCTAATAACCTCATAGCTCACCCTTCCTGACTTGTTTCATTTCCCACGCCTCTATATCTAGTGGTGCAATGGTATTACCACTAGGGATATAATCAACGTCGTATTTTCTTAAATCGTAGTCGTTACACCAACCGACATAAGCCGACTCACTAAATGCATATCCTGATGAAACCAACCTAAGTAGATATGTGGTGTTTGGAAGCAACCCCGCCTTTAAATTAAATCTTACGTATCCATGGAAATAGGCGTTAGATATATCTGTAATGCTTTGAACGCTAACGGCGGAGGATGTTTTAAGTAATGCCCCCGATGAGTTTCTAAGCTCAACGTAAAGATTTCCGGCCGGATTGTTGTGTTTATAAAGATGCGGTCTAACGGCCTCTAGCTGAACCGGGTCATTGCCGGTGGTTAATGACTGCTCTAAAACTTCTGATGTTAATTCATGGACTATTAAATTCATAAAGTTTCCAGAACGCTAAGACCCGAATCAAAATAACTAAACACGTTGTGTTTTAGTGAAGAGTCTCCTGTAATTTTCCCATAAATGAAATATCTATCCTTATTAAACAGCTCTTCGGTTGAGTCTAAATCTATCGCTATGCATCTTGCATTGCCGACTCGTTCATAGATTTCGTGAAGCGTGTTTGCGTCTTCGTCAGTGAATGCCGTAAAATCAAAACCCAAAGAGCGAATGCTAGGAAAAATATCAGTATACGAATGCCCGTAGTCTGTTCTTACGTTCTTAGACTGATCTACTGTCTTTTCTGAAAAACCCTTGTTAGGTCCCTGAGCTAGTAAAGTGGCCTTACTTAAAATAATTTTAGGTACTTCTAGATAAGAATAAGCTGAAACCGGATCTGTTATTGAAAGTCTCCAGTAACGATACTCCTGATCGATTGTGAAATAATGAGACGCCAGGCCGTTGGTCTCGTCGATCGTTAAAGCCTGATCAACCGGAGGAGATGTCCATACGTTTGTATGTGACGCCTGTATTTTAATAACCGCGTTAGATGAGAACTTAACCCCGACGAAAGAATCAAAAACTAACACAACGGAATCAATGGCTTCTTTGGTTTTGATGTCAATTACAACCGACTGGTTAAGAGTTGAGGTAGTTCTCCATGTAAAACCCCTAATTTGATTTTTAAGGTTTAAAACAGGAAACTCCGAATCTGCGCTAGACGCGGTCAGTATTGTGGCCGACTGCCAAACGTAGTTAAAATCTAAAATTCTAAATTCACAGCTCATGCGCTTAGTCTCCTGCCGTTTCGGACCTGTTCGTTAACCGCATTGAATATTTGTTCGCCACCAACACTCACGCTAATGGGGCCCTGATTTCCAATTCGTTCAGCAATAAGCAAAAGAATGTCTCGTGAAGATTCTTGAGAATTAATAAAATCTTTTAAATCCCTATTTTGATCACGAGATAAAACGCGCTCACCGGGAGCTAGGATAGCTGGAAAATTATCTTTAAGACCAGTCCCCGGAATCTCAGTCATACCGGTCGCTAGTTTTTGTGACGCTATATTTGCTATCTGGACACCCGTTGCGACGCCGACCGTAGCGGCTAGAATAAAGTTAAACGGAGGAGGGGCAGACGATAACGCCTTTTGGATTGCCGCATAACCGTCAACAGTAGCTTGGGCCAATGCGGCCGCCTTACCTATTTCAAATAGTTCTTTGTTTCCTGTTTTAGTTAGTGTGGCTAGATTTCCAAATGATTGAGATACAGCCGACACCTTCTGAGCTTCTAGCTCTTTTTCTTTTTGAACTTGTTTCGCCTTTGCCGCAACCATTGCGTCAGTTAGTTTGTTTTGTTTGTCTAAGGTGCTGGCATTAGACGCGTCTTGACTCAATGAAATATCCTGACCATTTGCGGCCCTGATCGCGGCAAGATGCGCGTTTTTGCTTTCTTCTGCGCTTATGATTGAATTAATTTTTAAATTATTCTGTTCTAGCTCTGCGATTGATTGTTCGTCATTGAGAACCAGAAGAGCTTCGTTTCTCTTTTGAAGTGCCTCAATTTGTTTTATGTTGGCTTCTTCTGTAGCAATAACCTGTGCGTCTGCAGACTCTTGAGCAGATATTTTACCCTGAAGAAACGCCTGATTGATTTGATCTAACTTAATAATAAAGTCGTCTAGCGGGCCTGTGTTTTTATACTTTTCAATTAACTTAAGCCCTTCGTCACCTGCTTTAATCTGGGCGTCTGAAAATGTAACCATCGCGCTAGACGCTGACAAAACATTGACGCTTACGTTTTCAACACCTCTGCCAACTCTTGAAAGACTTCCTTCTAATTTAATTCCAACCTGGTCTACCTCTGATATCGCATGGCTAAAATTAACTGCGGGAGTGGCCGCATCGGTTACATCTTCTTTAAATCCAGCAAACGCATCCTTGATAGAATCAAGAGCAGACTTTCCCTTATTCGCAAACGAATCAAACGCAGTAGCTATCCCCTTAACGGGAGCGATAGCAATCTGAAACGTGTCTCCTAAAAACTCAGCACCATTAATTAAATCTTGAATAACGCTAAGAGCCGCCGATGCTGATTTAACTAAAAGAACCAACGTCTCGCCTGCAAGTATTTTTAGTTCCTTTTCGTTCTTACCAACCGACGCGGATAAGAAATCAAATAGTTTAGATACTTCTTTAATGCCGTCTATAACGACTTTATTTTCTACAACGACGCCGCCGATTGCTTCCTGAAGGTTATTGAACCTATTTGAGGCTTGAGATAGAGCTCCCGAAAAAGTATTGACTTGAGCCTGAGCGGCCCCCCCAAATCTAGAGTTAAGAGTTTCTAGTGTGTTTGCAAATGTTTGTGCGTCGGTTGTCCCTTTTCTAATCTCAATCCCTTGACGCTGAAGTGCGGACACGTTCCCGTTTGCTGCCTTAGCGACTAAGCTTGTGGCCTCCTCTAGACTCACACCAAGCGCGGCGGCCAAATCAGCAGCGGCAACAGTCGCTTTTTGTAATCCCTCTTGATCTAATCTTGTGAGTGTTTCAAGAAAAGCTCCCGAGCTAATAATAGCGTCATCCGAGAATGTTGTTACAGCCTCAAGACCTTCAGCAAACTTTTTAAAATCTTGTGTTGATTGTTTAGCGTCCCGTCCGGCAAGAGCAAACGCTACGCTTAATTTATTTAAAGCGTCTGCCTGCTCTTGAGCCGCGTGAATACCCTGCACAACAAACGTCTGGAATAACTCACGGGCTACATCACCTAGTTTTTTAATAGATCCGATAAGGACCTGAGAACTAAAAACACCGGCAAACACTTCGCCGGACCTTTTAACTGAGCTGTTCCCTTTTTCTATCGTCTTTTCTAAAGAATCAAGGCGTTTGATAACGTCGTCGATTGCCTTGGCCGCATTCCCAGATGCTTCTAGCCCTATCTCAATTTTTTCATCTGCCAAGTCGATTACCCCTTACAGTGTTTTTAACTTTATTTTTTTTCAATTCTTTTTCTAGTTTATCAGATTTCATTGAACTGATGACATCAAAGACCTCTATTAGTTTAGCTGGCTGATCCATTGGACTCCCTTTAAACGGCATAACCCCCAACTGGTAAAGACTGTGCATATCTAGAAGATCGCTAAACCCGTGATCATAGTAATTTCCAATACAATTGTTAAACGAGATAGATGAATGCTGATCTCTAATGTAAAATAAAGGGTTAGATGAAATCTTGGAGCAGTGTTTAACGTTCTTAAGGCTCTCTGAGAGTTTGTCTGCATTACACTTAGAACATTTGAATTTATCGTTATTAAGTATTTCCCACGAGGATTTCATAAAAACCCACTCATTAGTTGTGAGTCTGGATACCTCCATTATTTGGAGATAGATCCAGTACGATAAAACACCTATTTTTTTTTAGTGTTCGTTGTAGAGCTAAAGTCAACCGTCACACCTTCGATAGCAACGTCTTTAATTTCATTTAGCCATGTAAAAGCAATTGTTGTGAGTTTGGAAATATTTTCTAGCTGCATAACATCTTCTACCGAATCGTCCGTTAATACATCGTTCTCTAGCTCTAATATAATAGGAGTACCATCGTGAGACATAAGACCGTCTACAGCCTTAATACTGTATTTAATAGCAAGCCTAGCTTGTGATGCTGTGATTGAAGTTTCACCAGACTTTAACAACGTCTTTGTTGAGACTTCGATTTTGTGTTCCCACTTGAATGGAGAAAACCAAAAAGTAAGATCTCCAAGTTTGACAGGTATTCTATCCGTAGTTCTATAAATCTTCATGACAGCAATACTAGGTTATGCTTTTTTTTAATCAAGTCGTTATCTTTAGTCGTTATCTTTTTTTTTATTTCTTTTCTTTTTCTAGTTAACTGAACTGAATACTAATTCTTAGTAGTGTTCTTTAAATCAAGTTGCTCAGGTTTTTACTTATAAGAAGTTAAATTCTGATTAATACCGGTGGGCAAAAGGGAGCTATGATAAGATTAGCTTACCCATTATATTCAGATAGAGATCCACTCCTGGTGTCCTTTGATTACGAGCAAGCCCGCTCAAAGAACATAAGGTCTTGAGGTCGACATGTGGTCACGTCTTGTCCGTGCGGTCGCTGCTAACGCCGTCACTATTACCGCGGATTTAACCGCTGGATTCCTCTAGCTACAATACCGTATAGGCCGTTGGTCGCTTTGCCCACCGTCGGTTCGCAGAATGGCTGCAACCAACTATGCTACATGTTTCCATGGAGTCTATCGCTAGACCACGAGCTTGCACCGCCATTCGGCTATTCTCGCTTTGTCCCCGATGGTCGGGACTGCCTGCTGTATAAAAAACAAAATGAAATAAATCAAATTATAAAACAAAATGTGTGGCGTCTTCCTTGACGCCCATGATCAATCCTTGATCTTAAACAAATCCGAGATATAGCTCTTCGATTGTCCCAGAAGCTCCACGGTTAACGTTAAATGAAATTTCATCTACAAGTAGACCGTCAATATCTCCAGTAGGTAACTCTGTTGTTACGCAGTTCGGTAAAACAAACATACAAACAGACCCTAAATCTAGCTCACCGGCAACCGCCGATGGATTCCCAGCCCAGGCAAACAATGTATATCCGCTCTGTAAATCAAACTTTGTAAATTGGCTAATGTCTGCGTCGTCCATGTATGGGTTCATTGAGCCCGTAACTACTCGCTCTGTGATTCGTGAGCTTGTACGACCCGCACAGATTTCCTCCACAAATGATGCTGTATTGGAAAGAGCCCAAGACACCGCGTTAACTTTAAGAGCCGTTCCGTTTTGGTACACACATGCGTTACTCACAACAATCGGCGGGAGTGCGCTTTGATACGTAGGCGTAAATGGTGACGCCGTATTTGTTCGATCAAAGTTAAGCCCCTGAAGAGAGCACCCAAAGCTTGCAATCTGCCCCGTAGAAAAGTTCTCTAGAGCTAACTGTGTAACTCGGCACCCTGTGCCCTTTTGTAAAATTTCATTCGCCCAGTACACAGATGCTGAAAGAGTTGGATGTCCTGAGTTTGCAGTTAGATAAGTCTTAGCTTTTGAAACCTCAACGCTGTCAGAGAACACACCAGATGGCTTAGACGGGACAACCGTTATTGTGGCAGTGCCAGCACCCGTTGACTTAGCCGAAACGTAACAAGGGTGATGAGCGCCAGCCTCAAGCACAACAACCATGTCATAAAGATTATATTTAGAAATATCAGCGTCTTCAATTTGAAGCACCGATGCAGTATTGCCAGCCGCTTTAGTTGCTGACCGTGTGGCAATTGTTCTAGATGTTCCAAGTGCAGACTTAAATAGCTTGTCACCTTCAGGAGCGCCGCCCTCTGTGCCAGATGCTTTCATTTCAAACGGGATAGCACCGGCAAACGATTCGAGCCCTGCTCGTGGAGCCACTTTACCGATTGAGCTAGTAAGCACTGACCGCTCGACAACCTCTTTAGAACCGTTGGCCTCAATACCATCTAGGGTTGCAACGTAATCAGTTGCGGCTGCCGGAGCTAGGTAAGTACCTTCAGTCACCTCAACCATCACACCTACTACGGTAGTATTTTTTATAATCGGGGTTGCCATTTAGTCTTCTCCTTGACTCATGTTTATGTGATCTGATTCCTATACTTTACATTAAATCCAACTCGTAACAACACGGCCTGATTATCTAAGATTTCGGGCTCAGAGATACTTGGCCTGTCTACAATCATTACGATACTCGTTAAATTTAACTTTTTTAAAAACATTTCAACAAGTAATCCGTCTGCATGATCATAAAGATTATTGATTGTTTCTTGTATTGCCACGTCGTCTTGACGGTCTACGAATCTTCTAGAGAGGAGCACTTGAAATGAATGGTCGAGTGTATAAAACCTCATGACCCCATCAGATGAACTAGCCGCTCCGTGTAATACTCCGAACGCCTTTTCTGAACTTCTTAAATCATTGAGTGTTGGGTTAAAAACCCTTCTTAGCGGCTTGTACTCTACCCCTAAAACCGTCTGGGTGATCGCTGTAATGGAATCGTATATCTGCTCCACTACGTTCATCGGCGCGTCACCACAGGAATCCCAAAGTCTTCACGCTCTGCATCTGTTACCCGACCGTCCTTGTTTGCGTCCACACTTAAGGAAAGCTCATTCATCTCGTTATCGAATGAGTCAGAAGCGTCTTTTTTTCTTTTTTCTGTCTGCTCATCTGAAGCAATCGGGTGAAGGATTATTTTTGCAGCGGCGTGTATTGATGCTGCACATACTTGGTTTGCGTCAATCACCTGTGACTCGTCTTGAATTAACCCGCGCTGTTTTAGTCTAAGTATAACAAGGTCCTTGGCCGCCAGGTACTGCTCTAAAAAGTCGGACCTGTTAGGCGGTAGGTATCTCGTATCTGATATTAATTCCGGGTAATACACTCTCATAGTGTCGTCATCACAAAATAAATTCAAAACACTTTGCAAACTCGTGAAAGCGGATAACGATCCAGAGACTTTAAGTCTGACCCAATATAGATCTACATCACTTACGGGCGTAAGTTTTTGAACGGCCCAATTATTAGCGTTTTGCCAATGAATAAAACCGTTTACTGTAAATCCCAATGTCTGGTCGACAAGATCCTCTACAGGCTCCCACGAGTCACCATCCCAATAACTAACGGCAACCGTAATTAAGTTAGTATTAAGAACCCCCATTTTAAAATAACGAGATGCAAATTTTCCGTGAAACCCAATATAAAAAGAATCAGACGAAGCGATTACAAATGAAAGAGCGTCTGAGTTAATAGAGTTTGTTTTAGCAGTGGTCTCAGTGGCGTTTAATACGGTTCTATTGACGCGTCTATTGATCATTTATTATCTCCAGTGTACACCGCATTTTTAAAATGCTCTTATTTTTCACTCATTCAACCCAGGACACAAATCAACAGACAGCTTTGCAAGAGCAAGCTTACCTTCTGCTGCAACACACACAGCACAAAATAATCCAACTATAGCGTGTGTTTCTCCAGCCACAATAGACGCATATCCTTGCAAATTTAGACAGCCATCCGGCAAGGCCCCATTATTCATGACAACAATCACAACGCCGCACTTGTCACAAAAAGCAGTGGATACAATTTCTAATCCCATTTAGTCTCCATTATTTTATTACCCAATTATAAACATCGGCTGCGTCTTTTAAACAAATATTAAGAACGTCGGCAATTCCAGCACCACCCTGAATCACCCACCATGTGCCACGATATTCGACGCTGCAAGCAGGCTGAGCAGCTGAGGTGTCTATCGTTGTTCCGTTTTTAAATTTTGCCAGGCCGTTTTGCGTGATTCTTAACCGTTCTACCGGCGCAGTGCCGCCGTTTCCCGTTGTAGAAAAAAATATATCAGCACCATTCGTTATGTCTGTTGTGTTTTCGGTTGTAACGACATTCATGCCCGCCGCGTACCCTGTGCTCCACCCGGTTGTTGTTCTACCGTGTGCAAGCCAACTAAACAATGTGTCGCCTGTTTGCGATTGTGTTCGAGTCACCAAAGTTCCACGGGACGCTTCTGCAAGAATGTTTGCGCCGATTGTTGTAGCGCCTGAGTTTGTCATATTCAAAGTTACGAGCGTGTTTTCGTTTTGAATATGCACAGCGCTATTTGTTGTAGACCTAGAATAAAAGTTACCCGCCGAAGAGTTTGTTGTTGGATCAGACGTGCTAACAACCCCGTTAATTCTACCAGTGCCTCCGCCTTGACCAACATGAAATCTATTGTTTGTTGAGTCAAAAATAAAAAGAGAATTAGCCACAAATTGAGTTCCGTTTGAGTATGGGACCCTCTGACTAGCAAATGCCGTTGTTCCTGTCCCACCGTTTGCAAGCGGGAGCGTGCCCGAGACATCAGTCGCTAACGCCGCCTGAGCAAATGAAACCGCCAGGCCGTTGGTTCTTAAAAGTCTATTTGACGTAGCACCAGAAGTAATCGAAGGCACACCAGTTGAACTTGTAACTAACGCGCCAGTATTTACCGTAGCAAGTCCTGCAATAGTATTTGCAGACGGAGAATATAAAATTCTATTTATTGTTGTGGATGAAATACCTGTCCCGCCGTTTCCAACCGGCAAAACTCCCGTCAACGCAACCGACCCACTTCCCGGTCCGGCCTGAAGCGCACCCGTGAGCTGCGTAATTCCGTTTGAGCTAGTTCCCTGAAGTGCAACTGCGGTCAAAGAGCCTTGTACCGCCGTCACTGTTCCCGCTCCTGATGCGCGGTTGAACTGACAGCTTACCGTGTATGTACCCGGCGTAAGTGATACCGAAAGGTTTTGACTTGGAACAGTTAAATGCTGGGTCGTTGCGACCGTAAGAGATTGCGTGACCGAACCACCAGACACGGCGTTGATGGTGACTCTAACTGTAGCGACTGACGCAGCCGTTGCGCTTATCATATCTAAAACACACAACGCACGAATCGGCGCGCTTGTAGCCGTGACGTTAATCGTAGTGGTGAGCGCAGTTACAAAAGTAGTTGACGCCGAAGTGGTTGTGACTAGAGTTTGTGTAGACGCGTTTGGTATCGCGCCAGATGCTATCGGCTCGGCCCAAGATCCATCCCCACGCCAAAACGTAGTTACATCTGCAGCTGTTCCACTGTTTAAATTTGTGACCGGAAGATTTCCCGTGACTTCACTCGATAGATTTACAGGAGACACAGAAAATAAACCGTTCGAATCGGCCTTACATACCCCCCCGGGGGTAAGTCCCGGAACAACAATACTGCCGGGGTTTAAAAACAACGCGTCGTCACCGCTCCATATAACAGGCGAATTTGCGTGTACTCGTCCTATAATCAAAAATAATAATACATAATTTTTCATAATCATTTTGTCAGGTTTATTATTAATTCACCCTTGGTTGCGTTGCCGCTTACTGCCTTAACCGAAATTCTAGACCCAATAGGTATCAACAAAGACTGTGTTCCGTTGCCGCCAGGAAAAACATAGACTTGATCTACTTCGGAACCGATACCACCAACCGCTATAACCATGGTTTTACCAGACGAGTCGAAAATATTTAATTCATTAATTACGTCAACGGTGGAAGAAACTAACGTGGTGTACGCCGCAGTTGTTACATTAGTAACAACGTATTCGTGACGCACTAAATGGACTTTGGATTTTCCAACAGAAGATGAAACCGTTGTCGTAAGAGATCCAGCAACCCTTACGGCGGCATAACCAGAAACATCTACGAACTTATCAAGTTCTCTGTCTGTTAGACCCGGAGATAGCGCCATTTATTTTTAAAACCTCAGGGTTTTGGTCCACGTCTACCAAAAACCACGCATACCAAAACCCATCAGCAAACTGTATGTTGGTGTAATCAGCGCGGCCCATAAGTAGTTGATTAACTTTTAATTGAAGGCGGACCAGCCCATCAGCCGTGTCCGCCCTCAGATACATTCTTATCTGAGAAGGTTTTGAAATATTCCCAGATATTTGCACAGATTAATTATTGTCTTTAAACAACAATGAACCGTTTTGCATTTTTGCATGTCCCCATTTTTGGTCTAGAACGCGAAGCTTAGCGCCTGTTCCATACTCGGGAGCATCTCGTTCTCCGATTGAGAGTTGCTTTTGAATGGCGAACGCATAACCTTCTTTGCTGTACATATAGAACTGGTCAGCGGCTACGTTCGTGCTTAGTGCTACTTTAACGCCGTAAAGAGTTCCGAGAACTCCCGTAGGAATTACAGCCGAACCGTACTGATCCGCACGCACAAAGTCTGCGATTGCTAGAAGTTTAGCTTCTGAATCTGTTCCCATTAGGAACGTAGTTTCAGAAAGATCACCTTCCGCATCCAAAACGCTCTTTCTCATTTCAAGAAAGATAGCCTGTGTGATTGCTCCAGCGGTCGTTGTAGCTGTAGCGCCTGATTCCAAACCTGCAATGACTTTAACGTCAAAGTTTTTGGCCTGTGCTTTGGCTGCGCGCGAAGCAAGATCGACCTGAACGTCAACGCTTGATTCAATCTCATCCTGAGAGTCAACAATCCAGGCGACTGTAGACATCTGGTTAAGTACAAGTGGGTCGGTTGCGTACGTAACAGCAACCTGTGCAGCGGCAACCCCAGTCGCGCGGTCTTCCACTGCGAACGATCCAGCTCGTGGAACATTGATCGACTTACTACCTTTGCCCGCATACACAGATGCGTCCAACAATGTAGGCATCACTACTGCCTTAGAAATGAGTTCGCGCTGAACGAGAGACACGATCAAGTCGTTTTTCGTTGCAGTCAACGATGTATTATCAACAATTGCCATTTTTAATTTCTCCTATTTCATTGAGCGAAGTCTATTCATGATCTCATCTTTTGAGAGCGCACTTAAGGGCTTCGCGTTATTTAATGTTCCAGCACCATTAGGCGTCACAGGATTAATAACGGGTGTTTTATGTGCAGAAAACATTTGAGGATATTCAACCTTCGCACTCTCTAAGAATGCATCTACCCCGTATACGGCACCAGAGTCTTCGTCATATGTAAGAAGGCTCTGATTCCCAAATTTGAGGATATTTTCAGGCTTAACAAACCCTGCTTTTTCTGCGGCAGACTTAACTTGAGACATCACCGTAGTTGAAGTAATTTGCTTCTTTAGTGAAACTAAATCTTGAGTAGCTTTTTCGTACAATTCTTTGTACTTGCCATCAGCTTTTAATTTCTCCTGAAGATCAGATTCTTTAGCTTCTAGCTCCTGTTTTGTCTTAAGATATGCCTCTTTGTGTTTTTTGCTCTCAACCAACAAACGTTCGTTTGTGGCTTTTAAAGCAGATGGATCGGGCTTTTCTTCCTGACCCAGCACATTCCCGTTAACTGCATTCGCAGGCGTCTTTTCACCGTTCGGTGTTTCGACTTGTTCCATGTCTTAACTCCCTTTGATTTATATTAAGACTTAATCGAAATACGATCAAGTCAGTTACTGTTTGAGTAATTCTCGTATGTGTCGTCTATAAATGCTAGATATTATTCTTTGAATACGTTGAGAGAACCCCTCTTGTTTTGTTGGAATGGTCGGGCGTGATGGCTGACCGTTTACGCCCTCTCTATGTCCTGATTCTTTTTTAGCTTCTGAGTCTTTAAAATATCCGACATCTGTCACCCACGAACCACGAACCTGTCTAACTTTAAAAATCAGAGCTTCTAGAAAATCCCCAGTTAATTTTAAATTTACGGGCCTATCCTTTTTCTTGCCTGATTTAAATTGAGGCGTGTTGTACGGGTAGCCATTCTTGTTTGGTCTACTTTGGGCCTTATAAGCGGGCATCCGGCCAGAGTTGCCAACGGTTGATACGCCCTTAGATATCTGGTTTTTCATTTCAGCTTCAATCATTGAACCCATTGTCATTGCTGTGGATCTATCCACGGGAGACCTAAGACTCTCTAATTTTCTCTTAACTCTGTTTAGTGTTGTTTTTGAAATTGTAGCCTTAGTAATCATTGATTATTTAAATAGTCCTCTATGATTTCTTTAATCCCTTTTTTAATATCCTTTTTAAAGTCCTGCCCCCGGTCTGCGTTTGGTATGAACTGCCTTTCTGGCAGGTTAGATTTACCAGAGAAATTATTATGACCGTCGGCCTGGTCCTGTTCGCTCTCTGACACCGTAAGCCTCATCTTGTGACCTTTTACGACTTTAACCTCTAGTGAATCGAGCAAATCCCCAGTTAACTCTAAATTGGAAATCTTCTTCCCTGTTTTTTTTGCATAGACGGGTGATAGGTTTTTTTTGAACGCTCCACCGGCAACCGGCGTTCTTCCGGACCCAACAGCGTCTAATACTGATTCTTTAACAAACGCTGAAATGTCTTCCGTTAAATCGGACTTCTGACCCTTGGTTAGTTCAAATCCTTCAAATGGGTCAAAGTCAAATTTGACTATTCCCATTATTTAACCTGTGATTGCTTTGGCGGTTCTTGATTCATGAACTGTGAAACGGACTCTTGCCTCTCTGAGGCAATCTCGTCCAATTTAGCCTGAGCTTGCTTATCGTCCATGTCTGGATTGAGTTTTTTAATAGCGTCTAGTTTAGATACAAGCCCCAGCGAAAGTAAGTCTTTAACTAACAAAACTCTTTCCTGGTCGCTCTCTAATGGACGCATGTCTCTAAATTGAATCGAGACATCAAACTTGTCTGAGAACTTACCCATGGCCTTTGCTTCGTCGTTCAATACACCAACGTCAAACATCCAGTTATGCCAGGCGGATATAACTTTCCATAATTTATACTCTGCGTCTCTTAACACTGGCTTATCTGATTCAATCGCTTCGAGAGCGTCACTCATTTGGATGAGACGAGAAAAACCAGACTGCATAACTTGTGACTGGTCGTTGCCGGATACCGCGCCTGGATTCATGTCGTTAGTCGTAAGCGTTAACCCGAGTAGGTCCATTAAAAGCGCCTTGTAGTCATTCAATGGAGCGGTAGATTGTACGTATTGCATAGAAGGGTCTTTCCCTTCGGCTGGCTGCTTAAGCCACACACCGCGATTCACACCCACTGAAATCTTCTTTGGCTCAACGGGTGAGATAATTGTTAAAACAGAAAACCCCTGATGCTTAGCGATCGTCAAAATGTCCGACCATCCCATTTGAAGCGCCATACAAAGATCAAAAAGGTCCGCGCCCTGCTTACTCCATGACTCCGCGTCTCTCTCTTTTGAGAGATTAATCACAGGCTTAATTCCAATCGGATTAGTAAATTGATCCGGATCAGTATTGTCTGGTATCAGGAATAACTTCTCGCCGTTGTTGTTGGTTGTGAAATGTTCTTTGTCTGTCCAAAATACATACTGTCTGTTTTCTTGCACATTAACTGATTCTCTTGAAAACCCCTGCACCCCTGTTGCGCTAGGCACGTCGTCGGCGGGTGCGATATGTGCGGACTCAACAAATGAGTTAAAAATGTATGTATCAATCTTAAGTGGATCGTAATGACTCGGTACGATTGAATAAAGATGGGGGGGGCTTACGCATAGCTTGAGAGCACTCTTACCGTCTTCGGTTGTATTTCCTGGATAACAATACAACACACAGTTTGAATGAAGATTGTAATATCGGTTAGCCTGCATCATAGACAAATCAATGCAAAGGGTTTTCACATAGTAATCAATCAAAGCTTGATCCGAAGACACCATTGTTTCTCTTTTGGGTTGATTCCTATAAACAACAGACCTTTTGTTAACGATCTTTTTTAAAATATTAATAGGGCACAGTCTAAACTCTGCTAATGCGTCCTCGTTAAACTCTCTTAGAATCTGTTCGATTAGAAACTTCTTTCCATCGTCACGATAAAAGTCATGTCTTCGCTTAGCGAGCGCCCTACGCGTCACCTCATTCGAACAGTTAATGTTCTCAATGATTTTAGTGATGTCTTGATCTGTTAAAATTTCAACGTCTGCCATGTGTTGATCTCTCTCATTTCTGATTTTTCTTCTGTCTGACTCATTATTGCATAACCAAGACTTGTGGTGACATGCTGAAATCTTTTAGAGTCATCCTCAATGTATGAATTTTTTTTAAGTGTTGTAAGACGCATTCCCTCGTCTACTGTAGGGGCCTCTTTATAAACGTACAATCTAATCCTTTTGTCTGATGATTGACAATAAGCATTAAGCCTATTGTGTCTAGTTCGAATAGCGGGGTTAGATAGCGGGACATCGATGTCAAACCTAACCCCAACTCCATTTTTTTTTCTATAGTTTGATAAGAAACTCCTGATAATATCGTAATCGGATTTGATATTTCTCGTGTCCCTGTGCTTACCTGAAGCATCGCCATGAATAATAAACGCATGCTCTAGATCCAGTATCCCACGCGATGCGAGTTCTTCGTAGACATCTTGAGTTCTTGCCGTGTCTAAAATTACTTCAGAAAATACATGGAATGTATCCCCAACCTTTTGCATGAGGCATGCGCTCATTGGTTTGTTCGTGGCTATATTAAAATCATGGCTAATAATAATCGGCATGTTTTTGACTAGCTTGTACGTCTCGTTCTTAAAGTTATTCTCTCTAGAGTATTGGTAATAGACGCCCTCTGACTGGATCTCAATCCATTCACCCATAAGCATTCTACGCGCTAGCTTTGGGTCCATGTCCCTTTCGAGCTGTGCTAGGTACTGTTTAGGTAAAAAAGGATTGTCCCTAGTAAGTGAGTAATAAACGTGTCTAGTCGGGGATTGACCTAATATAAAATATTTATACCAATACGTTAAGGGTGAATCTGGATTAGTGGCCGCCACAATGACATTTTCTTTAACGTGTGGGAGGCGTCCGATACGGTTTTTTAGCTCTCCGTAAAACGGTTCGTATCGTTCCCCGTTCTCTGTTAACTCTTCAATAATAGCCATTGAGGCTTCTATAGATCTAAATTTTTTAAACTTTTGATCAGCCCATGACCTTGAAAGTATCTCAGACCCGTTTGAAAAATTAATTTTTGCCCTGGTCTGGTTATGCTGCCAGTGTTTTTCCTGTTCTAAACCTTCGGTACCGTCGAGGTGATCAAGAACCTTTTGTAAAATTGTGTCCTTAAGATCCGGCATTGATTGCCTACACAAAATAACTCTAGACCTTGGATATTTTAAACAGTGAGTAAGCGCCAAATGGGCCATGAGCAAACTCTTAGAACTTCCAATACTGCCTGAAAGTAGCACCTCGTGTACGCCCATAGAGTAATCATAATTTTCTCGTATGTCGTTGATCACGTTAAATTGAAACGGAATAACGGTAGGGTCAAACTCAGTTATTGATGGGGTTGATCCTAGCTCAAGCAAGTCATTTCTTACCAGTCGCGTATTTCAAAACAATATCAGCTTGTGGAATGGAAACCGTCTGCCTGTCTTCTTGTTGTAAATAGTTCTTACCTAAAAATATTTGAAGGGCGGCATTGCCCTTTTGCGCGCTCTTTAACTGCATATTAAAGAGGTGCATTTTAAATGTTCCATACTTTTGATCGCGATATGCCGAAAGTGTCATATCATATTTGTCTCTTATTCTGTTTTCCAGTGTGTCTTTTGATATTTTTAGAATCTGCGCTAGTTCTTCGTTTGTGGTGATTTTTCTAGGATAACTCGCTAGTTTTTCAAACAGTTCCCAATCAATCGGCTTTTCTTCTATCATGCAATTCCATCCCCTTCAGTCTGGTAAAGGTCGATATTCATCGCCTCTATGCTTTAAAACTCTGTCTAAAATAATTTTAACATAACAAATGGTTTGGGATTTTAGATAGTGATCTATTTGACTCTTGGTTTGCATTTTACCCATGATGTCCAATTTGTTGGCGTCTAACCAGAGTCTGTCTATAAACAGAGGCCAGCGTTGGTGGTGCATAATCCAGTCTTTAAGTACTGACCGCTCTGCAGGCGTTTGATAAACGCTCTTTACGTATCTCTCTGTTGTTTGTTGAACGTATATTTTGTCAATCATTAGTGAACCCTATCCTTTGGTCCCGCGACCTCAAAATTTGTTTTCGGGTGAACAAAACGAATTCCACGCGTTAGTGAGTCACGCCATTCATCCATTTTTTCATGTGAAAGGGGGGCTGCAGCAATTCCGAATTTGACCATAAGGGGATGCGGCTCACCCTTCTTTCGATATTCATCGAATTCACATTTTAGAAGTACGTCTACTGCGGAGTTCAAACTATATGGATAGGAAGGCGGATGACCAATTCCTAATTTGCGATCTATAAAAAAGCACCTTGGACACTTAACAAATAATTCAATTTTGCTACGGCTAAGGCGAAACGGCTTTTTAGAATTCGAAATGAAAACGTTTTTAGTGTTTTTCCCTTTGTAATATTTCGTCACAATTACAATTATAAATCATTAATCCACTAAGATGTGCCGCAATGCACAAACTGTTTTTCTCAATTAAATCTCGACTTTTATTTTACGAAACCTATAATCAAATTAACGGGTTACCATTTTTGATTTTCGATGGGAGTGCTATTGGAGCGGGCGGTTCAAAGGGGCCAAGGACCTCGGGTCTTGGATTTGTTTGCGGGAGCTGGAGGATTTAGTCTCGGACTTCATTGGGCTGGGTACCACACAGCAGTTGCCATTGATCATAAACCTACTGCAATTGAAACTCTCTCAGTTAACTTCTCACATCACGGAACCAAAGTTCTCGAGAGAGATTTAAGTTCATTTACTCCTCAAGATTTAAGTAAATTTTTTCCCAAAACAAATTCACATGACTTGTTTGACTTGGTTGTCGGAGGACCGCCTTGCCAAGGATGGAGCATGGTCGGAAGAGGAAAAATTCGTACTTTGTCGGAATCTGATGGTCGACATTGCACGAAAACCGACCCGAGAAATGAGTTGTATAAAAGATTTTTGAGTTTCGTAAAATTTTTTCAGCCCAAAGTTGCTGTAATGGAAAACGTTGCGGGAATGCTTTCACACTCGGGCCTAAATGTTGCTGAAAATGTCGCCCTCTGTATGGAAAATTCTGGCTATAACGTTTCCTGGACCAAAATTAATGCCAGTGATTTTGGAGTACCACAACATCGCGAACGTTTGTTTTTTGTCGGCGTGCGCAAGGATTTAAAAAGGAATTTTGTATTTCCAATTCCCGTAACCGAACGGGGGCGTCGCGCCTTTCCACTAGTTACCGTTGAAGATGCAATCAATGATTTGCCTATCATAAGACACGGCAATAAAGACTGGATTCAACTTTACAAAAAACAGGAAAGTCTCACAAAATTTGCCAAACGAATGAGATTGGGGGCGGATCAAAGTAAAATTTTTGATCACGTTTGCCGGACTCACAACGATCAAGATCTCGAAGCTTTCAAGTTGATGAAACAAGGAGGTTGGTATCGCGATCTTCCGAAGAGATTAAAACGTTACAGGGACGATATTTTTGAAGACAAATACAAGAAGCTTAAATGGAATAAACCAAGCGGTTGTATCACCGCCCATCTAAGCAAGGATTGTTACACACATATTCATCCTAGCCAGTCCCGAACCATCTCTGTTCGTGAAGCGGCACGATTACAATCGTTTCCTGACTCGTTTTACTTTGCAGGAACTATGGGTTCTAAATTTGAATTGATCGGCAATGCAGTAGCTCCATTTGTTGCTGAGATGATTGGTAATGAGATACGAATACAAATTCTTTCCAAAACACTTTCCAAAAAGGATAAGGCACATCTTTTCGCCGTGAGACCAGTTTTTCTCTCTAACCGGCGTGTAATTGAACACCTTAGAAAAAGGATCGCCAAGGTATCCACAGTCTAATTCGAATAAGAATTTGTTAGTCCTTGGGTCTTTTGAATAAACGAGCCCCCCCTTATGAAGATGCCCGTGTACAACGTGTGTTTGTAGTTTTGCTCTGTGCGTTCCGGCACCCTGAAAGCCATGAATAAACGAAATATTATTCTGAACAAACGGCTTTCTCGTGTCGTGTATTGTCTCAACCCCGTCAAATTCAAACAGAGGCTTGAAATTAAAAAAAGCCTCAAGTTCGGGTGCGCCAGATTCTAATATTCTTTTATGGGGTCTAATGTCGTGGTTGCCCAATATTTGTATCAGTCTGGCATTAGGCTGAAGGCGTCTCACTGATTTCCAAAACTCTTCGGCCATCTTTCTAGCTAATTTAACCTCCTCATCTGGATTGATAATAAGGTGCGATCGTGGAAACTTAGAAAAGCTATAGAAGTCGTATATGTCGCCGCACTGAATAATTGTTTGCACCTTATTAGAATCTAAAAAACTATAATCAGACATTAACGCTTCGTTTGAAACAAACGGAAGGTGCATGTCCCCTAAAATCACCGTTTTGGTGAATTTTGGCATGTCAAAGGGGGCAAACTCTTTTAATGGTTTGTTTAGTTCTCTAATGTCTCTAGAGAAAAACTCTTTGACTCGCTTTTTTGACGATCCTTCGTCTTGTTCTTTTTCTAATCCTGAGTTTTTAAGAAGCTCGCCGAACGTCCCAAACGATTCGCACAGCTTGGTATTAAGGCCAAGCGCTCTTGCCTCATCGCGCTTCGGGACTCGGCCAAGCTCGCATGCTATTCTCTTAAGCCTAGAGACGGCCTCATGTTTTAAATCTGCCACTTACATAAATTGTATTTAGTAATTAGAATGCTTAGTTACTTATTTTTGATATTTTCCAAATAAACCATTGTTAAGGGTTAAACGAATTGTTGCAGTGCGGGCATGTAACTTCTTTAGTCTGCTTTTCTTCTTTTTTCTTATCCGGCAGGTCGGCGGGCTCTAGTTCAAAATTCTCAAACCCAAGCAAGTCCAAATCCATGGGCCCAAGGTCTTGCAGTTGTGCGTTTATCATGGAAAAATCAAATTCGCTCCAGTCGTTTACTGCGTTGTCTGCGACAAGGTCGCAGTATTCTAGATCTGTTGTGTCGTAGTCTTGATACACAACCGGCACCCGCCCCATTCCTAAGTGCATGGCCGCCAAACGCCTACCATGGCCGACTGTAATTTTTTTAGACAAGTTAGAAACGGTAATAGGTCTACGAAACCCCTGCTCCTTAATGATCTTAGCTAGTCTTATTATTTGTGCGGCCTGGTGTTGGTTTGGGTTAAGGCTGTGCGGCGTTAGATCTTCAGGGTTTATTAGAGCGTCAAATTTTGCGTGTATTTTAATACCGTTTTCTTCTGTCATCAGGTCCCCTTTGATTGAGTCTGTCCACATCTAAAACAATCATACACGGTTTGTTAAAAGCGTATAAATTAGAGAGATGAATGACCTCTTTAAACAGTTGGTATGGGATAATATTGTTGAGGCAGTTGTGGCGCGCATTTTTTTATCCATTCCAGCTCTTGGTTGGGGGCCACTTGGGGTCATTGTTTCGTTTGTTGTTTCGTTAATAGCTACAAAACTTTACGAAGTCCTGAAACTATCTATAAATCTTCAAATGATTGTCTTCCAAAACGCGGCACACCTGAAAGCTTACGTCGAGGCAAGCTCAAAATTAAGAGAAATAGCTCAGTCAAAGGGAATTGATTCGGCGGAATTTAGGAGTGCAAGAAATGAAGATAAAAAACGTCTGTCTGAGTTTGTTCAGTTTGCTCGTTAGTTCTTGTGCGATTGAGATCGTCAACACAGAGGCATGCGCGGTTTCTGGCGTAATGGCGGCAGGCGCTAACTGCGCTCACACACTCTCTGACGAGACAAGAGAGATGACCTTGCCAGAGCTCATTGAATGGCTTGAGCCAAACAAAGATAAGGGCCCGGCAATCTGTCAGTCAGCCGAAGACTTTAATAAAAATAAAACATCGCTTGAGCAAGCATGCAAAATGTTGGGTGCAGGATGTCGCTATCAAACAATGAAGGGCGCGTTTCGTAGAATCGAAAGAATTAAGGTAAAAAGAGGATCTAAAATTGAACATTAAAATTATGTGTTTCATATTAATTGCCTGTGTTTCTCATGCAGACCCTGAGATTATTAGCGGCGAACTGGCCAACCCAGAAGAATATAAAGAAGTTGTACTTCTTAAATCGTCTGGATGTAGCGCAACGGTTGTCGGTCCACAAGTTTTAGTTACAGCCGCTCACTGCGCCGTGAATATTAATACGTCTTTCACGCTAGACGGTAAATCATACGCAGTTAAACTGACGAGATCTCCTTATCATCGCGGGGGGGGCAGCGGTCATGACATGGCTCTAGGCTTAATATCTGATCCGGTTTTGATTCATCCATCAAGACTTGCACATATTGATTTTACAAATATTGGTACCATGGTCCCAGTTGATCTTGTCGGGTACGGCTGTACCAAATGGAGTTCGAGCGTTGGTTACGGTGTGCTCCGCATGGGATTCGCAGACTCAACGGGGTATTCTAATTCTAATTTAGAATTTACCACAAATGGACGTTCGGCAATTTGCCAGGGTGACAGCGGGGGGCCTACGTTCTTATCCGGTCTACCCCATTTGCTTATTGGTGTTCATAGTAAAGGCAACGGAAGCACAAGCTATGAAGTTCGCCTAGATACTGAACAGTCATTTGAATTTTTAACTGATTTCATTTCTACAAACCAAGCAGGGGTGTGTGGAATTAATATTAATTGTAAGGTTGCCGAGTGATCGCGTCTGTTAGAAAATGTAAAAAGCCAGGGTGTGAAGGAGAGGCGAGGGGAGAAATGGCGTACTGTTCTAGATCGTGCTCTCCGCTTGGAAATTATGGAAAGCCTCCAAGGTCAAGGGATGCCGAGCGTAGACACACCAGATACCTCAGGGAGATTGCAAGGCGTACCGGCGCACCAATTAAAAAGGATTGAACAACAGAAGTCTCCGGATAAACTTTTTCTTGAGTCACATCTAAAACACATCTAAACTTTATTAAACGGGGTGTGCATATGAAGCTTTTAATTCTAATGTTGCTTTTATCGGTTGGATGCGGCTCAAGCATTTATGACAAACGAGAACCCGCTGATGACGAAATCGATCCACCGAGTGAGCCAATTGACCCCCCGGATTCTGGTGAATGGCCTGACCTTAAACAGTGCGTGAAGATTGAAGTAGAGGGGGGGGTAAACCCCGATTGTGTGATTACCGCCGAGAAAGACAAAAGATTTTCACTGGTTGAGGTTTCATTTATAACGTGCCCAGCCTGTGTTGTGAATTTCCCCATCTTCGCGAAACTTGCCGATGAAATCGAAGCAACTACTTCTGCAAGTGTGATTCTGTTTAAACATACCAAGTCTGAAAATCAGCAATATATAAAGTCACATCCTGAGTGGTTCAAACACAGAGTAGGGCACGATGTTGCGAGCAAACAGACCGTGGCTTTAGGGCTGAGAGCGGCTCCAACGATTTTTCTTTTTGACATGAAAGCGACAGACCCAGGTGTCCCGATCGCAAAATATGTCGGCGTTCTCACGGGTGCTCAAGTCGCTAAAATTAAAGCGGCTGTTAAGTAGTTCAAAATTCAGCTGGAAATTTCATTTGTGTGTCATACACAGATTTTAGTCCGGACTTAGCAAAGCAATCAAATGCACCTGAGTCATACAGTTTTTGAATTTCTGGACGTACTGGGTATTTATTGAATCTGCGCCATAATATCTCAACACGTTCAGATTTTAGCCTTACCGCCTTTTTTCCTCTAGTTGCAATTGATCCGCATTTTTTTGATGTAGCTCTAGAAGCAAACTCGAAGCGCTCCCATGTATCGGGAACGCCCGGCTGATTATAATTGGACAAAAGAAAAGAGCCCTGAGCATCGTTTAGCGTTTCGATTAGTAAATTAAAATCTTCTTGTGTGTATCCCTTATAGTGGCCTTGATGTGCGTTTGGGTATGGTGGATCACAATAGAAAAATGTTTGCGGTGAATCCCATCGTTTTATAACTGATATGGCGTCATCACATTCAATGTGGATTGATGACATTCTGTCTATGTATTCTGAAAGATTTGAAACTTTATTAGCCCAAGTAGCCGCATGATTTACACCAAACACCCCGGTGCGCCATCCAGCACCCTGGACATTAGCAAATGACATTTGAATGTCACAATAAAAAGATGCGGCTCTTTCAACTGGGTCTAAAAAATCTTGCTTTCTAGTTTTGTGTACAGCTCTTGAGTACGTAGTCAAAGCAAGTCTGTCACAAAGTTTTGGCCCTAGAACTGGGTCCCTTAACGTGCGGTAGAAATTTATGAGATCTATTTTGTTATCGTTTATAACCTCCCTATAATTGTGAGTGTTTGTAACTTTGGGCCATGGTTTTTTAAATAAAACGGCAGCTCCTCCAGCAAATGGTTCCACGTAAACCGTATGCTGTGGGATTAGGGGGACTATATTATGCGCCATTCTTTGCTTGCCGCCATAATAAGAGATCGGCGGCCTTGAAATTAGTTTCATCCACAAATTTAAGCATTGGATGCTGTGTCAATTCAATCGTTTCTTTCATCACACGTAACCGGAACCGTAACCGTCACCGATTCCTGATCCGTAACCGCAACCGTTACCGTAACCGGAACCGTCACCGTAACCGTTACCGTAACCGGAACCGTCACCGTAACCGTAACCGTCACCGGAACCGGAACCGGAACCGTAACCGTCACCGATTCCTGATCCGTAACCGCAACCGTTACCGTAACCGGAACCGTCACCGTAACCGTTACCGTAACCGGAACCGTCACCGTAACCGTAACCGTCACCGGAACCGGAACCGGAACCGGAACCGTAACCGTCACCGATTCCTGATCCGTAACCGCAACCGTTACCGTAACCGGAACCGGAACCGTCACCGGAACCGTAACCGGAACCGGAA
>Ga0163152_10001607_pt1 | contig 35258 bp, 30 predicted proteins | sample OliLakLV19MP8IB2_FD_148635 | JGI IMG/M metagenome (GOLD analysis project Ga0163152, IMG submission 148635) | Freshwater microbial mat bacterial communities from Lake Vanda, McMurdo Dry Valleys, Antarctica - Oligotrophic Lake LV.19.MP8.IB-2 | ecosystem: Environmental > Aquatic > Freshwater >...
AATAATTCGGACGGTTCCCTTCCCTGACCCCGGCGATAGTATCATTAAATTCGCGACCGGCGGCGGTGTGGCCATAACCACCGCGAATATCCAACGATGGGAGCAACTGGTTCTTGTAATATTTGAGCTGCAAGGCGGAACGTTCAATGTCGAGTTTGGCCTGGAGGAGATCCGGGCGTTGGCTCACCCCGACGTTCCAGCTGTCCATCAGATTGAATGTTTCAGGCACCGCCACCAGTTTCTCAGCTGGCTCGATCACCGCTGGGCTCCAGCCTCTAAAATTATCTGAAATCAAACTTTTCAACACATTTTCCTGAACGTTGAAAGTCTGTTGCGAGGTGATCAAATCTGCCTTGCGGGTGGCTAGGTCGGCTTCCGCCTGCTTTTCATCCAGCGGTGCCATGGCACCTACTTCGACTCGTTTTCTATTTTCTTTGAAAAGCCGTTCAGCAAGTTCCAGCGCCTTTTCCTGAACCTTCACATTTTCCCTGGCTTGAATAAGGCTGTAGTAGGCGTTCTCAACATTGTAAACCACGGTCATCACCTGGTCTTGAAATTCGAGCTCGGAAACTTTCAATCGATTTTTGGCCACGGCGATGTTCAGCCGGTCGGTATCGAAAAGGAAATTGCGCAACAACGGCTGTCGCAGGCTCATGCTGGCGCCACCGGTGCTCGACTCAAAAGGGGTGAGTCCGGTGACACCATACCGGTTTTCCGCGTCGCCGGCAAAACGGTAGGTCATCCCGGTGGGAAGTTTTCCCGACAACCCGGTGCTAAAATCGTTGGCGTCAGTTCGGGAGGTTGGAATCGGCCGGTTCTGGGCGTCAAACCCGCCGCCGCCCTGGTTAAAAATATGATCGTAAGAGCCGCTCAAGACCGGGTCGTACCCGGCATAGGCGATGCTGACGTCAAAACGGCTCAGGCCGGGATTGAACTTCTGGATCTTGATGTCGATGTTGTTATCCAGTGCAAGCTCAACACATTCCTTCAATGTCAGAGAATGGACGGTTCCGTTGTTGGTGCTGGAATTGGACTGGGCAAATGCGGGCAACGCGCTGACAACAGCCGTGGCAATCCCGGTGGCTACTTTGATCTTAAACATGAGTCATGTGGAGGTTGCAAAATTTCAGACCGTACGTCAATCAAGCCGGACTTTAAAAGGGAATCATTTCATTTAATCCCTGTTGGATGCTGATCTGACAAAGCAGTTGCAAACCATATTCAATCTACTCCTCGGACAAGAAGCACTGGGGAAAAGTTTCATTTTTCTTCTTCTTTTCTACGTCATGCCACCCGCAAAAGTCGAAAATTTGTTCAGACAGGCTCTCACCTGATCCTGCCCAATTTGTATTCAGTCGGATTTTGTGACCTAAACTGCGGTCAAGTGGCGTTTGAATCGCCTTCCTTGCTTGCCACGTAGCTGGCAACCACAAGGTCTCCGGCGACATTGACGGTGGTGCGGCACATGTCGAGGAAACGGTCCACACCAAGGATGATGGCAATATAAGCAGGATTGATGTTGTAACTGGAAAGCACCAGGGCGATGAAAGGGATCGAGCCGGAAGGGACGCCGGCCGTTCCCAGGCTTGCAAGGATCGCCAGGTATGCGATCCCGATCTGATCCGCAAAAGAAAGAGGCACGCCAGCCAGCTGGGCCAGGAACAAAACCGTGACACCTTCATACAGAGCGGTCCCGTTCTGATTCGCCGTGGCACCGACGGTTAAGACAAAATCCCCGATCTTTTTTGGAATCTTAAGATTTTCTTCAGACGCCTTCAGCGTGGTGGGAAGTGTCGCTGTGGAGGAAGACGTGGAAAAGGCCGTGAGAATCACCACTTTGATCCGCTTGAAAAAATCGAGGGGATTGGTTCCGGCAAATACGCGGAGAACGATGCTGTAAACCCCGAACATGTGCAGGCAGAGCCCGATCAGAACCGTGACGACAAACCAGCCCAAAGCCAGAAGCAGTTCCGCCCCGTAACGGGCGGTGTTGTTGAAAACCAGGGCCACGACCGCGAAAGGGGCGAGCCACATGATTCCATTGACCAGTTTTCCGCACAACATGGATATGGCCTCAAAACATTGCACCAGCGGCTTCGATTGTTCGGGGCTTAAAAGCATCAGCGCGCTCCCGAAGGCCACGGCAAAAAACATGATGTGAATCAGATTGGGAGGATCTGAGGCCAATGAAGAAAAAATATTGGAGGGAACAAGCGTCTTGACCAGCCTCGCCATCGGAGTTTCCACCGTGGTCGCAGCCTTGATTTGTGTCACCTGCTTTTCGGTTTCAGCGGCGAACCGGGTTTGCAGCCGGGTGGCGAGTTCTGGATTTATCCGGGTTCCCGGCTTGATGGTGTTGGCCAGTCCCAAACCTATGGCGACCGAAATTGTGGAAATCACCAGGCAAGCCACAAACGAACGGAGCCCGAGCCGTCCGAAAGTTTTCAAGCTTTTTAAGTTTACGATGGACAGGACGAGCGAAGAAAAAATCAGGGGAACCACCACCATCAAAAGCAGGCGCAGGAAAAGCTGCCCGACCGGCTCGGTGACATTGCGGATAAAATTTCCCAAGGGAACGGATTCGTCCCCGCAAATTTTATGGGCCGCCAGACCGGACAAAACTCCCAGGATCAATCCCCAGAGTATTCGTGTGTGAAGAGCCATTTTGAAACGGTCACGGCCTTGAGTGGTCATAGTTTTTTTATCTCAGACCAGAGCGGCTCCAGATCTTTTTCGGCCAAACCCATCTTCAGGATTTCCTTCCGATCACCTGATTCAGTCGCACGATGAAACCAGGCGCGGGCCTTGTCGAGGCGGTTCATCTGGCAGGCGTAACAGGCAAGATTGAAGGCGATGATCGGTTCGCGGGGGAATCTTGCGGCACCCGAAAGCAAATTGTTCCACGCATCAAGCACTGTGCCGCCGGGAACGCGACGGCTGGAATATCCGAGATGTATCCAGCCTGAAGGGTTTGCGGGATCTATCTCGATCAGGGTCTTCGCGATTTTCAGCGCTGTCTCCCATTCCGACAAGGCCGCACGGATGCCCCATTCGACGCCAAGCGCCTGGGCGCAGTTTCGCAAAGAAGCGTCCAGTTGATCCAGTTCTATGAGAGCCTCCCGTGGATTGCCCAACTCCAGCCAGCCGACCGCGGCTTCTATAAAAAATTGATTGGGAGGAGGGAGCACCTGGTCAAAATAGGCAGGCAGGACGGCGTCTGAAAATACTTTTTTCCATCGCGCTGCTGATTTACCTCAAAAAAAACGCGCACACACAGATTTCCGAACGTCTCCCGGGTCTGCCTTGCTCAATAAACTCCCTTGGCCAGGACCGCTTCCGGGGAACGTTGAATCAGTTCGATTTCATAACCTTCGGGAGCGTCGATGAAGGCGAATCCACCGGTCCCATCGGGTCGCATGGTCGGTCCGTCCGAGTATTTGAGCCCTAGTTTTTCAAGGTGATTTCCGAACTCTTCGAGGCTGTCCACCGCGAAGGCCAGATGGGTGAGGTCGGTCTGCACCACCACCGGTCCGCTGTCTGGAAAATGGCAAAGCTCAATGGTTTCTTCGCTCTCGGCGGCTTTAAGAAAAACGAGCTCCGAACCCCTCGGAGATTTGTGCCGGCGCAATTCTTCCAGCCCGAGCACCTGTTTGTAAAACTGCACGCTTTTTTCCAAGTCATTCAACCGGTAGCGTGTGTGCAAAAGTTTTTTCACCTTGACCATGATTGAAGCCTAGTTGGCCCCGAAGATCTGCACAAGCCTGGGGGTTCAAGTGTTCGAGTGAATTCATGCGCTCGGCCCGGCTTCGCCGCTGGTGCCATGTATCCGCACGCTCCCAAAGTATCGATGCCTCCCCCTCCCCGCAATCGTTGGAGGCGAGCTCTTGATCCTCCTTGAAAGAAATGCCCTGAGGTTCGGATTTTATTTCTCGATCGATGGTTTGAGGGCGAAGATGGTGGTTTTAAGCGCGAGTTCGATCATCAAAAAAGGTTTGGCAATGTAGTCGGTGCCTCCGCTCAGCGCCCCCTTGGTCCGGGCATCAAATCCCGCCAGGCTGGTCACATAGACAACTGGCGTGAGCTTGTTGATATCGTCCGCCCGGATCGCGCGGCAGAGGTCGAACCCGGACATTTCCGGCATTTCCACATCGAGGAAAATAATGTCAAACCGGTTTTCCAGCACCAGGTTCAAGGCAATCTCCGGATTGGCAACGCTGACTGCTTTAAAACCGGCAAACTCAATCGAATCATGAATCGCCCTTCGGGAAATGGGGTCATCGTCAACCACCATTCCAAGGGCCGTTATGTTCATGTCGGGCTCGTCATCCCAGGAAAGATTCTTGAGCATCTTTTCCAACATGTCGGCGGCATGCCCCAGGGTTCGAAGTGTGGACGGGTTGATGTTTTTGGGTTTGGAATGGAGCTCGCGTAAAAAACTTTCAGTCGCCTGACTGAGCTGCGCCACGCGGGCGAAACCTGCCATTGCTGAATAGCCAGCAAGAGAATGGGTCGCTTTGCAAAGCTCAAAAAGTTCGGGCAGTTTGGAGCCTGCACCTTCGTAAATCACTTCTGGAAGGCTTTTTTGATCCCTGCGCACCTTCAGACTGGTGCCTGGAGAATTGCGTTCGCTCTTGACGAATCCCCGCATTTTTTCTCGCAACTCATCCATGATATCCGGAATTCGAGTGCAAAAACCCTTGCGGATTGAGCTGCCCACGTCCAGATCCCTGTCAACATCTGAAACCGAAACCTCAGGCTCGGCATGAAATGACTCTTCATCAAACAGTTGAATCCCGCCCGAGCTCTCCTTGGCGACCGGCAATTCTACCGGCTTCGGAGGCATCGCAGCCACCGGTTGAAGGCTGGGCAGCTTGATTGAAGACACTATAGGACCAGAGGGCCGCTCCGAATGGTCGTCAAAAACGAACGGGGGGGGAACGGAAGCTTGAGGCTTGATGGTTTCCGTTCCAGGCAAGCCGAAAACAAACGAGCCACCTGCTTCAATAGGCGGAGCAGGCAACGGTCCCTTTCGCTGTGCTTTGGGAAGGCTTCGGCCTGAAACGGTCGGAGTGGTCATCGCCTTTTCCACCGCATCCACCAAGTCATTTGGCTTGCACCTGGTTTTGGTTAGCACCTTGGTCGCACCCGCCTGCCAGGCTTCTTCCATTAATTTGGTGAGATAGGTATTGGTGAACACCACGACCGGTATTCGTTCAGTCGCTGGAAGGCTTCGAACCTGTCGCAACACTTCCACTCCCGATAGCTTAGGAATTTGCAGATCAAGCAGGAGGACGTCCGGCGGCGAGTTTCGGATCATCGCCATACCCACCTCACCATCCTTGGCGTTAGAGACCCGGAAACCGGACCTCTTGAAGATTTCAGAATAAACGTCGGAGATCACAGGATCGTCTTCGATAATGAGAATGGAGCGTTTCATTTTTTCCAGGGTTGTTGTGCCAGATCCGATTCCATACTGACCAAAATCTGACGGCAGTTGAGATAAATGTCACGACACCTCGCAGCTGTCAGGTCCGCACCGGCGTTTTCCAGGTTCCTGAACGACGACGCAATTTTTTCTGCGCCGCAGGTCGCGCAACTTCCGGCAAGCCGGTGTGAAAGGCGTCGCGATTCAACCAGATCCCCCGCTTCAATGGCCTTTTCCAGTTCGCCCAGACCGTTTTTCAGTTCCCGGAGAAAAAGCGCGGAAAGCGTGTTCATCCGGTCGGCGTTGCCGAAAGCCAGCTGATCCAGCTGTTCAAAATCCCAAGTGCCCCCTGTCTCCGGCATCAATTCTAAAAATTTCGGTCCGCGTTCCCTCTTTTTTTCCACCGGAACGGGAGGCACCACGTTTGCCTCGGACACTTTGCCTGCGGCGGGAACATCCAGCACAGTGGCAAGCGCAGACTGCAATTCGGTTTTTCGCAAAGGCTTTTTCAAAACAGCGTTCATGCCGACATTAATACACCGCTGTTTTTCAGCCTCTTCGGCATCTCCCGTGATGGCGATGATCAGGCAAGGCTTTGTGCCGCGCGCTGTTTCCATCCCGCGAATCGCCGCAGTGGCTTGAAAACCATCCATCTCCGGCATCTGACAATCCATCAAAATTCCATCAAAGCTCTTCTGGCGCACCATCTCAACGGCCTGGACCCCATTTTCCGCCATGTCAGAGGTATGGCCCAATTGAGCCAGAACTCCGCATGCCATGTGGAGATTAATCTTGCTATCGTCTGCGACAAGTATGTGCACGGTTTAATGATGTTATCGGTTTACTTTTTCCACTGGTTCAGTCTGTTCTCGAGTTCTTTTCGCAGGTGGACAAACTGCCTTTTGAACCGGGCGAGCTTTTCTGCGCGATCAGCGGCGTTGCCCGGGCTGTTTTTGATCCCCACCAAAATCTCCTGCAATGGTTTGGCTCCGAAATTCGCAACGACTCCCTTGATTTTGTGCACTGCCGACAGGATGACTTTGGGATCCTCTTGCTGCATGGCTTTCTCGAACTCGCTCATCAAACTGTCTGCTTCGGATAAAAAAGTTTGGACCACTTCTCCCGCAAGCTCTGGACTGGCTCCGACCAGGCTAAACAGTCCTTCCTCATCAAATAATGAAGCCGACCCAGACTCCTCTTCTAATTCCAACGGCTCCGATTGTCGGCTGGCCTGATGGTGGTCTAGCAGAGCGCGAAATTCTTTCAGCCGCAACGGTTTTGACAAAAATCCTGACATGCCTGACTCAAGGCAGTTGACCCGGTCCGACTCCATCGCATAAGCCGTCATGGCGTAAATCGGAGTCACCAGGTTCGGATTGATCGGGTTCCCACGAATGGTCCGCGTGGCCGCCAACCCGTCCAGTTCGGGCATCTGAACATCCATCAAAATGACATCGAACTTTTGTTCCAAGGTTTTTTCAATCGCCTGCAATCCATTTTCCGCAACGGTCACCAGACATTCGGCCTTGGTCAGCAAACCGATGGCCAGCGTCCGATTTGTGTGATTGTCCTCCGCCAGCAGCACCTTCAACCCCGGACACGCATGAACCGGTGCCAATCGGGATTCCATTTCGGGAAACCGCCTGGATTGTTTCAAAACCTGGATGAGCTCGCTCGGAAGGACTGGTTTGGAGAGGGTGTCGTGGGCTCCCATGTTCCTGCAAAATTCCATGTCGGAGAGCGTGCGGGAGGCGCTGAGAAGCATCACCACCCGGATCGTGTCACGCTTCAACAAAAATGCGCCGACCCACTCTTCTCCGACCAGAGGAACGGCAAAACCGGAGTCAAAAAACACAAAGTCAAAGTGAGCATCCCTCAAACGTCGTACTGCTTCCGCAGGATCGTCCGTGAATTCACTGATCAATCCCCATTCCTGGAAATACTTCAGCATCACATCCCTGGTCCGGCAAACCGGCAGGGCGATAAATGTCTTTTTTCCAGCCACCGCCGCCAGTCCGCAGCGAAGGGGTAAAGCTCCCGGACAACGGCCAAATGGAAGTGAGAAGCAAAAATTGCTTCCTTTGCCAGATTCGCTTGTGAAGGAAAGCTGGCCGTCCATCAACACCACCAGTTCTTTGGAGATGCTCAGGCCAAGACCGGTTCCGCCAAATTTTCGGGTGGTTGCGGCTTCCGCCTGGGAGAATGCCTGAAAAATCTTGTCACGCGCCTCGGCTGGAATTCCGATCCCGGTGTCTTGAACGGAAAAGGTTATCGCCATCAAATCCCCGGTGCATCCATCTTCGTGAATTGTTATCTCCAGGAAAACAGAGCCTTTCTCAGTAAACTTGATGGCATTGCCGATGAGGTTCAGAAGGATCTGGTTCAATCTCGCCGGGTCACCGATGATCTGGTTCGGAATGTCGCTGGAAACTTGGGCCGCAAGCTCAATCCCCTTCTTCTCCGCCTGCGAAGCGAGCGGACGGAGGATTTCGTTGAGCGATGAGAAAAGGTTGAACTCGATCTTTTCCAGTTCTAATTTGCCCGATTCAATTTTGGAAAAATCCAGGATGTCGTTGATGATGCGCAACAGCGACTCGGCAGAGTTTCGAACGAGGGTCAGATACTCGCGTTGCTGCGACTGAAGATCGCTTTCAAGAACCAGTTGGGTCAGGCCGATGATCCCGTTCATCGGAGTGCGGATTTCATGGCTCATATTGGCCAGAAACTCCCCCTTTGCCTTGTTGGCCTTTTCAGATTCCTCTTGCGCCCGCCGCATGTTGAATTCCGAAAGTTTTTCACGGGTGATATCGGTGTTGGTCTTGAGAATGGAAACAGGGTTTCCTCGTTGATCCATCCGCAAAGCCCACCTGGAAGAGACATTGATCTGCCGCCCGTCCTCGCATGTTTGAATCACCTCGCCCGCCCAATTTTTTTGTTTGAGCAGCAGGTCGTGCAGTTCGGAAATCGGCTTTGGAAAAACAGTGTTTAACAGGTCGGCATTGTTCCTCCCGAGCACCGCTTCGCGTTTATATCCGTAAAGCAGCTCGGCCGCGTCGTTCCAAAAGGTGATCCTATGTTCCATGTCACAAACCACTATGGCGTCGGAGGTCAGATTAAGGAGTGATGCCTGTTCCTGAAGGACGGTGGCGAGCAGCAAAAGCCGGTCCTGGTTTTCCTGAGATTTCCTCACGGCCACCCGCAACTCCAGCAACGCCATCACTTGGCGGCTGAGTGCCTGCAAAGCCTCCTTTTCCTCAGGCAGAATTTTCCTCGGAACCTGATCAATCACGCAGATGGTTCCCAATGGCAGATTGTCCGATGTCACCAAAGGCGCTCCCGCATAAAAACGAATTCCGAGCCCGCCGGTGACCAGCGGATTGTCGGAAAACCTGGAATCCCGGGCGGCGTTTTCCACCACGAACAGATCGCGACCAAGTATGGCATGGGCGCAGAACGACACATCCCGTGAAGTCTCTCTCACATCAATGCCCAATGATGCCTTGAACCACTGCCGTTTCTCGTCAACCAGCGAGATCAGTGCCATCGGAGCCTTGCAGATATACCCGGCTAGTTTGACGATGTCGGTGTAGTCGAGTTCGAAATCGGAATCGAGGATTTGATATTTTCTCAAACGCTCCAGGCGTTCATCCTCGTTCGCTGGAAGCGGATAGGGTCGTGCCGTCAAGTCGGGATCCGGATGATCCCTCTCAATTGAATTGTTGAAAGCCATAAGCAGACTGCGGTGGCAACCACCCAAACTTAACGGCAACAGCCTGGTTTGCCTACTTCTCTTTTGCCCCCAAGTCCCCGGATTCCCCGGATGCCTGAATAGGCGACTCGGACGGTCAGTCTTGATTTACTTCATGACCACAAGAATTCTTTTGCTGCTTTTGATTCCCTGCCTGTCGGGATGTTTGCCCCCAACATCAACCATGGATCAGGGATCAAAAATATGGGGGGGAATCTGTTGTCCTGGCAGGGACAGTTCCTGCCAGGTTGGCCTTCCAACCTGTTGTCAAGGGCTCCATCGTGGTGCGCAACCAGTATCGACCGGATGCATCCGGGGTTTTGGTTTATGATCTATTCCACTTTCCCACCCAACCCGAGCTGGCACTTCGGATCTCATAACATGGCCGCTTATGCCAGCGCAGTGGAAAAAATTGCCTGGGAAAAACAGTGCGCTTTTGCGGATGTTCACGGAAACTGGATAAAACTTCTGGAGCGAAAAAAATGCGGGGATCTACTGGGAAACAACATCAACCATCCCAACGATTTTGGGCACTGGGTTTATTTTCAGGTGCTGGAATCCCTGGGTTTGTAACGCCGCCATACCATCACCATGAACTCCAAACCCGACTCTAGAAAATTCGCACTCCTAATTCTCCGGATGAGAGGAATCCTCCTTCTGTTCCTGCTGCCGGTGGCGGTTTTTTCCTCCGCCAACAGCCGGGCTGAAGAAAGCGGCATGAGCGTGGGTGTGGCCCAGATCGACATCACGCCAGATTACCCGGTTCGATTGAACGGATTCGGCTTTCGCAGGGCGGAGTCGGAAGGAATCACTCAAAAAATCTGGACCAAAGCCCTCGCTTTTCACGATCCCACGAATGGTCCCGCGATTCTGATCACCTGCGACAACCTCTGCATCACCGGAGAAATAACCGATGAGATCGCGCGCAGGCTCTCTTTAAAAGCCGGCGTCAAACCCGGACGTCTCACGATCACGGCCACCCACACCCACACCGCGCCCATGCTCAGAAACGCAGCTCCCGCGATTTTCAGCACCGACATTCCCGCCGATCATCAGGAACGGATTGACCGTTACACCCGCGAACTGACGGACAACCTGGAAAAGGTGGCGCTCGCCGCCATAGAAGATATCAAACCAGCCAGACTCAGCTGGGGGATCGGAAAAGTGGGATTCGCGGTCAACCGGCGCACCAAAGGAGGCCCGGTCGATCACGACCTTCCAGCGTTGGTTGTCGCCGGTTTGGATGGGAAACCGCGCGGCATCTATTTCAGCTACGCCTGCCATTGCGTAACCCTTTCGAACAACAAAATCAGCGGCGATTGGGCCGGTTACGCCCAGGAAGCGATTCAAAAGGAACACCCCGGAGTCATCGCGCTGGCATCGGTCGGATGTGGTGCCGACTCAAATCCAAATGCAAGAGCCACCGCTGAGGATCCGGAAGCTTCCGCCCGCCAGGGTGCTGAGATCGCGAGCGAAATCCGCAGCATGTTGAAGGGCGTTTTGAGGCCGGTTTTGACCCCGCCACAAACCATGCTCTCAAACCTCGACCTCGCTTTTGATGCTCCGCGAACGCGTTCGGAATGGGAGGGTCGCGCCACGAACGCCAACCAAGCCATTGCCTACCACGCCAGACTCAATCTGCGCCGGATGGACCGCCGGGAACCAATCCCGACAGAGCTTCGTTATCCGATTCAAACCTGGTGGTTTGGAAACGATCTGGCCATGATTTTTTTGCCGGGGGAAACCGTGGTCGACTACTCCCTGCGGCTCAAAAAAGAGTTCGACCGGTTTAGAATCTGGGTTCACGGCTATTCCAATGACGGACGTTGTTACATCCCGAGCGAAAGAATTTTAAAGGAGGGTGGCTACGAGGGAGGCGGTGCCATGGTGTATTATGACATGCCTCAAAGTTTTGCCCCAGGTTTGGAGCAAAAAATAATCGATCAAGTCCGGCGGCAGATGCCCGCAGGTTACGCCGCCCTCGAAGGAACTGAAGGCACACGCCCGGTTTCACCCGATGAATCGCTGAAACTTTTGCATGCCAAACCAGGTTTGAAAATTGAGCTGGTGGCCTCAGAACCGTTGATAGCCAGTCCGGTGGCCATCGACTGGGGGCTGGATGGAAGACTCTGGGTCTGTGAAATGCGGGATTACCCTTCCGGCCTGGACCAGAACTGGAAACCAGGGGGCCAGATCAAGATTCTGAAAGATGGTGATGGAGATGGACGTTACGACGAAGCGATCGTTTTTCTCGACAACCTTCCCTTCCCCACCGGTGTCATGGTCTGGGGAAAAGGGGCTTTCATATGCAGCGCACCGGACATCCTCTACGCGGAGGACACCGACGGAGACGGCAAAGCAGACAAGGTTGAAAAAATATTCACCGGTTTCGTCACGGAAAATTTCCAGGCGCGGGTCAACGGCCTGACCCTGGGACTGGACAATTGGATCCACGGCGCGAACGGACTTTTGGGCGGCGTGATTTCCGGGCCATCCCTGAAAGAAAACACGGTCAACATTCGAAATCGTGATTTTCGTTTTGATCCAGCCGCCAGGCGATTCGAACCGGCCACCGGCATCAGCCAACAAGGCAGGACGCGGGACGACTGGGACAACTGGTTTGGTTGCGACAACAGCCGTTTGCTTCTTCACTATTCTGCCGAGGATCGGTATTTGCGCCGCAACCCATCGATGCCTTCCTTCCAGCCCGTGATCCATCTCGAAGAGGCTGCCGGCAGGGCTCATTTGTTTCCCAGGAGCCGGCTGCAAGACCGATTCAACGATCCAGACAATGCCAACAAAGTCACCGCTGCTTGCGGGGTCGCGATTTACCGCGACGTATGGCTGGGAAAAGAATACGAGGACAACGCCTTCATTTGTGAACCTGTTCACAATCTGGTTCACCGAAAAATCTTGAAGCGGGACGGATCCCAGCTCACAGCCGGGCGGGCGGCGGACGAAAAAACTTCCGAGTTTCTGGCTTCGGAGGACAACTGGTTTCGCCCCGTTCAAGCCCGGACAGGTCCCGACGGAGCGCTCTACATCGTCGATTATTATCGATTCCTCATCGAACACCCCCGCTGGATCCCGGCAGCCAGACTGGCACAGATTGACATCCGCGCGGGTGCGGACAGAGGGCGAATCTATCGAGTTTTACCGGACGGCAAGAGTGCGGAGCCGATCTTAAACCTGACGGATTTTAAGGGCGAAAATCTGGTGAGCAGACTCGAAACCCGAAACGGCACGGAACGGGACCGTGTTCACATGGCCATGCTCGAAAAACCGGTCACCGAAAATGTACCTGCATTGGAACGAATGGTTCTAAAATCGGAACTCCCCCAGGCCAGAGGCCAGGCGCTTTCGGTGCTAAACGGTTTGAACCTGCTCAAGCCCGAAGTTTTGACTCTGGCAGTGAAAGACCGCGATTCTCGTGTGCGCCAGCTGGCGGTGCGCACCAGCGAATCATTTCTGTCATTGAGGAATCCAGCCCTGATATCCGCCTTGCTGAGCCTGACCAATGATCCCTCCCCCCTGGTTCTTGAACAACTGGCATTCACCCTCGGAGAATGGAGCGATCCGCGGGCTGGAGCGGCCCTGGCTGAACTCGCCCGGGCCTCAATGGAAAGCAGCCGAATGCGAATCGCCGTTCTTAGTTCGGCACCGGTCCATGGGAGCGATATTCTCACGGGATTGCAAAAAAACGGTGTTGGATTGAAATCAGATTGGATGGAGCCGCTGCTCATGGCCGCAGCCAAGTCCACGAACGACCACTTCATCAAGAAAAGCCTCCGGCACCTAGTCCGTGAATGCTCGGAAAACCCGGCCTTGGCGCCAAATTTTTGGCGTTTTCTCTCCAGCCTCAACGAATCATCAGGGCAAAGGGGCGTTCATTTGGATTCACTCCTTAATACAGAGAGCGATCGTAAAGTCCTGGAATCCGGGATCGCAAAAACATGGATCGAGGCTCGCCAAATTCTCGCTGACGAAAACAGCGATGAATCCTCCCGTGCCACCGCCCTCTCACTAATCGGGTCAGAGGAACAAAATGCCGCGGACAGAGCATTGCTGAGCCAGCTGGCAGCGGACCGATCTGAAAAGCTGAGGAGGTCGGCTCAAGAAATCCTGGCGCGACAGAAGGCGACCGATGTCCCAGGGAATCTCCTGGCCCGATGGCCTTCCACCTTTCCTCGAGCCCGGGAGGAAATAATCAGCCTGCTGCTCTCGCGTGAAGACTGGACCATCTCGCTCTTGAAAGCAGTGCGTTCCGGCAAGGTGGAACGAAACGAGATTTCGCTCGCTCAACGTCAACAACTCCTCAGCTCCTCCATTAAAGAGACTAGCGACCTGGCAGGCAGCCTGTTTCCCGTCATCTCGAACCGCAACCGGGAGAAGACCGCAGAACATTACCTGAGCAATCTGGGTCTCGGTAGGGCCGAAAAAGGAGCAGAGATATTTGCCACCGCCTGTTCATCCTGTCACCTGTTTAAGGGCCGAGGTTTTGCGCTGGGGCCGGATTTGGAACAGCTTAAAAACCGGGACGAAGGTTTTTGGCTAAAAAGCATCCTGGACCCCAATGCAGTGGTGGAACCGCGGTTCATGACCTACCAGGTGAGCTTGAGAGATGACCGGACCTTTCTGGGAATCATCCGGGATGAGACTGCTGGAGAAGTGACGGTCGAGATGCCCGGGGGAATCAGGGAAAAGGTTCAGCGCAGTCATATTCTCGAAATACTGCCCCAGAAACTTTCGATAATGCCGGAAGGTTTCGAAGATTTTATCTCCACGGCAGATATGGCGCATCTCATGGCTTTCCTTAAAAAGCCGCCGGGCGTGGATGAGGTTAGAGCTGGAGAATTTTCTCCGAATCCGGACACGTCCGGGGAAGTTTTGCGCAATCCCGCAGCGGTCGCCAAATTGATCCTCGACTCCCGGCAATCCAGCAATATCCGTGAGACCGCGATTCGATCCAATCCGCAGTTCGCCTCGGAATTAATTGTGGAAATAACACGCGATCTGACGTTTCCATCGCCTGAGGAATACATGCGGATTCCCTGGATCTGGCGGGTGGCTGTGGACTGCGGCAAAAGAAACGATCCGGCACCCATTCAAAAACTCCTGAATGTGTCGCTGCCCCGGAACAACGAACCGCTTCGTGACTGGCAGGCAGTGGTGATCGGAGGCGGGGTCATCAACGGCATCAGCGAGCGCGGATTCTGGCCGGCAAGCCGTGTCGAAGAGATCATCGGTTCAGACTCCCTGCTCCGGTCCCGCTGGCTGCGGGCTTTGGAACTCGCGTCCGCGATGGCGGATGATGTCAAAGTGCCCTCCGGAACACGCTACGACGCATTGCGAATGCTCGCCATGGAACCATGGGAAAAGCGAGGCCAACAGCTCGTCCGATACCTCACTTACAAAGACGACGTTGAAATCCAGATGGGAGCGGTCAGCGCCCTGGGCGACCTCGACCATCCTGAATCAGCGCAGGCTTTGATCAATGTCTTGCCCGACCTTGCCGACCGCAACCGGCAGCTTGCCGCCCAGGCTTTGCTCCGAAGTGATTCCAGAAAAAAACTGCTCCTGGATGCCATCAAGACCGGACGTTTAACAGTTCGGGACTTGGGCGATGAAGTGATGAAACAGTTGCGGTCTCAGAACAGTCGATGAGGAGTCTTTCCATGAGCCGAATGGGGGCGCGATTAAAAGTGGGTGAGATGATCCCGGTGGGAATGAAACTGATTCCAAAGTCGCCTCCGAACCTCCACGATCTGAAAAAGGCGGGAAGACTGAGCCAGATTTCCGCGTGGTGGAACCAGCGGCTGAAATCTTTGAGGCCAGTCGAATGATCGGAAATTGCTTTTCCACGACCTTGTTCTGCAATAATGAATGGCATGAAATCGATTTCCCACGAGGAGGCGGTGCAGGAACGTTACGCTGCGGCAGCGGGTAAAACAGAGGCATCCCTTTGCTGTCCCATCGACTACAACCAGCAACTCCTGCAGGCCATACCCCGCGAAGTCATAGAAAAAGATTATGGATGCGGCGATCCGACCCCGTTTCTACAAAGCGGAGAAACCGTCCTGGATCTCGGAAGCGGCACGGGAAAAATCTGCTTCATGGCCTCTCAAATTGTCGGCGCCACAGGAAAAATCATCGGCATCGACATGACCGACGAGATGCTGGAAGTGGCTCGGCGCAATGCGCCGCTGGTTGCGGCAAACCTGGGATATGCCAATGTCGAGTTTCGAAAGGGTAAAATTCAAGACCTGGCCCTGGATGTTGACACCTTCGACACACGGCTCAGGGAACGTCCCATCAAGGACGCTGCAACGTTTTGGGAGGCTGAAAAAATAGCCGAAGCACTCAGATCCGGACAACCGCTGGTCGCCACCGGCTCCATTGATGTCGTTGTATCCAATTGCGTCTTGAACTTGGTCGAACCCAGTTCCAAACGAGCGCTTTTTGCGGAGATTTACAGAGTGCTACGCCCGGGTGGCAGGGCTGTGATCTCGGACATCGTGTCCGGCAAACCGGTCCCAAAAGAAATGCAGAACGATCCTGAACTTTGGAGCGGCTGCATTTCCGGAGCCTTGCAGGAGGAAGAGTTGTTAAACGCTTTTTCCCAGGCCGGGTTTCATGGAATCCAGATCATCAAACGCGGGGAGGCTCCGTGGCAGACTGTTGCCGGGATCGACTTCCGTTCCGTCACGTTGCGGGCTTTCAAACCGCCGGAAGGGAATTCATCCGATCAAAATCGGGAGGTGATTTATCTCGGTCCGTTCAAAGAAGTTGTGGACGATTTCGGACACCGTTTTCAAAGGGGAAAACCGACGATTTTGAAGGGTGCTTTTTGCGGGCTTTATGCCGCAGACCCTTATCGGGATTTTTTTGCTCCCGGATCTGAAACGCTTCCGGCTTCCAAGACGAAACAAGAAGGCGGGTCATCCAAACCTGGAGATGATCAAAAGGGGTCGATGGACCTGATCAGGAACGGACTGGTCTTCTCAAAGAAAAGTGGAAACGATTGTTGCTGACACCTCTCATAAGCCTCGAATTTTCGTCGGGTGGGGAAGGCACGGATCATACCGGGGTTGCTGCCAGTTCTTTCCCGGTCGGGCAATACTTGCGGATCAAACTGGCAAAATCATGCCGGGTGAAAGGCTTTTGAAAGACTGCATTGATGACACCGTATTCCCGATACATCAGCTCTTTGGCATTCTCATTTCCGGAGATGATGACGATGGGGATCTGAGGTCCTAGCCTTTTGCGTGCCTCCACAGCCACAAACCAGCCGTCGATTTCCGGCATGTTCCAGTCGAGAACCAGCAGGTCGAAGGAGGTCTGTTCCAGAAGTTCGACCGCCTCGCGACCATCCTTTGCCGTAAACACCTCACAGCCAAGTGAGGAAAGGACGCGTTCAAACACAAAACTCACCACTGCTTCATCCTCCGCAAGCAGCACAACTAGTTTTTTGGAGTCCTTGTCAGGCATAAAATCTCAATAATGATTGTTGATCACTTTCAGCACAATCTCTGCCATGTCCAAATCAACCTCCTGACAGGCTTCTGCTGAAGCTCTCCTCCTTTCACATTCGACCAAATACGGGAGTGCTTGAGGTTTAAATCGGTTTGGGGGAGGTCACGGGGCGTGATTAAAAGTGGGTGAGATGTACAGAAGGAAAAGAAGGAAACCGAAAATCGACGCGAATTAACGCGAATAGAAAGTCACAAAATAGCAATTGGGGTGCGGCCACCATGATCACCGTTTCGTGACCGATTTCCAGGTGTCAGAAAGCCGTGGTATAACCCTTCTTTATTGGCGTCCATTCGCGGTTAAACTGAATTGTTACGATTTAATGCGGAACCCTGAGTTTTCAGGCGGGATTATTTACCGGGAGCAGCAGGAGCATCCTTCTGCTCCAGCGCAGCACGGATCTTTTTAGCCAGGGCATCCAACTCTTCCCTCGGGGCTTTTGGCGTCGATTCTTCAGCGCGATCTCCCCCATCACCGTGAAATCGGGGAACAACGTGGAGATGTGCGTGTTTGATTCCCTGCACCAACGAGCCGCTGTTCACGCGCAACTGGAAGGCGTCAGCTTTGATGTCGGTTTTTTTGATGGCCAGAACGATGCGTTGGGCCACACCCATCATTTCTTTGGCGGTCTCATTCGGAAGATCCAGCAGATTTTCAGAATGCTCCACCGGCACCACCAGCACATGCCCGGGATTTTTTGGGGCTATGTCCATAAACGCCATCACCCTGGCATCGCGGTAAACCTGTGACGCGGGGCTTTGTCCTTTGACAATCTCACAAAAAATACACGGTCTCTTCTCTTGAGCGGACGCGAAGGTCGCGAGGCAGACAAACATCAGGGCGATGAATCGTGACATGGTATTCCCGGGGTTGAAGTTTTGGTTTTATTTGCTGATACCGCGCTGAGTCGTCCGGACAAAGGCGATGAGATGATCCAGCTCCGGGGAACGTGGAAGATCCAGTTCAATCCGGGTCAAAGCATTCGGGATGGTGAGCCGTTCCCGGAACAATATCTTGTAAGCACCACGCAACGCCACCTGGACTTCTTCCGAAACTTTGTTCCGCTCCAGGCCGACCTTGTTGATCGTCCTCGTTTCCGCTGGATTCCCGTCGGCCAACATGTATGGGGGAACATCCTGGACCACCTTGGAACAACCTCCGATGATGGCCATGGTGCCGATCCGGCAAAATTGATGAACCGCCGCCAGACCACCTATGATGGCATGATCCTCCACGATGACATGGCCGGCCAGTGTTCCCACATTTGACATGATCACATGGTTTCCGAGATACACATTATGCGCGATGTGGCAGTAGGCAAGGATGTGGTTGTCCGATCCCACGAAAGTTTCTTCACCGTCGGCCGTGGCGCTGTGTACCGTGACGTATTCCCGGAATGTGTTCCGATCACCGATCCTTGTCCGAGTCACTCCGCCTTTCCATTTTAGATCCTGAGTTTTCAGGCCGATGCTGGCGAAGGGAAAAATCTCGTTGCCACCCCCCAGAATGGTGTGGCCGTCGATGACGACATGGGAATGCAGTTTGCAGGAACCGCCAAGAACGACATTTTCTCCTATCACGCAATAGGGGCCAATTTCGCAATCCGGCCCAATCGTCGCCCCTGGATGGATGATGGCTGTTGGATGAACCATAAAAAATCAGGGATCAACCAAAATAAACGTCACTTCCGCCTCGCTCACCACCTCGCCGTCCACCCGGCAAACTCCCTTGGCCCGGCCCACCTTGCCGCGGCTTTTGACCAGTTGCACCTCGATCGACAACGAGTCCCCCGGGCGTACGGGTTTGCGCCATTTGACACTTTCAGCCGACATAAAATAGGCCAGCTTCCCCAGGTTATCGGCCCGGCGCATGGTGAGAATTCCGGCCGCCTGCGCGATGGCTTCCAGCTGGAGCACACCAGGCATGATCGGATGACCCGGAAAATGGCCTTCAAAATAGGGCTCTCCGATGCTCACGTTTTTGATCGCCACGATCCTGTCCCCTTCAATTTTCGTGACTTTATCCACCATGAGAAACGGAAACCGATGTGGAAGCAGTTTCATCACCTGCATATTGTCCAGGGTCGTGCCATCGTGGACCAAAGGCTGCGTTGGATCCGGACCATCTTTCACTGGGGGCGGACCGAAAGTCTGGGCCGAGGAGATCGGCTTCCGTATTTGAGCCACGATCTGGCGCGCCAGCTCACAATTGGCCGCGTGGCTCGGTTTGATGGCAATCACATGTCCGGTGATCGGTCGGCCGATCAGAGAAAGGTCGCCTATGATGTCGAGGATCTTGTGGCGAACGAACTCATTGTCGTAGCGCAAAGGTTCGGTGGTCAAGATGGCGTCGTCCCGTATCACCACCGCGTTTTCCAGGCTGCCACCCTTGATCAGTCCGTTTTTGATCAGATATTCAATTTCTTCAAAAAAGCAAAAGGTCCGGGCGTGCGCGATCTCGGTTTCCCATGTTTCCGGGGAGATTTCCAGGCTGAAAAACTGGGTGAACCGTCCGGATTTATCGGCGCTGGTGCAGCTGATCTTGAACCGGTCGTGGGGAAAGATCGACATGATCGATTCGTCCACCTGTAGCTCGATTGGTGTTTGGACTTGAAAGGTTTCCCTGGGAAGGCCCTGAGGAACAAAACCGGCCGACTGAATCAATTTTACATACTCCCGGGCGCTGCCGTCGGCGATAGGTGGTTCATTCGAATCCAGCTCCACCACGGCGTTGTCGATGCCACGACCGGCAAATGCGGCCAGCACATGTTCGACAGTATGGATTTTTGCATTTCCTTTGGAGATGGTGGTGGAACGGTTGGTTTCGCTGACGTTTTCAACCCGGGCCTCTATTTCCGGTTTTCCTTCCAGGTCAATTCTGCGAAATCGTATTCCCGAGCCTGGGGCGCCAGGCAGGAAGTTCATCTCCACTTTATTGCCACTGTGCAGGCCGATGCCGGAGAAACTGGCGGTCTGACGCAATGTCTGTTGTTGTAACACGCGCGCATTAGAACAATCGACCAACGAGTTGGCAAGGGGCAGAATGAGTGTATCGACGAAAGCTGAAGCAGCCCCTTGACGCACCAGCGCCCTGCTGAACTTGCTGCATTTCGATGGACTGGACGCAACTTTTCATCTCTGCTTGCCGCTGTCTCATTCTTTGCATTCTTGTTCTCTTGAGGTCGCGGCGTTTGCCTTTAAGATGAAACGAGACGCTGACCCGATGAACGCAACAAATCTATTGGAACTTCCCGCATTCGACCCGGAATCCGGCCTGCTCAACACCATTGTCGAAACCCCCAGGGGCAATCGCAGCAAATATCACTACGATCCGGTTCGAAGACTTTTCTATTTGAAGAAGATGCTGCCGACCGGGGCCATTTTCCCGTTTGATTTTGGTTTCGTTCCAGGGACATTGGGCGAGGATGGAGATCCGCTGGACGTCCTGATCCTCAAGGAAGAACCGAGCTTTCCAGGCTGCCTGGTCTCAGCCCGTCTGGTTGGAATCATCGAAGCGCGTCAGACAAGGCTGGGAAAAACCATGCGCAACGACCGGTTGATCGCCGCCGCTGACGGGGACGCCCTCTTTTGCAACGTCAAAAAAATCAAGGACCTCAGCGCCCAGATCATCGACCAGATCGAACATTTTTTCATCTCCTACAATCTTTCGGAGGGGAAAAAATTTGAGATCATCAGAAGAACCGAAGGCGAGGCCGCCCGCAAACTGGTGCTGGCGGGACAAAATTCTTACATCGAAAATCGAACCCGCAAAGCAGAGCCGAAAATCACCCGGCGCTTGAGGACCGTCGAATAAAGATCAGGAGCTGGAAAAAGTTCACCGCCCGGTTCCGGGCTCCTGGAGGATATCACGTGCCGGGGTGCGGCCTTGCGGGAATGGAAAAGTAAAATGTGCTCCCCTTCCCCAGTTCACTTTCAACTCCCACCTCCCCACCGTGGGATTGCACGATGTGTTTGACGATGGAGAGTCCGAGCCCGGTTCCGCCCTGCTCGCGGGAGCGACCTTTGTCCACACGATAAAAACGCTCGAACACGCGATCCAGACCGTCCGCAGGGATTCCAGGACCGGTGTCCCGGACGGAAACCAGAACTTCGCCATTCTTGGTGCTTGCCTCCAGGAACACCGAGCTCCCTGGATGCGAATATTTGATGGCGTTATCCACCAGGTTGAAGAGAACCTGCTGGATGCGGTCGGCGTCCGCCTTGACGGCGAGGTCCGCCGGGAAGTCGTTAGAAATCGAAATGCGCTTCGCCAGGGCCTTGCTTTGAAGGTCATCCGTCACACGCTGAGCCACGTCCCTCAAGTGCGCGGTTTGCAGATTTAAAGCCATCTGGCCCGATTCAAGAAGTGATATGGTCAACAAGTCGTCGATGAGAAAGGTCAGCCGGTTGGCGTGTTTTTCGATGGTTTGTAAAAACTTTTCCGCAACCTCGGGATTGTTTCGGGCACCATCCAACAAGGCTTCGACATAACCTTTGATCAACGACAACGGGGTCCGGAGTTCGTGACTAACGTTGGCCACAAAATCCTGGCGTGTGGTTTCCAGGTCTTTGAGCCGCGTAACATCTTGAAAAACCAGGATCGCACCTTCCGGGACTTTGGAAGGACCGATGATCGATGATGCGGAGATTTGAAGGACCTTCAAACTTTGCTCGGAGATCGACAACTCAGCACCCACGATCTGCTTCTCGTTTCGCAACCGGTCCACGATCTCGGTTAGCTGATGCATGCCGAAAGCTTCGATCAAAGATTTACCGATGAGTTCCGAACGGGTCTGAAACATCCGCGCCAGGGACAAATTGACCAGCCGAATTTTTCCCGAAGCATCGAGAACCATGACCCCTTCCACCATACTGTTGAACAGCGCCTGCTGCTCGGCGTTCTGCTGCGCCACATGAGTGAACTGACGGGCTTCCCCGTCCGCGATGAGCCGTCGGAGATGCTCCACTTCGCTTCGAAGAACTTCGGTGTTCTTGCGAAAGCGGAAACCTCCAAAGATCAAGACAAGAACCAGAAAGACGCAAAGATAAACTGCCATAAAACTTTTAAGTGCCGGGCCGACCAGGACGTGTTGATCACGCAGCCTGCGTTTTTAAAGATGCCAGAAGCTCCCTGACCTTCTGCACCAGGTCGCGGGGACTCACCGGCTTGAACATGTAGTCGGTTCCCCCTTTGTCCAACGCCTCCATACGGACCGACTCCGAGGTGCAGCCGGTCAGAAAAAGGATCGGCACCCCGGCCATTATTTCTACCGAACGAATCCCTTCACAAACCGCAACTCCATCCATTCCGGCAAGGTGCAGATCCAGGATGATCAATTCGGGACGGAACTCGCGAATCAAGGCCGTAACATCATGCGGACTGGAAACCGTGGCCACCTCATAACCAGCGTGCTGGAAGGAATACGAGAGTAATTCCAGAAAATCCTCATCGTCATCTAAAATCAAGATGCGGGAGCTCATGGTCGTCGCCGGTGTTGCCCGGCTTCAGAATGATTGTTTTCCGGTATGGCGGATGTCCCGGGCCTCGCACAGATAGACAACTTCCTCGGCCACGTTCGTCGCATGATCCGCGATCCTTTCCAGTGATTTGGAAATGACCATGAGATTCAAACAACGGGTGATGGTCGCAGGTTTTTCCACCATAAAACTCGAAAGTTCACGATGGAGCTGCCGGTTGATCTCATCGACTTCCTTGTCGCGCGGAATGATCTGGCGCGCGCGCAGCGGATCCAGCTTGATGAAGGAGTCCAGCGCGGTCCGCAGCATCTCCAGGGCTATGCCCGACATCCTCGGGATATCCACGTATGCCTTTAATGGAGGTTCGCTGTTCAACTCAATGGTGCGTCTGGCAATGGTGGTGGCCTCGTCGGCAACACGTTCCAGGTTTTGTGAGATTTTCATCGCCACCGTGATCAATCGCAGGTCGGAGGCCAGCGGAGCCTTGGAAAGCAGTGAGATGGAAAGATCATCAACCTCCACCTCCAGCGCGTCCACAATGCTGTCCTGTTCCTTGACCTGACGCGCAAGGTCATCGTCGCGTTCAACAAGCGCCCGGATCGCATTGACTACCGAGGCTTCGGCCCGGCTGCCCATAATCAAAAGTTTTTCCTTCAGCTCGGTCAGTTCGAGATCAAAATGTCTTAGCATAATTTACTGGATCAACCAAAGCGTCCGGTGACGTAGTCTTCGGTCTGGCGGTTCGATGGGTTGGTGAAGATTTTTGAGGTGACGTCGTACTCGATCAATTCGCCCAGATAAAAAAAGGCTGTGGAATCCGAAATACGGGCGGCCTGTTGCATGTTGTGTGTCACAATGACAATGGTGAACTCCCTCTTCAACTCCAGAATCAGATCCTCGATCTTGGAGGTGGCGATCGGATCCAAGGCGGAAGCCGGTTCATCCATCAACAGGATGTCCGGTTTGATCGCAATGGCCCGGGCGATGCAAAGCCGTTGTTGCTGCCCACCCGAAAGCCCCAGGGCGGAACTGTTCAACCTGTCCTTGACCTCATCCCAAAGCGCGGCACCACGCAGACTGCTTTCCACCCGCTCTTCAATCGCGGTCCGGTCTGCCAAACCGTGCAGTTTCAAACCGTAAGCGATGTTTTCGTGGATCGATTTTGGAAACGGGTTGGATCGTTGAAAAACCATCCCCACCCTTTTCCGCAGTTCAATGACATTAATATTTTTCCGGTTGATCTCATGTCCGTTGATTTCAATCCCGCCTTCGATCCGGACATGATCGATCAGATCATTCATCCGGTTGAAACATCGGAGGAGGGTCGATTTGCCACAGCCCGAAGGTCCGATAAACGCCGTGACCAGCTTTTCGGAAATGTCGATTGAAATTTTCTTCAGTGCATGCGACGCACCATACCAGAGGTTGAGATCCTTGGTGGTGATGATTTTCCTGCGCGAAACCGATTCCTTTGATGGATTGTTCGAAAGCATAGGGCCGGTAAAGGTCAGCGTCATAAGATTAGTGAACTGAGCGCATCCGCGCCCTTATCTTGGCGCGGATGAGAACCGCAACCAGGTTCAAGCTGAAGGTGAGTATTAACAGAGTCAAAACTGTGGCGTACAACAACGGTTGCGTTTTGTCCACATTGGGGGATTGCGTGGTCAAGACCCAGACGTGGTAACCGAGGTCCATAAACTCCTGGTTCAAGGCTTTCGGAAGCGACGGCACAAATACCGCCGCGCCTGTAAACAATATCGGAGCCACCTCCCCCGCCGCCCTGCTGATCGCGAGGATTGCACCGGTCAGGATCCCGGGCATGGCCTGCGGCATCACCACCCGGGCTATGGTCTGGAGTTTCGTCGCTCCGAGGGCCAGGCTCCCTTCCCGAAGCCCGGAAGGAATGGCTCGGAGCGCTTCTTCCGTCGCCACAATCACCACCGGCAGGGTCATGACTGCCAGGGTCAGTGAAGCCCAGAGGAGGGCCGGTTTTCCCCATATCACTTTGTCGGACCCCGGATAAAATATCGCGTCCACATTGCTTCCGATGAAATTGATGAAAAAACCGAGGCCGAACAGTCCAAACACGATGGAAGGAACACCCGCCAGATTATTGACCGCCCCCCGGATGATCCGAGTTAGAACGGAGTGTTTTGGTGAATATTCAGTGAGGTAGATCGCGGTGATGACACCCACTGGAAGAACAAAAATCGTCATTAAAAAAACGCGCGCCGTGGTTCCGAGAATCATGGGCAACACCCCGGCCCGCTCCACATCGAACATCTGCTCTTCCAACCCTGCGGTGATGAACCTCCAGGAAAATTTGTCAAACCCGAACCAGGCAATGTTTCCGATGATCACCACCAGGATGGCGATGATCAGAAGCGTGGCGGTCAAAGTTAGACCAGTGCAGAGGATCGAACCCGTGTCTTTGCTGGATTTTTCAAAATCCATTTCAGGCCTGGCAACCTCCTGTTCCTTCAGAATGCTCACGAATTTCCCTCCATCCGCTTCTTGAGGCGCGTCATGACAAAGTCACCTGCCAGATTGGAAACGAAAGCGATCACAAATAAAACGCTGCCGATCATAAAAAGCATGGAGTAATGATGCCCGCCGAAAACCGTCTCCCCCATCTCCGAAGCGATGGTGGCGGTGATGGTACGTGTGGACTGGAAGAAATTCCACGACATGATGCTCGCGTTCCCGCTGGCCATGAGAACAATCATGGTCTCACCCATGGCACGTCCAAACCCCAGGATCACCGCGGCAAATATTCCGGGCAGCGCGGCCGGCACCACCACATGCCAGGCGGCCTGCCACTTCGATGACCCGAGCGCCAGCGCAGCCTGCAAAAAGGACCGGGGAACGCTGGTCAGCGCATCTTCAGCGATGGAAAAAACGACTGGAATGACCGAAATTCCCAATGCGATACCGGCGATGAAGGCGTTGAGCCGGTGCGTCGGATGGAGCCAGGTATCAACAAAACTGGCCAGGCTCAACAGGGCAAAAGCCCCGATCACAATCGATGGAATGCCGGCGAGCATTTCAATCACCGGCTTGATCACCTCCCGGGTTTTGCCCGGAGCGAGTTGGGAGACATAAATGGCCGCAAGAAGAGAAATCGGAACGCTGAAAAGAAGGGCGATGATGGTGACCTTCAGGCTTCCCACCACGAGCGGCCAGATGTTGTATTTATGCACATTGCCGACCGGTTGCCAGATGTTTTCCGGCTTGTCGTATCCAGACCATTGAAACGGTTTAAGAATGTATTTCCATTCGGTGGTGTCCAGCGTCGATTCGGGACTGTCCTGCTGCTCGGCCTTGGCCTCCGCACGGACTTCCAGAATCATCCGGAGATTCTCCGGTGGTGTGGCCGCAAATTCCTTCGGACTCATGCCCAGATGGGAGCGGAGTTTTTCCTTTGGGATCTTGTCCATGTCCGCAGGCGCAATATGTTCCGTGGCATCAGCGCTGTTTGCTTTACCCAGGAAAATGGGCATGGCTTCCTTGAAAATAAACACGCAGATGAGGAGAACCATAAAAATGGCGGACAAAGAGATGAAAAATATCCCTTTCTCGACGATGAACTCCAAAAAATTCAGCCGTCGAGGCCTGCCTACTTTCTCCCAGTTTTCCGACTTTGCTTGGTTCTCCATAATCTCAACTAAAAGGGCGGACAAGACCGCCTGACATTCTCGTCCGCCCATGATTGATCGCAGGAGGAACTGCAGATCAAATGATTTTGCTTGGCCAAATCTGAATTATTTTTCCCGAAGCTTGTCAGGGAGCGGGTAAAAACCGATTTCCTTGACCAGCGCCTGGGCCTCATCTCCACGAATCCATTTGAGGTAGGCTGCAACCTCATCTTTGTTCAAAGCGGGATTGACGTAAATAAAGAGGTAACGCCAGATCGGATAGGTTTGGTTGATCACGGTTTCTTCGCTGGCATGAATCGCTTTTGAGCTCGCATCTTTTTTCACCGCCACTGATTTTGCGCCGCCGCCATAGGCCGCACCACCGTAACCGATTCCATTTTTGTCCCTGGTGACCGCCTGCAACAATGCTGCGGTGCCAGGCATCGTTTGGGCCGAGGCCGCAAAGTCTTTGCCCTTCAGCACATGTTCCTTGAAAAACTCATAGGTTCCCGAGTTGTTCTCACGGCTGTAAACTATGATAGCCGCGTCATTTCCCCCCACTTCCTTCCAGTTCTTGATCTTTCCGGTGAAAATGCCCTCAAGCTGGGCCAGGGTCAGTTCGGAAACCGCATTGTCATTGTGGGCATAGACGGAAAGGCCGTCCAAGGCCACCTTGTATTCCGTCGGCCTCTTACCAAAAGCCTTGATGCAGGCTTCAATCTCATTCGCCTTGATCTTGCGCGAGGCATTGCAAAGGTCGGTGGTCTGATTCTGCATCGCGGCAAACCCGGTTCCTGTCCCGCCGCCCGTCACCTGGATTTTTGTCCCGGTATTTTTCTGGCTATAAACTTCAGCCCATTTCTGAGCCAGAACCACCAGGGTGTCGGACCCTTTGACAGATATATTCCCTGCCTGAACAGCGGAAGTAAGCAGAACGGCTGCAACTCCCAGAATGATTTTTTTAATTAATTTCATAACAGTTTCCTCTTTTTTCTCTTTTTCTCTTTATTCGGTTTAAAATTTCCAATTGGCATCGACCTGCAGCCGGTTGACTTGTCCATCAATTTTGGCCAGCGCCGGATCTTGAATCAGGTCGGTGATAAAATAGGTCACATTGAATGTGATGGCGTTGTATGGGGAATACCCTGCCTTGAGAATATGCCCCCGGACGTTCGTTCCAGAACGGTAACCCGTTCCGTCGGTGTTGCGAGGACCCGTGGCCCGGTAAATAGCACCGAAGTCCGAATCAGGCAGTTCCTCATACCAGGCATCCCCCTCCAGCACCTTGTAACGGTAAGACAAATCCCATGTTCCCTTTTTCCCCGATTTTCCAATGACCGCGCCAAAGGAGTAGGCATCGTTGTTCTGGCTGGCGGCCGGGTTGTGCATAAAATCCCCGATTACACTGATTGGAAACGGGCCCGCATACATCGGAAAAGATGGAAGGGTGTAGGTCACGCTCGCATCCACCACCACGGGATTGTAACGTTCAGTCAGTGCGCCCGCAGCGTTTCTGCTGTTGCCACTGCTTTGATTCGGAACGGCGGGGGTGGTCAGAGCTGATTCCCGATACAGATGCAACGCGGCAACCCCAAGGGAGGTTTTGATTTTCTCGCTCCAGGGAGAATCGAGCCGGATCTGGGCTCCAAAAAGCCATGGATCGTTGCTGCTGCCACTGCTTTCATCCAAGGCAAACTGACCGGCGATAAATCGCAGGGTATGATCCTTGGGAAGTTTGATCCGGAACTCCTGTGCAAGACCTTCAGGTGTGTAGTCTTGGTCGAAGACCATGTCGGAGAACACAAAAGGATTGAGCATTTTACCGACCGTGAGGCTCAACCCCACATGTCTATATTCGGGCGACCATTTGCCGTAGGCCAGGTCGATATAAACACTCTTCTTGGAACCGTTGTCCTGAAACGTCTGATTCCCGGAAATCGGGTCACCGCCAACACCGCCCGACGCAGGTTCACTCGATGTCAGCCTCAGCCCGACTTCCAGGTTGTCGGTTAGATTCGCGATGGCTCCGAAACGGAGGCGGTAACGGAAACGATGCCGGTCAACCAGGGGGCCGTAATCCGAGAAGTTTTCATAACGCCCGCGCACGTCACCATTAAGCTTCAGGCTCGTGACCCATTCCGGCATGCCGCTCTTCACGGAGTAGGCCTTGTTAAAATCCTTGTCCACCTCCTCGCGGAGTTCGTCGCCTTCAGTGACGCTCAAAACTCCCTTTTCAACCAGTTTGTCTATGAGGGCGTCCGAAGACTGGGCAAATCCGTCTGAAGCACCGAGGGCCAAGGACGCCATGGCGCAGACGACCGCCTTATGAATATTAAATTTATAACTTTTCATGTGTATCGTTCAACTAGGTTGAACAATGATTTAAAACAACTAGGTGACGGAACCGAGTCGTAAATGTTACAAACTGGTTACAAGCTCGCTCTGAAGCGAACTTTGTAACAATCCAGCCCCTGCCAGCCGATATTTCGCTCAAACTTTGGTCAAACTTCCCGAACACGAATCAAAATAAAGTAGTTTCAGTCGTTTGCGGGCCATTTCCTGAAAGGGTAATTCGTCGGCTTCGACCCAATCCTTGACATCCGATTCGCACCCTTCCCAATGCAGCCCCATGCCAAAATTCTTGTCGTGATTATTGATCGACCAGACCTGGCGGTAAAGTTCGGCCAGACAAACCTGGATGGAGGAAAGATTTCCGATCAACTGTTTCTTCAGTTTGGCGGGAGAGCATGAGGAAAGGACATGGAATTTCTGCAAAGCGGGATCGTTCTCCACGACTTGTTGCATCTCAAGAAACGACCGGACCCCGACCGCGCTGAAGAAAGTGTACCCGGCAAGAAACGGTTCAAATTGTGACGAAACCATCCCCTTATTTCTGGCTTCAGAACGAAACATCAAGAACTCCTTGGCGATGCCGCTGGCGTAAGCAATCAGGGACGGTTTGTCGAGCCAGTCCAGAAAACTGTCCGGCACCAGACCGTGGGACATTGGATTTTCACAAACATCAATCGTCATGATTGCAATAAACCTCACAGCAATGTCGTTAACGTGGCGGCGAAGTTACGATTTAACAAATAAGCAATAAGCCGTCCGTGACCCGCAGCGGTGGAATCCCGCAGGCAGCTTGAGAATTCCGAATAGATCCCGAAAACGTGCGCTGCGCCATGGGGTTTCGTCTGTTTGTGTTTGAAGCTTCGCGAGTTATTGCGCTGCTGGTTCCGCCGTAATTTCGGGAAATGGCAACGTGCTGCGAGTCGCAGACTCGCGGTCCGGCGGAGCGCGGGTCTGTGACCCGCAGCGGTGGAATCCCGCAGGCAGCTTGAGAACACCGAATGGATCCCGAAAACGCTGTTGATTCCTCCAAACGGTCGGGGTTGGCGACGCGCTGCGAGTCGCAGACTCGCGGTCCGGTGGATCCCGGGTCTGTGACGTCTGTGACCCGCAGCGCATGGCAAAACCTAACGTCCCGGAACTTCGCAACACCCCGACGGTTGCCGCCGCTGCCAAGGAACCGTGCAAAACGAAACCTCTTTATTTCGTTTGAGTCTGTGGCTGATCGAGGACGATACAGCCGCGGTCCGGGGCCTCACCTGTTTTTAATCACGCCCGCTGAAACCGCTGAAACCTGGGTTTGAAAGAAAAATTGATGCTGAACAAAATGGACCTACAGTAAAGCCCGAGTTTCGGGCCGCTTTCGGCCAGCGATGAAGAAACAGGGCGATTTGTCACTGAAAATTTAGCTCGACTGCCAAAACTTAATGCGGCACTGAAACAAAGTTATATATGAAAAAAACAATCCATTTGACGATTCTTTCACTTGCACTGGCCATGATTTCAACCGCCACGTTCGCCGCAGATAAAGCCAAGGAATCCAAAGCCAAAGCGTATCCGCTCGATGTCTGCATCGTCAGCGACGAAAAACTCGGCGGCGACCATGGTGATCCATACGTCTTCAACCACGAAGGTCAGGAAATCAAACTCTGTTGCAAACCATGTTTGAAAGATTTCAAGAAAGACACCGCCAAATATCTCAAAAAAATCGAAGACGCCGACAAATCGAAGAAGTAACCGGGCTCGGCAGGGGACCGCAAGATTTCTCCTCTCACGGTAGTGTCCTGGACGCTACCCATCGCACAACATGCTTTTCACTCCGTGAATATCTGCGTTACGCTGGTCCTGCATGAATTTACGGGAACAAATGTTGGAGCTGGCCAAACTGGCAAAAAGCGCCTCGCGCGAACTGGCCCGGCTTTCGACCGGAGAAAAAAACCAGGTTCTGGAATCGATGGCTGTCGCGCTGGAGGAAAACAGCGGGGCCATCCAGGAAGCCAACGCCATCGACATGGAGATCGGGAAAACACTCGGACTCACCGGGGCCATGCTCGACCGCTTGAAGCTGGATGACAAACGGATCGCGGCCATGGCGAAGGGACTCCGCGAGGTGGCGGCCCTTCCGGATCCGGTCGGACGGATTCTGGATGAAAGAACACGGCCCAACGGACTTCGTTTGCGAAAAATCTCCACGCCCATCGGAGTGGTGGTGATCATTTATGAATCCCGGCCAAACGTCACGGCGGACGCCGCCAGTCTCTGTTTCAAATCGGGCAATGCCACCATCCTGCGCGGCGGCAAGGAAGCTCTTCATTCCAACACCATCATCGCGCGGCTGATGGTGGAGGCAGGGTCCAGGGTGCTGGCAAACTTTCCCAAGGCCGCCATCCAGGTGGTGCCCACCACCGACCGGGACGCGATCAAGGAACTTTTGTCCCTGACCGATTTCGTTGATCTCTGCATGCCACGTGGCGGGGAGGGTTTGATCCGGGCGGTGACCGAATGTTCCAAGGTTCCGGTGATCAAACATTATAAAGGTGTCTGCCACGTGTTCGTGGACGCCGATGCCGACCTGCAGATGGCCGAAGATATAGCCTTCAACGCCAAGGCTCAACGCCCCGCTGTCTGCAACGCCATGGAAACGCTTCTGGTGGATTCAAAAGTTGCCGGCAAATTTCTTCCTAAAATGGCCGCTCGGTTTAATGATAAACAGGTGGAATTGAGGGTGGACTCCGCCTCCAAAAAAATCCTCGCAGACCAGAAGGAACTGAGACTCAAGGATGCAACCGATGCCGACTGGTCCACTGAATACAACGATTACATTCTGAATGTGCGTGTGGTGGACGGGATTGACGCCGCCATGAACCACATCACGCGTTACGGCTCGGCGCATTCGGATACCATCGTCACCGGGAACGAGGAGCGGGCCCGACGTTTCCTGCACGAAATCGATTCCGCTGCGGTTTATTGGAACGCCTCCACCCGATTCACCGATGGAGGTGAATTTGGGATGGGAGCGGAGATCGGGATCAGCACCGATAAGATCGGCGCGCGCGGTCCGATGGGGTTGGAAGAGCTGACCTCGTATAAGTGGCAGGGCTTTGGGTCGGGACAGATTCGGGAATAACGGGAGAAACGGACTGTGCTCCAAACAGGGATCGTGACGCGTCATGTCATTTGGGCCTCCGTTTGCTGTGGACTGCGGAGTCGTCCGAAACCTGGAAACAAGGAACTTTACAATGCCTTTTCGAAATCGATTGTTGATCGTGACCTCGCTCCTGCTGGTGTTCGCTGTTCTCTCCACCTGCATGGTCCTGAGCTGGTGGATGCGAAGATCGATGATGGAACAGACTCGGGAATCAGGTCTGCAAGTGGCCGAACACCTGGCGCGCACCATGGAATTCGCCGAACAGATCCCTGGCGACATGGAAAAACTGCTGGCGGACCAGATGGTGGTGCAAGCCACCATTGCGGCGCATCTGGTGGCGATCGCAGAAAAGGCCGGCCTGAGCCCCCAGGAAATCAACCGTCACCTCCAGGAGATTACAGAATCCACCACCCTTGATGAATTCTGGATCACTGATGAGAAAGGCCGGGCCTACCTGCGGAACATGACTGCCATAAACTTCGCCTTTGATTCTGATCCCAAAAAACAGCCCCAGGCTCATATTTTCTTCCCGCTTCTGGAAGGAAAAACCAATGTGGTGATTCAAAAGGCGATGCGGCGCGAGGTGGACGATCAGATTTTTAAATATGTCGCGGTTCCGGGGGTGGACAAGCCCCGCATCGTCCAGGTCGGTTACAACGCCCGGCTGATCGCTCAGATGAATCAGACACTCGGGCTCCCACGGGTCATATCAACCCTGATCAAATCGCCATCAGTCGAAAGCATCCATGTGCTCGATGAAAAACTCAAAACCTTGGCCTTCGGTTCGAGAGCGTCGGTCAATTTAACGCAGGCCATCACCGTTGAGGATGCCGACATGCTCGCCAGAGTCGTCAAAACTTTGCAGCCGGAGGTGCGGCAGTCGTCGGGGAACCTGCTGGTGATGGCGCCTATCTTGACTCAGGAAAAAAGAGTTGCTGGAGCGGCTCGCATTTCCATGGATACTTCCGGCTGGGAAGATCAAATCCAAAAAAGCTATCTGATCTGTGTGATTGTTGCGGCCGTGACCTTGGTAGTCGGTCTGATCACGACACTTTTTCTATCGCGTAAACTTGCGGATTGACTCTAAACTCCTCCATTCCTTATGCCTCTAAACATCCAATCCGCCATCAGCTACAACAACTCCCGGCTTTATTCGCAGAAAGCCATCGGCATCATCCAGTTTTTCGCCAGATGCAGCACGTCTGGAAAATTTGACTCGGAAACGGTGAAGGCTGTTTACAAAGTCCAGGAGTCGCCACTCTACGGTTTCCCGATTGGTTCGGCGGATGGCAAGGTCGGACCGGGGACGCTCGGAGTGATGATCATGGAACTGGATCATGCCATGCGCAAACAAGAAGCCGATGTTCTCCGGGAATACGCCTACAAAATCAATGGTGTGATGCAGAATACAGGAAAGAACTACCCCGCCCCTCCGCCCCCGGCCAAAGAGGAAAAACCGCCTGAAGATGAGAGTCTGGAAGCCAAGGACAAACCGCGCCAGGCTTACTTGCACGAGGTGGCGAATCTCAGACCAAGCGATTTTGTGCTCCGGCCCGGCGGCGGCCAGAATTACATGGTGGGAGGCCTCTATCTGGGTCCAACGGATATTCGCAAACTTTTGGGCGGTGCCGCACAAGAGGTTTATTACATGGTGATCCAAACGGAGAGCGCCGCTCTCGACCCTTTTTTTGTTGGCAAAGTTTTCCGGCAGACCACACGCGGATTCAAGAGTGATCTGGACATGGCCTGGACTGCCGAAGTCGGAAGACGTTCCCAGGGCGGTCAGGCCATGATGAAAAAAGAGGTGGAACTTCTTATGGGCGCAGTTTGCGCCGGTGTGGGGGCGTACGGCGGCTTTGCAGCAGTGACGGCGGCCACCATGCAGTTCCTGTTCATGAACTCCAAGGAACTATTCACCGCCGCCCGTGGTCTGGAAGAACTGTTGAAAGTGCGAGCGGTACTATCGCAAAACACCCCCGAATTTTGGAAACTCTGCGTCGCCGTGCTCAAGCTCTCCATGGCAAAAACCCCCGAAGCCATCTGGTCCGACCACTATGGCAGCACCAAACTGGTGGGTGAACTGGTGATGATAGTCGGGGAGGCCGTCCTGCTGAAAAAAGTCAGGTCTCTCGGTCTGGTGGCCGACCTTGCGTCCAAGGTGATGCTCGGTGCCTTTGGCAAGGTCACAGATGCCGCCACCATTGCGCTCGCAGGCAAGGATCTGGTGCAGATCATGACACAATACGACCCCTCCATGAACGAGACGAAAGCGCAAAAAATTGTGACTGAACTGAAGAACAACTGGGCGGTGGTCGGCCCGGCGCTGAATTCATTCAAGGCCGCCGTGGACCAAATGGTCGGGGCCTGATTCCCGGTCAACCTCAGCGAAGCCGATTTCCACTGGAGAAACCCGGTGCAAAAAAATGAATAATTTCAGCAGGAAAATTAAAATATGTTGGAGGAACACCTAAACGCCAACAGGGATTTGTGGGATAATTTGGCGCGTGTTCACATAGCTTCCAAGTTTTACGACCTGGAAGCTTTTATTAGTGGAAAATCTTCGCTCAACTCCGTCGTTCTGGATTTGCTCGGGCCTGTCGCTGGCAAATCTATTTTGCACCTGCAATGTCACTTCGGTTCACGCATCCCAAACCACAAAATCAATTCCCGTCCCCAATCCCCATGCCGATCCCGAAACGACTCCCAGCTCTCTCCACGCACCCTTTCCACCGCCTTCACCGCCACTCCAAGAATTTATGCTAAATTGTTGAATGTTGAGACTCGCCCCTGTGGCCCCCACCTGCCTAAAATCAGAAATCTTGTGAGAAAAAAAGAAATCGCGAAAATATATTTAAAAGCGCTTAAAATTTAACATATTTAGTCTAAATACAACACACAAATCGCTTTGAACAAGATCACCAAAGGGCAAAATTCTCAAATATTTTGCACAAATAAACTTCGCACATCCCTCGGCTGCATCGCCATGATTGTGTTTGTTTTCGGCTTTGCCTCGCAGGCTGAGACCCAAACTGCAAAAAAAATATATTTTCAGATGCTCAGCAAGAGTGCCGCACTAAATTTTCATTCCTGCGAACTTCAAAATCAAATTACAAAAGCAACCCTATTGTATTTTCAAAAAACCACCAGTGGGAAAAAAGTGACCGAAGTGGTCAACTTAAATCCGCCGTTTTGGGCGCAAATTGAAGGTGATAAGGAAAAGTGGTTTGTTAGTCCACCTTTTGCAATAAATATTAAGTTTTCGAATCCATTGGATTTCGATTTGCAAGATACGCCGCTCATATACTCACGATTCTCAAATCAAATCAAATTCAGTCTGCTAGAGGAGAATATTACGGCCGGAAAACAATGCTATACAGTTCAAGTCGAACTTAACGAGGAGCTAGTCGAAAGTTTGAGACAGGAGTTGAAACAGCGAGCCCAATCTCTCGGCCTTCCAGGGAAAGACCTCGACAAGCTTGTTAAAAATGAGCTAGTGCGGACTCGGCAATATTATATTGGAAAGGACGATCTCTTGTTATATGGAAACAAATATTTTGATACTTCCTCTCACCTTATTACTCACGTAGTTCGGAAAAATTATTCAACCAATAATATCGGATCAGGCGACCTATTTGTGGTTCCAGCATTTGCGCAAAAGGTGGTGGCTAACTCAAACAAAGATTTCCAAAAATTTATGACTGCTGTGACCCAGAACGCGGCAACGAGGGCCTGGAATAAACTCGAAGCAGATATTTTGTCCCACAGGACAAACCAAACCGCCAGGCAAATTGGTTTGGCAAAAGAAAAGAAAGAATGAAACTAACATACCAAGAAGCGCCTCGTCAGCAGAATCTGTGGGTGGATTCTGGTTCGGGTAATCGACCAAGGTTATGATAGAGGGCCACTTCCATTGCTTTAAAGGTTCGAAAACCATAGGCTCTTCTGG
>Ga0163152_10001609_pt1 | contig 35244 bp, 33 predicted proteins | sample OliLakLV19MP8IB2_FD_148635 | JGI IMG/M metagenome (GOLD analysis project Ga0163152, IMG submission 148635) | Freshwater microbial mat bacterial communities from Lake Vanda, McMurdo Dry Valleys, Antarctica - Oligotrophic Lake LV.19.MP8.IB-2 | ecosystem: Environmental > Aquatic > Freshwater >...
GCGAGGAGCTCGCCGAAGTCACGCGACCATTCCAGATATTGATGGTCTTCACGACGCCGGCGTCGAGCTTGCACATCAGCTGCCCGGAGACTCCCGCGGCGAGATACTCTCGCAGTATGGCGGGCACGCCGTAGCCCGGTGATGGTCCTTGGAACATAATCTTCTCCTAGATTTCCTCGAGTTGATCCTTTTCGAACAGGATGAATTTTTCCCTGTCGCGTCTGCGCCGTTCACGCCGTATGGCCTCGGCCTGAACGGTGTTGGCAGCCAGAATCGCTGCTGAGGAAACGCCTGTGGTTCCTGCCGTCTCCGGAGCGGAGGGCTTCGGGGCCCTTGCGGCTCCGCTGTTTGCCGCGACAGGGGCGATTGAGGCAACGGCAGCGGTGCTCGCCGCAAGCATTGGCTCGTCTCCATCGCCATTGAGAGGTGCGAGGTCAAAGAGTTCCGGATCCGCAGCCCCAAGCTTCGCGAGCGTTGAGGAGTCACCTGCGAATGGTGTCGTGAGATCGTGTTCGAACGTCTCGCGAGAAAGGTCTGCTGCCACAGTCGGCAGGATTGAAGATGATTTGGCGAGCGGCACTGGTGGTGAAGGTGTGTTGTCGACCGCAGTGCCGAGACTTCGCAACGCACCGAGCGTGGCGGAGTGTTTGGGTGCTTCCAGTGCGGCGGCCGGCTGTGGTGCGTCGTCGAATGAAAGCGTGTCAAGGTCGCGCCCTATCGCATCCGCAGCTGAATGGCCGAAGTTGACAGGCTGTTCTCGCGTTTCGCTCGTTGAGGAAAGAGCGCCCATCGCAGTGCGAAGCGAGGGTGAAAGCGTACCCCTGCTGGCGTTCGAGGGGGCTTTTGGCGCGCCGGCCGCTGCCGCTGCCGCAGCCTCAGATGCTTTTGTCGCAGCCATCCCGCTCAGAGCGCCGGCTGTAGGAGCAGGCGCTCGCGGTCTGGCGATTTCTTGCTCCACCTGCGCAAGTGCATTGTGCGCATCGCGGAATGCGGGCGGTGCATCGTCCCTCGCGCGCTTGAGTGCCGTTCGTGCCTTTTGGAGATCACCTTTGCGCCGGTAAGCCATTCCGAGGTTGAACCACAGCACGTAACGGCGGTGCTCCGGAAAACCGGCGATGGTGTCAAGAGCGTGCAGGTACAGGCCCAGTGCGTCGCCCGCTCCGCTGTCGCTGCCTGCGGATGCGCGCCGAACGCCTTCATTGTTGAGACAGGTGAGCACCGACTCGAAGGTGTCAAAGTTGAGTGCGAATGCGTCTCCGCGCGGATCGCGATCCTTCTGCTCAAGCACGATGAAAGCCTGCGACAGATTTCCCTGCGCAACGTAACAACGTGCGGCAAGGTGGCGCAGAGGTGTGTAGCCAGGGTGGTGAGAGAGCGTGGCCATGGCGAGCAGGAGAGCATCGGAGGTGCGCCCAGAGCGCAAGTGGGCTTCGCATTGCAGCACCACATACTCCAGCGAGTCAGGGTAGCGCCGCAGGCCGCGCCGCACGATGGCCAGCGCGCGCACGGCGTCACCATTTCGCAGCAGGTCGAGCACCTCGGCCATCTGGCGGAGGTTGTCCGGATCGGCGCCTGCGTCGAGCACCACTTGGCGAAAGCGTCTTTCCAGCATCGCATCGCTGAAAGGACCGCTTGGCAGCGCATCAAAGTGCATGTCCTCGTAAAGCGCGTGCCGAGGCGCCTCCTCGGGGGCAAGCAGGCCTACAGTGGCCACCCACTTTACGGTATCGAGCGGCGATTTTTGCACGAGGTCGGCCAGCTCACGCGCAGCGCCAGTGCCCATTCGAAGATCAGCCACAACGAGCTGGAGCCCGCGGATGCGGCCGAGCAGGCTCCGCGCGGCCAGAGGCGTGCTCACGGCCTGCACGTCGGGCGAACCGCAAAACGTGACAACCCGCACCACCTGGTCGCGCAGGGGCGAAGGCTGGCCTACCACGAGGACCCCACCCATGCCGAAATGCACTGTCGCATCCCTCCGCGCCACTCTCGTTTTCTGGCCCGTTCGTGGCTCTTGTGCCGCGGACGTCGCTTTTTCAACCCATCAAGACGTTTGAGGTCATTCTACGGAATGCAGACTTGAATTGACAGAGGCGCGGCCTCTGTCCTACACGGAGTGTTCCCCGTTCTCGCCCGGCAACGCGCCCGGTGCATGGAAGCAATGTCCGCATACATGCAGCAAGCGCTCCGTTTCCTCGAAAGGATCCGCACGATGGCCCTTAAGATTCGTCTGCAGCGTCATGGCAACAAAGGCCGCCCCTTCTATCATCTCGTGGTGACGGACTCGCGCAACGCGCGTAACGGCCGTTTCATCGAGCAGCTTGGTCACTACAATCCGACCACTGAACCTTCAGTTATCGAGCTGAACTCTGAGCGCATCGCTCACTGGTACAAAATCGGCGCCCGCCCGAGCGACACCGTGGCATCGCTGCTGCGCGCAAAGAAGATCGACATCACCAAGGTGTGATTTCGAGGTCCGAACGGTCCGAACGGTCCGAACGGTCCGAACGGTCCGAACGGTCCGAACGGTCCGAACGGTCCGAACGGTCCTGAAGGTCAGATTTCACGCAGTCCCGAAACTCGCCCGGCCCGGAGCACGGTCGCGAGTGGTGCCCGAGGGTCCGGTTCATCCCATGCAGTGTCGCCCCCTCGACGCACGAGTTTTTCCAAGTAAAACGGCGCCCCTGCTTTTTTGAAAGGTCCATTCCATGGCTACCCACAAGTCCGCCGCGAAACGCGCCCGCCAGAACACCGTGCGCAACCTGCGCAACCGGCACGTCCTCTCCACCATGCGCACCGCTATCAAGAAAGTGCGTGCGGCCATCGAGAAGAAGGACCTGGCGAACCTCGACACCCTGCTCCGCGAAGCGCAGTCGGTCATCGGCAAGACGCGCAAGAAGGGCACCATCCACGCGAACAACGCCGCGCGCAAAATTTCGCGCCTCGCGATTGCCGTGTCGAAGGCCAAGGGTTACGTGCGTCCCGCGAAGACAGTCTGAATCCAGGCAGCGCACGTGTGCCTATACGCCACGCGCGCGTCAAAAAGGCCGCCTCGTCCCTCAGGGCGCGGCGGCCTTTTTTTTGGACCATTCACCAGGTTCACCAACGGCCGCGAGGCGGTTGGTGCCTATGTTCCTTGCTTCATGCAAAGCCTGGCCATGCTCTTTCAGTCGCGGCTGCCGGCGCCCAGTCCGTCCACACGCTGGCGCAGTTCGAGACCAGTCTTCCAGAAAGGAAGCTTTTTCTCGGGCACTTCGATCTTCTCACCCGTCTTAGGGTTGCGACCGTCGTAGGCCTTGTATTTGCGCACAGTGAAAGCACCAAAACCGCGGATCTCCACTCGACCTTCGGTGGTGAGCGATTCCACGATGGTATTGAAGAACATGTTCACCACGTCCTCGGCCTGCGCTGTGGTGATGTCGGCCTTCGCGGCAAGAAGTTCAATCAGTTCACTCTTCACCATGGGGCGTCGACTCCGATGCAGAAAGAGAACAATCCAGGGATGTCACATGCTCAGGAAGAATACCTCAGCCCCACTGTCGAGCGGTAGGGGATCGGCGTGTCAAACCGGCTTCACCTCGGAACGGCCATTCAAAAAACGCGCTTGAGAATCCGTTCCCACCTGAAACGCCAGCCCTCGGGACCGGTACGCACCGAGTAGGCTACGCCCTCCACCCGCCCGAGGATGCGGGCTCCGTCGACAAAGCCGTGGAAACGCGCTGCGGGAGAGTCGTCGCGCGCATCGCCGAGGCAAAAGAAGCGATCAGAGGGCACCGTGAATTCCGGGAGGGTCGAGAACGCCGAGCCCGCGTCCGAACCAACACCCTTATCGGCGGGCGACTCCACGAAGTGTGCGCGCAACGCGGCCGGCTCCGGTGCGCGTTCCACAGCGATGCTTCTTTTGCCTGGGGTGGTTTCCACGCGCGCATAGAGCTCGGCATCGGTCTGCAGGGCCAATTCCACGTCGATGTCGTTGATACGCAGCACTCCAGCGCGCAGCGACACCCGGTCACCTGGGAGCCCGATGATCCGTTCGAGCTGCAGCGTGCCGTCGCCCGGATCGCGCAGAAGCACCAGGTCGCCGCGCTTTGGTGTGGACCACGCCATCACCTTTGTCGCCGAGAAAGGCACGTGCAGTGCGTAAGCAAGGCGGTTCACGAAGACGCTGTCGCCCGCAAGGAGCGTCGGCCGCATGGAGCTGCCGGGCATATGCACGATACCGAACGCGCTGCCTCGCAGGAGCGCCGCGAAAGCAAAAAGTGCCACCAGCGAGGTGAATTCCCGGTGCATGGGACCTCTTCGTCGCACGCTTGCCCCCGAGGCCACGCTTGGCTTATCAGTTGTGGGAGCGTCGCGTGCGCCTTGTGTGTCCGCTGTTTCCTTCAATCCCGCCGCCGAAAAAAAAAGGTCCTGGTGAGTTATGCGCGTTGAAAGACCGGAGAAGAGCATCGACTTTCCCACCTTGGAACGCAAGGTGCTCGCCAAGTGGGACGCCGAGAACACGTTCCAGCGCAGCATTGACTCGCGGCCCGTGTCCAAGAGCTACAGCTTCTACGACGGCCCGCCGTTTGCCACGGGCCTGCCGCACTTCGGCCATTTCCTTCCGTCCTCCATCAAGGACGCTTTTCCGCGTTACTTCACCTTGCGCGGACACCGCGTGGAGCGCCGCTTCGGCTGGGACTGCCATGGGCTGCCCATCGAGATGCTCGTGCAGAAAGAGCTCGGGCTCAACGGCCGCGCCGACATCGAGGCGTACGGTGTGGCTCGCTTCAACGAGGCGTGCCGCGCGTCGGTGTTACGTTACACCACCGAGTGGCGGACCTACATGCGCAGGCTTGGGCGCTGGGTCGACATGGACAACGAGTACCGCACGATGGACGCCGATTTCATGGAAAGCGTGTGGGCGGTCATAAAGTCATTGTGGGAAAAAGGGCTCATCTACGAAGGCCGTCAGGTCATGAGCTTCTCGTCGGCGCTGTCCTCCACGCTTTCGAACTTCGAAGCCTCCCTTGATTACCGCGACGTGCAGGATCCATCTGTTACGTTGCGAGCGAAATTGACCGGAGCATGGGCGGGTCGTTCCCTTCTTGTGTGGACGACCACTCCATGGACCATGCCGGCAAACCTTGCCGTGGCCATTGATGCAAAGGGCACCTACGCGGAAGTGGAGGAAGTTGGCGGACCTCACAATGCAACGGCCGGCGCAGGCGATAGGTACATCCTGCTGGCAAGCCGCGTGGAAGCGCACTGGCCCAAGGACGGCAAGCATGGCGAAGCCCGCATCGTTCGCACGTTTCCTGGAAGCGAGCTGGTGGGCGCGAGCTACGAGCCGTTCTTCGGTTCCTTCCTGAATGAGGCAGGTCCGAACGCATTCAAAGTGTACGGTGTGAACTATGTCGAACACGAGACAGGAACCGGAGCGGTGCACACGGCACCTGCCTTTGGCGAAGACGACTTCCAGTGCGCGCGCGAGCACGGCCTGCCAATCCTCGATCACCTCGACGTCAACGGCCGTTACCTTGCTGCCAACGGCCCCGATCTCGCAGGCCAGTTCTTCAAGGACGGGGACAAAATAATCCTCTCGAGCCTCAAGGCTCGCGGGTTTCTGTTCCGCCATGAGACGTTCGTGCACTCTTACCCGTTCTGTTACCGTTCCGGCACGCCGCTCATGTTCCGCGCCATGCCGAGCTGGTTCGTCAAGGTCGAGTCGATGAAGGACCAGTTGCTCGCGTCCAACGCGCAGATCAACTGGGTGCCCGAGCACATCAAGGGAGGCCGCTTCGGCAAGTGGCTCGAGAATGCGCGCGACTGGAACATCGCCCGCGCGCGTTTCTGGGGAAATCCAATCCCGCTGTGGAAGAACGATGAAACCGGCGAAACGGTGTGCATCGGCAGCCGTGCGGAACTGGAAAAAATCGCAGGTCGTACCATCGATGACCTGCACATGGACAAAATAGACGACATCACGATCCCTTCGCCCACAGGGCGCGGTGTGCTCAAGCGCGTGCCTTTTGTGCTCGACTGCTGGTTCGAGTCAGGCTCGATGCCATACGCGCAACTGCATTACCCCTTCGAGAACGCGGAGAACTTCGAGTCACTGTTTCCGGCAGACTTCATCTGTGAGGGGCTCGATCAGACCCGCGGCTGGTTCTATACGCTCACCGTTTTGTCCACGCTCCTGTTTGGCAAGCCGGCGTTCAAGAACGTGGTCGTCAACGGCCTCGTGATGGCCGCCGATGGCAAGAAGATGAGCAAGAGCCTGAAGAACTACGCGGACCCCTTGGAGACCCTCGATCTCATCGGTGCCGACTCCGTGCGACTGTTTCTGCTCACTTCGCCCGGCACGGCGGCCGAGGAGGTGCGGTTTTCCGTGGAGGCTGCCAAGGAAAGCACGCGCCGCGTGCTGCTGCCGTTGTGGAACGCCTACTCGTTTTTCGCCACCTATGCGTCCGTGGACGGTTTCGATCCGGAAAAGGATCTGGTGGAAAGCACCAACGAGCTTGATGCATGGGTCAAGCTGCGTCTCAACGAGCTGCTCGCCAATCTCGACGTCGCCATGACCACCTACCAGATTGCCAAGGCAGCACCGGCGGTGGTGGATTTCCTTGACGATCTCAACAACTGGTACATCAGGCGCAGTCGCCGGCGTTTTTGGGACTCCGACAAGGCAGCCTACAGCACACTGTTTGAGGTGCTCGTGCGCACGAGCCAGGCGCTCAGCCCCTTTGCGCCGTTCACGTCGGAGTATTTTTTCGGCAAGCTCGCGCTCACGCCCGCGTTGGCCGAAACGAGTTCCGTGCACCTGTCGTACCTGCCGGACGCGCGTGTGCCGAGTGCGGAAGAAACGGATCTTTTGGAACGCGTTGCGCTGGTACGCCGAGTGGCGGAGCTGGGACGCAATATCCGCACGCAGCACAAGCTGAAGAACCGTCAGCCTTTGGCTCGTCTCACCGTGGGTGTCCTCGGTGCGGTGCAGAAAGCCCGCATCGAAGCCATGGAGGCAGTGCTGCGCGAGGAGCTCAACGTCAAGGCGGTGGTGGTGACGCAAGAGAGCGCGTCGCTTGCCAAGGTCGTGGTGAAGCCCAACTTCAAGGTCCTCGGCAAGACGCTCGGCGACAAAATCAAGGAGCTTCAGATCCTGCTCGCGGCACTGCCACAGAGCGAAGCCGCGCGCGCTCTGCGCAAAGAAACTCTGCAAGTGGGCCCTTTCACGCTCACACCCGAAATGCTCACTGTTGAGTTGCACGGCTCTGGAACCGAGCTTGTGGCGACCGATGCGGACCTCGTGGTTTCGCTCGATCCCACAATCACGGAGGAGTTGCGCCTCGAGGGCATCGCACGCGAACTCGTGAGCCTCGTGCAAAAGGCACGCAAGTCGGCGGCGCTGGAGGTGGAGGATCGTGTGTCTCTTCGCGTCGGCGCGAGCCCAGCGTTGCTTGCTGCCATAGAGCGCAACCGGCTGTACATCGAAGACGAAACGCTCTCCACTTTGGTGACCGCGGGCGAGAACGATCCCACAGCGGGTGGCTTCTCGATGAACGTGGAAGTCGAGGGCGAGGTCTGCTCGCTGACACTGAAGAAACGCTAACGGAACAAGCGGAACAAGCGGAACAAAGCGGATGCCAAAGACCCGTGTGCCGAAAGGGCATCCCACGCTGTTCGATGATTGGGACCTGGCAACGGATCCTGCGCGCGCTGCACTTGAATCCGAAGATTGGGGTTCCGGCCCTGATACCCCTGAAAAATCGAAGGGCCACGCCGACGAGGGCGTGACGGTCGAGGACGAGGACGAGCGTCTGCTCGATGCTCGCGGTTGGGATCCCTTTGCAGGTGAGGTCCATCCAAGTCTGCTGTTACGCAAAATCATCCATGTGGACATGGACGCGTTCTACGCCTCGGTGGAAGAGCGCGACAACCCGCACTACCGTGGCGTGCCACTTGTGGTGGGAGGCAGCCCGCAGTCGCGTGGCGTAGTGACCACGGCAAATTATGAGGCGCGCAAGTACGGCATCCGCTCAGCCATGAGCTGCGCCATGGCCTACAAACTCTGTCCCCACGCGCTGTTCGTGCGTCCGCGCATGGATGCGTATGTGGAGGTGTCTCGCCATGTGCGTGCCATCTTCCTGCAGTTTACACCGCACGTCGAACCTCTCTCGCTCGATGAGGCGTACCTCGATGTCACGGACAACGTCGAAGGCGTGCCTGCCATGGATATAGCGCGCCGTGTGCGCACCGCCATCGAAAAAGAAACAGGCCTTACGGCGAGCGCCGGTGTGGCGCCGAACAAAATGGTCGCCAAGATTGCGTCCGAGGTGAACAAACCCAACGGGCTCACGGTTGTGCGCCCGCAGGCTGTGTTCGAATTCATGCGCGGGCTTTCGGTCCGCAAGATTCCGTTCGTGGGGCCGAAGACGGATGAGCGACTCAAGGCGCAAGGTTTTGTGTTGTGCGAGGATCTCGTGCGCGCGGGTGCGGAGCGGCTCGAGGACATGCTCGGCGGATGGGGACGTGACCTGTGGTGGCGAGCGCAGGGCATCAATCTTTCGCGCGTGAGCGCTTCGCGCGAGCGTAAGTCGTGTGGCGAGGAACAGACGTTTTCACAGGACCTCGTAGCGCTTGAGGACATGCACGCTGAACTCGACAAAATAGCGCGGTCATTGTGGGATTACGTGAGCGGCAAAGGATTTTCGGGACGCACGCTGACTGTGAAGGTGAAGTTCGCCGATTTTCGCAGTGTCACTCGCGCCCGCACCTTCGGCTCGCCACTGCAGGGAGCAGAAGTGCTTGGTGCCATCGCGCGTGAGCTCCTGCAAAAAACCGACGCTCCTCTGCGCCCCGTGCGCCTGCTCGGGCTTTCTTTGTCGCACCTGGTGACAGAATCGGGTGAAACCCACATCGAAGAAGAAGACGACGATCTCTGACCGGACGTTTCCTACGCATCCGCGTTCCCGGCTCGGGAATGAGTCAAGTTACGTTACGCAGCCGAAAGTAACAGATCTATCGCGAGCGGCGCGGGCGATTCTGCAAGCGTGTCGAGGCGTGAGGCAGCCCGTGTCGCGAGGCCGTCCAATGATGAGGGACGCGACACCGCCCTATCGAATGGTTCGAATATTGCCTGTCCTATTCGGAATATGTATGAGTTGGTGTTTCGTTTCGCCGGAGTTCGTCCACTGGGTTTCGGTCGCACCACGAATCGGCTTTCATTCGCGCGAGTCGGACCGCAATCCCTTTTGTCGATCATTTCCTTCTTACATTTTGGTGAAAGACACCGCCGTGAAACCAATCGCCCGCTTTCCAGGCTTCGACCGCGCCGGACTCGTCCTCACAGGCCTTCTCGCGTCCGCTTCCGTACTGAGCGCTCCGGCTCGAGCCGATCACGATCGAAAGGATATCCGGCTCGAAATCGAAGTTCAGAACTGGGGGCAGAGTGACGATGGCTCCGATGAGGTGGTTAGGCTGTATCTTCAGGAGTTCGACTTTCTTTCGTGGTCCCTGGATTCGAAACCCTTCGAGAAGGAAATAGAGTTCTGGTGCGACGAGTGCAATCTGGAGGGTGGTCTGGCAAAGGGCCTTCTCCGCCTCGCATACGTCAATGACGCGAACAATGATCTCATGCTGAAATTCACATTGGATCTCGAACCTGCTGGCAAGGCCGTGAAGTACGAATGGTCCGTCCCGCCGGACGACTTTCCCATCATCACGCCCTGGTCGAGCAAGAGAGTCGAAGAAGGGCATGTCAGGGCACGCGTGTGGTTGAAACCTTTCGACCCCTTCGACAATCCACCTCCGCTGCCAAAAACCAACTCTGATCCTGAACCCCTGGAAGTATTCAAGGTGACCTCGTCTTCGGATGCCGACAATGCCGTGTGCAAGATGGAAAACCTGTGGGCGCCCAACAGATCCTGGCAATCCGAGACTTTCCTGAAACTCGACTTCGACGACAATATGAAAGGGTTCGCACAACTGTGCGCCCGGTCCGCAGCAGCGCCCACCTACCTCCGCAGACTCAAGGTCGATGGGAAATTCAAGTGCTTCACCGTGACGGAGTCTTCCGCTTTCACGTCCGATCCCAAAATTCTCAAAAAAGTGAGTTCGATCATTTGCACTCTCCTCTATTCCGGTGGGCTCTCCTGATCCGTGCAGCGGTCGCGGCATCATCGAGCGACATGAGGTGAGTCGAAGGGTGGCGAGGAGACACCGTCCATCGTCATTTGCCGTTGGCTGGGCGTTCACTTTACCGGTGAGATGAAGTGGCGTAATCACGAGGTGATTCCCCACCCCACATGGAGGCACATGATGCTCCCTCTTCACCAGACTCGCGCTGTGTTCGCAATTGGCAGTGTTACGGCAGCTATCGCCGCGGCACTCGGCGGTCTTGTTTCGTGTGGCGCGCCGCGTGGTGCGGAAGACTCATCGTCACTCACTCGTTCGGCCTCCTCGAGGAGCGCAACGGCACCTGCGCTCGGCACTCGTGTACAGGCGGACTTCGATGTCAGCATCAACCCGTACGAAGGCGCGCTGCGCAACAAAGGAAACGCCGCACCATCGGCGGAATCTGTATCCATCGCGGTGAAAAATCAGCGCAGCGGATCGATGGCACATGCTGTCAAGTTGCACATTTATGCCAAGGATGCTCCAGCGCGCAACGGCGTCATCCTTGCCGAGGTCTTCATCGAGAACACGCTTGATGTGCCACTCGAAAAACTCGTCGTCCGGTTCGGCAACAGAAAGGGAGGGGTGTTTATTCCTCTGCCGCAAGACAAAGGCGTTTTCGATTGGACGGTGGATCCATTTGTCGATGAAACAACGCAGGAACCTCTCGCACTCGATCGCGTCGGCGCGCGTGGCATGGCGAGCGCATGGATAGGCATTCCACACCAATTCGCTGGAACGATCGCTTACGATGTTGAAGTTCGGGCGGAGGTGGGCAAGGGCGAGCCTCAGACCGCGCGCACACTTGCGCTTACGCCAGACGACGCTGAGCTGTGGTCGGCCTACGGCGACGGAAACACCGTGGCCATCATCGACACAAAGACAAACGAAACACGTGAGCTTATTTCACTTCCCGGGCGACCTTCGGGGATTGCCCTCACGCCTGATGGCGCGCTCGCGCTTGTCACGTTGGCAGAATCGAACCAGGTGGCCGTCATCGACGTCGCCACGCGCAAGGTGCTGCAGACGCTTGGTGAGGCCGACGGGCTTGGCCGAGAACTGCGCTCCATCGTGCTTTCGCCCGAGGGCGATGCGGCATACGTGTCGGGCTATGTCACCGACGACATCAGCGTGTTGCGGCGCGTGGGCAAAGAGTACTCGGTGGAAAAAAGTGTGGCCGTGGGCCGCCGGCCTTCGGGCCTGTCCGTGTCGGCCGATGGCTCGACTCTCTACGTGGCGCATTTTCTTCCACGCAGCTATGGCCCGGGCGGCCTGCGCAGCAACGAGGCGTGGATTTCACTCGTCGACACAAAGACTTTCGAGGTGAAAGAGTCGGTGCTGCGCGACCAGTTCAACCGCGACAACACCGACTGCGTGAAGAAGTCATGGGACAACCCGTTCATCAAGCTCAGAACTGGCGAGGTGAAGAACGAAGAAGTCGAAATGGAAGGCATCTTCAGCCAGATGGCGGGCGTGTTTCTCAACCCCAATGGAACGCGCGCGTGGTTGCCGGGCGTGCGCGTCGCTGGAGGCGTTCAGGTGTGGGAGTCAGGCCCCAATGCCGCGAAGGATGTGGGCGGGCTTGTGACCTTCCAGCCGGGCGAACTTGCCATTCCCATTGTCCTGATGATGGACACGCGCGGGAAAATGCAGCTGCGACCTGAAGTCATGAACGGCTTCGAGCGCCCAGTGGAAGGAAAGTACTCGCGCTGCATGGCGTTTGAACGCGAGTTCGACTTCACCAAAGGCGACCGCCGCAAAACGAAACCGAGCGAACTCGTGAGCCGCCTCGCGACGTATCCCACGGGCATGTCGGGTCTCTCGGAGATGGGTCTTATCAGGTCCATCACTTACACGAAGGGTGGGCGCCGCGCTCTGCTACTATCTCCTATCTCCGACGAGATCGCCGTGCAGGACGCGCTCACCGGGCACCCCACGAGCGTCTCACACCTCGCACTTTCCGGCGCAAACCCCTCGGGCCTTGTGCTCACGCGCGATGGCAAGCGCGGATTCGTGAACTACGAGAACAGTCCTGACATTTCGATGCTTGATACGTCCGCTTTCGCCGACGACAGGAATCTTCCTCTACCAAGCTACGTTCCCTACGAGTTCAAGCACTCCGAAGACGTCCCGCAGATCATCGGTGTGTTCGGCCAGCCCAAGGAAAAATGGCTCACGCGAGATGCGAGTGCCGTTCCTGAAAAACCGTGGCTCAAAGAGGTGGGCGTGGTGCGTACCGGCATCACTGATTCACTCGACGCGGAGATGCGCCGTGGGAAAATCCTTTTCAGCAGCTCGAATCCCGAAAAATACCCTGTGAGCCAGAGCCGGGCAGGCGCCTGCGCGAGTTGCCACCCTGGCGGCGGCAACGATGGCTCCGCATGGTCCACCATGGAGGGCGAGCGTCGTACGCTGAACTTGCGTGGCGGTATTGCTGGACGCGGTTGGTTGCACGCGTCCGCCACGCACAAGGACGCGCATGAATTCGTTGAGACAGTGGTGAAGGAGAGGCTCGGCGGCACGCTCGATGAAAAAGACACACGTGCGCTGGCACGTTACGTTGCGTTCGGCGTTCCAAAACTTCAGAGCCCACGGGTGGACCTGGCAAGTGCTGCGCGCGGAGAGAAGCTTTTTGCCACATCGTGCACCAGTTGCCACACCAACGTGACAGCCGGAAGTGGCAACGCCGATCTCGACGACGAGTGGGGAGGCGGTGGCAAGAACGAGCCGATGCTCTACGACATCGGCTCTGGAGTGGATGTAGGATTCGTGACTTTGGGCGTCATATTCGAACGCCTGTTTCCAAAGCCCGAAGCCGCGCTCCTAAAATCTATCCGTGGCGACAAGGCACTCGGTTCCTCAGACTACGCACAGCAGGTGCTCGACTACCGCCCGCGCCCAGAGCGCAAGAAAGGGGAGTTCAAGGCACCACCACTCGTGAACGTGTGGGACAACGCCGTGTTCTTCCACCATGGCCACATCGGAACGCTCGATGAAGCCGTGCGTGAAATCGAGGCGCGCCTGGCGATTGAGTACACCCCTGCCGAACATGACGACATGGTGAACTATCTCAAGACGCTCTGAGGAACGAAGCCCACGCCGCGCATAGCGGTATAAAAATAGATGGACTCCGGATCGGCTTTCAGCTGGTCCATTTCTGCGGAAACCCGTGCGTAATCCCCGGGCGCAATCGACCCGGCGGATACCAGGTCAGCCTCGGCGCTCGCAAGGAGCGATGTCCAGTAGTCGAGAAAGGCTGCCCGCTCTTGGGGAGCGCGACGGTCAAAAAATCGCACGAGTGGTTCGGTGCATATGTCGCGGAAACCTGCCGCGTCCAAAAACGCTCCAAGCTTGAGCCCAACGTTGGGATCGCCGCCGATCTGGAGTTGGCGCGTGTTGAGCGCGTGCCAGTACTTTTGCAGGGCCTCGCAGACGGGTGATGACTGCAACGTGAAGTTCATGACCTCCGTGCACACAATCGGCGCTCCGGGTTGAAGGCAACGAAACGCCTCCTGGACAACTCGCAGGGGCTGCGAGAGATGCTCTAGCACCCAGCATACGAAAGCGCCGTCAAACGAAGCATCAGAAAAGGGCAGGTTGCGTGCATCGCCTTGAACCAGCGTCACTCGCCCTTGCGCCAGCTCGTCCGCGAGAAAGATGCGGGCCTGTTGCAGCTGTGCGTCGCTGAAGTCGATGCCCGTGATGCGCATCTCTGGAAATTTTTTGAGCAGGAGCTTGGTCTGCGCTCCCACACCGCAGCCAATCTCGAGCAGATGCCGACAGTTGGTGAGAGGGATCCCTTCATGAACGAACTCGCTGAGATAGACCGCTTGATCTCTCAGTCGTTGCTGTTCTGAGGCGTCGAATCCATGCAGATAACCGTCCATCTGTGCTGCTCCGCGTGAGTCTCTATGAAATGAAAACCGAGTTTTCTTTTGTTGCGCCGCCCGCGCCCATTGAGGACGCGCACGCACGCATTTCATACCACTCGCCGGAAGAAGTGGAACATCATTCGCGGTGACAGAGCGCCGCAGGTTGCGGTTACAAGGAAAGGTCGAACGCAGGCGGGCAGTTGGATTGCCAACCAGCCAAAAAAAGAAAGCGGCGTTGCGAATAAACGCAACACCGTAAAGAGCAACAAAAAGGAGGAGAAAACTACAAGTCTATTGATAGTTCTTTTTGGTCGAGAAAGTCAACCCAGAGCGCACAAAAGATACAAAAAATCCAACAAACATACGACCTTGAAGTCAGTGCTCATTGGACTCTGGAACCAATCAGTGCTTGTCGGATCTTGGAACCAACATCACAACGAGGCGGCGGCCTTCGAGTTTCGGACGTGCTTCAAGGGCAACGACGTCTTCGATGCCTTTCAGAAGTTCGTCCACCACCTTGTAACCGAGGTCCAAGTGCGAGAGCTCGCGCCCGCGAAACTTGACGAGCACCTTTGTACGGTGCTTTTCGGCAGCCCAACGACGGATGTGCGTCTGCTTGGTTTCGATGTCGTGACGGTCGGTGTTGGGGGTGAGGTTGATCTCCTTCACCTCAACGATGACCTGCTTCTTCTTCGCTTCGTGTGCCTTCTTGCTCATCTGATACTTGAACTTGCCGTAGTCGATGAGCTTGCAGACGGGAGGTTTTGCGTCGGGGGAAACCTCAACCAGGTCGAGGCCCGCCTCTTCGGCGCGGGCGAGGGCCTCACGCAAGGTAATGACACCGACCTGCGACCCGTCGTCGCCGATGAGCCGCACTTCGAGCGCACGGATTTGAGCGTTGATTCGGGGGCCTTCTTGAGCCTGTGTCCGGTTTTGACCCATCTGACGCATACCTGGGGGATACCTCCTCGAAGGAAAACAAAGGGACTTGGCAGACAGGCTGAAAGCCCTGTCGCCTTGAAATCCTGCGAGCACCCGCTCCGGACTTCTTCGTAGACGTTTCGTCGGCGAAACACAACGCGACTTCCCCCGTGGGGAGCAGCCCGCCGTCTCGCAGTTCCGCGACCGGGAACCCTAACGATGCGACGATTCTAAAAAAGAATCGAGGGCGGCGCCAACTGCGCTCGCACCCTCGACTGTCAAAATCTGGGAAACCCACAAGGACCGAAAATCGGCTTGAGCCCGGGAACGGCGCTCACTGCTTTTTTTCGTTGGGGGTTGGCTTGTTCAGCGTGAACAGCAAAGGTGTGGTGCCGGTCGCGCGCACCTTGTTCTTACGAGGCGTGCCGCGCTTGCTGAGTTTGCGCGCGCGGACTTTTTTGGTGATGTCGCTACAGGAAGTCATGCCACGATCCTTTAAGACTGACACAGCCGGACGAAACCCGGTGTGGACTGGAGTTGCCGAATCCTCCGCTTACCATCGCAGCGTAACCTTTGCAATGCTGGACCGGCCTGTGTTTCACGGCCGCGCATTCAAAGTTCTCCGCGTGACGCCGGTGCGTTGTCTTCGCGTGGCTCCGCTGGAGCTGCAGTGGGCGCGAGCGGCGCCGGCTCGGTGAACACGGGGTCGGCAAGACCGGGAGGTGGCGTTGGAAGGGCTTCCGGATCACCATTGCCCATACTACTGCTTTCATTCACTGCACTTCCACCTGTCGGACTTCCCTCCGCGGCACTTCCATCCGCAGCACTTCCCTCGGTGGGACTTCCCTCCGGCGCGCTTCCGTCCGCCGGGGGATTTGCATCTGCGCCGCGCAAAATCTCCGCATCAAGCTCTGGATCGCCGCTCAGCCCTTGGGGTTCGCCTGGGAGCGGTTCGGCGGCCTCCTCCTGCGCCTGCTCCGCGGCAAGGCGCGCGCTCTGACCGAGGCCACGCTTCTCCGTGCGCGCGATGGCAACCCGCGTCGCTTCGTCCACGCCGAGTTTCACATGCGCCATGCGTGCGAGGATGGTGGCCTGCCGCCCGGCGAAGAAACGCGTCGGACGTTTGCGTTCGAGCGATGCATTCCATCGGTTCGGTGAGGGCAGCACCGCCACGAGTGACGCGCACTCACGCCTGTCGAGATCGTCTGCGTCCTTCTTGAAGTAGTGCTTCGCCGCAGCCTGGATGCCATAAACGCGCGGACCGAATTCCACGATGTTGAAATACCATGCGAGCTGATTTTCCTTGCTCACCACCACGTCGAGCATAAGAGCACCGGCCACTTCGCGGATTTTGCGCAGATAGGTGCGATCGCGCGAGAGAAAGGCGTTCTTCACGAGCTGCTGCGTGATGGTACTTCCACCGCGCTGAATCTTTCCTTTTCGCTGATTGCCTTCGTAGCTTTTCTCCATGCTCTCGATGTCGAGACCGTTGTGGTAAAAAAACTTCGCGTCCTCGGAAGCGATGAGCGCCTTCTTGCAATCGGCCGGAATGCGAGTTCCCGGAGTCCATGCACCGCCCACCGATGACGCAAGCGGCCCGGTGATGCGCGCATACCTGGAATGTCCGTCGGGCGTGTACGGAAAATAGAGCAGGAAACCCGTGTGCAACACGAGCACCCAGGGAAAAAACCACGCCACCACGGCGACGGCGCACACGCCTGCGGCAACGAGGAAGGCGACGGGGATGCTGAGCAGAGCACGCACGACTTTCATCAACTTGAATTCCCTGGGCGAAAGGAGCATTGTCGGCGGGCACTCACTCCCAGGTGCCCCTCGCAAGCATAACCCGGATCTCGTCGCGAAAAGGAAGTGGATTTTATGGCGCTGCCCAAGCTGAAACCCGTTGCGTTCGAATCGCGCTCCGACTGGAGTGCCGCGGGCGCCGATTTGTGCGTCCTCCTCGCCGATGAGGGCGAGTTCGATGGCGGAAAGATCACCTCAAAGGCGCTCGTAGGGCTTGACGCCGATCTCGGGGGCGTGGTGGGCGAATTGGCGGCCATCAAGGAGTTCGAGGGCAAGTGGTTGCAGGTGGCCACTTCGCTTTCGGGCGACAAGGCAATCGCACGTCGCGTTCTCGTTATCGGCGGCGGCAAAAAAACCGATCAGCTGCCCGCACGTGCACGCCAGATCGGAGTGCGCATTGGTGAGGAACTGGCAAAGCTCAAGGGCCCCAAGGTCGTCATCAGCGGCACCTCACGGTTCTTCACGAACGCTGACCTCGCGGCTCAGGTGGCCATGGGCGTGCGTTTGGGCATCTACAAATACCCCTCGATGAATCCCACAGACGACGCGAGAAAAGAACTTGAAACCGAATTGCGCGTTGTGTTCGCGCACGCCAACGGCGCCGCCGGTGCGGAGGCACTCACGCGCGCAGGCGTCCTTGCCGACAAGATCGACGCTTGCCGTCTCCTGCAGGATGGTCCTCCCAACATCGTGAACCCGAAATACGTGGCCGAGAACATGGCCGCGCGCGCTCAGGCGGCCGGTCTCAAAGTGGAGGTGCACGGGGCGCAGAAACTCCGCCAGATGGGCTTCAATGCCATGATGGCGGTGGGCGGCGGCTCGGCCAACGAGCCGCAGCTCGTGGTGATGGAGTACGCTCCCGAGGGCGCGCGCAAGACCATTGCGTTCGTGGGCAAGGGTCTCACCATGGACACGGGCGGCTACAGCATCAAGCCCGCAGCCAGTATGGTGGGCATGAAGTACGACATGAGCGGCAGCGCCATCACGCTTTCCTCGATTCTCGCCATCGCTGAACTCAAACTTCCCGTGCGCGTCATTGCCATTGGTGCGCTTGCGGAAAACATGATCGATGCCCATGCCTACCGCGTGGGTGACGTGCTCAAAACCCTCTCGGGCAAGACCATCGAAATCATGAACACCGATGCCGAAGGGCGCGTGGTGCTGTCAGATGCGCTGCATTACACGGCCACGACTTTTCAGCCCGACTACATCTTTGAATTCTCCACGCTCACCGGCGCTATGGTCGTGTCGCTTGGCCACGTGGGCGCAGGCGTCTTTCCCTTCCATAGCGATGTCATCGGATCGATCGTGCAAAAGGCGGGCGAGGCCGTGGGCGAGAAGGTGTGGGTGCTGCCCACTTGGGAAGAGTACGGCGACGACGTGAAGGGCACGATGGCCGACCTCAACAACGTGCAAAACACGGCGGGCGCAGCGGGCAGCGCTACGGCCGCGCAGTTCCTCAAGGAATTCGTGGACGGCAAGCCCTTCGCGCACATCGACATAGCCGGTGTGGCGGACGGCAATCAGGCCATCGGCTATCCGCGCAAGATCAGTTCGGGCTACGGTGTTCAGCTGTCCGTCGAAATCGCACGGCTCGTTTCAGAAGAAAAATAAGGGAGTCTCATGGTCGTCGCGACGCCCGCTGGCGAACGTCCGCAAGCGCCCATCCTCGTGTTCGACATCGAGACGGTCCCCGACATTGGCCTGCTTCAGGAGATCCACGAGCCGCAGCTGGAATTCGACCCCGATCCCGCTATGGCCTGGAGAGATCTGCGCATTGCGGCCGCCGCCTATAAGGTAACGGGCAAGGACTTTCCGCCGCCGATGTTCCACGCGGTCATGTGCATCTGCGCCGTTTTCGTGAACCCTGAGACTTACACGATCATGGACGGGTTCAAGCGCAGCATTCCGCTCACTCCGGGCGGCACGCGCGAGGAATTCCTGGCAGCGGAGAGAGAGCTGTTGCGTTCGTTCTGGGCCTTCGCCACAAAACACCGTGATTTTTCACGCGTTTGGTACGACTCGCAGACTTCCGATTTCCGCATGTCAGAGTTTCAGCGCAGGAAGATGAAGCCCGTGCCCGTGACTTTTTGCGGGTACAACACATCGGGCTTCGACCTGCCCGTCATCGAGCAGCGATCGTTGCGCCACCTTCTCACTTGCCCTATCGCTGAATACGGCCGCGAAACCGGCTACGACTCCTACCGCTCGCGCTTCGCTCCCGAAAAGAGCTTCGATCTGTTCTCGTACATCAGTGGGAACAGTTCGCTCAAGAGCAGCCTCGACGTGGTTTCGCGTGCGCTCGGACTCGGCGGCAAAATGGAGGGTATGGACGGGAGCAAGGTTGCACAGGCCTATTATGACGATCAACAATGGGTGGCAATTGAAGAATATTGCGCGATTGACGTACTGATCACCCATGGTGTGCTGCTAGCGGTGCAAAAATTTCGCGGCATTCTGCCCGAAGAGGATTTCCGCGAAGCAGCCGCGCACTTCGAGAAATTCCTGCGCCAGGAAGGCAAGCCGCCCTCCTATCTCCGCCTGGCGGATGCCTCGCAACCTTTTTTCCAGGCTGCACGCATTGACGCTGGTTGAAATGACGCGGCGGATGAAGTGACGCATTGGGTCGTGTAGTGTTTTTTAGTGTCGAGTTCCAAGTCGTGTGATGTGTGTGTGAACCAGGCCGAGTGCACCGCGTGTGTGTGCGGGCGCGGCCGCAAAAGAATCGAAGGAGAAGAGCGTGAGCCAGGATCCCGGATATTCCAAAGGACTCGCTGGAGTCGTTGCCGACGCGACATCCGTCAGCCAGGTGCAGGGCGAGGTGGGTCGTCTCATCTACCGCGGCATCCCGATTGAAGAGATTGCCGAAAAATCCACTTTCGAAGAGATGACGCACTTCCTTCTGCGCGGAAAATTGCCCAACAAGGCTGAACTTGAAAAGGTAACAGCCGATCTCAAGGCCGCGCGCACGCTGCCCAAGCACGTGGAGACCGTCATTGATTCCGCGCCCAAAACCGCGCATCCGATGATGGTCCTGCAGGCCGCCATGGCGGCCCTGGCATTTGACCAGGGCCCTGTGAAGCTTGCGGATGTTGAAGGCAACGTGAACACCGCGGTGCGCCTCACCGGCCAACTCGCCACCGTTGTCGCGCGCACGTCGCGCAACCGCCGCGGACTTTCGCCCATCGCGCCAAAGCAGGACCTCTCGCACGCCGAGAACTTCCTTTACATGATCACGGGCGAAGCGCCGAGGAAAGAACTCGCGCGTATGTTCGATGTGGCGCTGATGCTGCACATGGACCACGACTTCAACGCGAGCACCTTCGCGGCCCGCGTCATCGCCTCCACTGAAGCGAACCTCGTGAGCTCCGTGAGCGGCGCTGTGGGCGCACTTGCCGGCCCCCTGCATGGCGGCGCCAATGAAAAAGTCCTCGCCATGGCCGACTCTATCGGCTCACCGGAAAAAGCGAAGGCCTGGGTCGAAAATGCACTCTCCACGAAGTCGAAGGTCATGGGCTTTGGCCACCGTGTTTACCGCACGATGGATCCACGTGCGAAGGTTCTCCGCGCGATGCTCGAAGATCTCGTGAAGCAAAAGGGCGGCGACAAGACCTACGACACGCTGCGCATTGTGCACGACGAGATGATCGGCGAGCTTTCCAAAAAGGAAAAAGATTACATCTGGCCGAACGTGGACTTCTGGTCGGGCGCGCTTTACCGCCTCATGGACATCGAGTCCATCGACTTCACACCCATCTTCGCGGTCGCCCGTGTCGTGGGTTGGAGCTCGCACATCATCGAGATGTGGACCGACAACCGCATCTATCGTCCTGCTGCCAAGTACGTGGGCCCCACCGAAGACCATGTGACTGCCCTCGCGCAGCGTTGAGCGCAATTGCACTTTTGCCCAAACCCGTTCCCTTGTGAAGCATCCACGCGCAGGGGAGGGTTTGGAGCCACTGAGCTGCCTCCATGTCCTGGATAAACGCCTTTCCTCAAAGCGCTTTGCTGCAAATCTCAAGGAAATTCGAACCCCACCGATAAAGACATTCAAAGTTGTCGTTTTCGGAGGGTTCCAAACGTGCCGCAAAGAAAATCATCGAGTCCAACCGGATCGAACCTGCCGCGGCTCATGGGCTTGTCCTGCCTTGGGGTGGCCGCGATGCTGGCTGGTGCCTGTTCCGGGCCGGACAAACCCTCCGATGGAAAAGCCAAGGCTGCCGCAGCGGGAGCAGCCGCATCGAGTCAGAGCGACTCGGGGGCGAAGCGTGTGACCCCGGATGGCAAAGTGGCCGCCGGCATATCCGGAGGCTCCACCTCGGCTTCCACGATGCCCAAGGGTGCCGACATCGCGCCCAATCCCATGGCGCCCGGTGCCGGCGTAAAGCCGGCCACGCCCAGCACCGGAATTGCGTGCAACGTCGAGGATCCCGATGCGCTTGCCGCTTCGAAAAGCGTCAACGTAACAGAATTTGAAGTCGAAATGATGAAGAAAGTGAACGAATACAGAGTGAAAAACGGTGTAAAGCCCGTGGAATCTCTGCCCCACATCGTGTACGTGTCGAAAATCCACAGCGCCAGAATGGCCACGGGCAAGGAAGCGTTCAGCCACAATGCCTTTGAGGCGCGCATCGCCACGCTCAAGTCCATGGGGATGACACTGGTAGACTGGGGAGAAAACATCACGCAGACGGCCTCCGGCGCGGGAGGGCCCGAGAATGGGGTCGTGAGGTGGTCCATGAGCCCCGGCCACAATGCCAACATGCTCAAGGCCAACTACACGCACGCAGGCCTTGGTTCGGCCAAGGATCCCAAGACGGGAATATGCTATTCGACCCATATTTTCGTTCAGAGAACGAACTGAGGCACAAGGGCTCTCAGCGCAGGTCGAGCACGTAGTGCATTTTTGCCGCGAGTGACGCATCGGCTGGCGAAAACAGTCCCGCGTAACGCGCTCCTGCGGATTCAGCCACTTTGCGTGACGCGAGGTTGTCTTCGTCGCAGGTGATGAGCACCTGGACGAAATTCATGTCGCGCAGGATGGGAATGAATTTTTTCAGCATGGCCGCGCCGAGCCCGCGCCGGCGGAATTTCGGGCGCACCTCATAGCCCACATGCCCGCCCACGCTGCCGACCCAGATGTTGATTTCGTGGCGCACGGTGATGCGACCAAGGTACTCGCCATTGCACACTGCCCAGTAAGTGGTGTCGGGCACCTGTGTGTCGTTGCGCAGCTGCCGGCGCGCCTCCAGATCTTCCACGTAACGCGAGAACTCGTGGTCCTTCCAGGCAGGATCCAGTGTGAGCATCCAACCTTCGGGATGCATCTCGCGTGCCGCTTCAAGCACCGTGTCGCGGTAACGCGAGTGTGGCGGAACGAGCGAAAAGTCGTGGGCAAGATTCTCCTCCACCTCCAGATACATGCCCTCATCGAGTTTCAACCACGCCTGCACACGGCCATCGTTCTTGCGCACCAAGGGTTTGTACTCAGCGAGGCCCATGCCACGAAAGCGAGTCTGCTCGGCGGTTGCGTCGAGGGATTTCACCGCGAGCTGGAAACGGTGATCCACTCCGTTTTCAAACGCCACGCCCGGCACATCATCGAACTCCACCACGATGCCTGGCGCGTAATGCCTCGTGCGCCAGCCAAACATCTCCTCACAGCGACGCTTGAACGCGTCCACGTCACCCACCCAGATGTGCAGGTGCGAGAATTCGAGAGACTTGTTCATTCCGGTGACCTCTCGTAAACAGTCGTTCGCGGGCTTCGGGGTTTTGAATGAGGTAAGCAGTATGGACCGACCAGCTCCGATCGCAAACGATCGCACCCTCGCGGTTTCGTTCGAAGGTTACACGCTGGTGTCAGGCTTCGTGTCGCCGCTGCGCGACGTGACTTTCTCGCTGCGGCAGGGCGAATCCATGGCCATCGTGGGACCTGCAGGTTCGGGCAAGTCCATGCTGTTGTCGGTGCTCAGTCAGACGCTGTGGGACACCGCCTTCGAGCCGCGCAATATCAATCAGCGCGGGCACGCGGAAATCCTCGGACTGCCTCTGACGCCGCGCAAACCTGAACGCGCCGTTCTGGAAATGTTGCAGGCGCAAACGGCTCTTGTGGGCGAACAGACTGCCTGGCTGCCGCTTTCCATGGCCGAAAATTTCGAGTTCAGTCAGCGTCTCCTGGGTGTGCGTGAGCCGCTTTCGTATGCTGAGATGCTGGAAGCTCAGCCCCTTTCGCCGCGCAACCGAGCAATGATGCTCGCGCTCGCGGAATTTCTGCCGGCCCAGATCGAATCGCCATTGCTCCAGGAGCTTGCCATCATCCGCGCCCTGCTGCGCAAGCCGCGTCTCATGCTTCTTGACGAGCCGTTCGTGCGGATGGATCCGGTGCTGCTGAGGCAGACCGAGAACCTCATCCTCGGCGTCGGGGAGGAGACCACCCTCGTGTGGGCCACCAACGACCTCCACCAGGCGAGCCGCGTGTCGGACTGGATCCTGTTCATGCTCCACGGCACGGTCATGGAGTTTACTCCGACGCCGCAGTTCTTTACCAATCCGCGCTGTGAAGAGGCCGAAAAATTCATCGCGGGCCGCGACGTGGACTGAAATGCGGTCCGGTTTTTTAATAAAATCAATATATACAGATGCTTAATAAAATCTAACTTTTTTACATCCGACCTCGAATTTCCCACTGAAGAAGGGTTGAAGGTTTTTCCATACGGGTCTACGGTGCGGTCACATGCAGTGGGCACCCCCCTCTAGGAAGGCCGAATGAAGACCGTTCGAGTTCTTATCGTTGATGACGATGTCATCGTCCGCAAAACCTATGCACTCACCTTGCGTCGCCTCGATCTCGAGGTGGATGAAGCGAGCAGTCTCGAGGAACTCGCTCTCGCGCTGCATCGCGTCACATATGACGTGGTTTTGCTCGATCTCACGCTCGGCGCGCGGTCGGGCCTAGAAGGGTTGCCTCTCATTCTGAAAGAGCAGCCTTACGCGGGCGTGTTCATTCTCACTGCGTCCAACTCCGTGGAGCAGGCGGTGGAGTGCATGAGGCGCGGCGCGGCAGGTTTCCTCACGAAGGACCTCCCGCACGAAAAGCTCGAAGAGGAGCTGCGCCGCTTTTTGGAGACGCGCCGCAAATCCGAAGCCACCGGACATGCCGGTTCACTGCCGGGTTTCATCGGTGAGAGCGAGGCCATCAAGGGTCTCAAGGCGCGCATGGAACGCGTGAAGGACATCGACAGCACTGTGCTCGTCCTTGGCGAATCCGGAACGGGTAAGGAGGTCATCGCGCGCGCGCTGCACACGCTGTCCAATCGGCGTGGCGAACCTTTTTGCGCGGTGAACTGCGGAGCCATCCCCGAGAACCTTCTTGAGAGCGAGCTGTTTGGCCACAAAAAAGGTGCGTTCACAGATGCGCGCGCCGACAAGAAAGGGCTGTTCGAGGTCGCAGCCGGGGGCACCATCCTGCTCGATGAGATAGGCGACATGCCGCTCATGCTGCAGACGAAACTCCTGCGCGTTCTGCAAGAACGCCACTTCGTTCCTCTGGGTTCGAGCACGCCTGTTCCGCTCAAGGCACGCGTGCTGTGCGCCACGCATCGTGATCTGCAGATGGAAGTGGCCTCGGGCCGTTTCCGTGAAGACCTTTTCTTCCGCATCAACGTGGTTGTCCTGCACTCGCCCGCGCTGCGCAGCCGTGCGAGCGACATCCCGGCGCTCGTGCGTTACTTTCTGGAACAATGCAACACGCGTTTCGGCCGTGGAGTGCTTTATCCTGACGAAGCGCTCATGGCGCGTATCCTTACGTTTCCTTGGCCGGGCAACGTTCGCGAGCTGCAAAACAGCATCGAGCGCGGCGTGGTGCTTTCGCCTGATGATCGCATTCATCCCGAAGATCTTTTCTTCCACCTGAACACGCAACAGAACGCCCACGCACTGCAAGTGGCACGCACAGGGGCACTGCATTTCGAAGTGCCGGTGGAAAATGTCCTTCCCGCTGGCCTGTCACTCGACATGCCGCTCACGGATGCGCGTATGGCATTCGAGCGTGCCTATCTGGAACACCACCTGCGCAAAGCATCGGGCAACATCTCCGATGTGTCGCGTGCCATCGGTCGTTACCGCGCCGACATCTACCGGATGTTGGAAAAACATGGATTCAACGCTGAAGGGTTCCGCGGACAAGCGGGCGAGGCGAGAGGGGAGCAGCACGCATGACTCTGCCCGACATCTACCGTGAGCATCTGCCTTCGGAGCGCGAACTGAGTTCGCCTTACGACAACGACTCCGACCTGCGCGCCATTATCCTGCAGTTCGTGGGCACGCTTGACATCGAGATGCCCAACGTGCGCAGCCTGTTCGCGTGTGCAACGGGCGGGATCGTGACCATCGGCACGTCTCATTCCCCGGAAGATGCGCTGATTGAATTCTCGCGACTTGCGCACAGACTCAAGGGGTCGTCAAAGGTTCTCGGTTTTGAGGCCCTCGGCAATGTGTTCGCCGTGCTAGAGGACGGCGCGCGCGGCGCGAAAGCGACATTGAATGATCTTGCGCCCTTTATCGCCACCTGCGATCTGTTCCATGCCGGGCTGCGGCGCCGTTACATTGACGGGTCGACACACGAAGGCACCCTGAATGAGAGCGGAGGCCTTCGGTGATCTTCTCGCTCGAGCGGCTGAGGCGCGAAGTCAAGCGCTCGCGCACCCTGACGCTGACAAAACCACTCGCGCTGAATGATCTGGAACGCGCTCTCCTGCGCGTCTCTGCAGCCGCCGCAACTTTGAAGCCCGAGGGCGCGTCTTTGCCACCTGCGGGTGTGCTCCCATTGAAATCCGAAGTTTCGGAGCCTTCTCCTCCGGCGTGATTTTTTGATGTGAGTTCGAATTGCGAATGACAAACAAAGCGGCTTTCGTGAAATTCGCGAGTCAAAAAGCGAGGCGCTCCGATTTCTCGGGGCGCCTCGCTTTGAGGAAAAAGACAGTGTCCATGCGCTTCAGGCTGGCAGGAGGGAGAATGGAGGATGAGGGCAGAGATGAGGATGGAAGAGAGCGGAGATGGGGTAGGACCGGAAGCGCACGGAGCTCAGTCTTGAAATCCCTATTGCCAGATACGTGCCAAATGCAGGCGCTCTTTGTGTAGGCAAGACTTCGATCTTCGAGATGCATTTGCGCTCCTTGGTCCCGTGCCTATTAAGACCGAGCTGAACATTGCGACGTGGCCGGGACTGTTTGTATGAATAATCCACCGCCCCAGGCTGTAGGCCTTTCCACACAAAGTGCGCTTCGAGCCCGACGATTTGTCGCAAAAGGCGGAAAATCACTTCCGAACATGGCCTTTCGGACTTGGCACGAATCCTGAATAGGGGTTTCCAGACGGTGTGCAACACACCTCGCCGTAAAGACCTCAAAAAGGAGCAACACATGTTCAAGCGAATGACCCCGGCCCTGTGCCTGGCGGGCCTCATGGCTCTGGCTGCGTGTAGCAGCGATGACAAAGATGACGCTTCGCGTGCAGGCAAGAACCTCACCCGCGAGCCCGGTCTGCAGGGATATTGGGCATCAAGCTGCGACAAACTCGAGCTCCTCAGCAGCTCGGGCAAGGCCTTCTACGCTTTTGCGCCAGCCACTTACAGCAAGAAAGTGGCGGTGTATTCCGATACAAACTGCGCCACTCAGACTTCCCAGATCGTCTACAGCGGCGACTTCAAAATTGGCAATGACGATGACCTCGAAGGTGTTGATCGTGTCGACTTCGTGCCCACCAAAGCCACTGTCAAGGCGCTCACCGAAGCTGGTGTGAACGCGCTCAACGCAGTGAACCTCTGCGGCATCAAGGACTGGGCCCTCAACGCAGAACGTGATGTGTCTGTTGCGGCCAAGAATGGCTGCCTGACGGAAAAGGTTGGCGTCGCTCAGTACGACGTCTACCATCTCGAAGACAAGAAGCTGCAGTTTGGCAGCGCTTACGTTCTCGGTGCGCCCACCGATGTGAAGAACCGTTCCGCTGAGTTGAACCAGAGGGTATTCCAACCCACTGAAAAATGGGAGTGATGAGTATGTTGCGTTGGTCATTTGCTTTTCTCGTTCTTGCCCTCGTCGCGGCCCTGTTCGGATTCGGCGGCATCGCCGCTGGTGCGGCTTCGCTCGCGAAAATCCTGTTCGTGGTCTTCCTCGTGCTCTGGCTGCTGTCGTTTGGCATCGGTCTCATCACCGGAAAGAATTCGCGTCCTCTTCCATGACGAGCGAGGCCGGGAGATTTCTCCCGGCCTCATTCTCTCTGGCTTGTTTGCCCGAATCTGCGAATGCAGGTTCGGGCCTTTCTTTTGCGTCCGATATCTTTCGAAGAGTTCAGCGGATGTCGCCAAGTGACACTGCACTGATGTCGGTGATACCGACCTTCTGCAAAATGGGTGTGACTTTCGTTTTGTCGCCCATGATGTAAAGGTGGCCGCCCTCGCGTGTCACCTTGTTCTTCACGAATGTGTTCACTCGAGTCAAATCCACCTGCGCAAGGCCATCAAGCCATGTGTCGAGGAACTTTTCGTCGAGGCCGTAAAGTCGGTAACGTATGCGCTCGAACACGCGATCGGAGGGAAGCTCGAAGCCGCTCTGAAAATCTGTCCGTGCCGACTCCTTCGCGAGAGCCACCTCTTGTTCCGTCAATGCGCGCGTGCGGAATTTTTCGACCACTTCCAGCACGCCTGCCAGCAGATCCTGCGTCTGAAAAAGACCGCCGAAGGTGTACACACCCCACACGGGAAGGCGCGAGCCGACAAACGAACTCGCGTGGTAGGTCAGCCCACGTTCCACTCGCAGGATGCGGCCAAGATCGCCCGTGAGCCCTCCACCAAGGATCTCGTGGGCCACGTTCGCATCATGCGCTTCGGGCGTGTCGAGTTTCAGTCGCAGTGGAAAAAAGAAATACACCTGGTTGTCGGTGGCATTGGGTTTGTCGATGACCACGGCATGGGGCATCTGGCCGCCAGGCTCAAGCGCGGGTGTGACAGGGTAGGTGAGCGGCCTCCAGACGCGCGGCTTGGCCTTGTCGTCCTTGGGCCAAAGGTGCGTCGCGATCTTCGCCGCAAGTGCGCTCGCATGGGAAGGGCCGGAGGAGGCATAAAAAGCGTGCTCCCAACGAAATAGACTAGCGTGTGCCGCGCGGACATGGGCGTGGGTGAGGGAACGGAGCGAAGCGGGCGAGCCTTGGTCATTCAATGTATCAGGTGCGTATTTGAACAGATGGCGCGTGGCAAAGTAACTGGCCACCGACTGCATGTCGTCGTCGGCCACGATGCGTTCCGTGAGCACGCGGTTGCGCGCGCTCTCAAAAATGTCACCGCCCATCTTGGGACGTGCCAGCTGCTCACGCGCGAGTTCGAGCATGGCTCCCATGCTCTCCGGCGGCGCCTTCACAACGAGGTAGGTGGCGCGGGAATCGGTGGAGAAGGAAATGGATCCATTCGCGTAGAAAAGTCGATCCTTGTACTGCTCGCGAGTCATGCCTGTCGGCCCTTGGCGGAGCATGTCGAAGAGCACGTGACCCACGCCCTGTTGCTCGGCAGCGATGGTGCCACCGCCGCCCATGAACGTCACCACGACGGTGTCGCGAGGTTGCGTGGGCGTGAGTGCCGTTTCTATAGGTGCGCCGTTGGGAAGGGCAGCTTTTTGAATAGGATCAATTGGCGCGCTCGATGCGAAAGCCATTTGCGCGAGTGAAGCTGAAACCGCAAGCGTGAAGGAAAAAACAAATCGCTTCATTGCACCGCTCCTTTGGCTGGGATGGTGGCTTCCCCGGTGGGCGTGCTGATGGACACAAAGTTCTCCTTGCGCAGGTAGGCGCGCGCGAATGCCTTGAGGTCCGCACGGGAAAACGAAGTTGGAGTGCGGCTCCACGTCGAGAGAAGGGTTTCATCGCCGTATTTTCCCCAGGCCACGGCAAGTCCACTGGCGATGGCTTCATTGCGCTCAAGGCCCTCCGCCATGCCCACCTGGAACTCTTTGGCGTAGGCCTTTATCTGTACATCGGTGAGAGCAGTGAGGTCGCCGACCAGCGCGTCGAACTGCTTTATTATGACATCATCTTTCACACGCGGCAGCGCAGAAACGTAACCTGACAGCATGCCGTTGCCGTAGTCGAAGGAGAAGCTGCCAATGGACGACGCCACCTTCTCTTTGTCGACAAACCGGCGCCCCGCAAGGTCATTTCCAGAGTCGAACAGCACGTGATTGACGAATTCAAAGGTGAGAGCGTTCTTTGATGTGAAGTAAGGAAGGCGCCAACCCGCCAGGATCTGCTTGCCGCCTGCGGGCAGCTTCGAGGTGGCGCGCACCCGCTTCGTCTTCGCCGCAAAAGCCGGTGGCAGTGGCGTGGGCGTTCCCTTTTCCCACGATCCATAGAGGCGCTCCACCGTCGCGAATGTGGCGGCCTCATCGACGTCACCGGAGATCACAAGGCCAACGTTGTTGGGGCGGTAATTCTTCTGGAAGAAGTCGTTGCAGTCGCCGGCCTTTATTTTTTCCAGATCCTCACGCAGTCCGATGATCATCCATCCAAATGGATGCCCGGGATAGGCGCGCTTGTAGAGTTCGTACCAGACGTCAAACGACGGGTTCGCGTCGAACTTCGTGGAGTACTCGCTCCAGACGGCCTTGCGCTCCACCGAAAGGAGTTCATCGGTGACCTTGAGATTGCGGAACCTGTCTGCTTCCGCTTCCAGGAGTGCGTCGAGGTTGCGGCGCGTCACCGTCGACGTGTAGAGCGTGCTCTCAAAGCGCGTGTTCGCATTTGCCTGCGCGCCAAGTTTCTGCGTGAGCTCGAAGAACCCCGGTTTTCCAGGCGCGAGCGGACGAAACATCATGTGCTCGAACAGATGCGCCATGCCCGTGGTGCCCGGCTTTTCGTGGAGGCTCCCGGCCTTCACCCAGTGGTAAACTGACACGAGCGGCGCGCGTGGATTCTTCGCTATGATCACGTTGAGGCCGTTGGGCAGAACGCGGGTACTGACCTTGACACCATCACCCACTTCAAACGTCCGTGCGGCCTGCACGGCAGATCCTACCAACGTCAGATCGGTGGGGGCACGGGTCGCGTCAGCATCAGGAACCGGAGCGGTGAGTGGGGTCGGTGTGACGGGCTGTGCAAGCGCGGAGAGTCGCATGCAAGAGATGAGGTGCACAGCAGCCGTTAGGGGAAGCTGAAAGCGGGAGTGCATGGGTGCCTCGTTTCTCGTTTTCAGAACGTGAAATGCTTGATCGGTTCGCCCTTGGCTTCGAGTTCGAGCAGGCTCTTGATGCCCAGATCGATGTGCACGTCGGTCCACTGTGCTGCGACCACACGATCCTTCGACTCCGTCTTCACGCCTTCGGGCGTTATTGGCACGTCCGACACATGCAGCAACGCACCACGCGGAATGTCGTTGTGGTGGCCCACGATGAACACCGTGGCCGTCTCCATGTCGATGGCCAGGCAGGTGAGGCGGCGCAGGCGCTCGCGAAACTCAGTGTCGTGCTCCCACACGCGGCGGTTCGTCGTGTAAACCACCCCGGTGCGGTAGTCGTAGCCGGCCTCGACAATCTTTTCGGAAACGAATTTGTGCAACTTGAATGAAGGCAGGGCAGGCACTTCGGGTGGGTAATAGTCGTCAGAGGTCCCTTCACCGCGAATGGCCGCGATGGGCAGGATGAAGTGCCCTATCTCCGTGCTTGATTTGAGGCCGCCGCATTTGCCGAGGAACAGAACGGCCTTTGGATGGCGCGCCTGCAGCAGGTCCATGATCGTGGCCGCATTGGGCGACCCCATGGAAAAATTGATGATGGAGATGTTCTTCTCTTTGCTGGTCGCGTTGGGCATGGCCCGATCGAGGCCCCTGACTTCCACGCCCATCTTCTCGGCGAATCGGTTGACGTAGCTTTGGAAGTTCGTAATCAAGATGTAATCGGCGAAGTCCTCCACCTTCGTACCGGTGTAGCGAGGTAGCCAGTTCGCGACGATCTCTTCCTTGGTCTTCATGGAAACGTAACCCCCACAATTGCTCATTCGGTGCCAAAGTGACGCAGAGTCTATCGCCTTCCTCGTGCCGTTCCAAGGGAGCCGAGTGTGAGCCTGGTGCAACATATGGCCCCGAGGCTCCGGCTGGCGTGCTCACCGCGAGCGAAGCGGTCGCGTTCGCGCGTGCTCTTGAGGAGGCGTGGGGCGCACGCGACGTGCGGTTTTTTTCTCGCCGGCTTGGGGTCACGGGACGGGCGCGCGGCAGTTTCGACGGTGTTTCGCCCATTCCGGTCTTGACGCGTCCGTTTCCTTCCGCGCTTGCCGAGGAACGCGCCGAGCCCGAGGGTGACGTGGAGATTATTTTTTTACTTGGCACACTTGAAGAGACAGTGTCATTTGATGCGACCGATGCCTACGAGCTTCTTGCCCGTGCAAGCGCTCGACACGCGCCGGCGTGGCTTGTGGCGCCTTTCACGTCACCGGATGATGGGCGCGCTCCCGCGTGCGCGCCGTGGCGCGCGGGTGTTGCGGCACGCGAACTTTGCGTGCGCGTGCGCGGCGCGGATGGAGGTATGAGCGCAGGCGCAGCGCTTTGCTCCCAGGATGCTCTGGTTGTCCAGGATACGCTGGCTGAGACCGAGCCGCTCGCCCGCGTGCTCAGCGCCGCGCCCTACGCCGCGGCGGCGCGCGACGAAGAAAGCATCGCGCGCCTCATCGCGCACGCGCACGCGGGAGACTGTTACCTCGCCAACTTCGCCCACACGAGGGTCGTGGCTTCACGAGCGTCCGATGCCTTTGCACGGCCTCCACGCGCCTCGGTGCTGCTCGCGCGTGTTCTTGCACAGCGTGTTCGCTTTGGCGCGCACCTCCTTTCGTCCTCAGGTGAAGGCGTCCTCCTCACTTCGCCCGAGCGATTCGTGCGTGCGCGTCCCGGAATGGGTGAGGGCGGTGGCACCTTGCTTTCCACCGAACCGATAAAAGGGACGGCGCGCGTCTCTTCGCATCCACGACCTGAGGACTTCGCCACGCTGTGGGCTTCGGAAAAAGAAACTGCCGAGCAGATCCTCGTCACCGATCTGCTGCGCAATGATCTTCATTTCATTTGCGATGCGGGCAGCGTCGCCGTGCACGAGCCCTTCTTTCAGCGGATCGAAGGCACGCTGTTGCAGATGCAGACGGTCCTGTCCGGCACCGCCGCGCCCGGCAACGAAACACCTGCCAAGTTTCTTCCCGCTCTCCTTCCCCCGGGCTCCGTTTCGGGCACGCCAAAGAAACGCGCATGCGAGATCCTCGCGTCGCTCGAAGAAAATCCACGAGGTTATTATACGGGCATCGCGGGAGTGCTCACCTCGGACGGAGCTTTCGATTCGAGTGTGAGCATCCGCAGTGTCTTTTTCGAGAAACGCGGTGTGGTGGTGGGCGTCGGAGGAGGCATCACCTCTCTTTCCGATCCTGCGTGCGAGTGCCAAGAGCTTGCGCTCAAGGACGCCTCCATCGCCTCGTTCTGGTCGGCAGGGGAGAAGGAACCATGACACGGCTGCTGCTGCTCGATCACGAGGATTCGTTCACCGCGAATCTGCGCGCGTCACTTGTGTGCTGCGGTGTCGACGTGGAGGTCCTCCGCGTTCCACGCCTTTCCTCTGGATGCAGCATGTCCGCCGAACACGCTGCGCAGAATTTTCAGGGCATCGTGTTCTCTCCAGGACCTGGGCATCCCGAAGAATACCCTGCTTCGGCCGCTTTTTTCGCCGCACTCCCGCCCACATTGCCGGTGCTGGGTGTGTGCCTTGGCCTGCAGATTGTTTTTCTTTCGCAAGGTTTTGACGTGGCGCCCATCGGCCGGATCCCCGTGCACGGCCGCCGTGAACCGGTCGACTTCCACGTCGGTTCGCACGCCTGCCAAGGTGAGGTCGTTCTGTTCAATTCCCTCGGAGTCATTGCGGCCCAAAAAAATATTGCACAAGAATACCAAGTGGTGGTCGGCGCCGACGGCCGTCTCCTCGTCGCCTCGCACCGCGTCCGGCCACTGCTGTTGTGCCAGTTTCATCCCGAGAGTTTCGCTTCCACCGCAGGCGTTCCCCTTGTGCGGGCCTTCGTGGGACAATGCGACTCGCCAAATCCGCTCGGGCTCTGTTAGGCTGGTCGGGTTCGCGTCGCCCTTCTGTTCGTGGAGACACATGGGACCTCGCCTGTTCGCCATTCTGTTCGTGAGCCTTGTCGCCTTCGGCGTGTGGTTTCAGCGCGCCTACATGGCGTCCTACTCGGGTGAATTCGACGCACTCCAGGAAGGATCGAAGCTGCCCGTGGAGCTCATGTCCGTGAAGCCATTCGTTGCTGCGCAGTACGGCCTCGACGGAGTCGGGCTCCGCATTCGATCCGACGAGGCCACGTACTACACGAACGGCCGCGTTGTTCTCAACGGCAACGTTTCCTACCAGGACTACGATGCACAGGGCGAACCACGTCTTGCGTTGCTATCCAAGCGTGCGATAGGCCAACTTCAACTCACCTCCGGTGGCGCGTCGCTGTTTGACTCGGAGAAGAAGCTCGAACGCGTGACCTTTCCCGGTGCCGTGACAGTGGTGTTTGGCGCCGACGACAGGATATTCACCGAGAAGGTCGACGTGGATTTTGTCCGCGCGCTTGCCACCACCGATGCCGACGTGCGGCTCGAAGGGCCCGGTCGCAAGATGCTCGGCCATGGATTCTCTTACCGCATGGACAAGCAGGATTTTCGTTTGGGCGGCCGCGTCACCGGGGAGCTGACTCCTCCCCAGCGACCGTCTTCCTCTCCCTCCCGCCCGGCGCAAAAGCTGCGTCCGCAGGAGAACCACAAATCTGGCATCAATGTGAACGGGGAAGCCACGCAATGAAATGTTCCTCTCTCTCTGCGGGCGTCCTGTGTGCGCTCCTTGGCCTTGTCCCGTCGATCGCCGCGCGAGCGGACTTTGTCGACGAGCTGCCGGCGCTTCCTATTACGCCTGCGCCTCTGCCATCGGCTCGTCCGCAAACCGGTAGGACGCCTCCCCCCGCCGGTAAATCCGGAGTTTCGCAAGAGCCGAGTGCGCCGGACTCCAGCGCCGGGTCAACCCCGGCTGAAGGGCAGAAATCCACAACCGCACCTTCTCCAGCCGGAGCTCCCACGCAATCACAGAAATCCACAGGCGGCGGCCTGTTCAATCCTGACGTGGCGAAACACAATACAAGTGCGCCTATCTCCATTCAGGGCGATGAGGTCTCGGCGTCGATCAATCAAGGAAAAACGTCGCTCACGGGCAATGTCGTCATCCAGCAGGATGACACGACCATGAAGAGTGACGTGGCAGAGATATTTTCCAAGCCGGGCACCACGACGCCCGAACGCGCGGTGGCCAAAGGCAGAGTGAGCATCCTCAAGCGTCCGAACCCACGCGTGCCCGAGATCCGCGCGCTCGCGGAGGAAATTGAGTACTTCATCATCGAACGCAGGGTCATCCTCAAAGGGAAACCGAAGATCTGGCGTGGCAAAGAACTCGTTCAGGGTGAGGTCATCGAGATGGCGCTCGACACTGGCGACATACGCATTCGTTCCGCGCGTAGCATCCTCGATCCGTCCACGCAGCAGGCTCCCAAGGCGAAATCAGGGAGCAAAGGAACAAAAGGTAACAACGGCGGCAAGAGCGACGCGCCGCGGAGCGTGAAATGAGCGGCGTCGTTTCGATTCCCGGCAACGAGGAGTCACCGCGCGCGACTGTCAGCAGTCTGCACACGTTCAATCTGATGAAGAAATTCGACACCCGCCTTGTCGTGGAGGACGTGAGCTTCTACGTCAAGACCGGTGAGATAGTCGGTCTGCTCGGACCCAATGGAGCCGGAAAAACCACCAGCTTCTATATGACCGTCGGGCTCCTGCGCCCCACGTCGGGGCGAGTGGAACTCGATGGTGTGGATATCTCGCAGTTGCCCATTCACAAACGTGCGCGCAAGGGTATCGGATACCTTCCGCAGAATGCGAGCATATTCCGCAAACTCACGGTGGAAGAAAACATCTCTGCTGTGATGGAGGTTTGGGGAGTGCCACGACGCGAGCGCAAGGCCATGCTTGAAAAGCTCATCGAGCAATTCGGCATCGGGCACATACGCAAAAGCCTCGGGCTCTCTCTTTCAGGAGGTGAACGGCGTCGTGTGGAAATCGCGCGTTCACTTGTCATCTCGCCGCGATTTCTGCTGCTCGACGAACCTTTTGCGGGCATCGATCCGGTGACCGTGGATGAAATCCAGAAACTTATCTCACGCCTGGTGCGTGAGGAGAGCCTTGGTGTGCTCATCACCGACCACAACGTGCGCGAGACACTCGGCATCTGCGAACGCGCTTATATCCTCGCGGGTGGGCGTATTCTGGCCGAAGGCGATCCAACGACAGTCGCGAACCTCGACAAGGTGCGCGAAGTGTATCTCGGTGAGAATTTCATTCTCTGACCGAGGGGGTGCCAAGACAGACGAGGACCTCGAGGTGGCACGTCCCTGTGCC
>Ga0163152_10001611_pt1 | contig 35201 bp, 27 predicted proteins | sample OliLakLV19MP8IB2_FD_148635 | JGI IMG/M metagenome (GOLD analysis project Ga0163152, IMG submission 148635) | Freshwater microbial mat bacterial communities from Lake Vanda, McMurdo Dry Valleys, Antarctica - Oligotrophic Lake LV.19.MP8.IB-2 | ecosystem: Environmental > Aquatic > Freshwater >...
ATCATGGGCTTAGGCGGCTATTATGTTATTAATGATAGCATGACCATGGGCGATTTAATTTCATTCGTGCTGTTCCTTGGCTTTGTTACGTTTCCAATTGTTCAAATGAGCAACATCGGATCGCAATTAACTGAAGCTTTTGCTGGTCTTGATCGAACAGAAGAAATCATGAATACCGCTATTGAAGATGATGGCACAATTCGAACCATCAAAGTCGATGAGATTAAAGGTGAAATTGTTTTCAACGATGTTTCTTTTGCTTATGAAGAAGGTAAGCCAGTACTGAAAAATATTAATTTTACAGCACCTGTTGGATCAGTTACTGCATTGGTTGGTACATCCGGTTCTGGCAAAACAACAATCGCTGGTTTAGCAGCCACCTTCTTAAATCCCGATAGCGGAATGATTACGGTGGATGGTGTTGATCTTACCAAAATATCACTTAATAGCTATCGCAGTCAGTTGGGTGTTGTGCTGCAAGATGATTTTCTTTTTGAAGGTACTATTCGTGAAAACATTTTATTCCCCAGACCCAATGCAACAGAAGACGAATTAACTAAAGCTGTTAAAGGTGCATTCGTTCATGAGTTTACCGATCGATTTGAAAAAGGATTAGATACAGTAATTGGCGAACGTGGAGTTAAACTATCAGGCGGCCAGCGCCAGCGTATTGCTATTGCCCGTGCTATTCTTGCCAATCCGCGAATCTTAATTTTAGATGAAGCAACTTCAAACTTAGATACCGAAAGCGAAAGCTACATTCAGGAAAGTTTAAGAAGCCTGATGAGTGGCCGAACTACTTTTGTAATTGCCCACCGACTAAGCACGATCCGCCAGGCTAATCAAATTTTGGTAATCGAAAATGGTGAAATTGAGGAACGCGGAATGCACGAAGAGTTGATTGAAAAGAAGGGTCGCTACTTCCAGCTCTATACATATCAGGCAAGGATTTAATAAAATTATAGACTTAATGTCATAATAAATACTCGATTCAGATACGAATCAAGTCATAATGTCTTCTTTTTTGGTAAAAATTCCATCGGCACACTTTTCCCTGAGAGTATTCTAGAATTAAAAACAACATGTTTAACCTTAAAAAAATAACATTATGAGTATCGTTCGCTATAACCCAAATGATTTTGTGCCAACTCCTTTCAGTGCTTTGGTCGATCGTTTTTTCAATGATTCAATTGCCCGCTCAGGCGGAAGCCGTTTTGTACCTAAAGTAGATATTGCAGAAACTCCCGAAGCTTATGAGGTTCACTTAGCTGCGCCTGGGTTGAGCAAAGAAGATTTCAAGATTGAAGTAAATCATAATTATCTTACTGTAAGTGGTGAGCGCAAGTTCTCCAATGAAAAGAAAGATAAAAATTATCATTCGATTGAAACGAATTACGGTGCATTTAGTCGGTCGTTCACTTTGCCTGAAAATACCGATTCTTCTAAAATCAACGCCAAGTATAACAATGGCATTTTAGAATTAACGATTCCAAAAGACGAGAAAAAAGTGTTGAAACAAAGTATCAAAGTGAGTTAATTAAAATTGGATTTGGTTTAAAGATGCCCTTGCCGGAAACGGAGGGGCATTTTTTTGTTTTATCTCAAGTCGGAATGAAATTAATTCTTCTTTCATTTAACCAATTACGGGATAAGCCGTAACTTACTTAAAAGAGAGGGGTATGAAGCGTTCGTTATTGATTCTGTTGGTTGTTTGCACTGCGTTTATTGGTGCAATTATTGGTTCCGTTGTAACCCTTAGATTTTATGATGCTGGCTCAGCCTATAATTCCATCGAAGAACGGCAGAATTTACGTCTGACTAACTTTTCTAACGATTCATCAAATAGAAATCAAGAAGTAATCAATTTCGAAGCAGCAGCTAGTAAAGTAACACCAGCCGTAGTTCACATTCGTACGGTGTATGGTGGCGGAAAATTTAGTCTTAACGCATTGGATAGTTATTTGAATCCACATGCACAATCGTCTGGTTCAGGTGTAATCATTTCAGACGATGGTTACATTGTTACTAACCATCATGTTATTGAAGATGCTAACTCGATTGAAGTTGTGTTGAACAATAACCAACGCTTCTATGCGAAATTGGTTGGTCAAGATCCGAGCACCGATTTAGCGCTCTTAAAAATCAAAGCAAAAAATCTTCCTTTTGTAAAATACGGAGACTCTGATGGAATTCTTACAGGCGAATGGGTGCTGGCCATCGGCAATCCATTTGATCTTAACTCCACAGTAACTGCAGGTATTGTTAGTGCTAAAGCACGGAACATCCGAATTCTCTCTGACAAAAATAATCTGCAAGTTGAATCCTTTATTCAAACTGATGCTGCGGTCAATCCTGGTAACAGTGGCGGAGCGTTGGTCAATCTAAAAGGTGAACTGATTGGAATTAATTCTGCCATAGCGACCGCAACGGGTAATTATGCTGGGTATTCATTTGCTATACCTGTAAGTCTCGTAAAAAAAATAATGGATGATTTATTAGAGTTTGGCCAGGTGCAACGTGGATTGTTGGGAGTTCAAATTATTGACGTGAGTGCTGAGTTAGCCGAAAACTTCAAGCTAGATGTTGTTCGCGGTGTATTTGTTCGGTTCGTAAATAAAGGAAGTGCTGCCGAATTAGCCGGCATTGCGGGTGGTGACGTAATCACTGCTATAGACGATCATCAGGTAGGTGGTGTTTCAGAATTACAAGAGTGGGTGGCCCGAAAAAGGCCAGGCCAACCTGTGCATGTTACTTTACTAAGGGATGGTGAACAGAAGTTGATTACTACAACATTAAAAAATTTCGAAGGCTCTGAAGAAATAAAAAGAAAACCCATTAGTTATGAACTTGAAGGCGCTACGCTTGACGAAGTCCCCTACTCAAAATTAAATGAACTCAGCCTTGATGGTGGTGTTCTGATTCGAAAACTTTCTTTCGGTAAATGGAAGAAAGCAGGTATTCAAGAAAATTTTATTATCACGCATATTGATAAAGTGTCCATCGACAATGTGAGTGACCTTAATCGCGCCATGGAAATAAAAAAAGGTGGCGTGTTGGTTGAAGGAATGCTCACAAATGGAGAGCGGCTAACGATCGGCATGGACTGGTAAGAAGTAATTGACAGTTGACAATGATTAATAAACTAATTATTGGCATTCAAAAATTTTAAACTAAAGAGATTGTAAATAAAATTCATCCTCAGTATTTCAAAATTAACAATCTTCAATCACTAAGTAAAAAGGTAAATTGGCCTTACCGAAACATTCGGTAACTTTGCAGCCTACCAGAATTATTGCAGCATGAAAAACTTTGGCATTGCAGAAGCACTTTCTAAACTTAGAATAAAAAAATCAAATTCAGGAACCTCCACAGGGCAAAAGTGGCTTCGTACAAAGGGAGCAGCAATAAAATCTTTTTCACCCGTTGATGGAAAATTAATTGGTACCGTTCAAACTACGGACGATGCTGCATTTGATAAAGTAGTTAAGCAAGCTCATCAGGCTTTTCTAGAATGGCGCTTAGTTCCCGCCCCAAAACGAGGCGAGGTTGTTCGCCAAATTGGTTTAGCACTTCGTAAATACAAAGAGCCTTTGGGTAAACTTGTTTCTTACGAGATGGGTAAATCTTATCAGGAAGGATTGGGCGAAGTGCAGGAAATGATTGACATCTGCGATTTTGCAGTAGGTCTATCACGACAGCTTCACGGATTAACCATGCATTCGGAGCGCCCACAACATAGAATGTATGAACAGTATCATCCACTTGGCGTTGTGGGAATTATTTCTGCCTTTAATTTTCCGGTAGCCGTATGGAGTTGGAACACGATGCTTGCCTGGGTTTGTGGCGACACGTGTATTTGGAAGCCCTCTGAAAAAACTCCACTCTGCAGCATCGCGTGTCAAAACATTATCACGGAAGTATTTAAAAAGAATAATGTACCAGAAGGCGTGTCGTGCATTGTAAATGGAGATTCCAAAATTGGGCAACGTATGTCATCGCACGAAATGATTTCGTTGGTTTCGGCAACGGGCAGTGTGCGCATGGGCAAAGCTGTGGGCAAAACTGTTGCGGAACGATTAGGTCGTGCATTACTTGAATTAGGCGGTAACAATGCCATTATTGTTTCAGAAAATGCAAACCTTGAAATGGTAATACGTGGAGCTTTGTTTGGAGCCGTGGGCACAGCCGGGCAGCGGTGTACGTCAACCCGAAGGTTAATCGTGCATGAAAAATTGTATGATGCAGTAAAGCAAAATTTAAAAAAGGCTTACAGCCAACTAAGTATCGGCAATCCGCTTGACGAAACAAATCACGTAGGCCCACTCATCGATACGCTTGCCGTGAAGGCCTACCGCGATGCATTACGAAAAGTAAAAGCGGAAGGTGGTTCCTTTGCTGTAACCGGTGGCGTGCTGAAAGGTAAAGGCTACGAATCGGGTTGTTATGTTAAGCCAGCCATAGCCGAAGTTAAGAACAGCTTTGAAATTGTGCAGCAAGAGACTTTTGCACCTATTCTATATTTACTAAAATATAAAACCATTGAAGAAGCCATCGCCATTCAAAATGGGGTGAAACAGGGTCTGTCCTCAGCGATGATGACAACGAGTCTGCAAGAAATGGAGCAATTCTTATCGCATGCAGGATCGGATTGTGGCATCGCCAATGTTAATATAGGCACTTCAGGTGCTGAGATTGGCGGAGCTTTTGGTGGCGAGAAAGACACTGGTGGTGGCCGCGAGTCAGGCTCAGATGCCTGGAAGGTTTATATGCGCAGGCAGACAAACACGATCAACTACGGAAATAGTCTACCACTGGCACAGGGAATCAAGTTCGAAGTATAGTTGTGCTTGCAAATCATCGGGGTTAAGTCTATTTTTAAAGATACCAATAATTATTATGTCTGAAACAAAGTACCGCACTGTCATGTTGATTGACGATAATGAGATCGACAATCTTATCAATCAGAAAATGATTGAAGCAGCTGCTATAACCAAGCATATCTATACCCACACGGGCGCCAAAAGTGCCATCGAGTTTTTAAGAAACATCGAAAAACTTGAGGTTGCTGACACCGTGCTACCCGATTTGATTTTTCTTGACATCGACATGCCTTTAATGGATGGATTTCAGTTTCTGGATGAGTTTGAGAAATTCGGAAATCTGGTAAAGAAGAAATGCAAAATTGTAATGCTTACCTCATCCATTAATCCGCAGGATTTCAACAAGGCTAAAAAATACCTTAATGTTAAGTTATACCTGAACAAGCCACTTTCGCACGAAAGTATTCTTGGCCTTAATGTTTAAGTACCCGGGGCTTCTATGGCCGTTAGGTTATCAATAAACTCCTCGTCCATTCTAATAGAACAGGTAGGCGAAAAATAGCTAACCTCGATGGCTTTAAATTTAGGAATAACAGAAATAATTTTTTTGGCTTTATCCTTTTTAGCTTCGCTGGTTGCAATCTTCAATATTTTCAAAAAGAGCAGTACGTTTTCGCACTCATCCTTTCCGAACAAGCGAATCTGCCGTTGAATACTGCTGGTTAGTTGATTGAACAATTCAAAATCGCGAAGCATACAATATTGCAAAGCCAAAATCGCTTTCACTTCCATTAAAACAGAGGGATATTTTTTTAAGCTAACCTCATTCAATAAGTTGTTTATTAACTTGGCTGCCTCCTCGTACTTACCAACATAGTAACAACCTATTGCACGATAGATAATAAAAATAGTATGCTTGGGCACGTCCTGAATATCGGCTTCTATATCTTCAAACAAACTACTGTTCTCTTCATAAATTTCGATTTCGGTACCCAATCGCAGGTGGCGATCTAACTTTGTAATCAGGAACCGAGCAGCAAAGGTATAAAATGGATAGTTGGTCAATAAATTAGTAGCGGCATCATTTACCTCCTCAAAATATTTCTCTACGGATCGGAATACCTTATAATGATTATAATATTCTATCTTCAGAAATTCAAAAATAAGGTTGAGGTGATAATACAGTGGATCAAGGTTGTAGGTATCAAATATCTTTTGAACATGCCCAAAAATATCCTCAATGGATTCAGAGTCGCTGTCGTCTGGCTCAACAAAAAGCCTATGAAAAACCAGCATGCAACTTTGATAAACATAGAGCCGATGCGATTCGTAGATTCTCGCCACATTCTGCGTTTCCTTCATTAACAAAGAAAGCCCCAAACGCTCCGTTTCATCATTTGACAGGTAATAGTTTCCATACTTCCTGAAATATTCAGTCAACAAATCTTCAGCCTTATCAACAGCAAGCATATAAGCAACATGCCTATTGTAAAGTTGAGAATACTGAAAATGCTCGGGAGTCTGAATATGAATTTTTTTCAATGACTTATAAATGATCATAAGCTCATTCGCCAAATCATAGTCAAGTAATTCCTTTTCTAACTTGTTTAATGTGGCAATGGTAATAGTTCTTTTTTTTGTAAACAGAACTTCATTTAGGTTTGCCACTTTGCGCAAAATTTCGGTACGTGGGCTCTCCATCTGCTGCAACAAATGCTCTTCAATCTTCTGGTTTAACCGAGATCGGAGTGTATAATAGGCGTTGGCATTAACATCCAACTCAACCATGATTTTACTGTCAGATAGTTGCCGTTCGCGTAAGGCTTTTAACAAATGAGCCGACTTTTCGGCATTGCTTTCAATCAATGAGTCGTAGATGGACTTATAATCGTTTTCCGAAAGTTGTTTAACAATATTTTTTAGTTTAGCCATTTAACTTCTGAGGGTTGGTTCGCAAAAGATACAAATTTATCACCTTGATGCAATGATTAGCAAACATGGATTGCCAACTTTATAAATAAGCACAAGCCTGCTCAAAGTACGTGGAATTCAAGAATTAACAACCAGTTTAACTCAATCGAGTCCGATACGTTTCCCGATATTTGACATTTACCAAGGTTCGTTCTAATTTAATCGCTATGAAAAAAATTATATTACTAATAATCCTGATTATCCCCTTATTCTCGTCTTCTCAAAGCATTCGGTGGGCCGATGGCAATTCTTACTACCAAATTGTTGGCGGTGAAATAAATAAGTACACTTTACCTGCTAATGAGAAAACAACTTTTGTTTCGAAGAAGGATTTAACGCCAGCAGATAGGAATCAACCTATCTCCGTACGGAATTTTTCCCTTTCGGAAGACAAATCAAAAGTTCTGATTTTTACGAATACGCAAAAAGTATGGCGGTTGGATACGAAAGGCGATTACTGGATATTGGATTTAAAAAATAAGTCCCTAAAGCAAATTGGTCAAGGCCTCTCCGAGTCCTCACTACTATTTGCCAAGTTTTCGCCTGATGGTGCGCAAGTCGCCTATGTTAGCAATCAAAATCTGTATGTGGAAGAGTTAGCGACCCGTCAAATAAAAGCAATAACCACTGATGGCAACCGGAAACTTATTAATGGCACGTTCGACTGGGCGTATGAAGAAGAGTTCGCTTGTCGCGATGGATTTCAATGGAGCCCTGACAGCAAGCACATTGCATACTGGCAATTGGATGCCAATCAGATTCGTGACTATTATATGATCAACAATACTGATTCTGTGTATTCTAAAATCGTTCCGGTAGAATATCCCACAGCAGGTGAAACCCCATCCCCGGCAAAAATTGGTGTGGCCGATATAACAACTGTTACAACAATCTGGCTAACAATTCCAGGCGAAGCGAACCAGAATTATTTGCCGCGCATGGAATGGAATAATGCCAACGAAATTTTTGTACAACAGATCAACCGCAAGCAAAATGAAAGTCGAATATTTTCCTGTAATACGAAAACGGGTAATGCCACATTAATCCATACCGAAAAAGATGAAGCGTGGGTAGATCTTTATAGTCCTTGGGAAGACGTTTACGCCTTAGATTTTCGACATTACTTTAAATGGTTGAATACAGGCAAAGAATTTTTATGGATTAGTGAAAAAGATGGTTGGCGCCATGCCTATCGAATTTCGAAAGATGGCAAAAAAGAAATCCGCATTACAAATGGCGATTACGATGTAATGGATATTCGCCTTATCGATGAAAAGAATAATTTCCTTTATTTTCTGGCCTCACCGGATAATGCAACACAAAAGTATTTATTTAAAACAAAACTTGATGGCAAAGGCACTGCGCAGCGTGTATCACCAACAACGCTTGCCGGAACTCATGAGTATTCAATATCTCCAACAGGAGCTTATGCCACACACAACTTCAATAATAGTTTTACAAAACCCTTATCAGAATTAATTGCGCTGCCTCAGCATAAAGCTATTAATGAAGGTGAGAGCATTCAATCGAAATTAAAAACTTCTGAAGTCGAAAAGACTGTTGAGTTCTTTAAAATAAAAACTGATGAAGGGATTGAAATGGATGGCTGGATGGTAAAGCCATCTGATTTTGACGCTTCCAAAAAATATCCGGTCTTATTCTATGTTTACACAGAGCCATGGGGCGCCAACGTTCATGATACGTATGGGGCAGGAAACAACCACCTCTTCAATGGCAATCTTGCCGATGAAGGCTACATCTACATTTCAATAGACAACCGCGGTACGCCAGCACCCAAGGGCAGAGCGTGGCGAAAAAGTGTTTACAAGAAAATTGGCTTAGTAAATATTCGTGATCAGGCCATGGCAGCAAAAGAAATTTTGAAATGGCCTTATGTAGATGCTAGCCGCATTGCAGTGTGGGGTTGGAGTGGTGGTGGCTCTGCTACATTAAACCTCATGTTTCAATATCCAGAAATTTATAAGACGGGCATTGCAGTCGCTGCTGTTGCGAATCAACTTACTTACGATAATATTTATCAGGAGCGATATATGGGGTTGCCGCAAGAGAACCGCGAAGATTTCATAAAAGGTTCACCCATTACCTATGCTAAAAATCTACAAGGTAATTTGCTTTACATCCATGGTACTGGAGATGATAATGTTCACTACAACAATGCCGAAATGTTAGTGAACGAATTAGTGAAACATGGAAAGCAATTTCAATTTATGGCATATCCCAATCGCACCCATGGCATTTCGGAAGGTGAAGGCACCTTTCAACATCTCTCAACACTCTATTCAAATTATTTAAGGACACATTGCCCGCCAGGAGCACGATGATGGATCCTATTCAAACCCTTCACTTGTTTGAGCCGCTAGAGCAAAAGCTAATTGTTCTGCTTAGATCGCTTTCGCCTACCGACTGGAATATACCAACTGTAGCGAAACTGTGGACTGTAAAAGATGTGGCTGCCCATTTATTGGACACCGGCATCCGAACTATAGCACACTCAAAAAACTATGTTGGCGATCCTTCAACTACACGTAATTCTTATCAAGAGTTAGTCGATTATCTTAATGGACTGAACGCTGATTGGGTAAAGGCTATGAAGCGGGTAAGCCCGGAAACATTGATCGATTTCTTACAGCTAACTCAAAAGCCATTTATAGAATACTATCATTCTCTTGATCTACTTGCTCCCGCTATGTTCTCAGTAGCGTGGGCGGGAGAACAAGAATCTAAAAATTGGTTTCATATTTCGCGGGAATACACAGAGCGTTGGCATCATCAACAACAAATTCGCGATGCGGTTGGTCAGACTGGAATTATGGATCGAGAATTTTTCTTTCCCATGATTGACACATTGCTGCGAGCATTGCCTTATACATATCGCGAAACACCTGCAAAGGAAGGTGAAATCGTTCAAGTAAAAATTTTGGGAACTGCTAGTGGAGAATGGAGAATTCAAAAAGAAAATATTGGTTGGGAGTTTACATCGGCCTCAGCCATGGCTACATCCACAATCGAACTTGATGCCGATACGGCTTGGAAACTTTTTACCAAAGCTTTTACAAGACAAGAAGCCGAGACTAAAGTAAAAATTTATGGTAATCGTGAATTAGCATTGCCGTTGCTCCGGATGGTGTCCGTGATGGGGTAGAGTATTCGATATTTATTTCTCTAATCAAAAAATCAATATATTTACGCCCTCAATAAATTGGGGATTAGCTCTCCCGATAACTATCGGGAGGCTAGAGGATCGTTGTATATTTAAATATTAATTGTTAGGGGGATTAGCTCTCCCGATAACTATCGGGAGGCTAGAGGATCGTTGTATATTTAAATATTAATTGTTAGGGGGATTAGCTCTCCCGATAACTATCGGGAGGCTAGAGGATCGTTGTATATTTAAATATTAATTGTTAGGGGGATTAGCTCTCCCGATAACTATCGGGAGGCTAGAGGATCGTTGTATATTTAAATATTAATTGTTAGGGGGATTAGCTCTCCCGATAACTATCGGGAGGCTAGAGGATCGTTGTATATTTAAATATTAATTGTTAGGGGGATTAGCTCAGCTGGCTAGAGCGCTTCCATGGCATGGAAGAGGTCATCGGTTCGACTCCGATATTCTCCACAGAAAGTCTGGTTCTTACCGGACTTTTTTTATTTTAAAAATTATTGAAGATGGTTCTTTTCTATGAACTCTTTGAATGATTTTTTATAGGTATCCCCTATCGACAAAGAGACTGCCCCCACCTTTACTTCATTTTTCTGGATCACGTCAATTGCGGCTAGTGCAACTATGTACGAATTATGGATTCGAATAAATTTATTTGACGGCAACTGCTCTTCCAATGATTTAAGTCTTTGAAGGGTTACTATTTTTTGCGTTTTAGTGTGAATGGTGACATAATCCTTCAAGCCTTCAACATATAAGATATCATCTAACTTAACTTTAACTAGTTTGGTACCATCTTTTACAAATACAAAGGGTGGCGTTGTTGACTGCTGTTCTGTTTGAACTATTGCCGGTGCAATCTCTGAATCTGAGCGTTGAATCACTTTATCGACTGCCTTTAAAAAGCGTTCGAACGTAACCGGTTTTAACAGATAATCTGTCACGTCAAGTTCGTAGCCTTGCAACGCGTAGTCTGAATAAGCAGTTGTTAAAATAACAAAAGGTTTCTTGGTTAGAATTTTTAATAAAGAGATACCCGTTATCTCAGGCATCTGAATATCAAGAAATAAAACATCAACAGGCAGGGTGCGAAGTGCTTCAAGTGCTTCGAGCGGATTTGAAAACGCCTGCAGCAAATTAAGTGAAGGTACCTTCTTCACATAATCAATCATCAAGTTGCGCGCCAATGGCTCGTCTTCAATAATTACACAATTCAGTTTCAACCTTCTTTAAATTAAGGTAAGTGTCAATTGAACGAAATATACATTCTTTTTGTCTTCGCTAACAAGAGTATACTGACCTGGATAACTTAAATCCAGTCTACGCTTTACATTCTGAAGTCCAATTCCCGACTTCTCATGAATATCTGATTTTTCGGGAATGCTGTTCTCTACAGTATAGATACATTCATTGCCTTCCACCTGTATAGATACATTCACCCATGCTTTGGGATTGCTATTGTTCACCCCATGTTTAAAGGCATTTTCCAAAAATGTTATAAAAATCAAAGGTGTTATCCAACGATTTTCAACATCGCCTTTTAATTCGAAGTTAATTGGAATCTGATCATTTAAACGCAAACGTTCAAGGCTGATATAATTTTGCATGTACTCGATTTCCTTACTTAACAACACTTTCGGATGATTAGAGTCGTAAATCATATACCGCATCATCTGCGAAAGCTTGGCTATTACTTCTGTTGTATTATCTGACTTTGTGTAAGCCAGATAATAGAGATTGTTAAGTGTGTTAAACAGAAAGTGTGGATTAATCTGAGCTTTTAAGAAATTTAGTTCAGCCGTCAATTTTTCATGCTCCATCTCTTTCCTCCGCACGTCCAACTCAAACCAATCTTCCGCAAAGCGAAGCATGCCAACAAAAAGTATAATAAAAAGATTGCTTGTAACTACCTGCACAACAAACCGGCTACTAAACAGGTACCCTTCGCGGTTGGAACTTACATGGAGAATGTCGCGCTCAAAATAAATGCGAAACCAAATGATAGCGATGAAAACAGCAATGAATTGAAGAACATACTTCCACTTTTCTTTTTTTGCCAGTAAACCGGGTAAGAAAAAGAAATAGTTTATATAAGAAAGCAGTGCCGCAAATAGTACTTGAGTAGATACAATGGTGAAAATCCTTCCCCATTCTAATTCCCTTCCACGCGAGTAAGAACTAACCTGGTAAAGAAAAACGGATAGGTACACGCACCAAAATGAAATATGGAGCAGGGTAACTTTAGTGCGTTGCGATGTAGAACTCATGATGGATGGCAAAAGTATGAGATGTTCGGTAACACCAAACAAAGTTTTATTCTTTTACGACAAACAGTTCAATCTCACCGATCGATTCTTCGCTTAAACCGACCCATCGATCGGGTTGAATTATTGACCCGATTGTCGATTAAAAGCAACCTTGGGTATAATATGCCTTAATAGACGCAAACAATTGGATTTAATTTGGGGTTAAACAGCTGAAATCAAAAAAAATACCCTTGAAGCACCGCCTACTTAAAATAAAATGAAAAAAATCTATTCCGTTTTAATTTTCATAACAACCTCTTTTTTTGCCGCAGCTCAAAACGGAAAAGTTTCAGGTTCGATCAATGATGCCGAAAGTAAAAGTCCGGTTGAGTTTGCAACAATCGCGCTCAACAATCCAACCACAAATAAACCTGTAGATGGAACCATTGCCGATGCAAAAGGAAAATTTGTTATTAAAGGTATCGCCAATGGAAAATATATAGTGGCAATTTCTTTTATCGGCTTTGAGACTATTCAGCGCGAAATTGAAATAACCGTAAAAAACTGGGATGTTAATTTGGGCACTGTTTTTTTGAGCTCTTCAACCGAACTATTGGAAGCAGTGACCGTAGAAGCACAAAAAGTTCTTATTGAAGAAAAAGTAGATCGCTTGATTTACAATGCTGAAAATGACAATACAGCTAAAGGTGGCGATGCAACCGATGTGTTAAAACGGGTTCCACTTTTAACAGTTGATTTGGATGGTAACGTATCTATCCGCGGAAGCCAGAATATTAGAGTACTTATAAACAATCGCCCTTCAACCATTACTGCGGGAAGTATTGCCGATGCGTTGAAACAAATTCCGGCTGACGAAATTAAATCAGTAGAAGTAATCACTTCTCCTTCGTCAAAATATGATGCGGAAGGAACAACGGGTATCATCAACATCATCACCAAAAAGAATGTGCTTGAAGGTGCTACACTTAGTGTAAACGGAAGTGTTGGAAACAGAGGATCAAACCTTGGTTTACGCGGTGGTTACAAAAAGGGAAAGCTCGGTCTTTCTGTTGGTGGCTTCGGCCGATCTGGGTATAACATTTTAGGAAGTTTTGAAAATACTCAATCAGTAGTTGATGCAACTCGAACAACAATTCAAGCGGCCGGCACCCGCAGCAACTCAATACGAGCAAACTACTCATTTGGGATTGACTACGACTTTAATCCTAAGAATTTTATCACTTCCTCAATTCGTTTAGGAGCTCGGGGTGGCAAAGATTATCAGGATGACTTAACATCAAAAACTTTTGAGAACGATATTTTAGTTAGTAGTAACCTTCGAAATGTAGTAACTAATAATCGATCTAACTCAATCGATATGAATCTTAATTTCACCCACTTGTATGAAAAGAAGAATCGGGAATTAAGCATCTTGGGTTTATACAGTGTTGATGACGGAATTAATGATTTTGAAAATATAATCTTTGATTTAAGTGATTTATCAATCGCTAGCCGCCTGAAAAATAAAAACAACAGCGTAAATGAAGAGGTGGCTTTGCAAGTTGATTATCAAACGCCCATTGCTGATAACCAATTATTTGAAATTGGGGGTAAACAAACCATGCGTAAAGCATTAAGTGATTTTGAATATTTTTTTGCACAAGGCTCCAACCCATATCAACCAAGTATCGATGATCGCCTTTCAAATGTTTTCAATTATATACAGAACGTAAGCGCAGGGTACATGTCGTATACTTTAAACCTTAAAAAATATGCGTTTAAAGCAGGGGGGCGTTACGAGTACACTACCATTGATGCCTTCTTTCAGGATGAACAAGATATTAACATTCCTTCTTATGGCATATTCGTTCCTTCTGTTAACCTATCCAGAAAACTTAAAAATAACAATACAATAAAAGCAGCTTTCAACAGAAGGATTCAAAGACCTTCTATTGGTTTTCTGAATCCCAACATTCAGGCATCTAATCCGCTAAACATTACGATTGGAAACCCATCGCTTGATCCTGAATTTACAAATAACTATGAATTAGGTTATAGCACATATATGAAAGGACTAGGATTAAACTTTACTGGATTTGCCCGAAATAGCAGCAACTCAATTCAACGCGTAAGTGATGTGGTAGGCGATACCGTGCGGAATTCCTTCCAGAATATTGGTGTTGAAAATTCTTATGGTGTTAGCATTAATGCGAATATTTCTATCGGTGATAAATTAACGTTCAATGGCGGGCCCGAAATTTATTATGCAACCCTAACAAATAATGTGGCTGACGAGAAATTTAAAGCTAGTAATGACGGTTGGGTAATTAGTGGTCGACTGTTTGGTAGCTATAATATCAATAAAGCGTGGAGTCTTCAATTCTTTAGTTTTGCTCGAGGCAGAAACGTGCAGCTACAAGGGTTTCAAGGTGGGTTCGGAGTTTACTCGTTAGGCTTAAATAAAAATCTCCCTAACAAAAGAGGTAGTATTGGTTTCGGAGCAGAAAACTTCTTTGGTCAAACCATTACTATACGAAGCGAAACCATCACTCCGGTAGTGGATCAGCGGAGTATATCGATTCGTCAAAACTTAAACTTCAAAGTCAACGTGAACTTACGTTTTGGAAAAATTGAAGGTGCAAACAGCAGAACAACTAGTTCTCGCAGAACTCGCAAAACAATTTCAAGCGATGACTTGAAGCAAGGTGGTGAAGGTGGCGGCTTTGATGGTGGTGGTCAGGATCAACAAGGGGGCGGATTTTCGGGAGGCGGTGGTCAACGGCCTGCAACCACAGCGGCCGTAGTACCAGCAATAAAGTCTGATCCAACAGCTATTGTTGATGCAGCGGGTACCTGGGCTTACACAATTGAATCCCCTCAGGGCGCCAACGTTGGAACCTTGAAAATAAATAAAGAAGGTGAAGCTTATGCCGGTACCATTATCAACAGCCGAATGAAAAGTGAAACCGCTTTAAAGAATGTACAAGTAACTGGTAACGAATTAACTTTTAGCTACGAAGCCAGCTTCGGCCCTAACACTAGTGAAGTAACAGTAAAAGGTGTAATCACTAACGGTGAATTTGCCGGAAGCATGAGCGTAGGTCAATTCGGAGCTTTCCCAATGAAAGCGAAGAAAGAATAAAGAAAAGGGTGTAGTTAGGTAGTTGGGTAAATGCTGGTTGAAAGACCTGCATTTTTTTTATTTAGGGCTTAGAAAAACTCATGATCCTATTTGTTTTCCATGCCTTCATTCGAAATAGCGTGCTCCTAGCGTGCATAGAAGTTTCTTGTCCACGCTCAACACAAATACAAACTTCGGTATCACTACTCCGCTCGAAAAACATTACTCAGCACATAGCAATGGAAGGCTGCATTGCCTGCGCTATTGCTCAACTTCTTTTCAATATGTTGCGATTCAAAATCAACCCAATCGGAGCAATCACAAAACAATTTGGTTAACCGGGTATTAAACCCGTTCCATCTTCTAATCAAAAAATCAAAATTTCTAATCATAAATTTTATTGCACAAGATATTTAAGGGTTGTTGTCTCTTCCTTAGATAAGCCTGTTGATTTGCGACTTCTCCGCGCACGATTCCATTTAGAACGAAACGTACCTTCGGTCCAATCTGATAAAATTTTTGGATGAATGTAAGCCGATCGGCAAACGGTTGGTGTATTCCCTAAATCGGAGGCCACCGTTTTTACTACCTCATTTGAAACTCTTTTTCTTGCCGTAGGCGTGTCAGGATCTAATTGTTCAGAAAGTCGGAATGCAGTTTTCCAGGTGGCTGCCCACGTTCGAAAATCCTTGGCCGTTACTTTTTCATGCTTAGCAGTAATCGCATCCAGGTATTCATTGATGTGGTTTGACTTTACATCGAAGTCGTTTCCATCGCTGTCTTCATACCTAAATAAATCCCGGTTTCTGCTTTGCTTACCTACCTCACCCGATTCCTTAATAAGTAGTGCCAGATCATCTTCCCAAATTCTTCGCTTCCAAAGTTTACCCGATTTACCCATAAACTCAAAAATGGTATCCAAATTTCCTTCTGCTTTTTTTGATTGATCCATTTTAACATGCCCCGTCTTTAACGTGGTGAGTCCATACGATTTATTTTTCTTTGCATACTCATCGTTGCCAACCCGAAAGTGATAGCGATCAATGAGCTTAACAATTAATGCGGCAACTTTTTCCTTAGGCATTCCTTCAAGTTTCAAATCACTCTCAACTTGTTTGCGGATAGACACCAGACTTTTTGCAAAACGTGCCATACCATCAAACTTTTCAGCAGCGCGAGCCTTCGTCCAATTTTCGTGATAGCGATATTGTAACCGGCCCTTCACATCTTTGCCGGTAGCTTGCAAGTCAGCTTTAGCACTTGGACTTATCCAAACATCGGCCCATGCCGGTGGTAGCACAAGCTTATTGCATCTGTCAATTATTTTCCGATCAGAAATTAATTTTCCTCTCGGATCATAATAATTCCAACTAAGTATTTTACCCTTTAGCGTTTTACCTTTTTTACGCGTGATCCCACTTTTTTGCATGGTGAAGTGTTTGCTTGTAAATTAAAGTTAGAGGTTTGCTTGATAGTTAGCAAGACAATAAAGATGCTTTTACCTACCGTTTGTGCATAGGCAGTGGGGGTTACTAAAAATAAATATACTGGCCACCGAGAAAAACGCTGAACGAAGAATACTTGTAACTTACTCTTACCCCCACCATTAAAACATTTTGGGCATCTCTAAAAACTCCGCTTACCCTACTCTTTTGGTAGAAGGGGCAGGGGTTGAGGTTATGAGAGTAAGGGTTTTTTGAGATGCCCTTAAGTTAATTATTATTTCAATGCTATACTATCCGCAGTTATTTTGAAGCATTATTCTTCTCTATAACCGAAACTGGCTTTTGTAGTAAAAGTGAGTTTGGTATTGTAATTATCTCGCCACTTTCCATTTTAAGATGAACGAAAAAATAAGTTAAATCAGAGACTTCCCCTTCAAATGGAAAATCTTTATCTAATACTTTTATCGTTGAACCTATTTTTATAGGATGATTAAAAAACAACAATAAGCTTGATGTAATATTGGAGAGTAACGACCATTGAGCAAAAAAAGCAATACCCAATGCTGTTAGAAGAGTTCCCGCGAAAACAGCAATTTGACTTTGTTCAAGACCCCATATTGCGGTTAGTAAAATAGTTGCCGTTATTAATGAAAAAAGGTGTACCGCTTTCACAATTATTTTTCTTCTACCTCGCTGTAAATGCGTTTGTTTAAGTGTACTATTTATAAATTTTTTCGTTATGTAGTGTGTAATAATGTAACCAGCTAAAACAAAAATGGTTTCTATGGTTTGAACTTTATATATTTCCATCGCCTATGATTTTAATTTCTTGAACCGGTAACAATTCCCTTTTGTCAGGAAATTAATGACGATCTTTATGTCCTCTGATATTCTCGCAATAACGTTTTGTATTTAATTGCGTGCTGGGTTTCGAAGCCGCGTCCTGTCCCACGTGCCGAAACGAAATATAAAAACTAAACTTCAAATTTACACATCACCCGCAGCTGGCCTAAACACTTTGTTGGGTGCCTGTGCCATTGTGTTACGTTAAAATTTCACGGATAGATTTAAATGTCCACCGAGTCCTTTTTGAATAATTCTCATTTACATTGTTAAGATTGTCAAGTCGTAATATGTCGTTTAATTTAATACTATCCATTTTCTATAATTCATTCGTTTCGGGTGTCTTCTTACCATTGGCTATAACGGTTTGCAGCTACAAGAAGTTGGCGATTTCCCTGCCTGACTGCCTCAAGCAGGCAGGGAAGCACTAAACTTTCTGCCACCACAAAACTTGATACCCTGCCCGACTGCGTCATTCAGGCGGGGAAGCACAATCCCGATAGCTATTAGGATCGTTTAACCACTGAACCGCCAATTTTTTGTAGGTGCTGTTATCGGTTCGGTGTTCTTTTTCGTCCGTATGTATGTCTGGCGTTTTGGGCGTGCGGTTGGGCAGACACACTCTTTGCCAAGTTTGGTTTGCAGCGTTGGCTGGTGTGGTTTGGCAATGTGTGTGGCTGTGAAGGGTTGGCTTATACATTCAGTTCCGTTTTTAATGTCTTCAAAATGTTTACTGTCCGTCCTATTTCACTGCTATGCTCGTTTTTATTAATATCGTTATGGTTTAAGGGATTTAATACCAATGGTAACAAATTATCAATCTCGTCTTTCGTGTTCTGTGTCAGATTGTAATTTGCTGGACTTGGATGTGCAGTTATAAATTTCTTAGTGGCTCCCCAAAACTCGTCTGCTTTGAGCTTACTTTGGTCAACCACAAATTTTACGGTCACTTTTCCGAAACAGAACTGTTTTAAGGTAGCTTCAAAGGCTGAACGCAGATAAACCCCTGCTGCTTTATTGTCTCCTTTGCTGTGATAGTCTTCTGCGGTCTGAATGAAGTAAGTTAAATGGTCATTGCTGCCTGGACCTTTGATTTCTTTTACAACAGGAATGGTAAACCCTTTCTTTGTCCGACCTGCATAAATTTCAAAGCATTTCCATTTATTATTTCTGTTCAAATAATTTGTCCGCACAAATTCATACCAAGGCTTGTCGTAAGTGGTAATGAAAACTTGGTAAGCAGAAAAGTCAGTGTTCAGAATCTCTAATAATGGCAGTCGGTTAGAAATATCAAGCCCGATAAAAATATCATCCAAGAAAAGAACTTTACAAGGAATGCCTTGAACGTGCCTTTTTACCATCCCCAAATAAATTGAAATCGCAATGGCTGATAATCTTGCTTCATTCAGAAAAATATGTGGCTTGTCAATTTCTTTTCCAAGATATTTGATTTTTACTCTTACGTGATTACGTTCAATAGATTTGTAATCTGCTGTTGGTTTTGCTTGAGTGTAGTTCAGTTTCAATTCAATGTTGTGACCGAATTTGTCCAAAATTGGTTGAGCATATTTCAAAATGTTTTCAATACTGGCTGTATCAAACAGCTTCTTAAAAGCAGTATCAAAAGAGTTGATGTTTTTATCAACTTCGTTTTTCTTTTGAGTGATATTAAACGCCTGACTGGTTTCTTTGGCAATGGCAGTTTCTACTTCTTCCCATAGTTCACCCAATTCCTTATTTCCTGTAATGGCTACACTTTTGAAATGTTTGAGAACGCCCTTAACTAACAAATCAAACAAATCAATTTCTTTATCTTTCTTGATGTTATGTATACCAAGTAAGTGTTTATAGGTTAGAAAGCTTTTGAGCTTGATAGCATCCCTAATGCTTGTATCTCCCGTAACATAAGTATTCTTTGAGCTTTTCTTTACGGTGTATTTTTTATCGGTAGCTGTTCCGTTTTTATCAGGATTGAAGATTACTTCGATATAGCCTTTGCCTTTCTGGGCTTTGGTTAGGAAAATGTTTTCCGTTTCATCATAGCTCAATGTCTCGGTAGAAGATTGAAAAAAGTCTTTCAACGCATAGTAAAAGGAACTTTTACCACTTCCGTTTTCACCATAGATAAACAGGTTTTTGCCATCCACATTGAATTCATTCTTACCATAGAATGCTTTATAGTCTTTTATTTCAACTTTTTTAATCTTCATTTATTCCCTCAGTTTTACCCTCACTTATTCCCTCATTGACACCTTTTTAACTCACCTATATGATTCTTTTTCGGAGCTAATTATTTTATCTCGCCACTTTGGCGAGTAATTGGCGAGATGGATAATTAATCCACTCTTGTCAATGATTTATCTCGCCACTTTGGCGAGTAATTGGCGAGATTATTATTCATTCATTTGGTATCTGGTACTTGGACCAGAACCCACCTTAATCAGCAGCCCTTTATCAACCCATTCTTTTAAATAGCGTTCTGCTGTTCTAGTCGCTAAACCAGTGAATTGAACAAACTCAGATTTTGATACAGGACGTTTCTCTCTGAAAATTTCAAAGTTTTTAAGGTCTTCTGAACTCAAATCATTAATATTACTTTTTCCAACTATTTCTTTTACTCCCTCACTTGTTCTTGGAAAGCTTAAGGTTAAAAATGGTTCTTTAAACGTGTATTTAGGAATAGGTAAGCCATATTCTTTATTCAAAGATTTGAAAGTTTTCATTCCAAATCCCTTTTCTTCCACATAATCCATCAAGCTAAATGCGTAAATAATAATCGGATTTCTGCTTAATGAAGGAGCTTCAAAGGTGTTGAGCTCATCCAAGGTAATTGCCGGAAGCGGTTGGCCAGGACTAGTAACAATAATTTTGTTCTCATCGATCTTGATTTCACACTTAGCGCCTTCAATTTCATAATCTCTATGAACTAAAGCGTTTACTATCGCTTCACGTAGAACGTCTATCGGAAAGTCCGGAATATCTTTTCTTTTGAAACTACTGGTATCTTTAGATAAGGGCAATACTTTTTTCAACCATTCTTCAATTTGGTCGGGCAAAAGAACTAATGCTTGATCAAAATCTTTTGGCTCTATTTTTTGGTTGCCATAGGTTACGTGAGCTTTTAAAACAGCATTCTTGAACTTTGTTCGTGGATTTTTTCCAAAAAGTAACACTCCAAAGCCAGTCGGAACAAAATGTTTTTTCTCTTTATCCCATTCCATTGCACCAAAATCAGCCAAGTATTCCAGAAATGCTTCATCTGTTGGTTTGTAAACCAAATTCGCCTCCTTAATGAATTTTTGAAGTGCCTCATCTGAGAACTTGCTACTATCATAATTGGCTATAGGAAGTTCAATAGCTGTGCGCAAATCCTCTTCCTCTTCGGCTTCGTTTTTTCTTTCCAATGCTTGATTTATAAATGCAGAATTTTCAACTTCAATAATTCGCTGAAATTCACGGTCAAACATTTTTACTTCTACTCCGTGCTTTTCTAAATGCTTAATGCCTTTACCATCAACTGTAGGATCTGGGTCTTCTATTCCGACAAATACTTTTCTGATTCGGGCATTGGTTGTTCTACGGCAGCAAGGTACTTTGGGAGAATTACGTTCTACACAAGGTTCAAGCGTAGTAAACAAGATACTTCCTTCCAAATTTTCATTAGGAAATTTTCTTTCGATTAACGTAAATTCTGCGTGATCACCTTCACGTAATTCTCCACGATAAGCGGTTTCGATTCTACCATCAGGAAAAAGCAATACAGCACCCACTTTTGGGGGCACTTTGCCATCAGGTCTTGGCTCATTAACGCTTTTATTCATCACGTCAATAGCCATTTGCATCAGTTCTTTATCGGTATATTGTTTTTTAGCCATATTATTTCTTTACTTCAACGCCTCCTTAATTATCCTAACTTCTTCCACACTATCCAATGTTTCTATGGCAAACCGCACAGGATGACTAGGGTCGTACAACCGCTCAAACTCGCTTTGGATAATGGCAAGCTTTTCTTCTTCACTCATCTCATCAGTTATTGGCTTCAAATCACCCAAATGCTTTAGGATTTCTTTGCCTGCTGATTTGATTTCTTCGGGGAAGTAGAGTTCGTAGATAAGTGAGTTTATTAATGAATGAAAAAATGATTTAATGATATCCGAATTTGATTTAGTTGGTAAGTATTCCAGATATCTTACCAAAATATCAACTTGACTATTTGATTTTTTCATAGGCAGATAACCCAAGTAACTTCCTTTGATTTTAGGGAAAGTATCGCGGTCATCTCTAAACTTATTAATCCAAATAAATGCGGTAATCTCAGAGTTTAACTGAGCTAATATACTTTCAGGAGAATCGGATGAGAATATATTTATCATAAAAGCAGTATTAAGCACAGGATATCCGCACCTATCAATAGCTCCTATCGGAAATTTTCCAATTTGCGGTACGAGTATTTTATTTTTTGATAATTGAGCATTATCATTCCAACAACCACCTTGTTTAGCTTCACGATTGTAATAGCAATATCTATTAGCATATTTTAAATCAAATGGCTTGATATCCTTTCCTGTATAGCATCTCTTATGATATTCCGTTAATATAGATATATCTGGATTTTGTAAAACGTCCAAAGGATATTTTTTTCTATCTCTCAATTGCATTCCAAAATTTATATCAGAAATTGATTTTAATGATTTATTCTTTTGGTTATTAATGACTTCCAAAACTGCAGCCGCTTCCTTATTTATTGGTGGAATAAATAATATCTCGTCAGTCTCGAAAAAAGAAAAAGGAACTTCAGCGATCTTTTTAATTACCAAATTATTGTGGGCATTTAGAATTGCTTTATCAAATTTTACTTTTGGTGTTTGGTTAATACCTAAGTGAGTAATACTTGTATTGACACTTGCAGAAAAGATACTACCTTCAAGAACGATTATATGGTTTAAGCTATTTCTAAGTAAAAATTTTCTTAACCCTTTTGAATAGTTGTTAGATTGGTAGTTTGTAGGTGTTATGTATGTTACACTTCCAAAATAGTTTTTTAATCTACACGCTTTTTCAAAGAAAAGATGATATAGGTCTATTTTATAAGAGGCAATTGAATAATTTGATTTAAAGAAACTCAGTGCCGTTTTATCTTTATATTCATCTTGTAGTAGTACGTATGGCGGATTCCCAATCACCACATCAAAACCGCCTTTTTCACGCCATACTTCTGAGAAAAAGAGTTTGAAGTCAAAGTCTATCTTGTATCCTGCAAACTGCTCTGCCGAGTCCAGCAACTCACGCATTTTGGTGTTGATTTTCTGACGCAGGGCTTTCTTTTTGAAATCGTCTGTGATGTTATAGAATTCTTCTTTGAGTACTTCCACCTCTTTTTCCACCAGCAAGTTTCTCATTGCAGATTCAGGCAATCCAATTAACGAATTCCCACACACAATTTTATAATCCAAGTTAGGCAGGGTTTCAATCGGGTCTAGGTCGTCTTCGTCCACCACAAGCGAGAGCCACAAACGCAGGCGGGCAATGTCTATGGCACTGGCATCTATATCCACTCCGTAAATACTTTCCTGTATAATGTGGCGTTTTAGGCGGTAGATGTAACGACTTTCACTGTAACTTTCTCGGTAGGGTATTTTAAACTCTTCCAGTTTTTTGCCCAAATAATCATAACTGAAATGCGGTTTCAGTACCAGCATCGCATTTACCAACTCGTGCAGTAAGCCTACTGGAAAAGCCCCTGAACCAATGGCAGGGTCGCAAATGCGGATATCGCTTAGTTTTTGGTCTATCAGATCAGCATTTTGGCGAATGCTTTTGGGTAATTGGTATTTGTAGGTTTTGGTTTCGCCTTTTGCAGCTACGCGTTCATCATTTTCCAAGGCAAAATGGCCTTCACGAATGTAGGTCTCTATGTCTTTTTTCGGTACTCGAATATTGTCGCCATGTTCTAACTCAATTTTTAAATTGCCTTTTTTATTAGCACTACCTCCAAACATTTTGGTTTGGTCATCACCCAATTCCTGATAGCTGCTTGTGCCACTATTTAGCGAATTATCCAAATAATGGATCAAACTTTCTTGACACATGTAATGCACAATTTCTCGTGGCGTATAGAAAGCGCCTTTGCTTTTTCGCTCAGAAATGTCGAGCATATTTTCAAATACTTTCCCTAGCATTTCAGGGTCAACGGCTACTTCTTTGTCCAGCGGTTCATCTTCTTTTATTGTAAAGTTGTAGCGGTCGAAAACATCTAATGCTCCTGTGCCTTCATCTCCTGATTTATTTTTATCCTTATTTCGGAACAGATATTCAGGTATTGTAATATTGGCGGTTTCCCAATGGTAATCGGCTTCAAACAATCCACCATTCAGAAAAGGAATGCGGCAATCAAAACGCTTGTAGTACGAGTTCACATTGTCTCGTTCTTTGGCTAGGGCTTCATAAAACAAATATTGTAGTTTGTCTTTGAAAAAATTGACACTTTCGGTTTGTGCTTGTTCGTAAAGTTCTTGAACAAATCGTTTTTTTCCTGTTCCCCAACGTTCGTTTTGGGCAACGCCCAACCAACCTTTTTTCTGCAAGAAGTATAGGAACACAATCTGGCCCAATAATTTTTTGGTAAAGCGAGCATTGTCAATTCCTGCTTTGGCCAGTTCGGCTTTTACGTGTTGGTCGTTTTCAAAATGCTCAAAAAGTTTAATGTACAGGTCTTTGTATTGGTTGAAGAATTCGTCTGTAACTTTTTCAATGCTGAATGCTGCTTCGAGTTCTTCAATGGTAGGGTTGTTGGCAATGTTTTGCAACAGGGGCAACAACTGATTTTTGGCGGTATGGGCTTTTTCGTATTTTCCTACCAAAAAGGAATAGCGTTTGGCAGGGGTAAATTCTTTTTTGGTTTTGACCTTACCTTTTGCTTCGTCTAATTCAGAACGGTATTCCAGTTTGATAAATGAAAAACGCCAGTCGGCACCATCATCTTCTTTTGAGTAAAAAGCCACCAAGGCATAATCTTTTTCAAACTTGCTCAGGTGCTTGATAACAAAATTTCTAAGAGATGTTCTTGCTCTTTCCAATTTGTTAACGCTTTTCACTTCTACAATTAGCACGTCAAGTGCTTCTCCTTCTGGGTCTATGTATTTGCCAATGCGTTTGTAAGAATTGATATGCTCTTTGTAATCGTCCCAAAGTAAATTTCCAGCATACACATTATGCTTCGGCTCTATGTCGTTCAATAAGTTCTTCGCAAAAATCGTGAACCGCTCTTCATTAAACGAATCATTAAACGTGTCTTCTATCAGTATTTGAGCTGTTTTCTTGTCCATTAGTCTAATAATTTTTTCAAGGTTTCAGAATTAGGTAAATCTTCCTTGTATTTTTCGGGCAATTCGTTGCTCGTTTTATAGGTAGCAACACCCATAGCTTTGTTAAAATCTCTAAAGCTATATTCTATTGTTTTGTTATTTTTTTCTTTGCACAAAATAATTCCTATGGACGGATTTTCGTGATTTTGTTTGATTAAATCATCTAAGGCAGAAAGATAGAAATTCATTTTGCCAAGATATTCAGGTTTAAATTTTCCTGTTTTCAGTTCAAAAGCTACTAAGCATTGAAGTTTCCTGTTGAAAAATAACAAGTCGATAAAATATTCTTGTTCTTCAACAATCAATCTGTGTTGGTTGCCCATAAAGGCAAAATCATTGCCAATGGAAAGAATGAATTTCTTGATGTTTAATACGATTTGCCGCTCTAATACCCGCTCATTGTCTTCCTCATCCTCTTCCAAGTTTATAAAATCGAGCAGGTACTCATCTTTAAACGTTTTTAAGGCCTTTTCAAAATGATTTTCAGCTAATGTTTGATTAAAATTGTTTGGTAAAGCGCCTTTTTGGTGAAAAAGTTTAGCTACTATTTGCTTTTCTAGGTGGCGGTAATTCCAAAATTCGGTTGCCACGTAATTCACATAGAAGAAAGCCTCCTCAAAATTTTCGCATTTAGCAGCAATGCTGTAATGATGCGTGAAACTGACAGAGAAAAAAACAGCTGAAAAATTATCAGGAAGTTGTTTATCTAATTGGTTCGGCAGTGCCGAACCGATTTGCAAATCCAAATTCCACAATTGGTTCGGCAATGCCGAACTGATTTTTAGGTGCTTCATCCAAAAATCTGCAAACACCCTCATTTTCTTTAGGTTACCGCTTGAAAAGCCACGTAATCCGGGCAATTCGTTTTGTAATTCAACAGAGATTTGGTCTAAAACCTTTGAGCCCCAAGCCTCTTTAGTAGCTGTATCGCTAATTTTTCGACCTATAGAAAAATACAAACCAATAAGTTCCTTATTGACCAATTTAGCCGCTTGAAACCTGCTATTCAGAATGGCACTTTTCAGTTCAAGGATGATGTTTTTATATTCAGGCTGTTCCATTGCTATTTGGTTATATATCCTGAAAGGATGACTTCACGTTTTTGAAATTTCTTGGCATTCTTTGCTCCTTCAATCGCCACATAACGGATGTTTTTTTCCAATATATGTAGCACTTGAAGTGGGTCAGTAGTTTTTTCCAGTTCGTTTTTAATCAACTGTGCTGTTTTCTTGGCAATCGTCCCTTGAGTCAGCATTTCTTTTACCCCATTTATAAATTCATCATTGGAATCTGTAAACCCTTTAAAATTTTTGAAAGATTTGTCTTTTAGTCGGTTTTCAATGTATTTGGCATTTGACCGACCGCCACTTCCTTTGGTCTCTTCATCACCAACGGTGGTGTCCAATTCAAATCGGGTTTTATTGGTTTGCAGTAAATGGTAATATTCGTTCGGAATGTTTGCTCGTTTGGTGTCGGGTTTACACTCCAGTTCTTTTACCGCATCAAAAAATGTAATCTCACCTGATTTACCACTTTCATTAATGTAGAACTTTTTGAGTTTTCCAATTCGGAAAAAAGTTACCAATTGGTCGGCATCTAGTTTTTCTTTTTTAAAACCTGAACGTGCTTTTTTAGGAAGGTTTTTAATTTTCTCAAACAAGTCGGGCTGTTCGTCTCGGATTTTTCGCATCATTTCCAGATACTTTAATTCAGAATCGCCTTCGCCATCTTCGCCTGTGTAAGCAGTTTTACTATTCAAGGTATTGAACAATTCCTGACTGCCAAATTCTTCTCCGTCACTCAGATATTTAGCATCTTCTCCCAAAATGTCATGAAACATTTGAATTTTGTTGGTTATGTTTATTTCCAATCCAAGATGTTCATCAGATTGAGTAGTTGGGAAGAAGTTGAAAATATGAACCTGTTGAAATTTACTTCCCAAACGATTTACACGACCTGCTCTTTGTAATACACGAGTTGGATTCCAAGGTAAATCATAATTTACCAGCACGTTGGCACGGTGTAAGTTGATACCTTCTGCTAATATATCTGTGGCAATCAAAATTCTCAACTCATTTGTTTGCTCTTTCGCTTTTCTGTTCGGGTCGTAGTTGGATGTTATCAGATCACGAGAAACGGTGTGGTTAGATGTCAATTTTTTATCTGAGTGTCGTCCACCTGTGCTAGAATAAAACATTACCTGTCCTGGGAATTCGTCAATCAAAGCTTCATAGATATAATCACCTGTTTCTTTTGATTCTGTAAAAACAACCAATTTATTGCTTTTGAGTGCTTTGATTTCTTTTAAGTCACGAATAAACTGTTCCAGTTTTGGATCGGAGTCTACTTTTTTCCAAAGTTTTTTTATCTCTTTCAGAATTTCTAAATCAAATTCCAATTTGGTAACAAACTCCTTCCTGAAATCCTTTGAATCGTATTTATGTGCTTTTTCGTCTTCTACAAATGCTTCTAGTTTTTCAATATTGTCGCTTTCTATCAAGTCATACACATCTACTTTTTTGCTGATGTAAACTGTGCCATTGTGGAACATCTCAATGAATTTTTCATAAGAGATAATAAAGCGGTCAACACTTTGACGAAAGGCGTGGAAGCTACTTTCCAAACGCTTCACCAAAATCCCTTTCATAAAGCCACCAACATTTCGTTGCTGTTGCCTTTCAAACTCCGTTAAGGTTTTATTGCCAATATAATAGAGCAAAGGTGTGTATCGGGCATAAGTAAACTCCGCCAACTTTTTAATGGTTTCAATGAATGTTTGTTCCAATTCGCCTTCATATTCGTAAACAATCTTTTGCGGATTATCCAAATCAGGAAATGTTAATCCCTGCATTTTCATGTCCTGTTTGAAATAGGTCATAACATCTTTTCGAGTTCTTCGAACCATTACATAGCGGAGAATGCTGTTTCGGATATCGTCAGAAACCTCTTTGATTAGCTTTTTATAATCGGGGTCGGTTTTTTCAAGTTTTGACAATTTGGTTCTAAAACCTGCAAAGTATTTTTCCAGATTTTGAATGCCCGGAATGGTAGAATTTTTTGGTGCTTGGAAAAGTTTTAATTGAGCAAAAATATCATCAACGGTATTGTTTAGTGGTGTTGCAGTAACCAAAATCACTTTTTTGCCTCTGCAAATATCCAATAGATTTGCATAAGATTGAGTATTTTCATTTCTGAAACGGTGAGCTTCATCCACCACGATATAATCATAACGCTCTAAACCTTTTTTGATAATATGTTCCAGTTTACCAAGCGATTCTACTTCAAAACTGCGAATACCAAAATCAAACAAAGAATCTTTCCAATAATTTTTCAAAACAGGCGGACAAATCACTAAAGTTCTGCCTTGCAATTGCTGTAATAATAATGCAGTAATAAAGGTTTTACCCAGACCAACAACATCTGCAAGGAAAACGCCATTGTAGGTTTCCAAAATCTTTTTCGCCTGAACAGCAGCTTGATTCTGATATTTTAGTTTCATAAAACCATCTGGTAGAAAAGGCTCAAATTCATCTGCTAAATTGATGTCCTCCTCCAAATATTCATAGATAAGTTTCAAATACAATTCATAAGGCAAAATTTGGTCATTAAGCCAAGTCTTGTTTTGAATGGTGTCTATAAAATCATCTGAAATATCAACCGATTCTTTCCAAAGTGTGTTGAATTGTTCTTCAGCAAAAAGAACGTCTCTTTTGCTACGCAACTCAACATTAAATTCTCGATTAGCCACAAAACCCGATTCAGAAAAGTTACTTGAACCAGTAATTACAAAACCATAATCTCTATCTTCTGGCTTGAATTTCCCGATATAAACTTTGGCGTGAATATTTTTTGATGGGTATGCTCTTATTTCTAATTTTTTTCCGTTTCCGTTGAAGGCTTTGTCCATTGAAGGGTCTTGGCAATCCGCTTTCAAAAACTCAATAAACTTGCGAATACCTATTTCAAGTCTATTGTCGTTTTCATCACTATTTTCAATTTCCTCTTTCAGATTTGCCTGATATTTCTTTTTCGTCCGTTGGTGGGATTCAAAATCAATCATTCCTAATTCATGATGATATTGCATCATATCATACGAATCTCTGTCAATACTAAGTCCAACAAGAATTCTGATTTTCTCTACTGGTTCTAATGCATCATGCAATTGATAAAAACCGCTGGCTCTGAAATAGCCAACCAACACATCAAAAAGTTGAGTGTCTTTTAAGGTTGATTTGAATCTGCTTAATAAACTATGTCCTTCTTCATTTGTGAAGAAAGTTAAGTCTGTTTGGTCTATTTTATTTTCTAAACTCATATTTACTTGCGGCTTTTTAGACTGTTAAGCGTTTCTTCCAAGCCGCTCTTTAAAAATTTTAATTCTCCCAAGTCTGATAAAATAAACGCTTTGATGAATTCAATCTCCATTTCCATTTCCTGAGTTTCCAAAGTCTTGGCAAGAGTCGGCAACATTTCTTTTGTCGCAACTCTTTCGCTTCGCTCAATCTTACTCAAAATAGAAGTGTCAATGTCAAGTTCGGCTGCTACTTTTCTAAGTGGAAGTCCGAGTTGTTCTCGTCTGTTTCGTAAATATTCTCCAAAAGAATTCATCTTGTCGTATTTGTTTGGACTGATTCGTCAAAAATACAAATTTTAATTTTATTTCTGTTGTCCGTGCGTTGGAAAAATTCAAGCTCTTTTGGTTTTTTAGTTTGGCTTTGTGTGTCGGCAAAAACCAAATGTGCTTGAATGTGCGGCTGGCTTTCTATAATGAGGCACAGTCGAGTCACCCAAGGGAGTTTCACCCTTAGGTTCTCACGGAACCGTACGTGAAAGTCTCCCTTCATACGGCTCTTCCTGTTAATCACAAATGTATTCACTACATCATGGATACACCAATGTAATTGGTTGAGATTTCGTCTCATAGTAATCGATCATCCCAAAATTCTTGGTTGTCTGAAAATTATAAAACTAACAGGCTATGCTCTTCGCTCCATTACCTTTCAGCAACTTCATCACTACTACAACATAGTCCGTCACTACTATCTCATGGTATCCTTCCATGTCGATGGTTTTGCAACTCATCAGAACAATAGCAATTTCTCTTGTTCCTTACAAAAGCCCATTATACGTTGCTGCCAGCTTTACCCCGAGTGCTATGCAATCAGAAAATAGGATACCCATTGCACTTTTATCTTGTCGTAGTCGCAAACGTAAACAACTACTTTCAGCACTGTCTATGCCATTACGAGGCTTCAATCACTGGTTTAAGTTCTTCAGCTCCGTATAAAATATCTACAGGAATCATTGTTCCCGTTTTTCCTTATCCCTGCCTGCCGGTAGGCAGGGCTCACCACAAGAAAATTTTCATTCTCTCGCAGCATAAGGTGACTTGCAAACTCCTCCTACCAAGCGTTTGCGGAAGGCCATTCAATTGCTATTATAGTATGCCGACCATTCTGTTCGCTCGAATTTCGCGCATAGTATTCTACTACTTCAATTGTCTTCCATCTTTTGTAAAGCATTCAATGCTGGTTGAGGACATTGATTCAAGACACACACGGTTTGCAGCTACAAGAAGTTGGCGATTTTTACCACAAATGTTAATGCGGAGACCCAATGTTTGATTAACCACAAATGTGTCCGCGGAGCACTGAACCGCCACTTTTGCCAAACCGCTGTTGAACTGACACCCTTCGGGTGAAGGCCTTGTAGTGTTATAGTAATTATCTTTGGGCATACTTAAACAACTATTTATTATGCAAGATGCTAAAAAAACAATTTAGGAAAAGTACCCCTCAATCTGGAAGCGCAAGGGCTGCTTTTAAAACTAGCAGACTTCCTTTCTGCTAAACATTATTCTCCCCGTACCATCCGCAATTACCTCTCTGAGTTGCGTTTCTTGTTTGGCTACTACAATGATGTAACGCCCAGTTCCATTTGCCAACAAGACATCGTTCACTATCTCAACTACATCAAGACCACCCACGGTGTAGGCCGCGATAAATGTAGAATGGCCTGTTCGGCCTTTGCTTTCTTTTTTAAATATGTGTTCCCCACCCCATATGTGCTTCCCAGCGAATTATACCCTCGTAAAGAATTCAGGCTTCCCGATATTTTGTCGGTAGAACAATTCTCTAAACTATATGGCTGCATCACCAACCTCAAACACAAAGCCATCATCGGCTTGCTCTACGGATCAGGTATTCGATTATCTGAATTACGCTTTCTAAAGATGGCAAATATTGATCGGGCAAACTTTCAAATTAAAGTCATTGCGGGCAAAGGAAATAAAGATCGGTTTACCCTTTTACCCAAAACACTACTGGTTGACCTTGAAGCCTATTACCGCTTGCATACACCCAAAGTATATCTCTTTGAAGGGCAAACATCCGCACAGCCCATGAACGATCGATCGATACAGCATGCCATCCGGCAGTGTATCAAGCTGGCCGGCCTGGAGCAATACAAGTTCTCTGCCCATTCGCTGCGGCATTCCTTTGCTACCCACATGCCTGATAATGGAAATAATATCCATACCATCAAAGAATTGCTCGGCCATAGCAAAATTGAAACAACCATGATCTATCTCCATCTGCAAAAAAAGAAACGCGCTGCCCTGGCTTCTCCTTTTGATGTGGTGATGTGCGTACCATGTCCGTAGTCAACGAGCTGCAAAAACTATTTGGCGATCCCTTGGTAAAAAAATTCAATCCCTATAGCCGAGCCGTGTTCAAGACACTCAGCCATTGCCATACCGCGCTTGCGGGATGTCACCTCTATCGTTGCAACCAGCCAGACTGCAACAAAGAGAAACTGCAATACCACAGTTGTGGCAACCGGCACTGCCCCAATTGCGGAAGTATGAAAAAGGAAAACTGGATAGAAGAACGGACCAATGAACTGTTGCCCACTGCCTATTATCATGTGGTATTCACGTTGCCACATGAATGGAACCCCCTGATCATGGGCAATAGAAAAGTCATCTTCAAAATGCTCTTCGATGCTGCCAGCGAAACATTGCTCAACTATGGAAATAACCCCGCGTTCTTAGGCGCCCAGCCCGGCATCACAATGATTTTGCACACCTGGGGACAAGCTCTTACATTTCATCCTCACGTGCACTGCATTGTCAGTAGTGGTGGCTATGCCAATGGCTCATGGGTAAAAGCGAAGCGCACAAACGGCAACTTTATTTTCCCTTCTTCGGGTCTGCGTAAAATGTACAAAGCCATTTTCTTGAATAGAATACGCAAATCGAAAGAACTAAAAACACTGGGCGTGGATATTCATTCCCTCATTGATATAACAGGGAAAAAGAAATGGAACGTATATGCCAAAGCCCCTCTTGGAAGTCCGGCAACGGTGATCGAATACCTGGGAAGGTATACCCATTATTTCTTATCCTTATCTGGATTTTCTTTTGGAACTTCCTCGACTGGTTTCACCTGATTTGTTTTCGCGAGCTCAGCTAACCTCTCTAACTCAGCACCAGTTTTACCTTTCAGATAATCAGGTAACTCCATGCCTGCCATGTTAAAGATTTCCTGAAGTGGTGGAACTGATTTATAAAGTCCGGAAATGAAATTAGCGGTTGATGTTTTACCATCAACAGAACTTGCACCACCTTCCCACACAGTTAACTTATCAATCTTAATATTCTTAATGGCTTCGGTTTGCAAGCGAACCAGTTCCGGAAGTTTATCAACAATTAACAACAACACTGCATCTCTTGAATTGTTGCCAGCGGCTTTTACAATCTGTTCTAAACCTTGTGCTTGCTTAGTCAATACTTCAAATAAACCCTGAGCTTCGGCCTGTCTTTTGAAAAGGATCGCATCCGCTTCACCCTTTGCTTTTCTTCGAATCATTTCGGCTTCGGCTTCGGCTGTAATCTCTACTTTCAGTTTGTTTATTTCGGCTGGCACTACAATGTTGGCATTTTGTGTAGCCCGGTCTCTTTCGGCACGAGCACTTTCCGCTTCTTGTTCAGCCGCATACGATTCTTCTAACGATTTAGCACTTTGCACCTTCTCTGAAGCAGTTGCGAGCTTTAACGCTTCCGCTTCGCGTTGTCTTCTCGCAGCATCGGAATTAGCGACTTTAATTTTGGCTAAGTTCTCTCCTTCCACAGCTTTAGCTTGCGCATCGGCAACCCGCACGCGCTGATCCTGAACAGCCTCTGCCTCACCAATAGAACCATCACGGTTTTTCTCAGCTACCATTTTCTTGGCGTCATTAATCGCTTTTGCAGCAGCTTCCTTACCAAGTGCATCAATGTAACCCGATTCGTCTTTGATATCGGTTACGTTCACGTTAATCAACTTCAAGCCGATCTTTTTCAATTCAGCCTCCACGTTAGAAGCAACGTTTGCTAAGAACTTATCGCGGTTGCTATTAATCTCTTCAATATCCATCATAGCCACCACAAGTCTTAACTGACCAAAGATGATGTCCTTTGCTAAGTCATGAATGCTATCCTTGTTTAATCCCAGTAGGCGTTCTGCTGCATTTTCCATTACCCCTGTCTCGGTTGAAATACCTACCGTAAAACGAGAAGGAACATCAACCCGAATATTCTGACGGCTCAAAGCACTTGTCAGATTAACTTCAATTGAATTGGGTGTAAGATCAAGGAATGCATAATCCTGAAAGACCGGCCAAATAAATGCTGCACCCCCATGAATACAACGCGCTGAGCCGCCACCAACTTTACCATAAACAACCAGCACCCGATCGGACGGACATCTTTTATATCGCCTTAGAATAGTGGTAATAACAACAAAAATAAAGAGGCCAACAATGGCCAGAATGGGTAGCGTGTACATGGAAGGTTTTTATTTTATGGTTACAAGAAGAATATTATCGTTCAGAATTTTTGTTACTCGGGCTAACTTGCCTGAGGTTAATGGCTCAAGGTCATCAGTCATCGCGTCTAAGGTACGCAGAGAACCGGTTACATTCACTTGAATTTTACCAGCTCCACCCCGACTTGCCGGAATAGTCAAATACACTTCGCCAGCCTGCCCAATGGCTTGTTGTATCTTCATGGTACCATCGGCTCCACTTTTCATCATCAGGTAAAACAATCCAGCCATCAAGGCCATCATCAGCAGCCCGGCTATTGTCGAAATTACTAAAGTAACTCCCGTTGAAAATCCGGCATGAATGCAGGCAATACCGGTCCATGAAAAGATGGTAAAAAACCCGATCAGGTTTTTAAGGGTGAGAAACTGAAAAGGAATGCCATGATCAGCTTCAACATCTGAGTCCGGTAAATCGTCTGGCGAATCGCCTCCTAAAAAAGATATTGCCAGCTGTAAAACAAAGAAAAGTGTGAACGGCACGGCCATGGCCCAATAAATCTTAAGCACAATGCTCAATCCTTCCCACCAGGTTCCAAAAGCTTCCATAGATAATTTTTGATAAGTTAATTCAGAATTTGATGAATTACAATATCAAAAAGTAACCATGTTAAATACTTAGATAATTTGACTTATCAAATACCTACTACTTTTTTGATAACCAAACCAATCATTATAGCAATACCAAAACTTAAAAGTGTTCCAACTAGGACGTACTCGCTAGTTGACTTATCACCATCTTTGATTCTGATTAATGATTTTGCCGCTATAAACAAGCCAATGGCTTCATACTGATTGTTGATAACTAGCGCAATAGTTATAATTCGTTCAATATTTCCTATAAACCTTCCTGCGTTAATCAGGCTCTCATTTTTATCTGTTTCTGTTGGGATTAATTCATTGGTTTTAAGTGGTAATTTAATGAATACATTAGCCGGATCAAGACACAGTAGATAGGCCGCTAAATACCAGAGGTGAGTTTCACGCAATAAAAAACTTCCAAGTAAATCAACCAGATTATACGTATTGAATAAGTCATTATGCAGATGTACACATAGAAAAATTATCGTTAACTGAATAACCTGGTTAGTGATTAGGTGGGTTGTTGCACTTGCTTTTTTATCGAAGAAAAGATTACTTAACCCAACGATGATAGAAAGCTTTATCACTTATAAACATATAACATAAGCTTATTTAGTCGTCCCTTAAAAACTCGGTCTGGCTAAAAAGGTGAAAAAAATTAACCTGCTGCCTTCTATACTGATTTTAAAAATGCGGAACAAAAAGAGAAGTGGGTTTACCTTCCACTTGTTCATCATCCTTTTGAAGTTCATGCCAGATGCGGC
>Ga0163152_10001612_pt1 | contig 35199 bp, 34 predicted proteins | sample OliLakLV19MP8IB2_FD_148635 | JGI IMG/M metagenome (GOLD analysis project Ga0163152, IMG submission 148635) | Freshwater microbial mat bacterial communities from Lake Vanda, McMurdo Dry Valleys, Antarctica - Oligotrophic Lake LV.19.MP8.IB-2 | ecosystem: Environmental > Aquatic > Freshwater >...
AAGAAGCCCCTCGCGAGAGCGAGGGGACGGCGGGTTATTGGGCGAGCCCGCTCGTGATGGAAAGCGGGACGGCCTTCCACCCGCAGTCCCACGGCTATCGCCGTGGGCTTGTATTCCGTGACTCACGGGAGCGATGCCAGCTCTTCAGCGCTCGTAAATGTTTCGAGGATTCCCGAAGGAAGCCGGCGGGCAAGGCGGTCGAAGCGCAAGGTCGCGTGGCTTGCGGAAGACTTGTCGGCGACGCGGCGAATGAGGACCCCTGCCACCTGCTCGGGCCTGCTGCGGGCCACGGCGGCGTAGACCTCCGGGTCGCGTTCGCCCGAGTCACCGACGAGCACAAACCGCCGCCCAGGAAAATCAGCCATGATCGCCTCGATCACTCGCCGCTTCGATCGCTTGCGGGCGGTGAGCCGTCCCAAGGGCGTTGTGTCTTTGAGCCGAAAGAGCTTGAGATGCATCGATCCAGCGGGGAGGCCTGCTGCGCCCAGAAACGCACACAGGCAATTGGATAGCTGCCACGGGCTCGCCGACACGTAATGGAACGCGGCGCCGGCCTCCTCCCAGCGGCGGTAGGCCTCAGGCATGCCAGGCACGGCAGAGAACTCCCGCAGGAGCGTGTTCTTGAGGAGCTCACGACGGTCGGCGACGTGGCTGACCTTCACGGTGTCGTCGATGTCGGAGATCACCGAGATGCCGGTATCGTCGATGAGCTGGATCTGGCCAGCCGCGATGTCGCCATGGTCCTCGTCGGCAACCGCCGCATACGACAGCCATCGGGGCTGCGGGCTCCCATCACCGAAAAGCCCCCGCACGAAATCATCGTCGAGGCTGAAGCTGGCAGCGAAGTGGCCGCTGCGATCGCTGACTCCCGCATCGAGCCGTCGTCCCCCTAAGTCCACGACAACTCGCTGCCCCGCGACCCGCTGGAAGAGGAACGACTCGGCCCGACGCCGAAACACATCGGTATCGAGATCGGCCTCATCGAGCTCGAGGAGGCGCTTGAGCACGGCCACTGCCAGGCTCCGCCGACGGCTTGTTTTTGGCAGCGGACGCGTGACCATGCCGGCCACGGTGGCATGCCAGCCACCCTCGGTTCGCCGCGCATAGGTAGGGAAGAACGCGATCATGCAGCGGGTTCGCTTGAAATCGGATGGCCATCATCTTACAAAACTCTTTCGGCGGCACAGGTGCCGCATCCTTTTGGAGGAACTGATGGGCGTCAAAAAAACGGGCAAAGGCCGCCGCAAACTCGGCCAAAAAAAGCGGCGGATGCGGGCCAAGATTCGGCACCGCAAGGGCTAACGTCGCCTCCGTCCTCCTCTCCCGAGCCTGCGGCCGCTTCCCTTGCGGCCCGCACGATCGTCACACGTTCGCGCCCTGATCTCGCGATCCAGTCTTCTGGACGCCCGCGCACGTTGCCGCGCGCCAAGCGTGGGGTAGGGTTGCGTGGCTCGCGAGAAGAACGTCCTCGAACGCGTCGGGCGATCGACAGGACCAGGCGAGCAGACGCCGGCTCAAGGAGATGGAACGATGCGTGCGAACGGATGGAGTGGATTGGCGTGGGCAACGGCCGCGATCGTCGTGGCGAGCGGCGCCGGTGGCTGCAAGGCCATGTCCGAGCGCTACATCGCGCTCGAGGTCTGGAAGTACGAGCGGTGCTTCGGCCACCTGCCACCGGGATTCGTTCCGCCCGGCGCGGTACCGCCCGCTGCCGCCGCGGCGCCGGGACGTGTCTGCGGTCAGGCTGGTCCTGCGCCCTGTGCTCCTCCGCCCACGGCAGGCTGCAACGAGTGCGGTGGCCAGGGCATGATGGAAGGCGGCATGCCGATGGGACCGCCGGCTGGTGTCTCCAGGATGCCGACCCCTGCCGGCGTGACGGCCGGGCGGCCTGTCATCATCTCCGACGAGCTCGTGGTGCCGTAGGCGACAGCCTTCATCAGCCCAGCGTTTCGGCGGGGCCGGGGAACGTGCGGGCCTCGACGTCGGCGCGCCAGGCGGCCAGCGCCTCGCGAATGCTGACAGCGGTTTCGGCATAGCGGCGAACGAACCGCGGCACGCGGCCGTCGGAGAGGCCGATGAGGTCGTGCATGACGAGCACCTGACCGCCGCAGTCGCTCCCGGCGCCGATGCCGATCGTAGGCACTGGGATAGACGCGGTGATTTCGGCCGCGACCGCGCGGGGCACACACTCGAGGACCACGGCAAAGGCCCCCGCTTCGGCGGCAGCCCGCGCGTCTGCGAGGAGCTGCTCGCCGTCCCGCTGCATCCGATAGCCACCGAGCTGGTGCACCGCCTGCGGTCGCAGGCCCACATGGCCCATCACCGGAATGCCCGCCGCAACGAGCGCCGCGATCACCTCCGCCTCGCCGGCCGTGCCCTCGAGCTTGACCCCTTGGCAGCCGGTCTCCTTGAGGATTCGAGCCGCGGCACGGATCGCCTCGTGCGCCCCGAGATGCTGGAGCGGAAACGGCAGGTCTACGACGACCATCGCCCGCACGACGGCGCGGGCCACGATCTCACCGTGGTAGATCATCTGATCGAGCGTGGCGGGGATCGTGGAATCCCGTCCGCCCACGACCATCGCCACGCTGTCACCGACGAGCACGCAATCGACGCCCGACTCGTCGGCAAGCCGTGCGATGGGCCAGTCATAGGCGGTGACCATCGACACCGGTCGCCCGGCGGCGCGGGCCGCGGCGAGGTCATGCACGGTCACGCGTCGGGCCAGCGGTGCCGTGGTCGCATCGTGAGGCTGTCGAGGCCGAGCCGTCATTTGAGGCCCTTAAAGAAGTCCTCGAGGTTCCCGTCGTCTGCCGCTGCCGGCCCGTCGTCCTCGGGCTCCTCGGCGTTGTCGGCATCGGCAGGCTCCGAACCCGGCGCCCCCAGGAAGGCAAAGGCACTGCCGGCCGGTGACTTGTCGTCGTCGCCTTCGAGTTCGGGCTCTTCGTCGGCCGCATCGTCCTCGTTCCGTGGGGGAAGCGGTTCGGTGGGCGCTTGCGCGGCATAGGGTGGCACCGACGCCTCGTCAATACCGATCGTGTCGGCATCGGGATCGTGACGCGCGGGAGTGAACTCGACGCGGAAGATGACGGTGCCGAGCTTCACTGAGCTACCCGACTCCACCGGCACCGCGGCCTGCGCGGCGAGCTCGTCGCCATTCAAGAGCGTGCCGTTCGTTGAGCCGAGATCCCGCAGACACACCGAGCCCGACTCGTCGTCAAAGAAAAACTCGCAGTGCTTCCGGCTCACCGAGTCGATCGGGATGCGAAGCCGCACATCTTCGGCGTCGCAGCGGCCCACCACCACCGGAAGTCGCTTGGTGTGGATCCGCGGTTTGCCAGAAGTCGACTTGAAGAGAAAACGGATTTCCATGGGCACGCCACGAGGACTTTAGGGAGGAAGAATTCCGCGGAACCGCGCCGCCGCGTCCCGCATGCCGTCATTGTTTGCTCGCTACGAGTCTAAACTCCGCTAGAAGCCGACGAAATTGCCCTTGCCTTCCCGGCCTGAAAGCCACTCAGGAACCCGTCCGAGTGACCTTGCGGCACCCTGCTTCTGCCCTATAATCGCGGGGTTCCTGCAGATCGCCCCATAGGGTCGGAGCCCCCGACCTGCCGGCCGTTTCGGCGGAGCCCACGCGGGTGTAGCTCAGTTGGTAGAGCACCACGTTGCCAACGTGGTTGTCGTGGGTTCGAATCCCATCACCCGCTTCGGTCGTTGTCGTTCGTTGTTTTGTGTCTCACGCGTTCCCGCTTTGTCCTCCGGAAGTCCCGATGTCGACCAGTGCCCCCGCCCAGTCCTCCGATGAGTCCTCCGATGTCGCCACGGCGACCGAAGAGGGAGACGCCCCCAAGCCGCTCGATCTCACGGTCGACATTGACGAGGTATCCACCTGCCAGCGGCGGGTGAAGGTCTCGATCCCTCGGGCCGACATCGAGCGCTACCAAGACACCTGCATCGGCGAGCTCATGCCATCGGCCCTGCTGCCTGGCTTCCGCGCGGGCCGGGCGCCACGCCGGCTGGTCAGCAGCCGGTTCAAGAAGGAGCTCGACGAACAGGTTCGTTCCAAGCTCGTCACCGATGCGATGGGGCAGGTCTCCGAGAAAGGCAAGCTCGCGCCGATCAGTGAGCCCGATCTCGACCTCGATGCCGTCGTGATCCCAGACGATGGTCCGCTCACGTTCGAATTTTCCATTGAGGTGCGTCCGGAGTTCGAGCTTCCGCAGTGGAAGGGTCTTTCGATCACTCGCCCGGCGCGTGACATCGGCCAGGCCGATGAAGACCAGGCGCTCGGCAACATCCTCCGTGAGAAGGCCCGCTACGCGCCTTCATCCGGAAGCCCCACGGTTGGCGACATGGTGGTGGCAAACCTCCGGTTTCGCGCTGGGGGCGAAGTCGTCTCTCATGCCGAAGATATTGAGATCGTGGTTCGCCCACGGGTCTCTTTTGCCGATGGCAGCCTCGGTGGCTTCGATGCCCTCGTGGCCACGGCCAAGCCGGGCGACACCGTGACGACAACCGTGAAGGTCTCCGACGAAGCGGCCAACGAAGAGCTCCGGGGCAAGGAGGTCTCGCTCGAGATCGACATCCTCGATGTCAAGAAGCTCGAACTGCCTTCGATCACGCCCGATCTGCTCGACGAGCTCGGCGGTTTCGAGACCGAAGAGGCTCTTCGGACGGCGGTCCGCGGCCAGTTGGAAAGCCAGCTCGAATGGCACCGTCGTCGCCAGGTGCGGCAGCAGGTGGCCGCGGCGCTTATCGCGTCGGCCTCGTGGGATTTGCCGCCAGACATGCTTCGTCGCCAGGCCCAGCGTGAGCTCGAGCGTTCCATTCTGGAGCTTCGCCGCAGCGGCTTCGATGACGACTCGATCCGCCGGCACGTCAATGAGCTGCGGCAGTCTGTGATGGCCTCGACGGCCCGGTCGCTCAAGGAGCATTTCATCCTTGAGCGGATCGCCGAGGAGGAGGGCATCGCCGACACGGCCGCCGATTACGACGAGGAGATTCGCGCCATCGCAAGCCAGTCGAGCGAGTCGCCCCGCCGCGTGCGGGCGAGTCTCGAGCGGCGCGGGCTCATGGACGTTCTCCGCAACCAGATCATCGAGCGGAAGACGGTCGAGCTCGTCACCTCGCATGCAACTTTCAAGGATGTCGCCTTCGAGTTTCCTGCCCCCGACACCGAGGCGGTCGATCACGCCATCTGTGGCGAGGCAATCGGGGACGAAGCGATTCCTGTGGCCACCCAGGCTGAGCCGACCGAACGCCCCCGGGTCTCATGACCTGGCCTCGCCCACCAACGCCCGAGACCTCCATGGCCTACTCGTCCCACCAGCCAAGCACCGTCACCCTTCCAGGCCATCGCATGCCGCAAGCCTCATCCGCCCAACGCGACTACCAGCGGCAGAGGACGATGACGCTTGGCGATCTCCTCCTCGAGAACCGGATCGTCTTCCTCCAGGGAGAGATCTTCGACGGCAATGCCAACGAAGTGGTCATGAAGCTGCTCTATCTCCAGAGTGAGAACCGGCGGAAAGACATCCACTTCTACATCAACTCTCCGGGCGGCAGCGTGACGTCCACGATGGCCATCTACGACACGATGCAGATCCTCTCCTGCGCCGTGGCGACGTACTGCGTGGGTCTGGCGGCCAGCGGCGGCGCCGTGCTCTTGGCAGGCGGTTCGAAGGGGAAGCGCTATTCGCTGCCTCATGCCAAGGTGATGATCCACCAGCCCTATGGTCAGGTGGGCGGCCAGGTGAGCGACATCGAGATTCAGGCCGACGAGATCATCAAGACCCGTTCCGTTCTGAACGAGATCCTCGCGTCCCACACCGGCCAGTCGATCGAGCGGATCGCCAAAGACACCGACCGTGACCGCTACCTCACCGCCGCGGAAGCCAAGGAATACGGCCTCGTCGATGAGGTCATCGTGAAGCCGACTGTTGAGGCGGAAGAAGCCGACTGACCAGCCCTGGCTCCCCAACCGGGGCCGGGGACCAAGCCGGGGCCCAAGCGGCCCTCCATTCAAAGCCCGAGACACGTTTCCCATGCCTCTGATTCCTTACGTCATCGAGAAGAGCGGTCGCGAAGAGCGGGCGATGGATATCTATTCCCGCCTGCTCAAAGATCGGATCATCTTTCTCGGCAGCCAGGTCAACGACGAGGTGGCCAATGCCATCGTTGCCCAGCTCTTGTTCCTCCAGTCAGACGACCCCAAGGCCGACATCCACCTCTATGTCAACTCGCCTGGCGGCAGCGTCACAGCGGGCCTTGCGATCTACGACACGATGCAGTTTGTGACCTGTGACGTCGCCACCTACTGCATCGGCCAGGCGGCGAGCATGGGTGCGGTCTTGCTAGCGGCCGGCGCCGCGGGCAAGCGACGGGCGCTGCCCAACGCTCGCATCATGATCCATCAGCCGCTGGCCGGCATGGAAGGGACGGCGGAGGAGATCATGATCCACGCCAAGGAATTCAGGAACGTCAAGCAGAAGCTCAACAGCATCCTCCTCAAGCACACCGGGCACCCGCTCGAGAAGATCGAGGAGGACACCGATCGAGACCGCTTCATGTCGGCGCAGGAGGCGCTCGACTACCGAATCATCGATGAGGTGATCGAGCACATGCCGACGGCGAGTAAGGGAGGCTAGGGAGTAGGGAGGTTTTCCGTAGCCTTGCGGCCACGGATGAGCGAGACCCACCGTGCCCCGCAAGGGGCCAATGAGGCGCAAGGAGGCGCGTCATGAAAGCCAAGCGTTCGCCTGCCGTCAGCGTCCGATCCTGCGCCAGCATCGTGGCCGTGGCCGTGGTGTTTGCCACCGGCTGTAAGAGCGACCTGAATCAGCAGCTCCTCGAGCGAGAGCTTCGTTACCAGGAAGACCAGATCTACTACTTGCAGGACGAGCTCGCAGACAAACAGGCCAGGCTTTCTTCGGTGGCGAGTGAGAACACGAGCCTTCGCCGGCAGCTGGGTGTGGACGAGGGCGATAACGCCGCGCCGTCGCGAGGCGGTCGGCCGACGACCAACCGAGTAAGACCTGCCGCCCCGATCCCTCCCGCGCTCGAGCTGCCGGAGGTGTCACCGCTTCCCGCACCACGGGGTGGCCCGCCGGTCGAGTTCACGCCCCCAACCCTCGAAGGCGTGCCCGCGCTTCCTGTCGAGCCCATGGTGCCGCCCAGAAGCGGGAGCCTTTCGCTGCCACCGGCTGCGGCATCCATCGATCCCGCCGCGCGGCCGATCAATCCGCTCCCTGAGCCGCGGTCACCGGCCCTCGTGCGGGCCAGCTACGACGAGCCGGCTGGCGGTGAGCCGGTGCGGCTGGTCGTCAAACCACTGGCCGACATGGCCGCGCCTGGCAGGCTTGCCGTGGCGGTGGAGCCGCGGGACGCGAGCGAACGGCTCGTATCGGGCTTGGCGAGCGATCTGATCGTCACGGCCTACGATGCCACGCTTCCTCCGAATGCACCGCCGATCGGACGCTGGACGATTGTGGCAGCCGAGGTTCAGTCTCGGTTTCGGCCCACCGGCCGTCACCGCGGCATCGCCCTGGAACTTCCGTGGCAGGGGAGCTCACCCGCGGGCGACCACGTCCGCCTCCAAGTGCAGGCCGCGACCGCCGCGGGCGGCCTCGAAGCCGAGTCGCTCGTGCCGGTGCGGTAGCCGAAAGAGAGGCTGCGGCGGAACGGACACCTACTTCACGACGTCGGCGTACCAGCCGTCGAGCGAGACGCGGCAGGTGGTGAGGAAGTCGATGACGCGGGCTTCGGTGACTCCCCCTTCGAGGTCGAGATCGAGCTCGAGGCACGGGTCGCCATCGTCGTCAAGATAAGATCTGGAGTACCTCTTGGTACTGTTCCACGCGTTCACTTTTTCGAGCGTGGCATTGCCGTCGGAGAAGGAGACGTAGAACTGGATCGACTTGGAATCCTTGGTGACAAACATCAGGGTCTTCGTGCCTTCGATCTTCCATTGAACGAATCCCTTTTCTGTTTTTTCGACCGCGTACCCTTCGTCGTGCATGAGCTTATAGACCTGGTCCACGGTGAGACTGGTGACGACGGGGGATTGTTCGACCGATGGCGTGTCGTCGGCGGCCCACAGCGCGACATCCCGGCATGCAGCGGCGATGGGGGCGATTCATCTCATGCTCTCCATGGACTGATGGGGTCGATCGATCATGCGAACTCTGTGGAGACAGGAACCGCCGCCTTACGCGACAACACCCCGTCGGCCACCACGAGCCACGCCCTGATGCGCCGTAGCTGGGACTAAAAACCTGCCTTGTTTTTTACAGTCCCTGGTCTTCGAGGAAGTTGAGCAGGTCGGCGACGCGGCAGGAGTAGCCCCACTCGTTGTCGTACCAGCTCACCACCTTCACGAAGTTGCCAAGACCGATCGTATCGACCGCCGAGAAGATCGAACTGTGCGGATCCTTCTTGAGGTCGCTTGAGACAAGCTCCTCATCGGAGTACCGCAGAATGCCCTTGAGCGGCCCCTCGGCCGCCTTCTTCATCGCCGCATTGATCTCGGCGGGCGGGGCGTCCTTCTTCAAGATGGCGGTGAAGTCCACCACGCTCACCGTTGAGACCGGCACACGGAACGCCATGCCGGTGAACTTGCCCTGAAGCTCGGGGATCACCAGGCCCACGGCCCGCGCGGCACCCGTGCTCGAAGGGACGATGTTGACCGCCGCAGCACGGGCGTCCCGCAAATCCTTGGCAGCGGTATCCACCGTCTTCTGCGAGTTGGTGTACGCGTGGACCGTCGTCAGAAGCCCCTTCTCAATCCCAAACGTCTCGTGGAGCACCTTGGCCACCGGCGCGAGGCCGTTGGTCGTGCAGGAGGCGTTCGAGATGACATGGTGCTTCTTCGGGTCATACATGCCGTTGTTGACACCCAGCACGATCGTGAGGTCTTCGTTCTTGGCCGGGGCCGAGATCACGACCTTCTTGACGCTGTCTCGCTTGTGGGCAACCGCCTTGGTGGCGTCGGTAAAGAAGCCGGTGCTCTCGACGACGATCTGGACGTCCTGGCTGCCCCACGGAATGGAACCTGGCTCCCGCTCGGCAAACACCTTGATTTTCTTGCCGTCGACGACGATGTCGTTGCCCTCGTAGCTCACCTTCCCGGCGAAGGGGCCGTAGTTGGAGTCGTAGGCGAGGAGGTGCGCGTTGGTCTTGGCGTCGGTGAGATCGTTGATCGCCACCACCTGCACGTCGCCATTGAGGCCGTACTTCTCGTAGATGGCGCGGTAAGTGAGGCGACCGATGCGGCCGAAACCGTTGATGCCGACGCGAATGGGCACAGCGAATCTCCTGGAAAACTGATGGGGACAGGACCGGCCAGGGTGGGCCCGCGACATCGCGGGGGCCGGCATTGAGTGCGGCGGGAATATACCCGCGCGGCGCCTCGGTTCTCAATTGCCTGCTATCGCTCCCGCGAAAACCCACTCGCGTGAGGCAGCGATCGAGGTTGGTTGCCGGCGAGGGGTTGCCCGTGCCATGTCGCCGGACGCTTCCTCCGGGCATCCTGCCCTCCGATCGCGCGTAGGCACGGCTCCCCCCACATCCACTATGATCGCAACCTGGCCGGTCGACGCAGATCGACTGGCAACGTGGCGTTGAATGTCCTGCCGTTCGGACGATTCCGATTCTATGTTCCGCTCTGCTTCCCTGCTTCTATTTGCTTTCGCGTTGACGTTGCTGGCAATGGCAGCGCACGCCGGTGAAACCAACACCGTGTTGGACGAACTTCTGGCCAAGCAAAGCCGCGAGACCCAGAAGCATTCTGCGACGGGAAATGCGGGAACGAACGAGTGCGACGCATTGCTTGCCCGGCTGTCGCTTCGGAAGAATCCGGCTGCGGCCAAGCTCGTGGCCGCGGATTGGAGTCCTTTGCACGCCCTCGCGGTATTCATGGATTGGGAGGCGCCACTCGAAGACGACCGCCGATTCGTACACGATCCCAAGTACCCAAATGAAATTCAGCCTGGTCGTATTGATGTTTTGCCTCCACCATAGGAGTACTTATGCGCACTCAGTTCTTTATTCCTCGCGCTGCATTTCCACCCACGCTCGCTCTTGTTGGTTCTTTCGTACTCACGTGGTGCCTGGCAGCGGACTCAGTTCCGTCGTCTCTGGGCACTTCCTGGATTGAGACCGCGAGAAAGAAGGCCGGCGTATTGGCAGATGCTTCGGCCCCCGTTCAGGAAAGGTGTGACGCGGCGCTGTTCCTTGGGGAAAGTCGATACTTTGAGGCTATATCTGTCTTGATTGAGTCCATCGACCTGTTTGACGAGAACCCATCGACAACGGAAGGCTCGATCGACGCGCTGTACCCGTGTGTGCATGCCCTGCTTCGAATGGGAGGCGCCGAGATGGTTCCCGTAGTGAAGGCCTGGATCGACGAAGGCGATGACGAACGACGTCAAGAACTGCTTGTCTGTGTTGCTGCCGCGCGAGATCCGAGTGGCGCCCGCGCCTATGCACGCGGGCTCCTCGCTGCCAGCCAAGAGCCGGAGCAGCGCAAGCGACTTACAGAGTTGGTGAACATTCTTGGCACCTACAAAAAACGCGAGCGGTAAGGCGGACGGGTGGTGGTGTCTTGCTCCCGTTGCGCCTGTTCCACGCTTTTGCTTGCCCACGGCTTTTCTCGTTAGGCTCTTTCCGTCATGCCCGCACCTGTCATCCGCCTCGAAAACGTCCGTAAGAGCTTCTCCATGCCAGGGGGCGAGCGCGTGGACGTGCTCGACGTGCCAGGCTTCGCGCTCGAGGCGGGCGAGCAGGCGGCCCTCGAAGGGACCAGCGGCTCCGGCAAATCGACGCTGCTCCACGTTATCTCGGGAATCATGCGGCCCGACTCGGGCCGGGTGGAAGTGGCTGGCACCGACATCACACGGCTGCCCGAGAATCGCCGCGACCGGCTGCGTGCCGACACGCTGGGCCTTGTCTTCCAGCAGTTCAACCTCCTCCCTGGGTTCACCGCGCTCGAAAACGTGCTGGTGGCGATGTCGTTTGGGTCGGGACGCCCCGACCGCAGCCGAGCCACGGCGCTCCTCGAGGCCGTGGGCCTCGGCCACCGGCTTCACCACAAGCCAGCCGAGCTCTCGATCGGACAGCAGCAGCGGGTGGCAGTCGCCCGGGCACTCGCCAACAAGCCCAGGGTGATCCTGGCTGACGAGCCGACCGCGAGCGTGGACGCGGCGCACCAGCAGCAGGTGATCGACCTGCTCCGAAACACCTGCACCGAGCACGGCGTGGCCCTGCTCGTAGTGACCCACGACGCCGCGATCGCCGGTCAATTCCCACGCCGGCTCGCGCTCCACGAATTCAACCGCGCAGGACGAGCCTGAACACCATGTCGCTTCTCGGTATTGCCTGGCGCAGCATTCGGCAGCGGCTCCTCACGAGCGGCCTGACGGCGCTATCGCTCGCGCTCGGCGTCGCCCTCGTCGTCGCCACCCTCGTGATCGGCGGCGTCGTCCACGATGCCTTTGGGTCGGGGCAGGGGCTTGGCTACAACCTCATCGTCGGGGCCAAGGGAAGCCCACTCCAGCTCGTGCTCAATAGCGTCTACCTCGTCAGCAAGCCCGTCGAAAACATCGCCTGGGATTTCTACGAGGAGTTTTTGCCGGCCGAGTCGCGCGACGATAAGACCGCCGGGCGTTACGCCGGGAGCGTGGCCATCGCCGTGCCCATTTGCATGGGGGACTACTTCAAGAGTTTTCGAGTGGTCGGCACGAATGCCGCGTACTTCAACACGCTCACGGTCGGTGATGGCCGTCCCTTCACCTTTGCCGGCGGCCACAATTTTCGGGACGACGAGTTTTTTGGTGCGGTCATCGGCAGCGACGTCGCCGCGAAGCTCGGCCTCGCCGTGGGCGACACCCTCGCCCCCACGCACGGCGCCGACGATGGCGCCGTCCACGACCCCTTTCTGATCGCCGGCATCCTCGCCCGCACCGACACGCCCGTCGACCGCGGCGTGTATGTGAACATGGAAGGTTTTTATTTGCAGGAGGGGCACTCGAAGCCGGTGCCCGGCGCAGACCCAGCGGCAGCCACGAGCGAACAGCCAAACGCCGAACACCGTGAAGAGGGCAACCCACAGCCTCTTTCCTATGACCAGCGGGAGGTCACCGCGATCCTCATCCAGACCGCATCGCCCGGCGGCATGCCACCCGAGCTTCTGGCGATGGGCCTCAAGAGCACGATCAACGAAGGCGGCAACGGCCAGGCCGCCGAGCCCGTCCGTGAGATTCGCACACTCCTCGATCTCTTCGTGCGACCACTCGAGCTTCTGCTGCTCCTTGTCACCACGCTCGTGGTCATTGTGTCGGCCATCGGCATCCTCGTGAGCATGGTCGGCTCGTCGCTCGAACGCAGCCGTGACGTGGCCATCATGCGGGCGCTGGGGGCCAGGCGGAGTCATGTGCTCACCGTCGTGCTCCTCGAAGCAATCCTGCTGGCGTTCGGCGGCGGGGCGGCAGGGTGGGTCATCGGCCACGGGATCGTTGCGGCCATCGGACCGCTCATCACCACCAATGCCGGCGTCTCGGCAGGGTTTTTCTCGACCGCCCTGCTCGGCGAAGCCCTCCTCGTGCCGTTTCTGGTGGTCTTGGCGATCCTGGCGGCCCTGCTCCCAGCCCTGGCCGCCTACCGCACCGACGTCGCCAAATGGCTGTAGGGACGGGGGCCACGTTGCCCTACAATTCAGGCCTATGCGCTCTATCTTCCGATACTTTCTGACATCGCTTTCGGTGCTCGCCGGATGCCTGGCCTCGATGGTCGCCCAGGCCTGCCCGTTCTGTGATGCGGTTTCGCTCACGTTCGCCCAAGAGATCGCCCAGAGCCAGGCCGCCGTGATCGCCAAGCTCGTCGAGCCGCCGCCGGCCTCGGCGCTGGCGCCGATGGCCGAAGGTCCGCTCCCCAAGGGCAAGTTCGAGGTTGTCGAGGTGCTCAAGGGGAGCGACGTCGTTGCTGCCGCTGGGCATACCGGCGCGAATGCCAAGCCGATCGAGGCGATCGTCCTCGAAGACAAGCCCGTCGGCACGCTCTTCCTGATCATGGCGATCGAGGTCTTGGAGAACGAGACGGGGCGAGTGATCTGGAGCAGCCCGATCCGCCTTGGTGAGCGGGGCGTGGCCTACGTCAAGGCACTCGGTGACCTGCCTGAGAAGGGGCCTGATCGGCTGGCCTTCTTCATGGAGCACCTTGAAGACGAGGACGAATCGCTCGCCCGCGACGCCTACGACGAGTTTGCCATCGCCCCCTACGAGCACCTGAAGGGCCTCGGCAGCCGGATGGATTCCGCCCAGCTTCTGGACTGGATTGAAGACCCCGAGGTGCAGGCTAATCGCCGAAGGCTCTACGCCACGATGCTCGGCGTGTGCGGCAGCAAAGCCGATGCCGAGCGAATCGCGGCGATCCTCAGGGGCGACGGCCCCGCGGCCGAGCACAGCGAAGTTCGCGGTGGTCTCGACGCGCTGATTGCCTGCTATGTGGCGCTCGAGGGCGCCCAGGCACTCGACCTGGTCGATGCCTCGTTCCTGAACCGCGCTGGCCGCGAGAAGGAAGTGCCCTTCACCGAGACCTATGCAGCGGTCATGGCCCTGCGGTTTCTCGGTGAAGAGTCGGACCTCGTCCCGCGCGAACGGGTGCTCGCGTCGCTTCGTCTCTTGCTCGACGAGCCCAAGCTTGCCGATCTGGTGATCGCCGACCTCGCCCGCTGGGAAGACTGGTCGGCGGTCGATCGCCTTGTCGCGATCTTCAAGGACGCCAAAGCAGACAATATCTTTGTTCGCGAGCCGATCGTGAACTATCTGCGAGCCTGCCCTCTGCCGGAAGCTGCGGAAGCCGTCGCAGAGCTCGAAAAAATCGACCCCGAGGCGGTCCGTCGAGCCGCCACCCTCGCGGGCCTCGCGGGCATTCCATCAGCCGCTACGACACCCGATAGCGGCGAGCCCGCCGCGACGGATTCGCCGCTTGCCACGTCCATTGAAGCGGTGCAGGGGGACGAGGATCCAACCGCTGAGCCACCCCCCCCACAGGCGGCACCCGCATCGAACCCATCGCCAGGAGCACCCCGCCGAGGCTGGCAATGGGCGATCTGGGCGGCCATCGTCATCGCCATCGCGGCGATCGCACGGGCCACGCTCAAGCCAGCATCCGGGCCCCGATAGCGCGGATTCCGCTCTCTGCCGCTGCCCGAAAAAGGTCCGTACACTTGATACCAGACGATAGGGTGTCTTTGCCCGTCCTCCCATGTCCCGATTCTGAATCGCCATGAGCACCGGACTTTTCGACTCACCGCCGCTGCCGCTCGAGCGGGTCTCGCCACCGGTTGCCGACACCGAGGTGTATCGGTCGCTTTCTGGCGCGGCCATTGCCGCGGTGTGCGTGGCGATCCTCGCGCCCCTGGCCTTCGTGAGCTGGTCGCTCATTGCCGTGCCGTTCATGGGGCTCGTGCTGGCAGGGGTTGCGCTTCGTGATGTCACCCGGCGGAGCGACGCGGTCACAGGTCACGGGCTCGCGATCGGCGCCCTCGTGGCGTCTGCGGTGGTTCTCGCAGCAGCCGTCAGCTTCCACGCCGTGGTCTACTACCACGAGCTGCCTGAAGGCTTTGAGCGCATCCATTATGGATTGCTCCAGCCCTTGCCCGGCGACCCGCCGACAGCGATCCCCGAGTCGGCCGTCGCGGTCAATGGCCGTGATGTGCTCATCAAGGGCTATATCTATCCTGGCTCACAGCTGAAAGGGCTCACCCAGTTCGTGCTCTGCCGCGACCAGGGTGACTGCTGCTTCGGCGGCGATCCCAAGCTCACCGATCGAGTCCTCGTGCGGCTCTCCGATCCGACGGGCATCGCCTACACGCAGGGGCTCGTGAAGGTGGCCGGTCGGTTCCGGGTCGAGCTCATGGGGCTGCCAGAGCTCGGTGGTGGCGTCGTCTACCACATCGACGGTGGTTTTGTCCGCTAGTGGCTGGCCCGGAGCGAGACCATGATCCGCATGATCCGTGGCATGAGCCTTGTCAGCGTTGCGGTGCCCATGCTCGCCATGGGCTGCGGCCAGTCTCCCGGGGAAACGGCCTCGGCACCGATCGCATCACCAGACGTTCGGGCACCGATCGCATCACCAGACGTTCGGCCGGCCGTCGCACGCTCTCCCGATCCGCCTCGTCGTGTACCGGCAGCGCCCCGCGAGGTCACGTTCGATGACATCAAGCTCGACATGGAAAAGGGGGCTGCATTTACCCGCGACCTCCTTCCGAAGCGTGTCACGGCGCTTTCAGGCGAGCCCATCCGGATTCGGGGCTACATCCTGCCGAGCTTTCAGCAGACAGGTCTCACGCAGTTCGTCCTCGTGCGCGACAACCAGGAATGCTGCTTCGGCCCCGGAGCGGCCCTCCATGATTGCATCGTCGTACGGATGCGTCCGGGAGTGACTGCCTCGTTCTCGATTCGGCCAGTCGCCGTGGCAGGCACGTTTCGAATCAACGAGCTGCGGGCGCCCGACGGCACCCACCTGGCGATCTACGCGATGGACGGCGATGGAGTGCAGTAGGCTTCCCGTGATTCGTTTCGACCGCGTGGCGTGGCTGCTCCTTCTGGTTGCGGGCCTGGCCCGTGTTGTGGCAGCGTGTCCCTTCTGCGACGTCGTGGGCCGGCCGCTTGCCGCGAAGCGGGATACGGCACGAGGCGTGGCCATCGGTGAATCCTCGGGCGCGGCCCGTGATGATGGTGGCATCATCCGCCAGGCGTTCGTCGTGCGGAGCGTCCTTCGTGGAGACGCTATTGCGGTCAACGAGGCCGTGACCGCGCGGGTTGCCGGGCCGGTCGCCGGCACCGCACTTCTCTTGGCGTCCGACGGCGGGCCTGACGCAAATGGCGTCGAGGCGATTGCCGCAGACGAAATGCTTCTGGGCTATGCCGCCACCGCACCGCGGGCCGAGGCACCGGCGGCCGAGCGGCTGCGGTGGTTTGCTCGGTGGCTCGAACACCCTGATCGGGCGATCGCCGAGGATGCGTTTACGGAGTTTGGCCTGGCTGCGTTCTCCGACGTCGTTCAAGCCGCCGACGCGCTGAGCGCTGAAAAACTTCGGGGGTGGCTCGACGAGCCGGCGATCGACCAGCGGCGGCGTGGATTCTATGGGTTGGCGGTGGGCATCGTCGCGGCACGAGCCCAGGCACGCGGTCATCGCGCTGAAGCCGACGCCTGCCTCGAGGCGCTCGACGCCGCGATCGCCGCGCCGGCAAACGATTTTCGAGCAGGCTACGACGGTCTCTTGGGCGGCCTGCTCGTGGCCCGTGGCGAGGCGGCGATCGATGTCATGATGGACCGCGGTCTCCTCGCCGCCGACACCCGCGCGGGGGACGCCCGGCATGCGCTTGCGGCACTACGATTCGCGCGTGAGTTTCTTGCCGACAGCGTGCCGGGCGCGCGGGTTGCCGACGCTGCGGCGGGGCTGGTCACCAATCCGGCCGTGGCGGCTGACACCATCGTCGATCTGGCCCGCTATGAACACTGGCAGAGCGTCGATGACGTCGCCGCCATCTGGGAGACGCTGGGCCGCGATGACCCGCTCGTGCGCCGGGCGGTGGCCGGGTATCTCACGGCTTGCCCGCTCGACGCGGCTCGGCAGCAGGCCGCCGCGATTGCAGCCGCGAGCCCGGAAACCTGGGCCGCCGCAATCCAAGCCGCGGGCCTCCCACCGCGAAGCGGCAAGTGACCGCGGACAGAGCCCCGAGGGTTGCGGCGAGGGCGTTTCCTGGGATATTTCCCGCTCAGGCGGTGCCATTGGCGACCCCTGGACGAGCCGCCCCAGCACCCGCAGCACTCCCCCAAGTCCCTATGAAGATTCACGAGTATCAGGCCAAGGAGTTACTTCGGGCCGCACATGTGCCCGTCCTCGCGGGCAGGGTCGTCCGCACGCCCGACGAAGCGGCCGCGGCATTTGAAGCGCTCGGCACGCCGGTCTGTGCGGTGAAAGCGCAGATCCATGCGGGTGGTCGCGGCAAGGGCCAGGTGCCCGGCACGAGCCAGCGCGGCGTGGAGCTTGCGAAGAGCGCGGCCGACGCCAAACGGATTGCCGAAGGCCTTCTTGGAAAGACGCTCGTCACCATTCAGACCGGGCCTGCTGGCCAAACGGTCCGCCAGGTGTTTGTGGAGAGCGGCTGCGCGATCGACCGCGAGCTCTACTGTGCAATCCTCGTCGATCGCGCGGCAGGTTCACCGGTGCTCATCGCGAGCACTGCTGGCGGCATGGACATCGAAGAGGTCGCCGCCAAAACGCCTGAGCTCATCCTCTCCGAGCCGTTTGATCCTGATCGCGGGCTGGCAAGCTGGCAGGCACGCCTCCTCGCCTCGAAGCTGGGCCTTCCGACGGCGAGTTGGCGGCATGCCGAAACGTTCTTCCGGCGGATGTGCGCGGCGTTTGTGAACCTCGATGCGTCGATGCTCGAAGTCAATCCGCTCGTGCTCGCAAAGGACGGCACGCTCGTCGCCCTCGACGCGAAGATGACGTTCGACGACAACGCGCTGTTTCGTCACAAGGATATTTTGACGCTTCGCGACGCTGAGGAAGAAGAACCCGCCGAGATCCGTGCGGCCGCGGCTGGCCTTTCCTACGTCAAGCTCGAGGGCACGATCGGCTGCCTCGTCAATGGCGCGGGCCTCGCGATGAGCACGATGGATCTCGTGAAACTTCACGGCGGCGAGCCGGCCAACTTCCTCGATGTCGGCGGTGGTGCCGACGTCAATCAGGTCACCGAGGCGTTTCGGATCATCCTTTCCGACTCGCACGTCAAAGCGATCCTCGTGAACATTTTTGGCGGCATTATGCGGTGCACCACGATCGCCACCGCGCTCGTCGAGGCCTCCAAGACCGTCGGATTCACGGTGCCTCTGGTGGTGCGGCTCGAGGGCACCGAGGTCGCCGAAGGGAAGAAAATCCTGGCCGAGAGTGGCACGGCGATCATCACGGCTGACGGTCTCACCGACGCCGCGAAGAAGGTCGTCGCCGCGAGTAAGGCATAGCGTCATCCATAGTCATTCCATCCCGCCGGCTTTCGGCTTTCCGCTTTCGGCTTTTCCCTCATGAGCATCCTCGTCAATCGCGACACCCGAGTCATTTGCCAAGGCATTACCGGCAAGGTCGGTGAGTTCCATACTCGCGGCTGCCTCGATTACGGCACGCGGATGGTCGGCGGCGTGACGCCGGGCAAGGGGGGCGAGGCCGTGGCCGGCCTGCCAGTGTTCAACACCGTGGCCGAGGCCCGCGATGCCACGGCGTGCAACGCCACGATGATCTTCGTGCCGCCGGCTTTCGCGGCCGATGCGATTCTCGAGGCAATCGGCGCCGGGATCGAACTGGTCATCGCGATCACCGAAGGCATTCCGGTCCTCGACATGGCCCGCGTGCTGCCGGTGTTGAAAGACTCACAAAGTCGGCTCATCGGTCCCAACTGTCCCGGCGTCATCACGCCGGCCGAGTGCAAGATCGGAATCATGCCAGGCTATATCCATACGCCAGGCCATGTCGGCGTGATGAGCCGCTCGGGCACGCTCACCTACGAGGCGGTCTGGCAGCTCACGCAGCTCGGGCATGGGCAGAGCACCTGCGTGGGCCTCGGCGGCGACCCGCTTGTGGGCTCGTCCTTTATCGACATCGTGAAGCTCTTTGAGGCCGATCCCGACACCCATGCGATCCTCATGATGGGTGAGATCGGCGGCAGCGCCGAGGAAGAGGCGGCCGAGTTCGTGAAGCACCATGTCACGAAGCCCGTCGCGGCCTTTATCGCCGGGCAGACCGCGCCCCCGGGCAAGCGGATGGGCCACGCCGGGGCGATCATCTCGGGCGGCAAGGGCACGGCCACGGCCAAGCTGGCGGCGCTCGCCGACGCCGGGATTGAGATTGCCGAGAGTCCTGCCGATATGGGCGCCGCCCTCGTCCGGGCTGTCGAAAAACGCCGCGGCGGCCGATAGACGGTTTTGGCCCGACCGAGAACTGGCGTGGGCCGAGCCGCGTAGGTACGGTGTTTGAAGCCCCTTCCATGGGCCCTCAGGCACTGAGGAAAGCCCTCGTTACGGTCCATCGAGCCGGGATTCTCTCTCTATGCCACGCCGCCGTCCCTCGCGCCGCCGCTTCGGCCACCGATTTGGGCATTTGGAGCAGCTCGAGACCCGCCGCGTCATGGCGGTCGATGTCGTCGCGCCGCTTGCCGATGTCACGGTGCCGGCGGGTGCTCCAGCGGCGATCATCGATCTGGCCACGGCGTTTGACCTCGCGAACGTGACCGGCACGGTCGTCCGCTTTTCGAACAACGTCGGTGGCAATATTTTTGCCGAGCTATTTGATGCGGCTGGACCCGGCCGAACCAGGACGACGCCCGCGACCGTCGCAAACTTTCTGGCGTACGCGAATGCGGGCCGATACACGAACACCATCGTTCACCGCACGGTGGCCAACTTCGTCGTGCAGGCTGGTGGCTTTTCTGTCCCGCAGTCGGGGCTGAACTTGTCCGAGCCGATCACGCAGTTTCCGACCGTGGTCAACGAGCCTGGCAACACGAACACCCGCGGCACGCTCGCTATGGCGAAGATCGGGGGTAGTCCCAATAGCGCCACGAATCAGTTCTTCTTCAACCTCGCGAACAACTCTGCCACCCTCGACGCCCAGAACGGCGGCTTTACGGCATTTGCCCGCGTGCTCGGCAGTGGCATGGCCGTGGTCGATGCGATCGCGGCCGTGCCGCGCTTCAACTTAGGCTCTCCCTTCAACGAGCTCCCGGCGACGGGCGTGACCAACGCTACGCAAATTACCCGCGACAACCTCGTCACAATCACGAGCGTCACCCGCGTCGGCGAGCTCGTCTACACGGCATCGTCGAGCGCCCCATCGCTTGCCACGGCGACCGTGGGTGCCGATGGCCGTCTCAACGTCCAGTACGCCGCCAGCACGGGGGGCTTCGCCACCATCACGGTCCGGGCAGCCTCAGTTTTTGATCCTGCCGACTTTCGCGAAGATACGTTCGTTGTCAATGTGATCGCTCCGGGATCGAACCCCAATCCCACGCCCGTGGGCCAGCAGTCGATCATCGTCACGGGTTCTGAAATCGGCTCGACCAGTCAGCCTTGGGTGACCGTGATCGATCCGACAAGCGGCGTGATCCGCTCGAGATTCCTCGCCTACGAGCCCTCGTTCCGCGGGGGCGTCCGCGTTGCGGTGGGTGACGTCATACCAGGCGGTACTCCAGAAATCATCACGGCGTCTGGCCCGGGTCGCGCTGGGGAAATCCGCGTGTTCCTTCAGGACGGCACGGAGCTTCCTGCCTACCGCACGCTTCCGTTCTCCGCCAGGTATCGCGGTGGTCTCGAGGTCGCTGTCGGTGAGGTCAATGGCGACAACGCGATCGACATCGTGGCCGCAGCCTCACGCGGCCCTGGTCTGGTGAACGTGTATTTCGTTTCGCCCGACGCCGCGGACCCCGTGCCCGCGACGCCGAGCCGATCCTTCCAGGCGTTTCCAAGCTCGTATCTCGGCGGTGCGACGGTCGCCACGGCTGACATCGGCACGTTTGCCGGTGGCGTCGCCACCAACGCGAATGCCGCCGACGGCAAGATGGAGGTTGTGGTCGCAAGCGGCGTCGGGTTGTCACCGCTGATTCGAGCCTACGACCTGTCCGTGGGCGCGAGTGTCGTTCGGACCATCACCCCCTTCTCACCGTCATTCCGTGGGGGCCTCTCGGTGTCGGCTGGCCGCTTTGACAACAACTCCATCGACGACATCGTCGTGACTGGCGGCTATGGCTCGGGCTCGCGGATCGAGGTGTACTCCGGCCGACCAGCCCCGAACACCACAGGCCTCCTCGCAACCCAGCAGGCTTTTGCCGCGCTTGGCCGCAGGAACCTGCCGGTCTACGCCGCGGCGATCGCCGCGCCAGCCACCGGTCGAATCCAGGCGTTTTCCGTGGTGCAGGGCGAGGGCACTGGCTTGGGTGTGCGTCGCATCGGCGTCCCGCTGACGGCCGAAACGATGCTCACGAGCCTCTCCGGCCCGCTTCGCATCGCCGCTTCGCGGCCTGGCTAAGGCGTCCTCGCCTCTCCCTTCCGCTGCAGAAAACTCTTTCGCACCCGAGCCCTCAAAGGAACGACTCGATGCTCCACGCCCTCAATCGCCGCGAGATGTTCGGGCTCAGCGGTCGGTCGTTGCTGGCCAGTTGGCTGGCCATCCACGCCCACCGAGCCGGGTTTGCGGCCGACTCTGCCGAAACACTCATGCAGGACTGGGCCCGCCGGTTAGACGATGTATCGCGACGGCTTACCGAACGAAAAATTTCCCCGCTTGAATGGCAGGAGGCCGTCGACACGCTCTATCGATCGGTGCCCATGGAATCGCTCCTCGCCATGATCGACTTCCGCCGCCTCGCCGATCAGCTCACGGCCCGCGATCTCGGCAAGAAGGGGGAAATCTTCGCCGACATCTCGCTCGGACCAATTCCCAAGACGTCCCGTGAGTCCGACAGCGTCTCGGCCATCGTGAAGGTGGCCCATGTGAAGAAGGGGCGGAGCATCCCGCCGCATGGGCACAGCAGCATGGTCTCGGCGTTCCTGTGTGTTTCTGGCGAATTCGACGTGCGGCTCTATGATCGGATCGACGAAGTCGGAGACGACATGATCGTGCGGCAATCGGTCGATCAGAAGAACGCCGGCCCCGGAAGCTGGTCGAGCATCTCGGACTACCGCGACAACGTCCACTGGCTCACCGCCAAGTCGGACGACTGTTTTCTATTTACCTGCAAGCTCATCCGACTCGAGCCCGACCGTGAGTTTCACGGGCGGATCAATCTCAACATGCGGGACGCCAAGCCACTGGGAAAGAGCACCTGGCGGGCCGCCAAGATTTCGGGGCTGGAGTCGTCCCAAATCCATTAGCCGCAGCGGGGCTCATGGCACCGTGGATGCGACGGGCTCAACGACCGTCCTCTGCGTAGACGCCCACCCGCTTGTCTGTCTTGTCGTAAATCTCCACGATGCCGGTGCCATCGTCGGTGGCCGCAGCAACCACGGCCCGCTCGCCCCCCTTGCTGTGCACGCCCACGAAGCCGTCGCCGCGCTCGTTCGAGGCCAGGTATGCGGTCTGTTTGCCAGCCGCATTGAAAACCTCCACCATACCGTCGCCGCGGCCGTTCGAGCCGAGCGACGTGGCCATGGTTCCCGCCTTGTTATTCAGGCCCACCTGCCCATCGCCCCGGTCGTTGGCTGTCATAAAGCAGGCCTGCTTGCCGGCTGCATTGACCACTTCGACGATGCCGTCGCCGCGATCATTCGAGGCCATCACGGCGCTCGTTTGTTCGTTTTTGTTGTACACACCGATCCATCCTTCATTGCGCGTGTTCCGGCCGATCCAGACCAGTCGCTTGCCGTCGCTGTTGAAGCTCTCGAAAAGCCCTTCGCCGTCCTTCCCGGAACCCAAGGCGATTCGCGGCTTGCCTGCGGAGCTGTTGACAACGACCTTCCCCGAACCGTCGTCGGCCAGTTTCAGCACGATCGCCACGGTGCCGTCTTGATTGACGATCTCGATCGCGCGGGCGCGAAGGACGTCAGTGACGGCGGGCGCTTCGGCCTTGGGAGACGGGGCTGATCCCGTCCCTTCGGGCTCTTCCGAAGAGTTGGCGGCCGCGACACCAATCAGGGCGATGACTCCGGCGGAGAGCAGGAAGGCAGATTGCTTCCAGCGCCGGTTGGAACGCTCAAGTCGGGCGAGACGGTCTTCGAGGGTCAGCATCGTAGGGTTCTCCAGGCAGCGGGGGATACATGCTCGAAGGTACCGTGGACGCGATCATGGCGTGGCAAGCACCTGCGAGAGTTTGTCCCACAGGACATACCCCGCCAGCACCGTCACGAAGATCACGATCCCACCCCCAAGAAGATTGGCGGCAGCGCCGTTGACGTGACTACCCATCCGCGCGCGGTTGTTGACCGCAATAAGCAAAAACACGGCCATGAGCGGCAGCAGGAGGCCATTGGCCACCTGGGCCACGAGGATCACCTCGGTTGGACTCGCACGCAGCGTGAGCGCGACCACCGTGCCACAGGCAAGGACGGCCATCCAGATCGCCCGGAATCGCCAGGATTTCAACTCCGCAGGCCAGCCAAATGTTCCCGAGAGGGCGTAGGCCGCGGCCAGCGGCGCCGTGACGGCGCTGGTCATCCCTGCCGCCAGCAGGCCGATCGCGAACAGGATCTTCGCCGCCGGCCCTCCCAATGCCGGTTCCAATTGCCGGGCCAGGTCCGCGGCGTTCTCAAAGCCTCCCTTCCCGAAGAATGCGACGGCGGCCGTCGTGGTGATGGCGGCGGTGATCAGCCCACCGATCGTCACGGCAGTGAGCGTGTCGCGGCGCGACTCCCGAAGCGCCGTCGCCAAGGGAACCTCCGCCGTCCAGTTCTCGCGGACTGAGCTGGCATGCAGAAACAAGTTGTAGGGAACGATCGTGGTGCCGATGAGGGCGATGACCGTGGCGAGTCCGCCGGTGGGAATGCGCGGCGTGAAAAGGCCCTCGAGCATCGCGAATACGTCGGGACGGACGATGACCGCCGTCACGATGAAGACCGCGCTCATCACCACGACCATGGCAATGAGCCCTCGCTCAATCACTTTGTACATGCCCGAAAAGAGCAGCCCGAATGACGCCAGGCTGACGATGCCCACCCAGACAGGCAGTGGCCAGCCGGAGAGGACCTCCAGACCGACGGCGGCTCCCGTCAGGTTGCCCGTCTGGTACGCGGCGTTGCCGAAGCCGATCGCCAGAACGACGAGCATGGCCGAGACGATCTTCAGGCCCCGGGAACGAAAGGAGTCTTGAACCACTTCTCCCAGGCCCTGCCGAGTGACCAGTCCGAGCCGGGCGGCCATTTCCTGCAACACGATCGTCGCAAACACGGAGAACAGGATCGTCCACAAGAGCGCGAAGCCGAAGCTCGCGCCGGCGCGGGACGCCGTCATGACGCTGCCTGGCCCAATAAAGGCCGCGGTCACCATCAACCCCGGCCCAAACGATCGTCGCCCGCCCATGACCAAGGCCCTCGGAGTGTCGTTCACCGCCTGCCTTCAGCCGCCCGAAAAACCCCAACCCCGTCGGGTTGTACCACGATTCGGTTCGCCCAGTGATGGGGGTGCGTTCGACGACCCGCAGGCCACGCCGCTTGCTCGCAAGTGCACAAGTATGTACAGTCATGTACAGAACAGGGCCGTGCCACGCTCAGGTGGCGGTGGCGGCATGCTGCCAGCAGAGGCGTTCGGTATGAAAACGGTTTCGTTTACTGACTTTCGTTCGCGGGCTTCGGCTCTCCTCGATGCCGTCGAGCGCGGGGAGACGTTGGTAGTGCTGCGGCATGGCAAGCCGGTCGCTGAGATCCATCCGGTCGGCGAGGCACAGCCGCGGCCACCGTCGTGGCGCCGCCCAGGTCCGCGGCTGGCAAGCCGCGGGGCCGAACTGGCGTCCGCGATTCTCAAAGAGCGATCTCGTGAAGACGTTTTTTGACTCGTCGGCGTTTGCCAAGCGGTACGTCGAGGAGACGGGAAGCGACGATGTCGAGGCCGCCGTGCGGGCGGCGACCGATCTCGGTCTCTGCGTCATCTGCGTGCCGGAAATCCTCTCCGCCCTGAATCGCCGGTTCCGGGAGCGTCGGCTCGAGCGACGTGCCTATACGCTCGTCACACGGCATCTCCTCGAGGATGTGGTCGATGCAGCGATCATCGATCTGACCCCGGCCGTGATTGCCGAGACGGTAGGCTTGCTCGAGGCATCCATACTCCGCGCCGCCGACGCCATGCACGTGGCGGCGGCGAAGGTATGGGAAGCCGATCTCTTCGTCTCGGCGGATCGCCGTCAACTCGCCGCGGCCCGTAAGTGTGGACTGCGGGTCAAGGCAGTATCATGAGGCCTGCCCGCGGGCTCCTCACCAACTCACGGGTGGTCACTGTTTTTCGCATGGTCGTTTCACTTTTCATTCCCTGCTTCGTGGACCAGCTCGTGCCGAAGGTCGGCCTGGCGGTCGCGACCGTCCTCGAACGGCTCGGGCACACCGTGGAGTTTCGCGCCGCCCAAACCTGCTGCGGCCAGCCAGCCTTCAACGCGGGCTACTGGGATGACGCCCGCAGCGTGGCCCGGCACGCGCTCGACGTGTTTCGCGATGCCGAGGTGGTCGTGGGGCCGAGCGGCTCGTGCGTCGCCATGATGCGGGTGTTTTATCCCCAGCTCTTTGCGGGCACGCCGGATGAGACCGCGGCGCTCGACCTCGCGAGCCGCACATTCGAGTTCAGCGAGTTCTTGGTGAAGAAACTCGGTGTGACCGATGTGGGCGCCTCGTTTCCCCATCGCGTGACCTACCACGACGGCTGCCACGGCCTCCGCGAGCTGCGGGTGCGCGAGGAGCCGCGGGCGCTGCTGCGTGCCGTCCGCGGCCTCGATCTCGTCGAGTGCGACGAACCCGAAAGCTGCTGCGGCTTCGGCGGCCTCTTCAGCGTTAAGTTCCCGATGGTGTCGACGGCGATGGCCGAAGTGAAAGGGGGCTCGCTCGAACGCACGGAGTGCGACTACATCGTCTCAAGCGACCCCTCCTGCCAGCTCCAGCTCGACGGCTGGCTTTCCAAGAACGGCAAGAAGCTGCGGACGATTCATCTCGCCGAAATCCTCGCCGGCACCTGACCTCGCCGGAAACACGCGCTCCCAATGCGATTGCAGGTCTATTCGGAACGACGAATGAACGTCGAGGAGACCTACAATGACACGCACCGCTCCCTATGGGATCCTGGCTGTTTGCTTCCTGTTGCCGGTACCCGCGCCGGCAGGCGACGAACGGGCCAACGTTGGTATCGACGACGCATCTCGCGTCGCTCGTGATCCGCGAGGGGTTACCCGTGCCGTAGAGCCGGCGCTGTTTGCAAGCGAAGCCAGGATGGCGAAGCGCGGCACACTCCGAGTGAACGGTGGCCACGATGGCCACCACGAACGTCCGGCGACGCGGCACGGGTAACCCCGAGCCCCCACGCTCAACGTTGCTTCAATCCCACTCGCGCAGGATCAATGCTTGTGGGGGAAGCGATCGCAGGGCTATCCTCTGTCCATGATCGCTCCCACGCCAGGCGGCTCGACTGCCCACACGCCCGAGGGCCACGCTCCGGCGGCGGCGTCGGCAAAAAAACAGTTTCTGCACGACGCTGCGGAGCATGTTCGCGACACGGGGCGCCGGGCGTTTGTCCGCAAGGCGCTCAGCGGCTACTACGTCAGCCGTGACACGCAGAAGGCACGCTACCGCGACTGGGAACACGCCCGCGATGCCGCAAGCCTCGCCAAGTGGTCGGCGGTCAACCAGCTCGACACGCTCCTGCCGAAATTTGTGGCGAACTTCGAGGCCAATGGGGGCCAGGTGCACTGGGCCAGAAACGGCGAAGAGGCACGCGAAATCATCCTTGGGCTGCTCAAAAACGCCAACGCCCGCGCGGTCATCAAGAGCAAGTGCATGACCAGCGAAGAGATTCATTTGAACGCCGCCATGGAGGCCGACGGCTACGGCGTCGTGGAGAGCGACCTCGGCGAGTTCATCCAGCAGTTGCGTGGCGAGCCTCCCTATCACTTCGTGTTCCCCTGCATGCACGTCCGCCGCGACGAGATCAGCGACCTCTTCGGCAAACACCTCGGGACAGCACCCACCGACAGTCCCGAAGAGCTCACGATGATCGCCCGTAAACACCTGCGGCGGCTCTACGTCGAGGCCGATGTCGGGATCACTGGGGCCAATTTTCTTGTGGCCGAGACCGGGCAGATCTCGATCACCGAGAACGAGGGGAACGCCCGGCTCACCGTGGCGCTCCCGCGGATGCACATCGCGATCTCAGGGATTGAGAAGGTGGTGGAGCATCTCGATGACCTGGCCGTGCTCCTGCCGATGCTCGCGACGGCCGGGGCTGGCCAGCCGATGACTTGCTACAACACGCTCTACGCGGGGCCACGCCGCGAGGGGGAGTGCGACGGGCCGGAGGAGATGCACCTGGTGCTCCTCGACAACGCCCGCACCGCGCTGCTGGCCGACCCCGAGCAGCGCGACGCGCTGCACTGCATCCGCTGCGGGGCGTGCTTGAACGTCTGCCCCATCTTCAAGAACGTCGGCGGTTTCACCTACGGCACGACCTACCAGGGGCCGATCGGCAGCGTCATCACGCCCCATCTGCGGGGCCTTGCCGACTGGAATCACCTCTCCGCGGCAAGCTCGCTGTGCGGCGCCTGCACCGACGTCTGCCCGGTGCGGATTGACATCCACCATCACCTTCTCCACAACCGCCGCAACGCCGCCAGCACGAGCCCATCGTGGCTCGAAAAGCAGGGTCAACGTTTCTTTGCGTTTGTGGCCCGGCGTCCGTGGCTTTTTGCCCTCTGCGGCTGGCTCGGTCGCAAGACCCTTCCCTTGGCAAAAGCACTCAGGCCGCCGCCGCTCTCGGCATGGCTTGCCACGCGGGACCTGCCGCCGGCCCCTGAAAAAAGCTTTCGGGCGGCCTGGAAAGCTCGGCAGCGATGACCGGTGCTGCTTCAGGAAAGCATGACAACGCTGCGGCCCGCGCGACGATTCTTGCGCGGGTCCGCGAGGCACTCCGCATTCCGGCGCCGATGCCGCATCTGGCAGGCCACGAGAGTGAGCCAGCCGCCGACGGAGCGGGCCGGCCCGCGCTCACCATCCTGCCGTCGGAAGCGGCCAGGCCATGGCTGCCTGACGGCGGCAACACGCCCGAGGCGAGCCTCGCGCTCCTGGAGGAGAATCTCCAAAAGCTCCGCGCGACCTGCGTGCGCGTGGGCGACCTTGCTGCGGCAGCCGACTATCTCGCGGGCCTCGTCCGTGAGAAGGACTGGCAGCGTGTGGCATGGCATGCCCATCCGCTCGTCGAGGCTGTCCTGGCCGGCGTTCCCTGTGCCACCTACCGCGTCGACGCCCCGGAAACACCCTTCGACAAAAACGCCCTCGAGGCCTGCGACGCTGGGATCACGTGCTGCGAATGCCTCGTCGCCCAGACAGGCTCGATCCTCGTGGCGAGCTCCACGTGCGGTGGCCGCGCCCTCTCTATCCTGCCCCACGCCCACGTCGTCATCGCCACGATCGACCAGCTTCTCCCCACGCTCGCCGAGGCGCTTGACGGCGCGCGGCAGCGACATGGCGGCCGTCTGCCGAGCATGCTCTCCTTCATCACCGGCCCGAGCCGCACGGGCGACATCGAGCGGATTCTGGTGCTGGGCGCCCACGGGCCCAAAGAGCTGTTTGTGATCCTCGTGGGCTGAGGGCGTCACCGGCGGCACAACCGGATTCTTCGGTCGAAAAGCGGCGCGGCTGAGTTTTCCGGTCCGGAAAGCACGATCTTCTGAGGGAAGTTTACCGGCAGCGCAAGCCTTTTCGGTTCCGTTGACCCTCTCATGGTCGCGGCCGGAGGGGAATGCCGGTGACCTTCTTGCCAGCGTCTGGTCACAAGAGCGATTCCGCTCGTACGTCGTCAGGCCTGGCACAGAGTTTCGCGAAACGGTTGATGCTTGTCCTTTCCCCTCTGGAGGTTTCTGTGAAGAAGTTTTTTGCGTCGAAATTCCTGCCGTGGGTGGCGGCTGCTGGCGTGTGCGTCGGCGGCACGTTCGTCCGCGGTGAGGATTCCCCTACGCTCGCTGATGGCTCGGTGCTCGCCGCCAAAGCCGGTGAAGCTGCCCCGTCCGATGCGTGCATGCGGACGGTGAAGGTGTGGAAGTGTGTTCCCGAGATCCGCGAGGTCGAATCGACCGAGTGGACGACCGAAGTCCGTGAGCGGACCTGCACGGTCAAGACGAAGGTACCGCGGATCGAAGAGAAGACCCGCTCGTACACCGTGATGGTGCCGGAAAAGCGGACGAAGACGGTCGAGTACACCGTCAACGTCATGGTTCCCGAGACCAAGACGATCGAGTACAAGGTCAACGTGCCCTACACCGAAGAGGTCGAGAAGTCCTACACGGTGATGGTGCCTGTCAAGGAAGAGAAGACCTGCACCTACAAGGTGATGGTCCCCTACACCGAAGAGCGTTCGGCCAGCTACACGGTCATGGTTCCCTACACCGAAGAGGTCGAGCAGACCTACAAGGTGATGGTTCCCTACACCGAAGAGATGACCGGCCACCGGACGGTCAAGAAGTGCGTGCCCGTCAAGAGCATGAAGACGGTCACCTGCCGTGGCGGTCACTGGGTGACGGAGGCCAAGGAGATCTCGGCCAATGGCAAGTACGACGCTGAAGGCAACCCGTGCTGCCCGAAGGTGGTCTGCTGTCGCAAGTGGGTTCCCACCTGCGAGACCAAGGAGATCGAGGTCACGTCGTGGAAGACGGAGTGCGAGCAGGTGCCCTTCACCTACTGCGTCCGGAAGTGCCGCTGCGAAGACCGGACACGCACGATCTGCGTGAAGAAGTGCCGTTGTGAAGAGCGGACCCGGAAGTACTGCGTCACGTGTCACCGCTGTGAGGAGCGGACGCGGAACTACTGTGTCACGAAGATGGTGCCCGAGGTTCGGACCTGCAAGCACTGCGTCAAGAAGTGCCGCTGCGAGACCCGCACCCGCGAGGTGACCTGCTGCAAGTGCGTCCCCGAGGTTCGTACCCGCGAGTGCTGCTACACGGTGATGGTGCCGGTCCAGAAGACCGAGACCTACTCCGTGTGCTGCTGCGACATCGTCGAGGTGCAGAAGACAGAGTCGTATGTGGTCCGCGTGCCCAAGACGGTCACGAAGAAGATCTGCGTGCAGGTCAAGAAGTGCGTCGAAGAGCAGGTTCCCTGCTGCTGCAAGTGATGCCTTCGGGCCGTAATTGATGTGTCATGAACGCAGCGGGCCGGGTGGGAAACCACCCGGCCCGCAAGCGTTCGTAGCCGCTCCGCTCGCGACGGTACAATCCTGGGTCCATTGCACTGAGGGCCACACCATGAGATCTCCAGGAGCACACACGATGCGTTTTATGACCGGATGGATGGCACTGGCAGCGATTGCCCTGACTGGCCTCGCTCACGCAGACGATGACGGCACCGCACCCCCCGACATGTCGAAGCCGGTGCAGGTGTTCATCCTCATGGGCCAGTCCAATATGGTCGGCATGGGCAAGATCGCGGCCGGCGGAAAAGGGGGTGCCGAAGGCTCCTTGGAACAGGCGGTGAAGGAAAAGAAAAAATATCCCTACCTCGTGGACACGGCCGGGAACTGGGCCGAGCGAAAGGACGTTCGCTTCGTGCGGGTCATGTCCGGCAAAGGCCCTGGCGGCATGCAGCTGTTCAACAACGAATGGATGACGGTCGCGAAGTGCAAGACCATCGGGCCGGAGTTCGGCATCGCGCACGAGCTCGGGAATGCAACCGATTCGCCGATCATGATCCTCAAGAGCTGCATCGGGAATCGCAGCCTTGGCTGGGATCTCTTGCCCCCTGGCAGCGAGCCGTACCAGTTTGGCGGCAAAATGGAGCCCGGCTACCTCGGCACACCCGAGAACCCCAAGGGCACCGGCACGAAACCGGCCGAAGGCTGGTATGCCGGCAAGCAGTACGACGACGACGTTTCCTTCGCGAAGCGGGTGCTCTCCGAACCGAATACCTATTTTCCCGGAGCGAAGGGTTTTGAAGTCACAGGCTTCTTCTTCTGGCAGGGTGAGAAGGACGCCGGCAGTGCCGCTCATGCGACCTTCTACGAGCAGAATCTCGTCCGGTTTATCAAGCAGCTCCGAGCCGATTTCAAGGCGCCGAACGCGAAGTTCGTCCTTGCCACCATGGGTGAGTCTAAACAGGGTGGGGGCGGCAACGGGGGTCTCGTGCTCGGCGCCCAGATGGCGGTGGATAGCAGGAGCGGCAAGTATCCGGAGTTCAAGGGCAACGTGGGCACCGTCTACACCAACCCCATGGCACAGGGTGGCAGCGGCAATGCTCACTACGGTGGCAAGGCCGAGGTCTATATGGATGTGGGCGAAGCCATGGGTAAGACCATGCTCCAGCTCTTCGAGGCGAACGCAGGGCCGACGCCGAAAGGCCCCCGTGGCAAGCCTGCTCCCAAGAAAAAATGACCGCGTCGCGACCGTCGCCGCAGGCTGAATCGGCTGCTGGAGATTACACGCCCGACGGACGGGTCGAGTCCGACCCGCGGCGGCTTGTCCTCACAGAATCTGTCGCCAGCGGGCCGAGTGTCCCCAGTGGCACGCCCCCGGCGAGGAGCCGGCGACTGCCTGGACGTGCCCAGGCGGCCAGCCGCGACGCCACCTTCGGCGGCATCGGCCGGTCGGCCGTCGCGATCGCCTGTAAGGCATGCCTCTAAAATCTCGACGAGCCCGGCTGCATCCCGCGCGACTTCCGGCAGGAGTGGATCAGGCGGCGGGCGTGGGTCGCGTCGAAGGCTTCAAGTTGCTCCGGCGACATGTACGCCAGACTCCCGCCGAAATAGGCAGCCAGGCTCGACGTCACCGAGGCCTCCACGAGCGGCAACCAATTCTGAATCTCCGCGGCGCGGCCTGGAAAGCGGTGGCAGGCGAGGCCCAGGTCGGCCGGCTCACCACGGCAGCGGGCCAGATGCAGCTCTTCATGGATGAGGTCGAGCGGAGGCTTGTCTGGTGGACCGAGATCCGGAAACTCGGCAACATAGGCTTCGAGTGGGCGGACGAGGCCAGCCCGTCCCCGCTCGTCCATGTCGAGCTTGATGAGCTCCACGAGGAGGAGATGGCGCAGGCGATCCCCCGCGGGAAGGTCGGCGGGAGAGGCGGCGACCTGGCCCCGGGCGGCGCGGGGCGGCAGGTGGTCGTTGATGCGGGGCTCGTCACCACGCTGCCAGGCCGCCGCAAAGGCCTCGAGCCTGGCGGCAATGGCCTCCCACGCGACGGATGTCGATTCGTTCGGCTCGTCCATGGTCCCAGCTCGGCTGACGCGTCCGCCGGCCAACATACAAGGCCGCGGGTTTCGCTGCTCGGGCACAACGGCCCGCTGCCTTCGGCTCCGTTGATCTGGCACACTCATGGGCGATGTCCGACGAGCCACCGATCCGCTGGGACGATCCCGAGGCCGTCGCCGCCTGTGTTGAAGGGCTCCGGCCCCGGCTGCTCGAGTTCATCGCCAGGCGGATGTCGGCGGCGCTGCGGCAGCGGATCGATCCAGACGACATCGTGCAGGAAGTGAGCCTCGCGGCCGTTCGCCCCGCCGGGGCCGCGCCGCTTGCCCGCAAGGCGTATGGCTGGCTCTGCCACGTGGCCGAGCAGCGGATCATCGACGCCCACCGGCGGCTCTTGGCCGCGGCGAAGCGGGGCGGTGGTCGCGTGGCCTCGATCGATGCGCTGGCCGGCGGCGACTCCACCGGCGCAGGCCTCGCGTCGATCCTGGCTGCGAGCATCACCTCACCGAGCATGGCCATGTCTCGCGAGGCGCGGGAGACGCGGCTTGCCACGGCGGTGGCCTCGCTCCCGGAGCCCCAACGTGAAGCGATTCACCTTCGGTATGTCGAGGGCCTCGCCACTCGCGACATCGCAGCCCGCCTGGGAAAGTCCGACGTCGCCATCCGCGTCATGCTCTCCCGCACGATTCGCACGCTCGAAGAACGCCTCAGCGCACCGTGAGGCGTTCTCGGTAGAGCCCACGGCGGACGCTCGCCACACACCAGATGATCGTGGCGGTGACGAGCAGGGCACAGACCACAAAGACGGGCAGCCCGCCGATGCCGGCGGATTCCTCGTGCCGCGCGAGGAGTGGCTCGAGATCGACCGCCGAGAGCCGCACCGCCTCGCGGCAGACAAGAAGGCCTGCGAGCATCGCGAGCCATGCCGCCGTGGCGAGCCAGGCGACGCGATCGGTGAGCCGGTCAGTGATCGCAGCCCGAATCCAGACTGCCGCCTGCACCATCACGCCCCCAGCCGCAAGCCATAGCCAACTTCCTGCGAGCGGCCCAGCCACGGCAGCACGGGCCGCCGGAGCAAGCGTGGTGGCATACCAGGCCACGAAGAGGGCAGTGAGGCCGAGGCCCGAGAGTGCCGTCACCGCCAGGCGACGAAGTGGGGAGAGGCCAAACACTGCCTGTGCCATGCCGCTTGGCTGATCGAACCGCTCACCGAGCAATCGCCCCTGCCACACAAGCTCGATCGCCAGCGAGACAAACGCGAGTGTGAACCAGGCGGCCAGCCGCGGCAGCAGGCCGGCGGGCGCAAACCCTGGCCCGTCTCCAGCCGCGAGTGGCAGCCAGGCAGCGCGGTCGAGCATCAAGAGATGGTTCTCGACCCAGCTTGCGGCGATGAACAGGAAGCCGGCAAGCGCGATCCAGGCCACCACGATCCGCCAGACCCAGGCCCGGCGGCCGATCCAGGACGATTTCTGGAGCGATTTCTGAAGCGATTTCTGAAGCGATTTCTGAAGATAGAGGAGATAGAAGCAGGCCAGGAGCGCCGGCAGGATCGCCATCCAGCGATGCGAGAGGAGGAGGTTCGCCGTGTAGAACTCCTGCCTGTACAGGATCTGAATGAACAACAGCGGTGCCACGCCCGCCGTGATCGCGAGACCCGTGGCAAACGGCAGCCAGTCGACAAGGATCGCCTGCCAGCCACAGGCGGCCGCGAGTCGGCGGCCGAAGAGCCGGCCAACGGCGACGTACGCGACGCCGGCCAGCACGTAGTGCATGAACACCAGATGCAAGAGCATCGTGACCACGAGAAGCACGAGGTAGAGGGATGTCGCGGTGGGAAACCCGCAGGGAAAGGCTGCGTTCATCGGCTGCTCCTGCCCGCGGTCGCGGCCACTCCCTCCTCGCGGGCCTCCTCCTCGCCGGGGCCGGTGCCCGCCTCGTCGAGCCAGCGGGCGATGGTGGCGATGACCTCGGGGTCGGTTGACTCAGGCCAGTCGGCCGGTCGGCCGGCGACCACCCAGCCGATGAGCTGGACAATCGCCTCCACCTCCTCGGCCGATCCGGCGAAGGGGGGCATGAAGGGCTTTGTTCGCTGGAGCTGGGCGATGTTGAGCCGCCGCTGCTCGATGGACCACGTCGCCGCCAGTTCTGGCACGGCGTTCATGCCGTCGAGCGTGTGGCAGACCGAGCACTGTATTCGAAACACCTTTGCGGCAAGACGGAGCTGCGGGGTCGGATACTGCCCGGCGTTTCGCAGCGGGTAGGGGTCGACCGCGGCGGAGCCGGTGCGGCGAAGCTCCGCCACCGCCTCAGGGGCAATCGCATTGGAGTAGAGCACCTGCCGCACGGTGAACGGCTTGCGGACCCCCTCCCGGACAAACTCCCCGCCGGCGGTGGCCACGAAGGCGAGCGTCAACAGGAGCGTGGCCGTGGCCCCGTTGATGAAGAGCCGCTGTCGCAGGATTGCCACCGTCGCGTAGAGCCCCACCAGCAGCGAAGAGCCCACCGCCATCATGAGAAACATCGTCATAGGCACGCTTCCGCCGGTGGCCCAGCGGCGGCTGTCGGCGGGCATGACGCCGAAGTACCACATGCCCAGAAGTGGCATCGCCAGCATGAAGATCAACGGCCGGGCGCAGACAGCGATCAGCCCGGCCCGCTCTTCCCGCGTAAACGACGGCACCGCGTTGACCAGCACGCAGGCGGCGAGCGACGCCGTCGCGATGCTCGTCACCGTTCGAAAGGCGAGCGACGGCCAGAAGCCCGCATTGAAAAAGCCGTCCCAGACCTGGCGGGTCTCGAGCCACCGGCCCGGCGTCAACTGCCAACTGAGGATGCCATTGATCCAGAAGAGGCTCATCCAAGCGGCAAACGAATAGAGCACCAGAAGCCGCAACCGGAGCCGATCATCGAGCCCACTCCCGTAGCGGTAGAAGAGGTAGCCAGACACCACCTCCAAACAAAAAAAGGTCCATTCGGTAGCCCACACCCAGTGAAACTCCTCCACCATCAGGCCGATCGTCTGGGGGCTGATCTGGATCGAGGTGAACCACATCGCCACGCCGGTGACGGCCCCCACCACGAAGCTCACGAGCACGAGCACCTGAAAATAGCCATCAATGAACTGCCGCGCGTTGGGGCAGCGGCCCTTCATTCCGAGCCATTGCAGATACGCCAAGAGCATCCCGCCACCGATCGCGAACTGGGCGATGAAGACATGGACGATCCCGAGGCCGCCGATGACGAGCCCCTTCATGAGCGGCCCGAGGTCGATGACAGGGTAGGGGGTGAAG